>Ga0209347_1004677_pt1 | contig 13943 bp, 14 predicted proteins | sample AutmiccommuBRH23_FD_187382 | JGI IMG/M metagenome (GOLD analysis project Ga0209347, IMG submission 187382) | Deep subsurface microbial communities from Mt. Terri, Switzerland - Autotrophic microbial communities BRH/23 (SPAdes) (version 2) | ecosystem: Environmental > Aquatic > Deep subsurface >... | reverse complement strand
TAGAGAAATGAATATAGAGGTAACAATGTTTTTTGCCTTTTGGGGCTTATTTCTTTTGAGAGATCCACAGCATATGACTACGGAGGATAAGACCACCTATGAAAAGATGTTTGGAATGATGACACCTAAAGGTCCTGAGGATCTGCCATTATCTAAAATGAATTTCAGTGGATTAGGTAAACAAATGCTTCTTGAAATGATGAAGGATGATGAAGCTCCTCGACTTGTCGATTTTTTGGAGGGTGCCAGAAAGAAAGGTGTTCGTTTTTATGGGTGCAAGCTCTCTATGGATATTATGGGCTTCAAAGAAGAAGAGTTTATACCTGAATTAGAAGTGGTTACAGCACAAAAATACATAGAGGATTCCATAGATTCCGATATGCAGTTATTCATCTAAAACAAAGCGACTACGTCGCTTGGTTGACGATTGTCGGTTGAATAAAAAATGAAACTGGACCTCTAATAAAGATAATCCAGTTCATTTTTTTGTAAAAAACTTTTATAGGCATAATTTCTTTTCAAGTATAATTTTATCAAGCACCTCTGCTGCTTTAACAATAACGTGATGACACTTCAATTCCTCAGTACGATACTCTTTTTTTAAAGCAGCACAATTCATACTTCCCATTTCCTTTTCAAAAGCCTCTAGAAATTCCGTGGTTATTTCTTTAATATTTGATTGATGGGCCACACTTTCTACAAATATCTTGCCCAATACCATTACCCCACCGGTCAGGGCCCCACAAACGCTTTCTATTCCCATACCTCCCCCAAAACCGGCGGCAGCCTTCAAAACATCAGCATCCAAATTTAAACCGTATGCCTGATTGCCACCATAGAATATTTTTTCAGCACAATTTAAGTCAAGTTCATTTCCAAAACCGTTATTAATCAGTTCCTTTAACATATTCATCTCCCTTTCATTGGCAAATAACTTTATTTTATACAAGCAGCAGTATCTTGATTGACAATTTCATGTTTTTGAACTTTCTGCCAATTGGCCAGTGTCACTGCAGCTATAACCAGCATTCCTCCAAAAACCTGATTAAGGTGTATTTTTTCCTTCAATATAATAAAACTTGCTATTACTGTGACTACGGGAATCAAATTAAGATATACTGAGGTTACCGTTACTCCCAATGCATCCATAGAGAAAGCGTATAGGTAATAAGCTAACGCAGAGCAAAAAATTCCCAAATACAATACATTTAGAATAATGCTGCCGCTTACCAAATGCCAAGGGGTTTTCTCTAAAAACACAAAAGGAAACAATGCAGCTGTACCAAACACCGTTTGGTAATAGACTATAGCCAGCTGTGAATACTTCTCGAAAAGCGGCTTTGTAATAATTGTATACGCTACCCATGCAAACACGGCTCCCAGCATCATGCCATAACCCATCCCGGTTCCCGAAGTCAGCAGCTCTGTAAAATTACCACCCACAACGTAATAAACCCCCAGTATAGACAATAAGACACTGATTGATTTGCGACCATTCATGGGATTTCTTAAGAAAATCGCTTCTGCCAGAATAGTAATTACCGGGATTGTGGCCACTAGGATTGACGCCGCTGACGCCGAAATATACTTTATACTATTGTTTTCAAAATAGAAATACAGGCTTACTCCGAAAATTCCACCCCATATCATTGTTGGGATATCATTTTTCTTCAGTTTTGTTTCAGGTTCTTTCCTTTTAAATACCACCGCTAATACAAAAGATGCCATTATAAACCTTAATAATGCCAGAGTCATGGGGGGCAGTACATTAATAGTAACTTTTATGCTTAAAAATGAAAAACCCCATATAATTACAGTAACAATAATTGCAATGGTTGATCTCACTTGTTTGTTATTCATACTATTTCTCCTATCCCTTTATAATCTTTTACCTCTAACTCTTATTATTTATGGATTCATTTATAATACAAGCTTCAGCCCTTCGTAGGCAGCCAACACATTAGGAAACATTTTTCCAGCCTCCTGCTCCAGTATTTTAATATCATCATCAGTACGGTTTATGTCATGATGAAATAGTATCAGCTTGTGTATTTGAGTCCTGGAAGCCAGTTGTACTCCCTTGCTCCACGTGGAATGCCCCCAGCCTTTTCTTCCTTCTCCGTGCTGATACCCATAGTACTCATCATTTGTATATTGGGCATCATATATTAAGACATCTGAGTTCCTTACGAAGTTTTCAATGATTGAGTCATGCTCTTTGTGCTCCATATCGGAAAGATAACAGCAGCTTTTGCCGGAGTATTCGATTCTAAATCCCAGGCTACCCCCAGGATGATTTAATTCGACAGTTCTGACCAAGATTTCATCTCCCAGATCAAGAGAAATATCCGAAGTAATTTCCTCAAATGTGAAATTCGCCTTCATATGGTTCCATTCGATAGGAAAATACGGATATTTCATTATACCTTTAATTATACTTTCAAAGGATAATATTCCTTTTCGTTCTCCATATATATTAAAGTAATTCTGTTCACTATAGAATGGCGTAAAAAATGGAAATCCTTGAATATGGTCCCAGTGGGGATGAGACACAAAAATATCTGCCTTAATCGGTTCATCTTTTTGCGAAAGTAGTTCGCCTAATTGTCTAATACCGGTACCCCCATCTAAAATCAATTGTCTTCTGCCCATTTGCAGATGTATGCAAGCAGTATTTCCTCCATACTGCAGCACTTGGTTGAGAGGACAAGGTGTTGACCCTCTCACACCCCAAAAAGTAACTGTAAATAGTTCATGTTCCATGGTTTACACTCCTCATACATGCATTTAATCACAATACTAAAATATATGATCAAATCCTTTTATCAGTGAATTTTTATTTTTACGACTAAAAGATTCTACAAAGAATGCTGTTTTACCTTTTCATCAATGTATCTTAATCTAAATTAGTGAAATTCCTTTCATAAGAAATGGGAACAGTGCTATCACTGCTCCCATGATATATAACTGGTTCTATTATAATTTTGAATAACCTTATACAGGTACTATTATATTTCAATTTTTACATTATACTCCTTTAACCAAATATCCGTTTGAATTAAGAAAGCAATCAGCTGGGGACCCGTCATTAACTGTCCAAACCAAGGCTTTTCATAGGATTTGCCTCCCGTTTCAACAAGCTCTGCAATCCGATCTATGTCAATAAGCTGCAGTACCGGAGAATACTTATCATTCAATATTTGCTTCATCCATCGCTGTAACAGCCTGGTATATTCCGTATGATGGGTTTTTGGATAAGGGCTTTTTTTACGCTCAATGATCTCATGGGGTAATATTCCCTTAAGGGCTTCCCTTAACAACCCCTTTTCCCTTCCTTCATAAAACTTCATTGTGCTAGGTATATTATAAGCATATTCAACGATTCGATAATCTGCAAATGGTACCCTTACCTCCAGACTGTTGGCCATACTCATACGATCCTTTCTGTTGAGCAAGGTTATCATAAACCATTTTATATTTAAAAAAAACAATTCCCTCATTCTGGCCTCATGGGACGACTCACCGCTAATCTTCGGCACGTTTTTCAGCGTATCCCGATATTTCTGGCCCACATACTCCTCTAAGGGCAGCCCTTTAAGTTCTTTTGAAAGAATTGTCCTTCTCAGGCTTACCGACTTAGACCATGGAAATGTATCGGCTTGGATATCCTCCTGTTTCATATACCATGGATAACCTCCAAAAATTTCATCGGCACATTCCCCAGAAAGAGCCACGGTTGCCTTCTTTCTTACCTCTTCACAGAAAAGCAATAAGGAAGAATCAATATCTGCCATTCCCGGCAAATCGTTGGCTATTACTGCATCCTTCAGGGCTTCCGCCAGGCTAGTCTGTTGAAGGAGGATGGAATGGTGATTGCTTGAAATTCTTTTCGCCATCATTTTTGCCCAGACTTGATCAGAGTCCGGCTGAAATTCATTGGCTTTAAAAAATTTGTCATTGTCTTGATAATCGATGGAGAATGTACTAAGCTGTCCCTTTCCTTCCTTTTCAAATGCACTGGCTGTTATGGCTGAAATGGCACTGGAATCCAAGCCTCCCGATAGAAAGGCACATACAGGTACATCTGAAACCAGCTGTCTATGAACTGCATCCAGCAGCAGGCTTCTTACATGCTCTACCGTATCTGAAAAATCCTCTGTGTGGGGTTCTGCCTTCAGCTTCCAGTATTCCGTCAGGCATATCTTCTCTCCGTTGAAGGTCAAGCAATGGGCTGGAGGAATTTCATAAATATCCTTAAAAACAGCGCCTCCCGGTGATCTAGCCGGTCCCAAGCCAAAAATATCAAGTAGTCCCTCCCTATTAACTATGGGTTCTACCATTGGATTGGCTAAAATAGCCTTCAACTCTGAAGCAAAAATTAAGGTGTTGTTTATGTGAGTATAAAACAATGGCTTTACGCCCAGTGGGTCTCGAGCCATAAAGAGAGTTTCCTTTTCTTCATCCCAGACGCCAAATGCAAAAATACCATTAATTTTTTGCAGGCATTGGGCTCCCCACTCTATATAAGCAGTCAGTAGAACCTCCGTATCCGAATAAGACTCAAATTTATAACCTTTATCCAATAATTTTTTCCTAACCTCATCTGTATTATATAGTTCTCCGTTGTAGACAATGGTATATCTGTTTTCTCTCCTGTATTTTGTCATAGGCTGCCTTCCCCCCTCAGGGTCAACAATCACCAGCCGTCGATGACCTAATAATACGTGCCGATCCACATGATATCCGTAGTCATCCGGCCCTCTTCTATCCAATGTCTTCGTCATCTTTTCCATGATAACAATGTCATTGGAAATATTCCTACTATGATCAACCCAACCTACAATACCGCACATTAACAAATCCTCCTTGCAATTACTGATATTAAATTTCAAATGATAATATAAAGGTATGCAATTAAATAACATGATGTTACTGATATCAATTGAATATATAACTTAATTTTAAGGTATTAGAAAGTAAAAAGACCTCCGAGCATTCATAACTCAGAGGCCTTTACTAATACAATTTGATTCCTTTAAACATAGTATATAATATTTTAATTAAATCATCCAGACTATCTTTTTTCCGGCAAGATTTCCAGCCAGTAACCATCAGGATCGGATATAAAATATAGTCCCATAGCCTGATTCTCGTAGCAGATGCAGCCCATTTTATCATGGAGATCGTGAGCCCACTGATAGTCATTGACTCTAAAGGCCAGATGAATCTCATTATCCCCTAGATTGTATGGTTCTTTTCTGTCTCTCAGCCATGTGAGCTCCAACTGATGATTGGTTATTTCATCTCCCAGGAATACCAATATAAAGCTGCCATCAGCAGCCTCTTTCCTTTTGACCTCCACTAATCCCAAAGCTTGATGATAAAAATCAAGACTTTTTTCCAAATCCAGGACATTCAAATTATTATGGGCAAAGGTAAACTTCATATTTACAACTCCTCTCATACTATGGTTTTTATTAAATTATATCTTGAGTTTTCTTTAATTATATCTTTAATACCTTATTATGGCAATTGCTTAATGCAATACATAACAATCTCAAAATTATTTAATACTATTTAGTTATAGTCCCGATACTTTTTTCTTGATACTATATCCATAAGATATTCATATTCTGTTTAAATACCTTTAATCATATTTAACTGTTATTAAGAATATTTGTTTTAACTTTGTAGTTTGTGGTAAAAATATATAAGACTGTAAGACTGAGGAGGAATATTATGTTTAGCGAAAAATTAGTCAATGCCGTAAATGAACAAATCAAACACGAATTCTTTTCTGCCCATTTATATCTGGCCATGGCAGCCTACTGTGCATCGGAAGATTTGAATGGATTTGCCAACTTCTTTAAAGTACAGGCAGAGGAAGAAAAATTTCATGCCATGAAATTTTTTGATTATGTAATAGAACGGGGAGGCCGAACAAGACTGACGGCCCTTGATGCCCCTGATAATGATTATTCATCTGTACTTGATGCCTTTAAAAAAGCTTATGCACATGAGCTATCGGTAACTAAAAGAATCTATCAGCTAATGGATATCGCCATGGACGAAAGGGAGCATGCAACTATAAGTTTCCTGAAATGGTTTATTGATGAACAAGTGGAGGAAGAAGCCGCGTTCAGCAGCCTGGTGAAGAAGTTGGAAAGAATCAGTGACAATCCAAATGCCCTGTACATGCTGGATGCAGAATTGTCACAAAGAACATTTACACCCCCGGCGGATGCTCAACAGTAATATTGTTAAGGACCTGATTTTCAGGTCCTTTAAAATACTAATTTTAAGATTGAATTTATTCAAAGCTTTTATATATTCTCTTCTTTAGGCTTGTGAAGTACAGCCTTGCTGCTATCCATTCTTCTGGATAAGGTATAAGTCAGCAGTATTGCTGCAGCAACCCGTATAAGCACCAGCACAGTTGCGTTCGCACCAATCATTGCAAATATAAGAGTATCTTCAATAATTCCATGACATGCAGCAAAGAAAACAATCAGTAAAATTCCATCTTTCTTTGTAATACTTCCCTCCCTGGAGCTGTCTATGATCACTCCTGCTCCATAGGAAATTCCAAAGAATACACCAACCAACAGGGGAAAGATAGCTGTTTTTGATATACCCAACAGCCTAGATGCTGATCTCAATAGATCTGCAGCCTTGTTTAATACCTGATAATCCTTAGCCACCTGTAAGACGATCATCAGCGGAACTACAATGATTGCCATGGAGTAGATGGATTTCATGCTCCCAAAAACTGCTTCCTTCATAATCTCTACCATAGTAATCCCCCTATCTTCCCTACAAGAATACCAAATACAACAGCCAAACTGAGTCTTACTCCTGAAACCATGAGAATGCTTATCCCCAGCCTTTTAGCTATGGCCGTTTCAATAATTAAAGCATGGGAAAAACAAATCATAACAGCCAAAGTGGTAATTTGAGCCTGAGTTAACGTGATAGCTTTTATTGCACCTATGGCAGCATAGGGATCTAATACATTTCCAAGTACCAATACAATTACAGCTTCACCGGGAAGATTAAACAACCCCATTAAAGGTTTAAATACATATGCAATCCAATTAACAATCGGTGTATGTTTTAACAGAGTGACAAAGATGTAAACCGGTATTATAATCTTTGCCAACATCCATGTGGTTTCAACACCTTTTTTTATACCTGTCCTGATAGATTGAACAAGCATGTCCTTCACCCCTTCTTCAGAATCGTCTAATCAAAGTTATACATACACAATTTTACCTGATTATATAGGCATGTACAACGAAATTTTTCGTGTTGCTAAATACTTGCTGTATCTATTTTTGCACCTTTCACGTTTGATTTCATATTATAAATTGAAATATATTGGTTTTTTTTATAATTTAATGCTGACCATGATAATGAATCAATATAAATAAAAGTATCGATCCATGAAAAGGAGGCAATTATTATGACAAATTACTGGTATCCCTATGGATACTATTACCGTAATATCTCCACCATGTACCAACCCGAACCTAAGACTGCAGTGGCATATGTCAAAGGAGGTCCTTTAGCTCCTAACATTCAAGGGGTAGTAACCTTTACAGAAGTGAGGGGAGGTACCCGGGTATGTGTTGAAGTAAAGGGACTTCCCCCTTATAAACCGAGAACCGATGAAAAGAAGCCGATAGGTCCCCACGGTTTCCATATACATCAGTATGGAGATTGTAGAGTAGGCAATCCAGAGGACCCGTTCCAAGCTGCCGGTGAGCATTGGAATCCCACTAACCAGCCCCATGGGCATCATGCCGGTGATTTTCCTGTACTATTCTCCAATGACGGCTATGCCTGGATGTGTTTTTTTACAAATGCGTTCAAGGTTTCGGATGTGGTGGGAAAAGCAGTAATGATACATCAAAATCCAGATGACTATCAAACTCAACCAGCTGGAAATGCCGGAAGGCGATTGGCCTGCGGAGTAATTCAATATCAGTAATTAGTAAAGCCCTGTCTTAGACAGGGCTTGCTTCATATTAGAATTCTGCAGTTTTTGGTGTTCTGGGATAGGCTATAACATCTCTTATATTGGTCATCCCGGTCATATACATGATGATCCTCTCAAAGCCTAAGCCATATCCGGCATGTTTTGTGCCTCCATACTTTCTCAGCTCCAGGTACCACCAGTAATCATCCTTATGGAGTCCCATTTCTTCCATCCTTCGCTCCAGCACATCCAATCTTTCTTCCCTTTGGCTTCCTCCAATGATTTCTCCAACTCCCGGAACAAGCAAGTCCATTGCTGATACTGTTTTATTATCATCATTCAAGCGCATATAAAATGCTTTGATATCCTTAGGATAATTTGTTACAAACACAGGTTTATTAAAAACATTCTCTGTTAAATATCTTTCGTGCTCTGTTTGAAGGTCACATCCCCACTCAACTGGATATTGGAATTCATGCTTTGACTCCTGTAAAATTCTTATTGCGTCGGTATAGGTTACTCTACCGAAATCAGAATTCACCACATTATTTAGCCGCTCTAAAAGACCTTTATCAATAAAGCTGTTGAAAAATTCCATCTCCTCGGGAGCGTTTTCCATAACATAATTAATAATATACTTAATCATATCTTCTGCCAATTCCATATTATCTTCCAACTCGGCAAAAGCTATTTCCGGTTCGATCATCCAGAATTCCGAAGCGTGTCTTGCAGTATTGGAATTCTCGGCACGGAAGGTTGGGCCAAATGTATATACGTTTCTAAAGGCCAGGCAGTAGCTCTCCACATTAAGCTGGCCGCTTACTGTCAAGTTTGTTTCCTTACCGAAGAAATCTTGGGAAACATCAACATTGCCTTTTTCATCACGGGGAATGTTTTTGAGATCCAGTGTGGTAACCCTGAACATCGCTCCGGCTCCTTCACAATCACTCCCTGTTATAATAGGTGTATGTACGTAGACAAATCCTCTTTCCTGGAAAAACCTATGGATTGCATAGGCAGCAATGGAGCGCACTCTGAATACAGCAGAAAAGGTATTGCTCCGGGGTCTTAAGTGGGCTATTTCCCGTAGAAATTCAAAGCTATGCTTTTTCTTTTGTAGGGGATAGTCGCTGTCACAAGTACCTTCTATTTCTATTTTACTTGCTTTGATTTCAAAGGGCTGTTTTGCATTGGGAGTAGCAACCAACAGACCTTCCACTAAAATAGCAGAGCCGGTATTAAGTTTTGATATGTCCTTAAAGTTTTCCAAGCTTTCCTCGAAAACGATTTGTATACCTTTAAAGAAGCTTCCATCGTTGACCTCTATAAAACCAAAAGTTTTAGAAACTCTCACAGTTCTTACCCAGCCTGCCACCGTAACATTCTGTTCAATGAACTTGTCCGTTCCTTTATATAGTTCCTTTACATATGTTGTTTTCATTTTTCTACCTCCTCTTCGGCCCTTCAATACCGCCGACCCAATATAACTTAGTCTTTTGTTTACCCTTTTCTTACTTGTTAACGAATATAGTACTTTCTAATTAAATTTAACCTGTGGGGTCTGTCCCTAGAAGTTAAATTAAACGAATGTATTGCTTTCACAAGTAATTATATTATCTATACTAATATCTGTCAAAACTTTTCCATTCTATTCTTCCCATGTATTTTGATTATATGAAAGAATTTTTTTTCCGGAATGATTATAAGTAATCCACCACATTTTTAGCCCATTTTTTTGATAACACCCTTGGAATACCCATGAGAGCTTTTACGACCTCCTCCAAGGATACCAATGCCACAACCCAATAAACAGGCAGCTTCCATAAAAAGGCACCTAAAAATGCCAAAGGAACTCCTATGATCCAAACGCTGCCCAGTTCCAGAACAAGGGCAAATTTAGTATCTCCTCCGCTTCTAAGGATGCCTACTATTAAGATAGCATTAAACATCTTGGCAAACATAACTACGGCCATTACCATCATAATTCTGGATGAATCCAGGAATACACTGTTCGAAACATTAAATACGGATAATACCAAGGGTGATGTCAAATAAAGCATTACTCCCAGTATCATACCCACTGTAGGCCCTAATATAGAAAAAATATAAGCATAAGAAACGGCTTTCTCAATTCGGTTGGCACCCAGCTGATTTCCCAGCATTACAGCAGATGCATTGGCTAAACCCATATTTATGACCATAAAAACATTTTGGACGGTATTGGAAATTTGAACGGCGGCAATGGCGCCGGTTCCAATTCTGGCATAAGCAACAGAATACATCACCATACCCAGGGACCAAAAGCTTTCATTGATTATCACAGGAAGGGCTGTATCAAAGAATTTCGTAACAAATCGGCGGGAAAATCCCAGCATTTCATGGATCTTTCCTGCAAGAGTATCTCCTTTTCTATATATTATGCCCAACATCAAAACCATCTCCAGCAGTCTGGAAATCAAAGTTGCCAGTGCTGCTCCCCTTACACCCATAACAGGGAATCCAAAGTGTCCGAAAATAAGCAGATAGTTCATTATGGTATTGCACAATAAGGAAATGGCACTGACGTACATTGGCAGTTTAGCCTGACCTACGCTTCTGGATGCAAAACCGTAGGCAAAGCTTACGGAAGTCATTAAATAGCTAAAACAAACAATTCTTAAATATTGACTTCCCAATAATATCACACGCTGGTCTTTAGAAAAGATGCTTAGCAAGAATTCAGGGATGAAAAAAGCACCCAACGTAAATATAAGGCTGACAATTCCGCCCGATAGTATCGTAAGACCCAGTACCTTCCGGATATTCAAGATATCTTTTTTCCCCCAGAACTGGGCAATAAATATGGATGCTCCGCTGTTTATTCCAAAGGCTATTAAAATAAACAGAAAAAAAATCTGATTGGCCAGACCTACTGCAGCAATCTGTTTTTCACCAAGCCTGCCTATCATAACTGTATCCACCATATTTAAGGAGGTAGAGATAAGATTCTGTATGGTAATAGGCAGCGCAATACTAATTAATGTTTTATAAAAAATCTTATCTTTAAAATGATCAAGCTTCATATTAATCCAGTCCCCCTCTTGTTAAACCCAGATTTTTCCTTACATCTCTATTATACGGGGTTTTTCCCCATTTACCTACTATTTTTTTTATATATATCATTTTTTTAATGAGAACTTAGAAAAGACTGGCGTTATAGAGGAATAAATCTCCTGTTGCCTCACCTATACTATAATGATAGAATTTATAGCAATTATGATAATTGAATTAAGGAGTAGATTTCTAATGAAAAATTACAGTGTATTTGATATTCTTGGTCCCATCATGATAGGACCTTCCAGTTCCCATACAGCGGGAGCTGCTCGACTGGGAAAGGTTGCCCGTTATATTGCCGGCAAGGATTTTAATACAGTGACCTTTCTCTTACATGGCTCATTTGCTAAAACCTATAAGGGTCATGGTACTGATAGAGCCTTGGCGGCCGGCATTCTCGGCATGGAACCCCATGACGAACGGCTTAGAGAGGCCATATCCCTTGCAGAGCAGTCTGGAATAAGTATTAAATTTGTTGAAGCAGACCTGGGATATGTTCATCCTAACAGTGTCAGGATACTATTCGAAAAAAATGATGGAACAACCATTGAAGTAACAGGTTCCTCCATAGGGGGAGGAAACATCCTGATTACAAATATAGATGGATATCAGGTGGAATTCACCGGAGAATATGCTACCTTGTTTATGCGTCATGAAGACCAAAAAGGTGTCATCAGCAGAGTAACAACGGTTCTTGCACAGCATGATATTAACATAGCCACCATGAAGGTCAGTCGAAAGGATAAAGGCGAGGAAGCTTCGATGATTATAGAGACAGATCATCCTATTTCAGACCATGTGGTGGACGAACTGACAAAAATAAAAGATGTATTATCAGCTAGAGCTATCAATCCTGTTAAAGGAGAGGATGTTAATGTATAATAACGGAGCGGAGCTGCTTTCCCTAGTGAACCAAAGACAGGCAAGTATTGCCAGCGTAGTAATGGAAAAAGAATGTAAACTCAGCGGCCTGTCGAGGGAAGAAGTAAGGAAAAAAATGAAGACAAATTTAGATGTGATGTTGGCTTCAGCAGAATATGCTTTAGAACACGACATAAAATCAGTAGGCGGTATTATCGGCGGAGATGCAAAAAAAATGGAATCTTATCGTAAACAGCGGTCAACTATTTGCGGTGAAACCGTAAATCGAGTGATGGCCAGGGCTTTCTCCACCTCAGAGGTTAATGCCTCTATGGGCAGGGTGTGCGCTGCACCTACGGCTGGAGCATCAGGAATTATTCCTGCCACCATTATCACAGTGGCTGAAAGCTTAGGTGCTTCAGAGGATACTATGATTGATGCACTCTTTACTGCTTCCGGTGTCGGTGACATAATAGCCAAGAACGCTACACTTTCCGGTGCCGAAGGAGGCTGCCAGGCAGAATGCGGAGCTGCTGCAGCCATGGCGGCCGCAGCAATAGTTGAGATGGCAGGGGGTACTGCAGAAATGTCATTGCAAGCTGCAGCCACAGCTTTAAAAAATATTATGGGTCTCATCTGTGACCCCATAGCCGGATTAGTAGAAGCCCCATGTGCAAAACGCAACGCCTCCGGGGCGGTTAATGCCATGCTTTCAGCTGACTTGGCTTTAGCGGGTGTCAAAAGTATTATTCCCTTTGATGAGGTGGTTGAGGCTATGTACAAAGTCGGAAAATCTCTGCCCTTCGAATTAAGGGAAACAGCATTGGGTGGAATAGCCAGCACAGAAACAGGAATACGGATAAAAAAGGAAATTTTTGGAGAATAACGAAAGAAGCAGAAATCCTGCTTCTTTTAATAGCTAACTATAAATACATTTGCTCTAAAGTTCGGATCATTTGGAATAGGGCTTCGTTTATCGGTGTTTCCAAGTGATATTTTCTTCCCAATTCACACACCGTCCCGGCCAGCATTTCAACCTCTGTTTTTCTATGGGCTTCTATATCCTGAAGCATGGATGTTTTTCCTTCGGGTGAGAGAGTGGCTAAAACCTTGTACCATTCTTCCATATCACTTTCCTGTAAGCCGATCCCTATTCTTTGTGAAAGGTGTATAACTTCTCTCATGACTGATTCCATAAGTAGTTGGACTTCCTTTCCTTTTTGAAATACCCCATAGGGAGCACCCAGTATGGCAGAAGTCTGGTTTATACCCACGTTTACCATAAATTTCCACCAGAGAGAATGAAGCATATTTTCCGGAATCATATATTGAATTCCTGACCTTTCAAACAATTCCCTTACAGCTTCCACTTTTTCTGTATATACAGTATTATTATCTTGTCCAAAGAATATCTTTCCGCTATTGGTATATGTGATACTATTCCCATTCCTTACAGCATCGATGGCAACACATATTCCATACAGAAGCTTGTCCATTCCGTAAACTCTCCCAATAATCTCTTCACTGGATATGCCATTTAACAGCGGTAAAATTATTGTATCCTCACCTACATGATGCTTCACTGCGTCTATGGCCTGGCCAAGGTCATGATATTTAACGGCAACAAGAATCAAGTCAGCTGGCTGTACCTTTTCCTCCGGTAAAACGTAGTTGAAGTTGTAATGCTTTCCATTTATGTTAAATCCATTATCCGTATACCTTTCATAGCGTTTACGATCCACGATAACCTTTAAACAATTAGGACTCATTTCATGCAGCTTTCCTGCATAAGTTGCACCTATGGCTCCAGTGCCCACCAATGATATGTTTTCTATTTTTTTCAAGATACATTCCTCCTTCTTTCAACTATCTCCATTCCATACGTTCAAAAATAACATTACTCAACATCAGCATACCGAAGATAATCACTCCGTTAGCCGTTACTACGCCCAGGAAAAATGTCATGGGATTTTTGAATACAAAGGCAGCAATTCCACCAAAAACCATCCCC
>Ga0209347_1004676_pt1 | contig 13944 bp, 10 predicted proteins | sample AutmiccommuBRH23_FD_187382 | JGI IMG/M metagenome (GOLD analysis project Ga0209347, IMG submission 187382) | Deep subsurface microbial communities from Mt. Terri, Switzerland - Autotrophic microbial communities BRH/23 (SPAdes) (version 2) | ecosystem: Environmental > Aquatic > Deep subsurface >... | reverse complement strand
AAAAATAAAAATGATCTTCTTGCAGTCACTTTTGTCAATTACCGCCGGTTGGTTTTTAACAACTTTTATACTATCCGAACTGTGGACTGAAAACCCATACTTATTCCACTCTATTTTAGAAATTCTCTGCCTGTTTATAGCAAATTCCACTTTTTTTGTAGTCTGGCACACCTACCCCAGAAGCTCGCAGACTAACCTTATACTGGGCTTCGGCCTTCTCATAATGGTTGTTTTCGACTCATTTCATATTTTTTATTATCCAGAATTAATTCTTTATCCCCCTGGCCCATACGACCCTTCGCTGTGGTATTGTCTGGCCGGCAGGTTAACAGAATCAGTCATTTTTCTTTTAACAACATTTAACTTCACCGGTCAGAAAATAAATAAATGGGCAGGCTTGACTATATCTCTTTGCCTGGCCCTGGGTATATCATATCTTATTTTAATTTCCCAGGGGTCATTACTTATTATACCTACTGATGTGTACTTAGTGAAACTAATTAAAATAATAGAGTTTATTACTATCTCTCTATTTATCCTATCACTTTACTTGTTATTAGCTAAAATAAATAGTAATAATATGCCTACTTATAAGTACATACTGACGGCACTGGTTATTGCTATACCTTCGGAGATTTGTTTTGCATTATTTTATACTACAGATTCCTTTTATCTTTGCTTGGGGCATGTGCTTAAATCAGTAAGCTATTATTACCTTTTCAGGGGAATATTCTCAAGCGCTGTAACTTACCCGTACACTAGACTGGAGGAGTCCGGCAGATATATGGCTGACTTGCTTAATGGTTTACCGATAGGTATAACTACCTATGACCATATGGGACAGCTAAATTTTGCCAATAAAATGACTGAAACCTTATTCGGTTGTGACCAAAAAGAAATTATGGGTTTAAACGAAGTTATGCAGATTAACAATAGGCTTTTTAAGCCGGATTTTGATATAGAAACCGGCCTTAAAACCCCGCTCAAGAATAGGATTATAACCATTAGTCGTAAAGATACTGAAATTGTATTAAGTATTGATGTACATAAACTGGCCGATGGGTACATGTACCTTTTCACGGAGGCCAAAAAAGAACAGGAACTTGAAAATCTTAAACTTCAGACACAAACCATTTTGAATTCTTCAAGCAACGCGGTAGCACTATACGATAGCAGAAATAATCTGATTATGTGCAATAAAGCCCTGGAGAGCCTTCTGGAGACCGATGCCGGTAAATTTATAGGTATAAATATTAAAGAATTAGATAAATTAGTAAAACTGAGACCAAAGCATTCTGTTCGTAAAACGCTGAGTAGAAAAAAACAAAATCTCCCCTATGAGGTTTCTATTGTCTCTCTAAAGGGTAACCGGAGGGATTTGATACTTCATATTGATGTAATATACAATCTGGATAGGGAAATTATAGGAAGAATTTGTGTTGGATCAGATATTACAGGCTTTAAGAAAGAGCAGCAAAAAAACCAGCAACAGGAAAAGTTTGTTTTATTGGGTGAAATGGCTGCCGGGGTAGTGCATGAAATCAGGAATCCCCTTACCAGCATTAAAGGCTTCAGTCAACTCATCAGTTCCAAAGCAAGAGATGAACAGATAAGGGAGTATGCCCGAATAATAGATTCCACCGCCAATGATGTTAGCAAAGTCGTTAGTGCCTTTTTAGCTTTTGCCAAACCACGCCTGCCGGTTTTACAGGAGTTGTCTCTAAACCAACTTCTCAAGTCAATGAAAGCACTGCTGGACAGCCAATTACAAGAAAAGGGAGTAAACAGCGATTATTTTTTTGTCACTGGAGAAAAACCTGTGATGGCTGATGGAGAGCAAATAAGGCAGGCAATTGGAATAGTTGTAAATAATGCCGTTGAGGCTATGGCCGATTGGAAAAAACCGTATTTAACCGTCAGCACCGGATTCAGTGAGTTAACCTGTGAAATGCTTATAACCATCACTGATAACGGGAAAGGAATGGTCCCTGAAGAATTATTAAAGGTAGGAACGCCATTTTATACCACCAAGGATTATGGAACCGGACTGGGTATGAGTGTTTGTTATCAGATAATAAACGAACATGGCGGGAGAATTGAGATTGAAAGTAAGCCCGAAAAAGGAACATCTGTTATAATGTCTTTACCTTGCAAACTTCCCTCTTTAAGATATTCTCCACCAGGTTCAAATCATAAAGAATCAATTCACAGGATAAGCTAAACCAATTGAAGAACAGACGGCAAATCATTTATCCGCCGCCTGTTCTTTTAGTTATCTGTTATAAACTCTGGCCTTTGATAGCTCAAACATGTGCTCCCGAACGTTAAGACTCTTAGACATCACAATCATCTCACCGTCCTCCAGAGGAAGACCATCCACTGGATTAGGCCCAATTTGATTTACAAGCCACTCCTTAAATAGTTGCAGACCACCCAGGTTTTCCGGGAACCCCCCCCAAAGGTCCCAGACCCTGAAGTAGACAATAAAATGGAGCCTGTAAACATTGGCTATCCTGTCTTTTCTTATTTTGATATCAATGAGCCTGAGACAGGGCTGGGATTTTCCATCAACCAGATCTTCCGGCCTGGCTATCTCTATGCATGATTTGACGTGACCAAAGCCCTGCTCTTTAAAACTTTTGATAAGATGCTCAACCTGAATACATATACGCTCTCCATAGGTGTATTTCTGATTTTCCTCTTTACCGGGATTCAAAATATAAGTTTGAAAATATTCTTCAATCCTGTCTATTGTGGTGGGAGGAGAAATACTTAGCCCCGGCGGTATTTCATCACACAACGGCCTTAGTCCCGGATGCTTTATTCTACAGCAGGCAAAATCAAATTCCCTTCTTAGCTGTCCGGGATAACTACCCCACTCTACAGGGTATTCATATGCATCAATTTCCCATAATTTTTTCTGAAGCTGAAACCAGGCATCTGGTAAATTATGGGCATCAATAAAAACAGGATTTAAATACTCTATGGATTCACTCACTTTGGATTCCTCCAGAAATTTTATTATATATCTTCTCTGTTTTTCGCTATAACCCATCTGTTCACCTTCACGGGTAATTTAAAATTTGTCGACTACGGGGTGAATACTTTATAATCCGATTTGAAATGAAAAATAAAATCGCGTCCCGAAGGAGAACTTTAAACCATTGTCAAAATAAACATTAAACAATGACTCCTGGTTAATGTTTAAATAGGTTCCCAAACAAAATTACGCGTCACATTACAGGAGAGAAAAAATGAAAACCAATAATCCCTATATCAAAAAGCTCCGACAAGGGGCCTATAAAAGAAAACAGTATATTAAAGCCCTGGTTGAGTCTGAAAAAAAATACAGGCACATCTTTGAGTACACTGGTTCCTCTATGTTGTTGATAGAGGAGTCCGGTATTATTTCCAAGGTAAATCCCCAGTTTGAAAGGATATCAGGCTTTTCCAATGAGGATATTGCAGGAAAAATGCATTGGATGGAATTTATTCAACCCAAAGATGTAAAACCAATGGAGGAATTTTTCAAAAGGCACCTGATTAACAGGGAAGATACCGGCATGGGGTTCATGCTGCTAACCAAGCAAGGGGCCCCAAGGGAAGTTCTTTCCAACATCAGCTTGATTTCCGATACCCAGTGCGTCATATCACTAATTGATATCACAGAACACAAAAAAGCTGAAAAAGCCCTTAGGGATTCCAAAGAAAGAAACCTGTTGCTGCTGGATAGCATTGAAGACGGGTTTTACGAAGTTGACATGGCAGGTAACCTCATTTACGCCAATGAAGCGCTGGCCAGGATATTCGGAATAAATGAAAGACAAAGCCATATTGGTTTGAACTATCGTAACTATATGGATGAAGAAAATGCCTCCATAGTTTTCCAAACTTTTAGCAAGGTTTTTAATTCAGGCAACCCTGAAAAAGGTCTCATCTGGGACTTTAATAAGAATGACGGAACAAAGAGAACGGTGGAAGTATCCATTTCTCCCGTAAGGGATTCAGACGGCAAAATTTCCGGTTTCAGGGGTACACTGAGAGATATTACCGAGCGAAAACAGTCCGAAGAACGCCTGAAGTATTTAAGTATGCATGACATGATGACCGGGCTATATAACCGTACCTATTTTGAGGAGGAAATGTCGCGGATAAAGAAGGGCAGATTTTCACCCGTTGCAATTATCTGCTGCGACGTTGACAACCTAAAGCTGGTAAACGATACCCTTGGACATAAAAAGGGAGACGATCTGCTGAAGTCTGTAGCCAGGATACTAAAGAAACCCTTCCGTGCCTCCGATGTTGTGGCAAGAACAGGGGGGGATGAGTTTTGCGTTATACTTCCCCATACCGACGAAGCAACCACACAACGTATATGTGAAAGGATCCAGTACGCCGTAGATATTCACAATAAAGATACCAAAAACCTGCCCATAGGTCTCTCCATGGGCATGGCCACCGGTGTTATTAACAAAAAAACCAGTTGCGATGATTTGTATAAGCAGGCCGACAACCATATGTACCAGCAAAAACTGCAAAACAGAGCCCGATCCACCAGCACACTGGTAAAAACAATCATTAAAAACCTTGATGAAAAAGACTTTATAGCCGTAGGCCACGCCGAAAGGTTATATATTCTGGCTGAAAAATTTATTGGGAAGATAAATCTGGGTGAACGGGAACTGCAATTTATTAAACTTCTGGATCATTACCACGATATCGGTAAAGCGGCAATTTCTGACGATATAATTTTTAAACCCGGCCCTCTTAGCAAAACTGAGTGGGAGGAAATAAAACGGCACAGCGAAATTGGTTACAGAATAGCCAAATCCTCACCCCATCTCTCCTCACTGGCGAATTTGATTCTTCTGCATCACGAATGTTGGAACGGAAAAGGATATCCACAGGGATTAAAAGGGCAGGAAATTCCCCTGTTGTGCCGTATATTCGCAATAACCGACGCATACGATACCATGACCACCGACAGGCCCTACAGAAAAACCATCAGCAGTGAAGAAGCTCTGGCAGAGATCAAGCGGTGTGCGGGAAGTCAGTTCGATCCGGATTTGGTTAAACTTTTTATCCTGGCAATGTCAGACTAATATTTATAATATACTTTCATAATAACTCTGTCTGAATATGGAGTATTTCCACTGTTCCCGTTGATTCAATATATTTTACTACGGCTGACAGCATCTGGTAGGCATGGGATTGATCGTTGGTAACACAGGTTACTCCCACAGTTGAGTACTGCCATTTATCCTGCTTGTCCACCTCGGCCACCGCCACGTTAAAACGGGATTTCATTCTATCCAGCAGACTTTTTAAAATCCTTCTTTTGCTCTTCAGGGACGTGGCCTCACCCATAAACAGATCCAGCGTCAAAACCCCAATAATCATTACAACCCACACCCCGCTAGATTTATAAACTTACCACCATTATACCGGGGCTCGACAAAAAAACCAACTGGAGGGATATACCTAAATAATGTAGTAGTTATGTAGAAAAGCAAACCAATTTTCAGAAACAAGAATTATGTTAAGTTAAGATCAAGTTAACCAGAAAAATATAATCGAGGCATTAAGAATGGAACTGAATGCTGTTACCGGTGCAGCCAAGGCCAAATAAAAAACATAAATCTTGATTATAAAAAAAGGGGGCTAACGCCCCCCGGGAATGACCGCTTCTCACCCTGCAAGTATTGCCGGGCTTTTATTTGACGGCGTATGATTACTCATTTTTCATGTTGAAAAGAAGACCTTCTTCCGTACCCCTCAGACCTATAGTATTACCTGGCATTATTTCACCTTTCACCATCATGCGGCTTACCGGAGTTTCTACCTGGTTCTGTATTAGTCTTTTTAAGGGCCGCGCGCCGTATGCGGGATCATAGCCCTTATTGGCCAGATAATTCAGGGCAATATCATCCCATTCCAGTTTCAAACCGGTTCCTGATTCAATACGGCGAGCCAGTTTTTCCAGAAGCAGAGAGGCAATTTTTCTGACCTGTAACTGGTTAAGAGCATGGAATACCACTATTTCATCCACACGATTTAGAAATTCTGGCCTGAAATGCTGACGAAGTATACCCATAACACCGGCTTTCATTTGTTCAAAGTCACCCAACTCCTGTTGGGCCAGTATTTCATGGCTGCCCAGGTTCGAGGTCATGATAATCACTGTGTTCTGGAAATTTACCGTCCTCCCCTGGCCATCGGTTAGCCTTCCGTCATCCAAAAGCTGCAGCAGTATATTGAAAACATCGGGATGAGCCTTTTCAATTTCGTCAAGAAGAACCACTGAATAGGGTTTACGCCTTACCGCCTCGGTGAGCTGCCCTCCCTCCTCGTAGCCAACATAACCGGGGGGAGCCCCTATTAGCCTGGAAACAGTGTGTTTTTCCATGTATTCCGACATATCCAGGCGGGTAATGTTTCTCTCATCGTCAAACAGCGTTTGGGCCAGTGCCCGGGCCAGCTCGGTTTTTCCAACTCCGGTGGGCCCCAGAAATATGAAACTGCCTATGGGCCGGCCCGGGTCCTTAATACCGGCCCTTGCCCTCAGCACCGCATCAGCCACCGCCTGCACCGCCTCATCCTGTCCAATAACTTTTTTATGCAGATCTTCCTCAAGATTAATCAGTTTTTCTTTTTCTCCTTCCATCAGCCTGGCCACTGGAATTCCCGTCCACCGGCTAACGACACCTGCAATATCCTCTTCATCCACCTCTTCTTTAAGTACCATGCCGTGCTTTTGTTTTTCAGCCAGAAGTTCTTCCTCCGACTTAAGCCTGCGCTCCAGGTCGTTTAACCGGCCATACTTCAATTCTGCCAGACGGTTCAAATTATAATCTCGCTCTGCTTTTTCTATTTCCTGCCGTGTTTCCTCAATTTCCTTTTTTAATTGACGTACCCGGGAGATAGATTGTTTTTCCACCTGCCACTGTGTCTTCATGGAATCCGATTCCCTTCGCAGGCCGTCCAGCTGATCTTTTATTTTTTTAAGCCTCTCATGGGATACCTGATCCTTTTCCTTGTTCAGAGCCGCCTCCTCTATTTCCAATTGCATTATCCGCCTGGTAATTTTGTCCAGTTCCGAGGGCATGCTGTCAATTTCAGTACGCAGCCGGGCAGCCGCCTCATCCATCAGGTCGATGGCCTTATCCGGAAGGAATCGGTCTGAAATATACCGGTCAGATAGAATGGAAGCAGCCACCAGAGCGCTATCCTGTATACGAACCCCATGATGAACTTCATATCTCTCTTTCAAGCCCCTCAAAATTGAAATTGTGTCCTCCACCGAAGGCTGATTGACAACAACCGGCTGAAAGCGTCTTTCCAGAGCCGCATCCTTTTCAACATGCTTGCGGTATTCATCCAGGGTTGTGGCCCCCACAGTGCGCAGTTCACCCCTTGCCAGCATTGGCTTGAGCAGATTGCCAGCATCCACTGCGCCTTCAGCCGCCCCGGCCCCAACCACCGTATGCAGTTCATCAATAAAAAGAATTACTTTACCCTGGGATTGCTGCACTTCCTTTAATACCGCTTTCATTCTCTCTTCGAACTCGCCACGGTACTTGGCCCCGGCCAGTAAAGATCCCATATCCAGGCCTATCAGTCTCTTATCCTTCAGTCCCTCAGGCACATCCCTGGTCACTATTCTACGGGCCAGACCTTCCACGATGGCTGTCTTACCCACCCCAGGCTCACCAATGAGAACCGGGTTGTTTTTGGTCCTCCGGGATAGTATCTCAATAACACGCCTTATTTCGTTATCGCGTCCGATTACCGGATCAATCCTGCCCTCGGCGGCCAGTTTAGTCAGATCCCTGCCATAACGCTCCAGAGCTTCGTAAGTATCTTCAGGGTTTTCTCCTGTCACCCTCTGATTTCCCCTGACCTCTCGTAAAGATGCCAGCAGGGAGTCCCTGGTTAAACCTGTCTGAACGATTAGCTCCCTGGTTTCACTTTCCCCTTCCTCCATAAGGGCTATTAATAAGTGCTCGACACTAATGTAATCGTCTTTCATTCCCTGGGCTTCCTTTTCCGCTCTGGCCAAAACCCTGGCCAGACCGGTACCCAGGTGCAGAGTACCTTCATATCCGGTAACCACAGGTATTCTTTTTAATAAATTATCAACCCCCCGGGTAAAAACACCGGTGTTGATCCCTGCATTCTGCAGAATACGGGGAATGATTCCCCCTTCCTGGTTCAATAGCACCCACAAGAGATGCTTTCCAGTAACCTCCTGATGGTTTTGGGAAGCAGCCAATTGCTGAGCCGTAGACAGGGCTTCCCTTGACTTTTGCGTGTAACGGTTAATATCCATACCATTTGCCGGGCTAGCCGGGTATTCACCTCCTTTTCAGCCTGTCTATTTCTTCTTGCATTTTTTCTATCCGTTCCAAAAGGTCCAGTATGATCACAGCCCCCGGCAAGTTTACACCAAGGCCCCGACGCAACCGTATAATTTTCTGCACCCGCCGCACCTGCCTGGCCGGCACACTTCCCTGCCGATTCTCCACAATTCCCAAATCGGCCAGGAGTTGTGCCATATCAGGATGAATCCCCAGGCTGTTAACATCCACCCAGGAGTCCTCATCATTGATTGACGGAGTGTGCCGGTATATTTGAAGATAGAATTTTTTCATTTTCCGGACACCCCCTTCCTCAATTCGGCCAGCTGCCGGTATAAATCTTGCTCTTTGTCTGTCAGGTCACGGGGAATATCTATTCTAACCTGTACATACAGATCACCCCGGCCATCTTTTGCAGGCAATCCCTTGCCCCGTAGGCGGAAGCGCCTTCCAGCCCCTGTGCCGGGGGGCACCTTCATATTAACCGGCCCGTCCAGGGTGGCAACAGTAACCTGATCACCCATTACGGCCTGATCGGGCATAATTTGAATATCTTCTTCCAAATCGCTTCCCAGCACCCTGAACACCGGATGGGGCACTAACTGCACCTTCAGGTACAGATCTCCCCGGGGTCCCCCGCCAATACCTTCACCGCCCTGGCCCTTCAGCCTGATTTGACTGTTATTGCGAATTCCCGACGGTATTTTTACTGTGATGGTTTTGGTGCTGCTGCTTAAGCCAGTACCTCCACAGCGGCTGCAAAAAGCGTTATTAACATAACCCTCTCCACCACACCCGGTACATGCCTCCCTGGAAGATAGTTGCAAAGTTTTTTCACCGCCCCGGTACACCTCTTCCAGGGTGAGAACCATTTGACTCTCCACGTCCTGCCCGCGCATCTGACCCCTCCGGCCTGTTCGCCCCGAACGCCCAAAGGGTCCCCCGCCAAACAAGGTTTCGAAAAAATCACTGAATCCCCCGGCATCCCCACCTGCATTTGCATGGAAGTGAAAACCTTCCATATCCGGAGGCGGCCTGAAATTCTCCCCATTCCTCCAGTTGGCCCCCAGGCGGTCGTATTTGGCCCTCTTCTCAGAGTCACTCAAAACCTCATAGGCCTCATTGATTTTCTTGAATTTTTCCTCTGCCCCGGCTTTTTCCTTTTCAGTGCGCAAGTCCGGGTGCCACTGGCGAGCCAGTTTGCGATAGGCAATTTTTATTTCCTTTTCTTTAGCGTCCCGGCCCACACCCAGTATCTCATAATAATCCTGAAATTTTACACTCACTCATTATCACCTGCCCTGAGGCCACCCTCATGTATCTCAAAAAAATCGCCCGGAGACCGGCCCAGGACGATCAAATGAACTCCCGCGCCCTACCTTAAAGAATATCCGTTCATGCTCTCCAACTATGGTATATTTATCTTTCTGTAAACTCGGCATCCACCACATCATCCCCCCGGTTTTCTCCACCGTTATGAGCACCACCGTACGGGCCTGATTTGAAATCTCTGTCACCGCCACAACTACCTCCGGCGCAGCCCCCTGTGGAGTCTCCCGCCTGTTTGTAGGCTTCCTGGGAGAGGTTATAGGCTGCCTGCTGAAGGTCCCCCTGCAGGGCGCGGATACGGTCAATGGGGGCATTTTCCTTGAGGGCGGCCTTCAGGTCACTGATGAGCTGGTCGATACGGGACTTATCGTGTACCGGCACCTTATCTCCAATATCCTTCAACTGCCGTTCTACCTGATATACCAGAGTATCCGCCTGGTTTCTGACCTCTACCTCTTCTTTGCGCTTCTTATCCTCAGCCGCATTAACTTCCGCATCCCGGACCATTCGGTCAATTTCCCCTTTGTCCAGACTGGTGGACCCACTGATGGTAATGGTCTGTTCCTTTCCTGTTCCTTTATCCTGGGCACTTACCTTTAGAATACCATTGGCGTCAATATCAAAGGTCACTTCAATCTGTGGCACACCCCTGGGAGCCACGGGTATCCCGTCCAATTTAAACTGCCCCAGCGAGCGATTGTCCCTGGCCATTTCCCGCTCTCCCTGGAGAACGTGAATGTCAACAGCTGGCTGGTTATCCTCGGCTGTCGAGAATATCTGGCTTCTCCGCACAGGTATGGTAGTATTTCGCTCAATTATCTTTGACAGCACACCGCCCAGTGTTTCCAAACCCAGAGACAAAGGTGTCACATCCAGCAGCAGCACATCCTTTACTTCCCCGGACAGAACACCTCCCTGAATTGCGGCGCCTACGGCCACCACCTCATCGGGATTGACCCCCTGATGAGGGTCTTTACCCCCGGTCAGCTTCCGGACCAAATCCTGCACAGCCGGGATACGGGTAGAACCACCCACCATTATTACCTCATCAATATCTTTTTCGGTCAGCCTTGCATCTGACAGAGCCTGTAATACCGGACCCCGGCAACGTTCTACCAGATCTTGGGTAAGGTCATTGAATTTAGCCCTGGTAAGCTTCATCTCAAGATGTTTGGGACCGGAAGCGTCTGCAGTGACAAAGGGAAGGCTGATCTGAGTCTCCATTGTGGCGGAAAGCTCCATCTTGGCCTTTTCCGCAGCCTCGGTCAACCTTTGGAGGGCCTGTTTATCGCCTCGTAAATCAATACCATAATCCTTTTTAAACTCATCGGCCATCCAGTCTACAACGGCCTTGTCGAAATTGTCTCCGCCCAGGTGCGTATCTCCGTTGGTGGATTTTACCTCAAATACTCCATCTCCAACCTCCAGAACCGAGACATCGAAGGTACCTCCGCCCAGGTCAAAAACCAGTATGGTCTGGTTGGATTTTTTGTCAAGTCCGTATGCCAGGGCTGCCGCTGTGGGTTCATTGATAATACGCAGAACGTTAAGCCCGGCAATCTTTCCGGCATCCTTGGTAGCCTGCCGCTGAGCGTCATTAAAGTATGCCGGAATGGTTATCACCGCATCGGTGACCTTTTCTCCCAGGTATTTAGAGGCATCGTCCACCAGCTTTCTCAATACCATTGCAGAAATTTCTTCGGGGGCATAACTTTTGCCGTTAATTTCAAACCGCACAGCCTCGCTGGCCCCGGACACCAACTTGTAGGGCACCAGCTTACGCTCTTCAGCTACTTCCGGATAGCGCCGCCCAATAAACCGCTTCACAGAATAAAGGGTGTTCTCCGGATTTAACACTGACTGACGGCGGGCCATCTGTCCCACCAGCCTTTCTCCGTCCTTTTTAAAGGCTATAACCGACGGAGTTGTACGTGATCCCTCCGCATTAATTATTACCGTGGGTTTTCCGCCTTCCATCACAGCCACCACAGAGTTGGTGGTCCCGAGATCTATACCTACTGTTTTTCCCATTTTTCAAACCTCCCTTGGTATAATTTAAAGAATTAAAAAATCACTAATATTATAATTCACACCAGTACTTGCTATGCCCCGCCGTCTCTAATCCGATAATAAAGCACTTATGTCTCTGATAACTTTTTCTGAAGTCATACACCCTCCTTTGATACTGAAGCTACCTGACTCAAAAGGACCTGACCATAGCCACAATTACCGGTAACATTATTAACTTTAACCTTGACCTTCTTTGACTTTAATGTATTACAAATCCCTTTTCCTGTCAAGATTGATTTTTATTTTTTTATAATTCCTGATATTATCAGCATATAACTTGAAAAAGGAGTGAACTACCATCTATACAGTTGACCTGCGAAGTGACACCGTTACCCTGCCTTCCGAGGAGATGAGAGAGGCCATGGCCCGGGCATCGGTGGGTGACGATGTGTATGGAGAGGATCCTACAGTCAACAGGCTGCAGGAGAAAGCGGCAACCCTGGCGGGGAAGGAGGCGGCACTTTTTGTAGCCAGCGGCACTATGGGTAATCAATTGGCCATATTGGCCCATACCTGCCGGGGAGATGAAGTTATAGCCGATAGCCAGTCTCACATCTATTATTATGAAGCCGGAGCCCCGGCAATGTGGAGCGGGGTTACCATAAAACCGGTGGAGGGGCTGTTGGGGAACCAGGGAACAGAAGCCCTGCTGAAATCACTGCGGCCCCAGGATCTGCATTTCCCTCCCACCAGGCTGATATGCCTGGAAAATACCTTTAACCGTGGGGGAGGAACTGTTACAACCCCGGAAGTCATGCAGAGAATATTCTCCATTGCCACTGATTCTTTCCTGAAAATTCACCTGGACGGTGCGCGTATTTTCAATGCGGCCGTATCCCTAAACCGGGATGTAAGGGATTTTACTGCGAACTGCCATTCGGTTATGTTTTGTCTGTCCAAGGGACTGGGAGCGCCCGTCGGTTCTATACTGGCCGGCGACAGAGAATTCATCAACAGTGCCCGAAAGTATCGCAAGGCTCTGGGAGGTGGAATGCGCCAGGCCGGGATACTGGCTTCGGCTGGCTTAATAGCACTGCAGAATATCAGCCACCTCGGTGAAGATCACCAAAGTGCCCGCAGGCTGGCTGAAGGCATGGGCGCCCTTCCGGGGATGTATGTGGATATGACCCAATTACAAACCAATATTGTGATAATCCGGGTGCAAGATTCGCTTGACGCCTCCCAGGTGGTTTCTTTACTAAATCAAAGGGGCATTAAATGTTCAACCTTTGGGCCCGACCTTATCAGAATGGTTACCCATCTTGATGTCAGCCCGCAGGACATCGAATACACCATTAATACCGCCCGGGAACTGCTGTCCTGATTACAGGCAGTCAGATTCTCACTTTCTTTCCTGAGGAAAAATGCTTTTTGTAAGTAAATCTATATATCAGAACTGTATTGCAAAAGACTATCCGAGGAATGGAGGGAAGATAGTGGAGGGTATTGTTAAAGTGGCCTTTATATTTAGCATACTATCGGTAATAACACTCCTGGTTTACCCCAAGCATGATAAATCGATATAAAACCTTTCCTTTTATGCCCCTTCAGTACTTGTATACTCCAGCATTACACCCCCTCACGGGCCAACACCTGCCTGGCCTCCGCCAGATCCGATTCTCTGACCATGAGCCTTACTCCCCCCACCAGGGGTACAAAGGTAACAGCAAGCTCGTCAAACAAAAAAGACTTTATACCGTGACTTTCAAGCAGTCCTTTTACTAAATGGGCTTCGTTTACATTTAAAAAGGTATTAAAGACAACGATTTTATCCAATGCAAATCCCTTCCCCAAAAATATTTCAGTTACAGTATAATACCATTTTATAAATCCTATTACCATGGGATTCATAACATGGATTCTTTGTGGCATCAAACCCAACAATTGATTAATGAATTATATCTTTGACTGTTTTATACTAACAGTGGAGGTGATATTGATGCAGTTATTCAGCATAATCAAAAAGTTCCTTTCCATCTTTTTTGAAGGCACCTCAACGGTAAAACTGGACTTAATTATGCCGGAACTCAGTAAACCCGAAGTCCATAAAACCAAATATTAAACCGCACCAGTGGGGTGCGGTTTTTTTTTGCAAAAGACCTGGTATTAATGTCCTTATTAAACATTTTGTGCATAACATTGCCGATCTCATCATATTCTAAAATGTATACAAATAATTAGCTACGCA
>Ga0209347_1004674_pt1 | contig 13950 bp, 18 predicted proteins | sample AutmiccommuBRH23_FD_187382 | JGI IMG/M metagenome (GOLD analysis project Ga0209347, IMG submission 187382) | Deep subsurface microbial communities from Mt. Terri, Switzerland - Autotrophic microbial communities BRH/23 (SPAdes) (version 2) | ecosystem: Environmental > Aquatic > Deep subsurface >... | reverse complement strand
AGCATGCCCGGCACGATCTTGTCGCAGTTGGCGATGCAGATCAAGCCGTCGAAGCAGTGGGCGCGAGCCATGGATTCGACCGAATCGGCGATGATCTCGCGGGAGGCCAGCGAGTACTTCATGCCTGTGTGGCCCATGGCGACGCCGTCGCAGATGGCGATGGTATTGAACTCGAACGGCACGCCGCCGGCGTCGCGCACGGCCTGCTTGACGACCTCGGCCACCTTGTTCAGATGGACGTGTCCCGGCACGACCTCGCAGAAGCTGTTGGCGATGCCGATGAACGGCTTGTTGATGTCTTCCTTGCTCAGACCGCAGGCATAGAGCAGGCCTCGGTGCGGGGCCCGCTGGAACCCTTGTTTGACCGTGTCACTTCTCATGATTTGTCAGCTCCGAACCACAAAAACGCATAGAATCAGTGCGAAAAGCCCCAGTGTAGCCTCCGGCGGAGGATGAATAAAGGAAAAATCCCGGCCCATGCACATCGACCGTATCCGAGGCGTATTCTGCTGATCTGGCACCCTATTCCGGCCACGCCCGCCCGGCGTCCGCTGATTCGCTGGTCTACGGCTATCCCACGCTCGTCGCCGGCAGAAATTGGGTTTGTTTCTTCGAGCTCCATCGGGATTGGAGTCGCTGTAACTCTTTTTCCGCCCATAACTTGGCTCTGATCCAGGCCCCGGCAGATTGGCTTTGTTTCGCACGATTGCTGCTTCGGGCCGGGAGCCCGGAGCAGCCGGATGGCGAACCCTTGGCCTGTTCCAGCCGTCGGCGGGACCGGGGCAAGGGATGAGCGGCGTACCGGGATGCTGAGATGCCCGCGCCGCGGACAGGCGGACGCTTGCAGATTGCCGATCATGGCCAAGCTCTCCAAATGGATCACTGACCCGTCGCTGTTCAGTTACTTTGTTATCATACGTCTGCCATGGTCCGGCGACAAGTGAAATTCCGACTGACTGCCGGTTTTTTCTTGAGGCACCACGGGTGCGAAAAACGCTTCTGTTCCGCCGTGGCGCAAGACACGGCCGGAAAACGACTTGTGACAAGTGGGGGTGTCCAGCGGCCGGATGGCTCGGAGGGGATGTGACTGTTCCTGCGGTTCCATCGGCGCGGGGATGTTCTGACGAATTCGAGGGGTGCGAATGCAATTGCCCACGATGCGCGTGCATCTACGGTTATGCACCCGTACCGCTGGTGGCTCCAATGCGTCAGACTCCCGCCGCTCCGCGGCGGATTCCGGAGCAGTCCGTTCCTTCCGCAATCCCGTTGCATTTCCGGCGGCCCGGCCCTACAATACTGCCGAGGTGTTGGAGATCCCTGTGTCTTTGGAGTGGAGAACAAGTCATGCAATCGAATCGTTTGAATCTGTCGCGTCGCGAATTCCTCACAACCACCGCGGGCTGTGTCGCCGCGGGTATGATGGGAGCAGGCTGTATGAATCAGAACAAGACAAATGGCAAGATACTCGCAATGTGCGGGCTCGACTGCGCCGCCTGTCCGGCCTTCATCGCCCACAAGACCGACGACCAGGCCCTGCGGGTCAAGACGGCCGCGGAGTGGTCCAAGCAGTTTGGCGTCCAGATGCAGCCTGAAGCCGTCAACTGCGTGGGCTGTTTGAAAACGAAGGGCCCGCAGATCGGCCACTGTGCCGAGTGCGAGATCCGCAAGTGCGGCCTGGCGAAGAAGGTGAAGAACTGCGGCCTGTGCCCGGATTATCCCTGCGACAAGATCAGCAAGTTCATCGCCAACGTCCCCCCGGCCGAGGCCAACCTCGACGAAGTCCGCCGCACGCGGAAGATGTGATCGGTCGGTTCAGAACGGGTGATTGTCGTCAGCCATGCGTCCCAAACACATGGCGATTGCTGAATCTCTGTGCGGACCGTATAATAAAATCATGGTGAAGGGCCGTGAAATCGAGGAGAAGCTTCGGGCATTGCGCGGTGGCAGACTCCTGTTCCTGCCGCACGCCATCCAGCAGATGACGCGGCCGGAACGGATGATCAGCCGCCAGGAAGTAAGGAACGTTGTTGAGCAGGGCGAAGTCATTGAGGATTATGCCGGCGACGTCAGAGGGCACAGTTGCCTCATGCTCGGTTTCGGTACTGATCGCAGACCCATTCATGTGGTTTGTGCTCCGAAGAGCGAGTATCTCGCCATTATTACGGCCTATCTGCCGAATCCGGACGAATGGAGCGGCGGCTACCGAGTGAGGAAAAAGCCATGAAGTGCATCCACTGCCAGGGAACTCTGAAACGGGGCAAAGCGCCGATTCACATTGACCGCGACGGTTGCCACATCACCATCGACAATGTGCCTGCTTGGATCTGCGAGCAGTGTGGCGAGCCCCTGTTCGAAGAGCAGGAGGTCGAGGCTATCCAGGACATCGCCAAGGCCGTCGATGAGAAGTGCCGGCTCTTGCAGCGGTCGGCTTAGAGAAGGGCAAGGACTGCCCTTCGGGGTCCATCAAGAGATTCGACACGGCCGGAAGATGTGACTGACACGATCGAAAGGAGGGACAATTATGCCATCTTCTGAGTCGCCCATGTGGCAGTTGGCCACAATAGTGGAAGTTCCTTTCGAGGACCGAATACAGTGTCAATGCAAGACTTGCGGACATGTTATATATAAGCGTGTCCACATCATCATGTGGGCAGATGATCGCATAGAGTGCTGGGGTCAAGATTGTTATAAGCGGGAACTTGGGGCGACTGAAGTAGGCAGGATTGCGAGACCAATCTTCGAATTCGTTAGTGGACGCAGGCTCACGCTCGAAGAACGTGAGTTGCTGAGGCAGAATCGCGAGCAGCTCATCTCCATGTTTCGCGAAGAAGAATCGCGAAGAGTTCAAGCCGAGCGTGAACGAGAGAAGGCCTTGCGGGATGCACGGGAGAGACAAGAACACCTATATGTGAAACCTGACCGTTTCCCGCCAGGCAGGGATGTCACACACGAGTTTGCGCAGTATCAGGCGACTCCGGTCTCTGTTGATAGCCAACTCGGCGGGTGGCCCCTCGATCGTGAGGGTATCTGTGAGTACTGCGGGAAGAAGACCCGTGACTGGAAGTGGCACTCCGGAAAGACGGGCATGTGTGTATGTCGTGATTGTTACAACCAGGGTAAGGCAGGTTGATTTATAGACCAGTAGAATCGAGGAAGGGGGCTGGACCGAACCCCGAATCAAGTGTGAGATTTGCATCCTCGTTGCCTGATCGTGTCTTCGTCGATGGCGGTCAGTAGCTAATTAACAGCCCGTCCTCGATGCACTTCTGCAGGTACGCGAAAACCGCCTGGAGGTGTTTGGGCGTCAGCTTGGGGTAGTTCTCCAGCAAGTCGCTCTGCGTCCAACCTTGAGCCAATCGCTGAATGACGAATTCAACGGAGATCCTTGTTCCTTTGATGGTCGGCTTGCCACCCAGAGCCTCGGGACCGGCAACGATATAGTCTTTCCAGTGCATATCTTCTATTCTCATGTCATGCGCCGGCGGGAGCGTTTCAGTTGTTTTTCCGTGCCGCCGAGCTTCACCAGACGTTGGGCGCTCTTCTGGGCGATCAAAGCCTCCAGGCCCATCCGAACCAGCGCAGATGGTTCCTTGACGCCGGTCAAGTCTGCCGCCTTGGCGACAAGTTCATCATCTATGCTCAAGATCGCTCTCATGCCCTGTGCTCCTGATGCATCATCCATCACATGCAGGCCGCTGATGTCGGATCAGCCCAGCGCCCGCACCACGGCTTTCGGGTCTTTCTCGAATACGCGGAGCAGGGCTTTGGCCGGACCTCTGGGACGCCGACGGCCCTGTTCCCAGTTCTGCAGAGTGTCCTTGCTGACCCCGATCATCCGCGCGAATTGCGCCTGCGAGACGTTTACCGATTCCCTGAGCTTGCGTATGTCGACGGCGTCATACTTGAAGACTCGCGAAGGCCTCTTCTCGCCCCTTCGAATCTTGCCTGCTTCCTTGATGCTCTCACTGAGCTCTCTGAACAGCTTCGAACTCATGCCAATTCCTCTTTCACCAGTTTCTTCAAGGCTGCGACTTCTGCGTCTGTCAAATCGGCTTTTGCTCCTTTGGCAGTATACGCCATTGACGTACAGAATGCACGAGAGAATTTGAAAAAAGGAGTAAGGGAGTGCCAAACACGGGGCAGACGGGGCCGTAGCGTCAGGTAGCCGAGTCTGGAGGATGCGGGACCGGGGGCGGTATGCCTTCCGGCGGTTGGAAAAACACTGTCGCAACGAGCGGCGCCGGTCTATAATCGACCCTGGGGGATCAGGAGCAACTTCCCCCGCAGGGGTGCATGGGAATCTGCAAAGCGGTTTTTGTCTACGACAGTCTTCGGATACCGGCAGCGTGCCGGTGCCGTGAGCTTGACTTTCTTCGGGAGGGCAGCAAACCATGATCAGGATCGCCATCATCATCGGAAGTACGCGGCCGGGGCGCAAGGCCGAGACGGTCGCCCGCTGGGTTCATGAGATCGCGAAGAATCGCAGCGATGCCGAGTTCGAGCTCGTGGATATTCAGGATTTCAACCTGCCGCTACTCGATGAGCCTGTTCCGCCATCACTGGGCCAATACAGTCAGCCGCACACCAAGACCTGGTCCGCCAAGATCGCTTCGTTCGATGCTTACGTCTTCGTGACCCCCGAATACAATCACGGAATTCCCGGCGCGTTGAAGAATGCGATCGACTACCTGTACGCGGAATGGAACAACAAGGCGGCGGGTTTCGTGAGCTACGGCAGCGCCTCCGGCGTCCGATCGGTGGAGCAACTGCGTCTCGTGATGGGCGAACTGCAGGTCGCCGACGTGCGGGCCCAGGTCATGCTCTCACTCTACACCGACTTCGAAAACTTCACCACGTTCAAACCGGCCGGCCACCACGAGAAATCCGTCAACGCCATGCTCGACCAACTCATCTCATGGGGCGGGGCCCTGAAGACCGTGCGCCGGTAGCGGCATTTGACGCGGGTCGAACCTTGGCAGGTTGTGCCAATCGGCTCATGGACCGCAGGATCGATCTCCCAGCCCGCAGTCAGGGCGGGGGGCGAAAAAACCTTGTCCGAACGGGCCGGGTGGGCCTATAATCGGCCTTGGAGAAGGGGTGATTGGGCCCATGGCGGGTGTTTTGTTACGGAGATTCAATGGTGCGAACAATCAGACCGGCCGGCATTGTGGCAGGGATTGCCGTCTGTATCCTCTTGATGGTCTCAGGTTGCCAGAAGGAGCGGACGACCGGCCCGGCGGCGAAGATCGAACCGCCGGCGGATTCCACGGTGGTTGTGCAGCCCCCGGCCGGTGTGCCGGATGGGGATTCACCGCAGCCGGCGACGACCGAGAAGCCGACCCCGCAGGCTGCCGACCCGGTGGCTGAGCCCGATGCGGCGGAGCCGCCGGTCAATCTTGTGCTCGGGTTCTCGCACGGGCGGGCGGCGACGTACCGGGTTACCACCGAGGCGCATAAGAGCGTCGAATGGATCGGGTCGGAATCGGCCAAGCCGACCGGCTATGTCGATGGGCGCTCGGGCAACTTCGTCGAGATCATGTTCGAGCAGCGGGTCCGGGAAGTTCGCGACAATGGCAACGCCGTTCTGGAGATCAGGATCGAGGCCCTCAAGTACCGCGGCACGATCCAGAGCCGGACCGTTCTCGATTTCGATAGCGACAAGCCGGACGATTCGGAAAGCCCTCTGGCGGTGCTGGTCGGCAAGAGCTATCGATTGGAGATGTCGCCCAGGGGCAAAGTCGTTGACCTGCTCGATATGGAATCGGTCCGGGAGGCCGTGGAAGCCGGTTCACAGGTCTACAGCGTGGCCGTGAAGCTGTTTTCCGACGAGGTCGTCCGGGACCGGCATGAGATCCCGCCGCTCTCCGCTCTCTCGGATGAACGGGTGCGCCCCGGGCAGAGCTGGAGCGATCAAAAATCGTTCGCGTTCGGCGAGATGGGTCTCAAGAGCTTCGAGCGGGTCTACACGCTTACGCAGGTGGAGCAGGACGATGGGCGAGCCGCGGTCGTTCAGATGAAGGCGATCCCCTCGGCGGCAATGGCCGAGGAGTTGCACAAGCGTCAGGTATCCGGCCCGCTGTCGGGTCTGTTCGACAGCATCGACAAGTACGAGGGCCGCCTGGTGTTCGACCTCGACGGCGAACGGATTCGCGAGTACATGGAAGACATGCAGACCGAGTGGATCATTGCCGATCCGGCCATGATGCAGGATACTACTGCCCAGCCGCGGGGCCTGAAGATGGGGGCCGGGCGGCTGCATCGACTTGAGTTGGTGAAGTAACGGCAGGATGATACGATTGAAAGGGAATGCGTGAAAACCGGATGGATGCTCCTGATTGCGTCGTTTCTGGCGTTGCTTGGCGGCTGCAAGACGACCGAGAAGGGTGAAGGCGAGCCCGTTGCGGTCAAGACGCCGGCTGCAGACAAGAGCCGCGTGTTCCTGACGGTGGACTTCGAGCCGGGCCGGACGCTGCGGTATCGTTTCATTTCGAGACGCGGAGTGACGCTGGACTGGGACCCCGGCGCGACCGCGACCAAGAACCGCGTGCAGGAGCATGCCGAGCATCTGGAAATGGTCGTTGCGTATACGCCGAGCGAGGTGGACCCGTACGGCTTCAGCACGGTCCAGGCGACGGTGGAATCCGTCAGGGCGGTTCGCAGCGGCGGGCCCACGGGCCGGGCCCTGGGAACCGACGCCGTCGAAAGCTCAAGAGGCAAGAGCTTCGTCATCGAGGTCGATCCTCGCGGCCGGATCGTCGATGCCAACGAGTTGAGGATCCTGATCCAGGAGATGGGCGAGAAGGCGTTTCGGGACGGCGCCGGCGGCGCGCGGACGAAGGACCCGGACATGATCGGCGACTTCGTGGCCGGGGTGTGGTTTCTCTGGGATGGCGCGGCGACGATTCCTCTGCCGGCCGAGGGACTGGTGATCGGGCAGACGTGGCCGTCGCAGCTTCCGGTGCCGACGCCAATGGTGATGCGCAAGGCGCGGGATGTGACCTATCGATTCAACGGCATTCGCTCGGGTCCGCGCGGGGCGGCGGCTGTGATCGAGAGCACGTACAAGCTGGCGGATTCGGCGCCGGCGGACTGGCCGGTGCCGTACGCGGGGCGGTTTCGGATGAGCGGGACCTTTGGGTTCCTCGGGCCGTATGAGGTTCTCTCGCTGGAAGGCTCGGGCGAGGAGTTGTTCAACATCCAGGCCGGCCGGCTCGAACAGCGGCAGCAGAAATACGTGATGCAGGTCAAGGCGTCGCTGCCGCCGATGGGAGTCCAGGCGAGCCCGCACATTACGATCGAGCAGACGCTGCTCACGGAGTTGCTCGACCCCGAGGCGGGGAAACTCGAAATCCGAAGCTCGAAATCCGAAACAAATCCAGAGGACCAAAACCCAAATGACCGAAACGCTGCCGCCACGTCGGAGGGGACGTTTTGAATTTCGAGCATTGGTCATTCGTGCTTGTTTCGAGTTTCGGATTTCGAATTTCGTGCTTTCTTTGATTGGGAGGTAGTGGTCTCTTGGAACAAAGCAACCTGTGGGCGCCGTGGCGCATTCCATATATCCGCGATATCGGCAAGAGCGACGAGTGCTTTCTCTGTCACGACTTCGCGCATCCGGAGGAAGATGCGGAGAACCTCGTCCTGTGGCGGACCGAGCGGAGTCTCGTGGTCCTGAATCGGTTCCCCTATAACAACGGCCATCTGCTGATCGCCCCGGCCCGGCACATCGCCACGCTGGAGGAGACTTCGCAGAATGAGATGCTGGAGTTGATGAAGCTGATCCGGGAGGCGCAGCGGGCGCTGTCGCTGGCGATTCGCCCGTGCGGCTTCAATGTGGGTCTGAACTTCGGCCGCTGCGCCGGGGCGGGTCTGCCCGGGCACATGCACATCCACGTCGTGCCGCGATGGGACGGCGACACCAACTTCATGTGCGTGTGCAGCGACACGCGGGTGATCAGCCAGTCGCTGATCGATCTGCTGGCGGAACTCAAGCAGGTGAGCGCCGAGAAGGGATTGCCCTCGCTGTAGAACGGAGAATGGGACCGATGGAACTCAGGGGACGTATGGGACGGTGCCGCTTCGCGGGGCGAATTCTATGACCGATGATCTTCGTTCCTATGCGGCTGTGGAGACGGCGAGCCGGGGCCGGGCATATCCCGAGCCGCCTCATCCGTATCGTTCGGATTTCGAGCGGGACCGCGACCGGATCATTCACAGCTCGGCCTTTCGCCGGCTGGAGGGCAAGACCCAGGTCTTCTCGCCCGGCCTGGACGACTACTACCGCTCCCGACTGACGCACAGCATCGAGGTCGCCCAGATCGGCCGGACGCTGGCGAAGGTGCTCGGCCTGAACGAGAGTCTCACGGAGGCGATCTGCCTGGCCCACGACCTGGGCCACCCGCCCTTCGGCCACACGGGCGAGAAGACGCTCGATGAGCTGATGGCCGATCACGGCGGGTTTGAGCACAACGCCCAGACCCTGCGCATCGTGACGCTGCTCGAGCACCCGTACCCGGCGTTCATGGGCCTGAATCTGATGTACGAGACGCGATTGGGTCTGTACCGGAAGACGGAGGACAGAGGACGGAGGACAGAAGACAGAGGACAGAGGACGGAAGACAGAGAGCAGAAGACATCGCCGTCCTCCGTCCTCGGTCATCTGTCCTCCGTCTTCGAGGAGGCCAACTGCACCCTGGAAGGCCAGATCGCCGACTTGGCCGACCGTATCGCGTACAACTGCCACGATCTGGAGGACGGGCTGCGGGCCCGGCTGATCGACGGCAACCAGATGCGCGACATCCAGATCTATACCGACGCCACGCGAAAAGTCGGCGTCGAGCGAATTCCCGACTGGACGATCCGGCGGACCCGTACGGCCAAGGCGATCACCGACCGGCTCGTCGGCGACTGCATCGAGACCAGCCGCCGGAGGATTGCCGAGGCCGGCATCCGCACCGCCCGCGACGCCTGCAACCTGTCCGAGGACCTGATCGGCCTGTCTCCGGAGAGCGACCGCCTGCTGACGGAACTCGAACGGTTCCTGCTCGACAATTTCTACCACCACGAGAGATTGCTGGCGGCGGCCAGGAACGCGCGAAGCTGGCTGACGGACCTGTTCGGCCAACTCTGCCGCGACCCGCATCGCATGCCGAGCTACTTCCGCGACTTCATCCCGCAGTACGGCCTGGAGCGGGTCGTCTGCGACTACATCGCCGGCATGACCGACCGCTACTGCCTCAAAGTGCTGGAGGGGGCGGGCAAGTAGGATACTCCGCAACCTGAGATCGTCTGGAGGGAATCGAAATGTGTGACAGAGAAATGCGAGTCGTCGCCGTCGGTCTGTCGGTCCTGATTCTGGCCTGTCAGGCAGGTCGGGGGGAGGATCGCTTTGAACGGCAGATCAAGACTGTGACGGTGGTCGACGCCAACGGTGTGCCGGTGCCCGATGCACGCATCTACACCCGCGAATGCCTCACGTGGGAGGGGCAAACGCAGACCGTGCGTCTGACGGAGACACCGCCGTGGCAACGAACGAATGGCAATGGCGTATTCTCCTTCGAATTCGTCAGGCAGGGCGCGGGCCGTCCCTACTTCATCGCGGACGCTTCTTTGGAGCGAATGGGGCATCTCTTCATCGCTCGGAAAGACCCGGCCGAGACCTGCACGGTGCAGCTTGAGAAACCGGCCCGGATCAAGGGTGCAATTCGGAGTGAGAGCATCCCGTTCTCGGAGGTACACGTCGAACTCGTGTTTCATTCGAGCCAGCACCTCTCTCCCCTCTTTTCCGCTGACTACCATCTCGATGCCCCCACGCACGAGGTGGTGCTGGATATCCCGTGCCCGGCCGGAGGCAATCTGAGCCTGCACATCGAGGGACGGGGCCCCGCGTTCACGAAGTACCAGGGGAACCTTCGAGATATTGCCGCCCTGAAGCCGGGCGAGGTGTTCGACGCAGGTTCGATCTCGCTTCGTGTGGCCAGCGGGTTCAGAATCTTCGGCAAGCCGGCGCCGGAGCTTCAGGTGGTCGAATGGGTCAGGGGCAAGCCCGTGACCCTGGCTGAGTTGAAAGGCAAGGTTGTGCTGCTCGATTTCTGGGGGCTGTGGTGCAGCCCCTGTCGCAGGGCTTTGCCGCAATTGGCGAAACTGCACAGGGAATATGCCCGTGATGGCCTGGTCATTATTGCCATCCACGACGCCTCACTGACCGGAGCGACTCTCGTGGAACGGAGCCGCGATCTGCCCGGCCTTTCGAAGACGGCGTTCCGCGTCGCAGTGGATTCCCCGATGGAAGGCATCGCGGCTTTCGACGACGCTCGCGGCACAGGGCGAACCATCGATGCCTATGGCATAACTGGATTTCCCACCGCCCTGATCATCAACAGGGATGGGGTGGTGGAGCATTCGCAGGGTGCAACTGAAGATCGCCTCCATTTCCTTCTTTATGGGCGGCCCATGCCGCAGTCGACCGCACTCTCGCGGTTGATGGCAGGCAATCGGCCGCTGTTCACTACGATCCTCGCTGCGATCGCATTGGTTCTGATTCTCGGCAGCACTCTGGGTGTGTTGCGGCTGCGCCGTTCAAAGACCTGATTGCCGCCTGTTTCCCTTTGACCTTCACGCCTCTTTTCGTTAGTGTCTTTGCTCTATGCATTGGAAACGTTTGATTGCTACGTGTTTTGGGCTGGGCTGGCTGCCGGTTGCCCCGGGGACCTGGGGTTCGCTGCCGCCTGCGATTGTATTTGGTGTGCTCATGTACTGCTGCGTGCCCGCGATGGCGACGACGGTGGTCATGGCCGCCATGCTGGTCGTCGGGTGCGTAACGTGCATCGCCTATGCGCCGGCTTCGATTGCCGCCACGGGCCGCCAGGACCCGGGCGAGGTCGTGATGGATGAGTTCGCGGCCCAGGCGCTTACGTTTCTGGCCGTGCCGCTGCTGGTGCCGCGAAACCTCTGTGGCTGGGAGAGCCTCGTCATCGCGGCGTTTGGTTTCTTCATGTTTCGCCTGTTCGATATCCTCAAGCCCGGGCCGATCCGCAGACTGGAACGATTGCCCGCGGGCTGGGGGGTTCTGGCCGACGACATCGTCGCCGGCGCCGCCTCGGCGGTCTTTGTTCACATCGCCATGGTCCTGGTGGTGCGTTGATTTTCCGGCGGGTTGGACGCCTCGAAAATACGGTCCACGGTTTGGCTCATAGGTGTTTATGATTGAATGGATCGCCGTTGTTCTATTGGGGCTCATCGAGGGGATCACCGAGTTTCTGCCGGTGTCTTCGACGGGGCATCTGCTGCTGACGGAGTGTTTTCTCCGGGACGTGTACGGGCTGCCGCACCGGTCGGACCTGTTCAATACCGTGATTCAGTGCGGAGCGGTCCTGGCTGTCGTGGTGCTGTTCACGCAGCGCGTCAAGCAGATGATCTTCCAGTGGCGCGATCCTGTCGTGCGGCAATTCATCTTCAAGCTCGCAGCCGCTTTCTTCATCACGGCCGTGGGCGGGCTCATCTTGAAAAAAGGCGGCCTGGAACTTCCGGAGACCGCCGGACCCGTGGCCTGGGCGACGCTGATCGGCGGTTTTGTCATCTTCGCCGTGGAGCGATGGGTGAAGGGCAGACCGCGGCAGGAAGAAATGAGCTGGTTTTCGGCTGTCGTCGTGGGGTTTGCCCAGCTGCTGGCGGCGGTCTTTCCCGGGGCCTCGCGGTCCGGGGTAACGATCCTGGCGGCCATGACCGCAGGCACCGCCCGCAAACCGGCCACGGAATTCTCCTTCCTTCTGGGCATTCCGACGCTGCTGGCGGCGGGAGTTCTGCAGATCTTCGATGCCTGGCAGGATGCCCGCGTCCAGGGCGTCGAGATGACTGAGGATTGGGGGCAGTTGATCGTAGCCGGATTCGTGGCGGCCGTTACCGCGTTCATTGCGGTGAAGTGGCTCCTGCGGTTCGTCCAGACCCATACGTTCATTGCGTTCGGATGGTATCGCATCGGATTGGGCGTGCTGATTCTTCTGACGTTGCGCTAAACAGTTGAATTCCAGGATCGATCATAGGAGAATGGGGGAATACTCCTTCTGGGCTATTGCGGTAATTCTGCGATCTCTCTCGGCGGAAAACAGAGGAAATTGCATGAAATGGTGCAAGGAATTGCGGGTTCCGGCTGAAAAAAGGTTTAGGAAATTACCACTTGCGTCTATAATAGAGGTGAACTGAGCCGGTATAGATCCGATGTCCGGGTGCATCACGGTTCAACTAAATATTGAAAGAATTCTGTGGAGGGTTCTTTCCCCCATGACGACGAATGGCTACAGCTCTCTGTGCGATGATTTCTACATCGATATGTATCTGAACACGGAACTGGACCTGCCCACAGAACGCGATACGATCCTGACGTTCTTCGATCGCGTCCAGAGGCAGTTCCCCACGATGGGCAAGTTCTCCCGGCGGGATAACGGGGAGTACTGCCTGGAGGAAGATCCGGTCTCGGGGCAATACCGTTGGGTGAGTCTCGAGGTGGATCGCGCCGGCTCCGGGGCGGTGAATCCGGGCACTATCGAGGAGGTGTATCAGCAGAACAAGCTGATTCTGGAGCTCACGCCATACATGCTCGGGGTAACTCCGCTGGACGTCGATTCGCTGGACCTGACGTTCGCCATGGATTTCGATTGTTCCGGCAATCACGATGAGGTGATCTCCGAGGCTCTCTTCGGCTCGTGCGCGTTCGGCTCGTTCCTGGACTGGCCGCACACCCGCCCGATCGTGTTCTCGCCCGCCATGGTGGTTTCGCTTTCCGAGGACGACCACACGCAGGCCCGAGTGAGCATCGAATCCAAGACGAGCCTCTACGAGCCCGGCGAGAAGGAGCCCAATCGCGATGAGGCGATTACCCTGTCGCTGACCGTTCGCCAGTATCCCAGGGCCAACGAGCGGTTCGACGCCGTGGCCTCTCTCGAGCGGCAGTGTCAAATGGTGGAGGAGCTGATGTCCGAGAGAATGCTGCGTCATTTCGTGCAGCCCTTGACGGAGGTAATCGCGCAAAGACGGTCGTCGTAACATTATGAGAGGGAGTCGCGATGGCGATAGAAGCTCCGCTGAGCCGGAACAAGCGTAACAACTTCTATATCTACATGGCCGTGTGTGTGGTGACCGCGTTGTGGTTCGCCTACGATGGATACCTCAACAAGGGATTCATCGCCGAGCACACCGATGAGCAGGGCCGGCCGAACGGCACGCTCGTCTTCAATCAGAAATCCCCGCCATTTCTCCTCGCAGGGGCCTTGCTCCTGGGCGGATACCTGTACGCGATCCGCAACCGCAAAGTCGTAGCCTCCGACGATGCCCTGGTCATCGCCGGCAAACAGAGAATCCCCTACGACGCCATCGACAGCATCGACAGAACGCACTTCGAGAAGAAGGGCTGCTTCACGATCACGTACAAGACCGAGCAGGGCAGCCAGACGAAACGAACGCTCAGCGACCGCGAATACGACAACCTCGGCCCGGTCCTCGATCATCTCGTTGCCCAGATCTCGTAGTCCGGCGTCGATCCTCTTGGTCATGATCGTCTCGGCAACTGTCCCTCCCTATGAGCCTGCGCAGGGTGCATGGGTGTTCTCACGGCCTGTCGGCAGAATACGGTTGCGGTTGCATGACCGTTCCTGCGGTTCCACCGGCGCGGCGGTGTTCAGATGAATTCGAGGGGTGCGTTTGTCGCTTTGGCGATACCAGCGGGTATCCGCAATGCGCTAAACGCACGCCGCGAATGCAACCGGCCCACGATGCGCGTGCAACCACGGTCATGCACCCCAAGGTCGGTGTCTGTGAAAATATAATGACGCTCCGAGGGGATGACCGTTACTCTTTGTCCAACAAGAGGTTATCGGATTCGGATAAGGAGAACACGCATGAGTGATGGAATCACCAAAGAGCAGTTGAAGCAGACCTTGTCGGGAGATTTGGATC
>Ga0209347_1004673_pt1 | contig 13966 bp, 11 predicted proteins | sample AutmiccommuBRH23_FD_187382 | JGI IMG/M metagenome (GOLD analysis project Ga0209347, IMG submission 187382) | Deep subsurface microbial communities from Mt. Terri, Switzerland - Autotrophic microbial communities BRH/23 (SPAdes) (version 2) | ecosystem: Environmental > Aquatic > Deep subsurface >... | reverse complement strand
ATATTCCTTGGCGTAACCGAAGCCGCCATGGGTCAGCACCGCTGTCTGGGTGGCCTTGAATCCGGCCTCGGCCGCGAGGTATTTCGCGGCATTCGCTTCCGCCCCGCAGGGCTTGCCCTGGTCGTAGAGCGTGGCAGCCTTGAAAGTCATGAGGTTGGCCGCCTCCAGTTCCATCCAGGCTTCCGCCAGCGGATGCTGGACGCCCTGGTTCATGCCGATGGGTCGATCGAAGACGACCCGCTCGTTGGCATACTGCACGGCGCGCTTCAGGGCGGCCCGGCCCACGCCGACTGCCTCGGCCCCGACGAGCACCCGTTCCGGGTTCATGCCGTGGAGGATGTATTCGAAGCCCCGGCCCTCCTCGCCGATGCGGTCTTCCACCGGGATCTCCAGGTTCTCGATGAACAGCTGGTTGGAGTCCACGGCCTTGCGGCCCATCTTCTCGATTTCCCGGATTTCCACGTGCTTGCGGTCGAGGTTCGTGTAGAACAGGGTCAGGCCGAGGTTCTTCTTGGCGACTTCGTCCACCTCCTGTGTGCGCGTGAGCAGCAGGATCTTGTCGGCCACCTGAGCCGTCGAGATCCACACCTTCTGGCCGTTGACGACGTAGTGGTCGCCCCGGCGCACCGCCTTGGTCTTGAGCTGGAGAGTATTGAGGCCGGTGTTGGGCTCGGTGACCCCGAAACAGGCTTTCTCCTTGCCCTGGATCAGCGGCGGAAGCATGCGTTGTTTCTGCTCATGGCTGCCGAATACCACCACGGGATTGAGGCCAAAAATGTTCATGTGGAGCGCGGAGCCGCCGCTGACGCCGGCGCCCGATTCGGTCACCGCCTGCATCATGATCGCCGCTTCGGTGATGCCCAGCCCCGACCCGCCGTATTCCTGCGGCATGGCGATGCCCAGCCAGCCTGCATCGGCGAACGCCTTGTGAAAATCCAGCGGGAAACCCCCCTCCCTGTCTTTGCGCAGCCAATAGTCGTCGCCAAACCTGGCGCAGAGCTTGAAGACGGCCTCCCGTATGCCCTCCTGGTCGGCGGAAAATGAAAAATCCATGGTCACTGCTCCTTAGAAACGGGTTCTCGCTCGAACTTCATCAATGGTCGGTATCGGGCGCTTCGCTGGTCACGCCGCGTTGAAGCAAATCGGTGATGGCACTGTCGGCATAGCCGGCTTCGCGCAGCACTTCGACGCTGTGTTCGCCCAGCCGCGGCGCCAGCCTTCGCACGTCCGGCGGTGATTCGCTCCACCGGGTGGGAATCGCCATAGTGCGAAGGGTGCCTTCGGAAGGATGTTCGGTCAAGCCGAAAAACCCGATCGCGTCGAGATGCGGGTCTTCCAGCAGGCTTTCGGGTGTGTGCAGCCGCATCGCCGGAATGTCGGCCTCGTCAAAGGCCCGGACCCATTCTTCCGTGCTTCGCACGCGCAGTGCTTCTGCCAACAGGCGGTACAGTTCGCCAATGTGCCGGGTGCGCTGCGCAACATCAGCAAAACGTGGATCGGTCTTCAGATCCTCGCGGCCGATCAGCTCGAAGGTCTTCTGCCAATCCTTGTCGACGTAAGGCATGACGCAGATGTGGCCATCGAGTGTCGGAAACGGTCGCCGCTCCGGTGAAAGCATGCGCGCATAGCCCATGCCTCCGAGGGCCGGTTCGAAGGTTTTCCCATACAGATGATCGGACAGCAGGATCTCGGTCATCGTTTCGAACATCGGCACGTCGACGGCTTGGCCCTTGCCGCTGCGCTCGCGATAGAAAAGGGCCGCGTTGACCGTGTAGACAATGGTCAGACCCACGGATCGATCGACGATGGCCGCCGGCACGTAGCGGGGCTCACCGCCGTGCCGCGCGTACAGCGACGGAATGCCCACTGCGCCCTGGATCAGATCATCATAGGCGGACTTGGCAGCATAGGGCCCATCCTGGCGGTAGCCATAGGCTCCGCAGTAGATGATGCGCGGGTTGACGGCCGCCACGTCGGCATAGGTGAGGTGCAGCCTGGCCATGGCTCGCGGCCGCACGTTGTAGATCAGCACATCCGCGGCTTCGGCCAGCTTCAGCAGCGCTTCGCGGCCAGCAGCTTGCTTGAGGTCCAGCACGATGCTGCGCTTGTTGCGGTTTGCGCCGAGGAACAGGGCGCTCATCCCGGAGTGGCGCGCCGGCCCGGTCCCTCGAACCGAGTCACCGCCTGGCGACTCGACCTTGATGATCTCGGCTCCCAGGTCGCCGAGAATCTGGGTGGCCGACGGCCCCATCATCGCGGTGGTGATGTCGATGATCCGGACGCCGTGCAATGGCCCGCTCACACTGCTTCCTCGTGGTGGCGGAGGCCCTCAGCGGCCGCGAAAAGTGGCTTGCCGCTTCTCGAGAAAGGCTGCCAGACCTTCTCTGTGGTCCTCGGACGTCAGCGTGATGGATTCACTGGCGGCTGCGAGTTCCAAAGACGTCTCCAGGCTCGCATCCATGCTTCGCTGCATCACCATCTTGGCCAGGCGGATCGCCACCGGTGGCCCAGCGGCGATCCGCCTGGCCAGCGCCATGGTGCGTTCATGCAGTTGCTCGTGCGGCACCAGCTGGCTGAGCAATCCGCGCTGATAAGCTTCCTCCGCACCGATGGGATCTCCCGTGAAGATCATTTCGGCAGCCTTCGAAGTGCCGACCATGCGTGGCAGGAACCAGCAGCCGCCGGTGCCCGGAAACAGGCCGATGCGGGCGAACGATTCCATGAAGCGCGCGCGCTCCGAGCCGATGCGGATGTCGCAGGTGAGCGCCAGGTCACAGCCCCCCGCCGCGGCATCGCCGTTCATCATGGCGATGACGGGCACATCGCAGTTGCGGATTCCGAGGATCAGCGGGTAGATGCCCAGGCGCAGTCCCTGGCGTTTCGATTCGGGGCTGTTGTCAGGCAGGAGCCCGCCGGGCCCTTTGGGATCTTTCAGGTCCGCTCCGCCGCAGAATCCTTTGCCGGCCCCGGTCAGGACGATGACACGGGTGTCCGTGCCCTGCTTGGTCCCGTCGAGCACGGCGACGATTTCTTTGATCATCTGCCCTGTCAAGGCATTCATCCGCTGCGGGCGGTTCATGGTGACGGTCGTGACGCCGTCCCGAGTGTCGACGAGAATGGTTTCGTAGTTCATCCGGCAGGAACATAACAAACGTTTGATCGGCTGTCAAATTCTATTCACGATGTTTCAGGGTGCCGCGCGCTGGCTGCTGGATTTTCCCGACGGCTGTGCCGGCACCGTTCGCCGCACCTCGGCGGACGGCGCCGGATGCAGTGCGGAGCCGGGGTGCCCCAGTCCGAACGAAATGCTGTCGGCTGCATCCCGGATCAGGGTTGCGTAGTCCTGAGGGTGGGCCAGGGTGCGACTGACCGGCGCCGCCATCGTCAGGGCGGCCGCAACGCGGCCATCGCGGTCGAAGATGGGCGCTGCGAAGCCCGCCACGTCCGTGGAAACCTCGCCGACCGTGATCGCCAGTTTCTGTTCCCGTATTTCAGGCAGCAGGCGGCGAAGCTGGGCTGCGCTGGTCAGCGTCTGGGGTGTCAGGGCGGGGAAGGGGCCTCGCTTGAGATAGCGGGCGATGAAGGCCGAATCGGCGAAGGCCAGAAGCACGCGGCCGGCCGCCGAGCAGTACAGTGGCCGGGCCGTCCCAAGGTCCACCGTGTAGCGTATCGAGTGCGAACTTTCTATCTTCTCGACGTACACCGCCCTGCCCGCGTCCGGGTCCATCGTCGCGACGAGCACGGTCTCGCCGCTGCGTTCGACCAACTCACGCATGATCGGTGCCGCAATACGCGCCACCGACAGCGTGGGCATCACGGAAACGCCCAACCTGTACGCGCCTGGCCCCAGCAGATAGCGGCCGTCGCTGTGGACGATGTAGCGATAGTTGCACATCGGCCGGAGCAGGCCGAGCAGGCTGCTCTTGGGCGCTTCCAGCCGGGCGCTCAAGGCCGCAAGCGAAAGACCCTCGGGCGCGCCGGCGAGCTGCTCGAGGATGCGCAGTGTGCGGATCAGCGAGCGCGGGCCTGCGTCCGCCGGTCCGCTGCCCTCGCGCGCGGCGCTGCGTCGCGAAGGTGCTTGCGGTCTTTTCATCGCTGTTCCTCCTGTGGTCAGCCGTCGGACACTTGTGCCGTTGTACGCGGCAGAACGTTCCTATTGCCGAACGATATTCTCGCATCCGCACGCCCCTGTACAATCGAAAAGAAGCGTACAGGGCGTCTGGCGATGGACTTCACACTTTCGGAGGGTCAGGCGGCGGCGCGCGAGATGGCGATCGACTTGGCGCGCAGGGAAGTCGCGCCCCATTGGCGCGGCGCGCGGCCGAAGGCGTGTTCGCCGCGAACCGATCGAGAAGACAGGCTTACGGGGTGACGCGTGAACTACCAGACCATAGTGTATGAACTGCGCGCCGACGGCGTCGCGTTGCTGACCCTGAATCGTCCGGCGCAGCGCAATGCACTGACTGTGCAGATGCGCGAGGAGATCGCGCACCTGCTGCCGTTGATCAGCCACGATGCCGGGGTCAAGGCGCTGGTGCTCACTGGTGCCGGGGATCATTTCTGCGCCGGTGGCGACATCTCCGGCATGCGCAAACCCGTGACGGCGCGCACGCCGGCCGACAGCCGGGACGTGCTGCGTGACGTGCATTCCTGGCTGCCGCAGCTCGTGGGCCTGGAGAAGCCGGTGATCGCGGCGGTCGACGGTGCCTGTTACGGCGCCGGGTTCAGTCTGGCGCTGGGGGCCGATTTTGTCGTTTGCACGCCGCGAGCGCGGTTCTGCCAGGCGTTCGTGCGGGTTGGCCTGGTCCCCGACTTCGGCGCCTTGTTCCTGCTGCCGCGGATCGTCGGTCTGCAGAAGGCGAAGGAGCTGATGTTCAGCGGACGCGTGGTCGAGCCCGAGGAAGCGCGGGCGCTGCACATCGTGTTCGAAATCCATCCGCACGAGCGGCTGCTGGCCGCAGCGCTCGACCTTGCCGCGCGCTTCCGCGATGCGCCAACCGAGTCGATCGGCATCACCAAGACGCTGCTGAATCGGAGCTTCCACAGCGACGAGCGTCTGATGGGAGAACTCGAGGCTTTCGCAGCCGCCACCGTGAAGACGCTGCCCTATCACCAGGCGGCGGTCGGCCGCTTCTTCGCCAAGGAACCTGTGCGCTTCGACTGGGACCGGCTGGCCGGCGAAGGCAACACCAATCAAGGAGAAAGTTGAATGATCGACCTGAGCCTTCGCATCGACGCATTCGCCGATGACGAGCGAATGGTGCGCGATGCGGCGAGCAGCTATTGCGGCCGGGAGCCCGGGCTGCGCCGTGTTCGTGCGCTGCGCGGCTCGACGCCCAGCTACGATCCTCAAGTCTGGGGTGAGCTGGCCGCCATGGGCTGGCTCGGCTCGCGGCTGCCGGAGAGGCTGGATGGAATGGCGCTCACCCACGGGCAGCTGGCGCTGCTGCTCGAGCAGTTCGGCCGTTCGCTCGCCCCGGAGCCCCTGACAGCCACTGCGGTGCTTGCCGCGAAGGCGCTGCTTGGTGGCGACAACGAGGCCTTGAAGAGCCGGTCGCTGCCGCGCCTGGCGGCCGGCCAGTGGCTGCCCTCCCTTGCGTGGCAGGAGGCTGCAGGTTCGCAGTCGATCCAAGCTCAGTGCACGCGCGCGACACCTCGCGGGAGCGGCTTCGAGATCGAAGGCAGCAAGTGCGTGGTGCCGGTCGGCGAAAGCGCGGACGCGTTCATCGTTTCGGCGCAGGGGCCGCAGGGGCTGGGCCTCTACCTGGTGCCGCGCGGCGCTCCGGGACTGACCGTCGCGACGCGGCCGCGCGTGGACGGCGGCACTTGGAGTGAGCTGACGCTCAAGGGGGTCATCGTGGGGGCGGACGACGTGGTCGCGAGCCCGGCTGTGGCCGCGGCCACGCTCGAGAGCGCGATCGACGAAGGGCGCCTCGCCGTGGCTGCCGAGCTGCTCGGCCTGATGTCGCGCGCCCTCGAACTGGCTGTCGACTACATCAAGGTGCGCGAGCAGTTCGGCAAGAAGATCGGCACGTTCCAGGCCCTGCAGCACCGCGCGGTGGACCTGTTCATTCTGGTCGAGCTGTCCCGCGCCGTGGTTCGCCAGAGCGCCCAGCGGATGGACGCGGCAGGCAACGATCCTCACGCCCGTGCCTTGGCTGCCAGCCAGGCGAAAGCGCGCTGTTCCGACGCGGCGCTGAAAGTGGCCAAGGGCTGCATCCAGCTCCACGGCGGCATCGGCTACACGGATGAATGCGACGTCGGCCTGTTCCTGAAGCGCGCCATGGTGCTGTCGGCGTGGCTGGGCGACGCGGGCGTCCACCGGCGCCGCTACGGCGAGCTGGCCGGCGAGCTGGGGCAGGAGCGCGAAGGCGAGTCCGTCGACCCGCTCCGGCGCGAGGTGCGCGCCTTCCTGGCCGAGAATTTTCCGCAGGAATGGCGCTTTCCATCGCACCGGATGAGCCTCAAGGAGACCGAGGCCTGGCAGCGCAAGCTGGCCGAAAAGGGATGGGCCGCGCCCGGCTGGCCGGTGGAATACGGCGGCATGGGCTTGTCGCCGTTCGACCAGTTGAAGATGGCGGAGGAGTTCGACCGCCACGGCGTGATGGTCGTGACGAACTTCGGCGTCGTGATGCTGGGAGAACTGCTCATCCGATATGGCACGCCGGAGCAGAAGCGCGAGTATCTGCCCCGCATCCTGTCCGGCGAACTGCGCTGGTGTCAGGGCTATTCCGAGCCGGGTGCGGGTTCAGACCTCGCTTCGCTGCAGACCAGGGCCGAGCTCGATGGCGACATGTTCGTCGTCAATGGGCAGAAGATCTGGACCTCGTTCGCCCATGAAGCCCAGATGATCTTCATGCTGGTGCGTACCGACCCGAACGCCAAGAAGCAGGACGGCATCAGCTTCCTGCTTGCCGACATGAACAGTCCCGGCATCACGGTGCGTCGCATCAAGAACCTGACTGGCAGCTCCGAATTCTGCGAAGTGTTTTTCGACAATGTTCGAGTGTCCAGGAAGAACCTTGTGGGCGAGCTGAACCGCGGCTGGACCATGGCGAAGTCGCTGCTCAGCAACGAGCGCATCATGATCGGCCATCCTCGGCTGGCAAAGGTGCCACTGCAGGCGCTGCATGGGTTGATGAAATCGCGCGGGCTGATGGACGAGCCGGCGCTGCGCGCGCGTTTTGACGAGCTGCGGCTGGACGTCGAGGACCTGGGGGCTTCGTACGTGCGGATGGCGGACGTCCTGCGGCGGGGCAACGAGCTGGGCCCCGAGGTCTCGATGCTGAAGGTCTGGATCAGCGAGGCCATGCAGCGCGTGACCGACATGTTGCTCGAGATCGGCGCCGAGGATGCGACGCTGGACGAAGCCGCCGTCCTGGCCGACGGCAAGTCAGTTCATATCGCCAACCAGTATTTCGCGTCGCGCCCGGCCACCATTTACGGCGGCTCCAACGAGATCCAGCGCAACGTGCTGGCCAAGGCGATGCTGGAGCTGCCCTCCTGACGGGACCGGTCCGCGCGAGTGCAACCCGCGGACCTCTGCGGACGCGTCAGTCGAGCTTGATCCCGGTCTTCGAGATCAGCGCGCCCCAGCGCCGGGTTTCTGCCCTGGAATACTCGGCCAACTGGGCGGGCGTGCTGCCACCAAGAATGGCGCCGTGCGCGAGCAGCTTGTCGCGAGTGGCCGGATCGTTCACGAACTTCAGGGCCTGCTCGTTGAGCTTGGCGATGATCGGGGCCGGCGTACCCGCGGGGGCCAGCAGCTGGTACCACGTCGACGCCTCGAAGCCGGGATACGTTTCACTGATCGCCGGGATGTCCTGCAGGCCAGGCATTCTCTTGAGCGAGGCCACCGCCAGCAGTTTCAGCTTGCCGCTCTGGACGAAAGGCTGCGGCTGCTGCAGGCCGTCGAACAGCAGGTGGATGTGGCCGGCGAGCAAGTCGTTCAATGCCGGCCCGTTGCCTTTGTAGTGGACGCCGCGCACGGAGATGCCTGTCGCTTCCTCCAGCAACTTCATCGCCAGGTGGGGCGCGGTCCCGTTGCCGGGCGTGCCGAAGTTCAGCTTGCCGGGATTGGCCTTGGCATAAGCGATCAATTCCTTGAAATTGCGCACCGGCAACGACGGGGTGGCGACCAGGACGTAAGGCAGTTCGGCGATGCGGCTGATGGGCGCAAAGTCCCGTTCGGCGTCATACGGCAGCTTGCTGAACAGGTGCGGGTTGATGGTCAGCGCTCCGGTGGCGAGCAGCAGCGTGTACCCATCGGCAGGCGACTTGGCCACGGCATCGATGCCGATGATGGTGGCCGCGCCGGGTCTGTTTTCGACCACGAAGGGCTGGCCGAGGTTCTGGGAGAGCCACTGGGCCACCTGCCGTCCCAGCGAGTCGGAGAAGCCGCCTGCCGCGTACGGCACGACGATCTTGACGGGTCTTTCGGGATACTGCTGCTGCGCCGAAGCGGCGCCGGCGGTCGCGGCGAGCGTCAGGAGGAGCGCGAAGCGGACCAGCGTGCGAATCATGGTTGTCCTTTCGAAGGAATGGATGTGTGGGTGGGACAGGAATTTTCCAGGATCCCCATTTTCGTGCGAAGTCAAAGTGCGCCCTCGTACAGCGCCCCGGACGGCTCGCCGAGCACCGTGGTGCGGTGCATGTGCCGATGGGTGCCGGGCAGCCGGTCGCGCAGCGCCTTGTGCATGACGCAGCGGTTGTCCCACATGATCAGGTCGTGCTGTCGCCAGTGGTGGCGATAGGTGAACTCGGGGCGTACCGAGTGCTGGAACAGGGTCTGCAGGATCGCCTGGCTCTCGCTGTGCGACATGCCGGCGATGTGGGTGGTCACGCCTTCGCTGACGTACAGGGTCTTGCGGCCGGTTTCCGGATGCACACGCACGATCGGCTGGACCACCGGCGGATTGACAGCGATGTGCGCCTTGGCAAAGTCCGGATTGCGGCCTTTTTCGGTGTCATGGATGGCCCATGCGTAGCTGTGGACGCCCTGCAGCGGCTCGATCATGCGTTTGAAGCCCTCGGAAAGACTGTCATACGCGAGGTACATGTTGGCGAACTGCGTGTCCCCGCCGACCTCCGGAATCTCCAGGCAGTAGAGCAGGGAGCCCATCGCAGGACGCAGCGTGTACGACAGGTCGGAATGCCAATTGACACCCGTCTCGCGCGTGTCCGACGGGCTGCCATCGGCCTTCGGGCGGGTGGTGACGATGAAGATCTCGGCGTGTTCGGGGTGGCGGTACTTGAACAGCGCCGAGTGATCGTCAAGCTTGCCGAAACGGGCGCTGAAGGCAATGTGCTGCTGGGGCGTGATGTCCTGCCCTCGGATCAGCACGATGCCGTTCTCGATCCAGACCTTGCGGATCTGCGCGATGGTGTCGTCGTCGATCGGCCGGGTCAGGTCGACGCCGAGAACCTCCGCGCCGACGCCGTACGAAAGGCGTTTGACTGTGATGCTCATGGTGGAAATCCCTTTAGTATCAAGCAATGGCTATTCGGCCCTGGCGCCCGACTCGCGGACGATCCGCGCCCACTTGGCCGTTTCGGCCCGCAGGTGCGCGGCGAACTGTTCGGGCGTGCTGGACATGGGCTCCATCCCGAGGCTCGCGAAGCGCTCCTTGAGATCGGATTGCGCCATCACCTTCATCGTCTCGCTGCTGAGCCTGGCGATCACTTCGGGCGGTGTCCCGGCCGGTGCCATCAATCCATACCAGACGTACAAGTCGAACGCGGGGAACCCCGACTCGGCCAGCGTCGGCACCTTCGGTTCCAGGGCCGAGCGGGCCGCGGTGCTCACCGCAAGATAGCGCAACTTCCCGGCCTGCACATGCGAACCGGTGGTGGCCCACGCATCGAAGATGACGTGGATGTTGCCGCCGATCATGTCGGCCACGCCGGCCGCCGTGCCCTTGTAGGGCACGTGCGTGATGTTGACGCCGCTCTGGCTCTTCAATCTTTCCATCGCCAGGTGAGTCGTGCCGCCGATCCCCGACGAGGCATAGTTGAGCTGCCCGGGCCGGGCCTTCGCCAGCGCGATGAGGTCCTTCACCGAATGAACGTCCAGCGACGTCGGCACCGTCAGCAACAGCGGCATGAGCCCGACCAGCCCTATCGGCGCGAAATCCTTCACCGGGTCGAAGGGAAGCTTCGCGTACAGCGCCGGGTTGACCGCCAGGGGTCCGGCGGCGCCAAAGAACAGCGTGTAGCCGTCCGGGGGCGCCTTGGCCGCGGCGCTGGCGGCGATGTTGCCGCCCGCCCCGGCGCGGTTGTCGACGACTACCTGCACGGCCAGCGCTGCCGCGAGCTTTTGCGCGAACGCGCGAGCCATCACGTCCGTGCCGCCACCGGCGGGGTACGGAACGATGAGCCGGATCGGCTTGTCGGGATAGCCCTGCTGCGCGGCCGCGCCCGTCGACATCGTCGACAGCAGCAGCACGACGAAGGCGGTGGCCAGATGCTTCAGTCTGTTCATTGCTTTCTCCTTGGAAGAGGCGCACCCGAGCGGCTTGGGCCGTCAGGTGATTTCACGGGCGGCGAGGTCGTCCAGTTCCAGCTCGGCAAGCCCCAGGAGGTCCTGCAGGACCTCGCGCGTGTGCTGCCCGAGCGTGGGCGGCGCGACATGCGCCACTTCGGCCGCCGAAAAACGCATCGGGCTGGCGATCATCGGCATGCTGCCGGCCAGCGGATGCGGCACGTCGATGCGCAACCCGCGCTGCCGGACGTGCGGGTCGTCCAGCACTTGTGCGACATCATTGATCGGCCCGCAGCCGACGCCCACGCGTTCAAGTGCCTCGGCCCAATGAGCGCCGTCCTGGGCGGCGAGCAGTGCCTCGAGCAGCGGAACGAGTTGCGCCCGGTTGGCGACGCGTTGAGCGTTGGTCCGGAACCGTGGGTCCGCTGCCAGCTCCGGCTGGCCGAGCACCTGGCAGAACTTCGCGAACTGTCCGTCGTTGCCCACCGACACCATGACCTGGCCGCCGCGGCAGGACAGCACTTCGTACGGAGCCAGCGTGGGATTGTCGTTGCCCCAGCGGCGTGGCACCTCGCCCGTGACCAGGTAGTTCAGGTGCAGGTGCGACATCATCGCGGTCTCGACGTCGAGCAAGGCAGCGTCGATGAACTGGCCTTCGCCGGAGACATGGTCACGGTGGTGCAGGGCCGCCAGGATCGCCGCGGTCGCGTGCAACCCCGTGGCGATGTCGACGACTGGCAGCCCGACGCGCATCGGCCCGGCACCGGCACGGCCGTCGCGCTCGCCGTTGACGCTCATCATGCCGCCCAGCGCCTGGAAGATCGGGTCATAGCCTGCCCGGTGTCGGTAAGGGCCCGTCTGGCCGAAGCCGGTGATGGAGCAATACACCAGCCTGGGGTTGACCTCGCGCAGCGCCTCGTAGTCCAGGCCGTACCGCGCCAGGGTGCCGACCTTGTAGTTTTCAACGAGCACGTCCGCACGTTCGACCAGCCGGCGCAGCAGGTTCTGCCCCTCGGGTCGGGAGATGTCGAGTGTCACGGACTTCTTGTTGCGGTTGAATGCCAGGTAGGTGACGGACTCCTGGGTCGGGCTGCCGTCGCGCGCCTTCAGCGACGGGCCACCCATGGTGCGCGTGTCGTCGCCCTGGCCGGGCCGCTCGATCTTGATGACCTCGGCCCCGTAGTCGGCCAGGGTCTGGCAGGCGAGCGGGCCAGCGAGAATCCGGGTGAGGTCGATCACCCGCACTGCGGACAGCAGCCGTTGCGTCATGGTCTGGCGGCGTTCAGTCGCGGTAGCCGGGGTCTTCGCGGTCCAGCTTGCGCAGCAGCGCCGCCCATTCCTTCTGGCCGAGCGGCACGAAGCCGTCCTTGCCGAAGACCTGGGTCCCCTGGGCCGCGCTCTTGGCGATCACCTCCGGCGCGATCGGATACAGCTTGGAGTTGCCACCCAGCGCCGCCACCTGCATCCGGCAGGCGCGTTCGAGCTGATACATCAGCATGAAGGTCTCGCCCATCGTCGCTCCGCAACTGATGCTTCCGTGGTTGCGCAGCAGCATGAGCTTCTTGTCCTTGCCGAGGTCGCGAACCAGGCTGCGCTTCTCCTCTTCGTCGAGAGCCAGGCCCTCGAATTCGTGGTAGCAGAGCTTCTCCCACACCACGAGGGCGTGCTGCGAGGCGGGAAGCAGCCCGTGTTCTTGCATCGAGACGGCCGTGCCGTCACGGGTGTGCAGATGCATGACGCAGTTAAGCTCGGGGCGCGCCTGGAGAATGGCGGCATGGATGACCAGCACGGCGGGATTCACCGGGTAGTCCGTGTCGCTGAGAATCGTACCGTTCGCGTCGGTCTTGACCAGCGACGAGGCGGTGATTTCGTCGAACAGCATGCCGTACGGATTGATCAGATAGTGGTCCGGCTCGCCCGGCACGCGGTGCGAGATGTGGGCCGAGATTAGGTCCGACCAACCCATCCGGTCGGCCAGCCGGTAGCAGGCTGCCAGGTCGCGGCGGGCTTGCCGTTCCGCGTCGGAGGTCGTGCCGACGGCGCGGCGGGACAGAACGGATTGCATGGCGGATCCTTCAGTGGTTTGTGACAGGGGAGGGCGGTCGCCCGACGATGCCGTCGCTGACGAGCTGCTCGATGTCGGCGGGCGTCTTGCCGAGCAGTCCGACGAGCACATCGACGCTGTGCTCGCCCAGTAACGGTGGCGCAAGGCGGTATTCGATGGGTGTTGCCGACAGCCGGATCGGATTGGCCACCGTCGATGCCACGCCGCCGCCGCCATGCGGCTGGTCCACCCGCAGCTGGCGGTGCCTGACCTGCGGGTGCTCGAACACCTGCTTGTAATCGTTGATGGGTGCACTCGGCACGTTGGCTGCGGCCAATGCCTCCACCCAGTGCGTCGTGTCGCGCGTCTGCATGACGCGCTGCAGCTCCTCGATCAGCGCTGGCCGATTCGTATTCCGGTCGGCCGTCGTGCGGAATCGGGCGTCGCCCGCCAGGTCGTCCCGCCCCAGCACCGCGCACAAGCGCCGGAATTGCCCGTCGTTGCCCGCGCCGACGACGAAATGGCCGTCGGCAGAGCGGAACACCTGGTACGGCGCCAGGTTCGGGTGCTCATTGCCCCAGCGCCCCGGGACTTCGCCTGTCGAGAACATGCCGACAATCTGGTTGGAACCGAAATGGACGATGCTGTCGAGCAGCGCGAGGTCGATGCGCTGCCCCTCGCCGCTCACGTGACGGTGCTCGAGCGCAGCAAGAATGGCGACGGTGGCATTCATGCCGGTCAGGACGTCCGTCACGGCGATCGCCACCTTGACCGGCCCGCCGCCCGGCCCGTCGTCGCGATGGCCGTTGATGCTCATCAGACCGCCTTCGCCCTGCGCCATGAAGTCGTAGCCGGGACGTTTCGCGTAGGGGCCGTCCAGTCCGTAACCCGTGATCGAGCAATAGACGATGCGTGGGTTGATGGCCCGGATGGCCTCGTAGCCGAGCCCGTAGCGATCGAGGTCGCCCACCTTGAAGTTCTCGACCAGCACGTCGCATTGCCGCGCCAGTTCGCGCAGCAGTTCCTGCGCCGCGGGTGTCGCGATGTCGAGTGCCAACGAGCGTTTGTTGCGGTTGGCCGAGGTGAAATAGCTCGCGTCCTGCGTCGGTCCGTCGCGGCCGGGGATGAAGGGCGGACCCCAATGGCGGGAGTCGTCGCCGACGCCGGGGCGTTCGACCTTGATGACGTCCGCACCGAGGTCCGCGAGCATTTGCGTGCACCACGGGCCGGCGAGGATGCGGGAGAGGTCGAGAACCCGCAGATGGGAGAGAGGTCCGCTCATCAAGCTCAATACGTAGGTGTTCAGATAGCCGAACGGTGTTCGGGATGGTGGCGAGGGAGTATGCCTCACCGCGCTCGCCGCGTGTGCTAGGGATCTCCTGCATCGGTGGATCTCCTGCTACCCTTGCGAAAAGCGGCGCCCGACCGGCTCCCCGGCGATG
>Ga0209347_1004672_pt1 | contig 13966 bp, 13 predicted proteins | sample AutmiccommuBRH23_FD_187382 | JGI IMG/M metagenome (GOLD analysis project Ga0209347, IMG submission 187382) | Deep subsurface microbial communities from Mt. Terri, Switzerland - Autotrophic microbial communities BRH/23 (SPAdes) (version 2) | ecosystem: Environmental > Aquatic > Deep subsurface >... | reverse complement strand
CGCCGAAACCGCTGCACGGTGGATCGAGATCTCACGACGCCGAGCGCGTTGAGCTGCAAATGCTCGGAGCGGGCTGCAAAGTCCTCGCCCGCAAGCGGTGTGATATCGGCCGCCCCGTAACGCCAGGCGAAGATCTCGCGCCAAAGATCGAACCGGCTCCGGTTGTCGAGCTCGGCGGGGAGGTCCGCCGAGGAGAAATCGAGCTTTCGCATCTGGGCAGAGTCCTCCTCACGACGGCCCCACGTCGCCACGATAGAGCGTCGGGCGCTGCGGTGTCAGAAAAATGAGATGAATGTTGCGGGTCCACAACAGCAACAGTCAATCGGCCAGAACGGGGAATTGTTCAATTTCAGCCGGGCTGAGGACAAGACGGGAAGCGTTGTTTCGAGCCAGATGGGCCCAGTGACTCAAACGAGGCATCCCTTGGCGAAATCCCGCAAAACCTCTGTCCGGGCGCTCTTGTATGGCGCGGCCTGCATTCTGCTCTGCACCGGCAATGCGCCCGCGGTTGCCGGCTGTAATTCCGGTGACGTTGGCAACAGCGACGTCCTTTCCAGCGCCAACTGCGAAGCCGCGGCCCCCGGAGCGGGCGCACTGGCGGTCGGCACCGGGGCCAATGCGCAGGGCAACAACACGACCGCTGTTGGCGACGGTGCCGGAAGCCTTGGATCAACCGGGGACCGAAACACCTGGATCGGCACGGGATCGGGAGAGACCGTAACCGGGTTCGGCAATACCGCGACCGGCTTCGCCAGTGGTTTCAATGTCAACGGCAACTCCAATGCCGCATACGGCGTGGAGTCGGGCAGAAACATTTTTGGCAACGGCAATACGGCAACCGGAACCAACAGCGGTCAATCGGTCACGGGCGACAACAACACGGCGAGCGGTATCTCGAGCGGCGGCAGCGTTACGGGCAACTCCAATGCTGCTTTTGGTAACAACGCTGGCCAACTCGTGACCGGCGACGACAACCTGGCGGTCGGGCACCTGAGCGGTGGTGAGGTGCATGGGAACGGTAACGCTGCTTACGGCGCCAATGCTGGACAGTACGTCACCGGTGACAACAACATCGCGATGGGAACCTCCGCGGGAAGCAACGTCACGGCATCCAACACGATTTCCGTCGGTACCAATTCAGTAGCTGCCCACGAGAATTCCACTGCGTTTGGCGCGGGCGCGACCACGACCCGCGCCAACCAGCAGGCTTTTGGCACGGCGTCGAGCACGTATACGATGGCTGGTATCACCTCCAACGAAAGCAAAGCGGCACAGGGCAGCCCAACGCACATCGTGACATCGAATGCGAGGGGCGACCTCGCGGCTCATACGCTGTCGGAACTCGGCATCGCGTCCGGCAAAGACGTGGCTGCGCTGAAGCTTCGCGACGAGCAACTGACTGAGGGCCTCGCGACCGTGGCTGCCCTGGCACAGCCGATGCTTCTGCCGGGTCAGAATTTTGCCGTCCGCGCGGGTTGGGGTGGCTATGACGGTGCAAACGCAGTGGGCTTCACCGCCGCCGGCGTGCTCGCAAGGGGTGTAATCAGTCCCGGTGTCGGCTCGCTGGTCGCCGATGCCGGCGTAGGCGTGGGTACCGGGACCGGGACCGTTACCGGACGCGCCGGACTATCGTTGGGCTGGTAGAGCGGTCGTGTAGCTCCGCCAGACGATGCGAGTACTTGGCTTGCGGTGTACACCAGTAGCGGGCGCGGCCGTCTTTCGTTGGCCATTCCCTCTAATAATCGGCGCGTTTGCCCCAGCTCGCGCGCGCTGCGCGCAAAGGCTCGTTCAAACTCCAGGCGTAAGGCGGCGACATCGTCACCGGCGCTGCGCGCATTCTCGACATGAGCGATGGTAAGGTCGTTAGCGAGCGCGGAGGGGACCGTTCGATACCGGTCAGGCGCACAGCCGGCGAGCAGCGCCGAAACCGCGGCGATCACCGCGAGGCAACCCAACCGGAGGCGATTGCGGGATGGCGACGGACTTTTTCGACTCGCCGGTGAGCAGTCGGTCAAATCAATCCGCCGGTGAACTTGCGACCCCTGTGCCGCGATGATGCACTATCGGACGCGTATTCGAGGCTGCGGGCTAAAGGATGACCCCTATGCAAAGTAATGTTGCGGGCGTGGTTTCCGGGGGAATTCAAGACCGGCCAGAGGCATGTCAGGGCGAACTGCATGTTCAATCGTGGTCATCGCCGCGGCTCAGCGACACGTTGACCGTCTTGAAGCCGGTGCCCTGCGTCGTGATCGACACGTTCTGGTAGCTACCTTCTTGTGTCACCAGCATCGTGGCGGTAAAGCCGCCACCATCGACCGACATGGTTATCTCCCGTTCCTTGACTTCGCCGGCTGCGGTTCCCTGTGCGTTGAAGGTTCGCTCCTCCCACGTGCCGGCCAGTTTGGTGCCCTGCAGAGCCAGCTTGGCTCTCAATTCGATCCTGTTGGATCGACTCGCACACCGCAGAACGATACTCAGCCGCTGGGCCTGATCCGCCGTCGCATAGTAGGCCTTGCACATGAGTGCCTCGGAAGCCCCTTGGTCGAACTCGATGCTGCCGGGGCCCGTCCAAAAGCCTGCCATCGAGTCCAGCGCCTCGCGCGGGGATGCGCTTGCGAGCGGGAGAAATCCGGCCGAGAGAATAAGAACGGCAAGTGCGCCTGTGGACTGGGAATAGCTCACTTGGTCCTCGCGATGTTGTCTTGGAAAACGTCTCTGATTGCTTGAGACGCTCGTTCTTGTCGTAAGGTGCAAGCGGACGATTGCTGTGGAATGTTGAGATCGTGAAGTCTTGTAAAGGGCGAGAGCGCCGTCGGCCTATCGCCTTAGAAACGCCGGCTCCGGCACGTCGATCCTGTGTTGAGCGCACCCGTGCTCACTCAGCAGCGCGTTGAGCTGGTCGGCGTCGCTGAGTGCCTCCCGAAATTCCACCAGTGCGGCGTTTCCGGCTCCCGGGGCCCCGAAGATTCGTTGCCCCGCGCGCGCGATCGTTCGGGGCATTTGCTCTTGCTCCTGTTCCGCGAGCACCTTCGCTGACTGCATCGTCTTTGTGAGAGAGGCGATTGCGCGCTCGATCCTTTGACAGCTCCAATTCTGACGCCGGGCCTGCGAGGCGGTAGGACCCAACGCATCCTTCCCGTTGGACAACGGGGCTGAAGGGCGTGCGGCGCGCGGGAGTTGCGCTTCGTTGCAACCGCTTAGACAACACAAAATTGCAAGCGTGATGAATACCGCCTGCGGCGCGCGCGGCTTATCAGACCGTGTCACTCTTCAGCCAGCGTATCGGGCAGGGAACTAAGGGACGGCGGCGGTGCTGTACAAACGCAGAAGAGGCCGCCAACCAGCAGGGCCATGAGAAGCACTGCGACAACGAGGCCGACCGTCTCGGGCCCGCCCGTTTCGGGTTTGCTCTCGGGGCGGTCGGGCTCGATCCCGGAATCATCCTTAAACAAGGCAGATCCCCTTTCGCAGTCGATTGCGGAAGCGGATTCAATTTGAGAGACGCTGATTTCGGCCGTTTGTCGGGCAGGTAAAGTTTTGTGAAGCCGGAACGATGGATGCGGCCGCCTCACGCTTTACAAAACTTTACACACCGTAGGCCTGGGCAGGATCGGCGAGTTTTCGCAAAGTCGGAAACTCCAATTGGGACTTTCCCGCAGCTTGGACGCATTTTCGCCTCAGGTGTGAGGCCTCTGAACCCGCGGGGCTCAACTAGAGACGACAATGCAACAGATCCTCTTGATCGAGGACGACATGCGGCTCGCTGAGATGCTGCGTGACTATCTCGGCGGCGAAGGCTTTGCCGTGTCCCACGCCGCGAGTGGCGGTGCAGGACTGAAACTGCACGTGCGCGATCGGTATGATGCAATCGTGCTCGACGTGATGCTGCCCGACATCGACGGCCTCGAAGTGTGCCGCCAGGTGCGCGACGCGGCATTGACGCCCATTCTGATGTTGACGGCGCGCGGGCACGCAGTGGACCGGATCATTGGACTGGAGCTGGGCGCTGACGACTACCTCCCCAAGCCGTTTGAGCCCCGCGAGCTTCTGGCGCGCCTGCGAGCGATCCTGCGACGCAAACGAGAGGCGCCCAAAGGCGAGGTGCTCGTGTTCGGCCGGCTGGAGATCGATAGAGGTGCGCGGGTTGCACGCATCGACGGCGCCATTCGCTCCCTGACGGGCTATCAGTTCGACCTGCTCGTTGCACTGGCCGAGCGGCCGGGCCGCGTCATGGCCCGCGAAGCACTCATGGATCTGGTCAAGGGTGAGGCGCTGGAGGCATTCGACCGATCGATCGACGTCCACATCTCGCGCATCCGGGCAAGTATCGAGGATGATCCCAAGAAGCCGCGCCGGATTATTACGGTCAGGGGAGCTGGCTATGTTTTCGCCAGGACCCAGGATTGATCGGCATGATTTACACTCGACTGCAATACCAGCTTTACGTCACGATCTTCCTGGCGCTGTTGATGGTCGTCACTGCGACGATCGGGCTCTGGCAACTGACAGGGCGTAAAAATGATGCCCAAATTGCTCTTGAGATCGTCGATACCCCCGAAGCGCGCCGCTTGCTATCTCACGATGCCGATCCGATCGCCCGGCGCCGCTTCCTCGCCGATCTATCCGATTTGGTCGGTGTAGACTTTGCCCTTTTCGGCGCGGACTATCGTCTCATCGACGCGGTCGGCGCTGGAGACGGCGCAAACTTTTATGAAGCTATTCGACCGGCCATTGGCATTCAGCTGAGCAATGGAGGCTGGATTGAGGCGCGAGGATTTTCTTCGACGCAAGACCTTTACGAGAAAGTGAAGCTATTCGTCCCTTTGAGCATCCTAATCGCGATTCTTTGCTATCCGATAGTTTGGCACTTGACGCGTCGGCTGGAGCGGCTTCAGTCGAGCGTAGAGGCATTGGGATCTGGCGATCTTACGGCGCGGGTAAAGGTCGAGGGCAGTGACGAGGTCGCGCGCTTAGCGAGGAGTTTCAATGGCGCCGCAGCAAAGATTGAGCAACTGGTCGGCGCCCACAAGCTGCTGCTTGCCAATGTTTCGCACGAGCTGAGAACTCCGTTGGCGCGATTGCGCCTGACGGCGGAGCTTCTCAGAGAGGTGGCCGATCCCAAGCGCAAGGCCGATCTGGAGAAGGACGTCACTGAAATCGATGCTTTGATAGAGCAGATTCTGCTTTCAAGCCGTCTCGATGCGGCGCGGGAACCCGAGATCCGTGAAGAAGTGGACTTGCTGGCTCTTGCCGCAGAGGAGGGCGCGCGCTGTGCGGAGTCCGATGTCACGGGTGAGGCTGTCGCTGTCCGTGGTGATCCGACCTTGCTGCGTCGGATGATCCGCAACCTTATCGAGAATGCCCAGAGGCACGGCTCACCGCCCATCGAGATCCGCGTACGTATCACTGGCGGCCGCGCGGTTCTGACCGTGAGCGACAGTGGCGAGGGCATCCCGGCAGCCGATCGAGATCGAATCTTCGCTCCGTTTTATCGGTTGCGCGGAACGTGCACCGAGGGCTCGGGCCTGGGGCTCGCACTCGTTCGCCAGATCGCTCGGCAGCATGGCGGAGATGTCCGCGCGTCCGAATTGGCAACGAGTACATTCGAAGTGTCGCTTCCAGCGGCTACCTGGGATGCGCCTACAGCCGAAGCACAAGGCGCCGTGGTTGGAACACAAACGAGCAACACACGAGCAAAACAACGCCGGTAAATCTCCCCCTCTGAGGGACAGGGGGAATGGCCGATGGCACTTCGGGTATTGGGTTTCGGTTTGACACGGGTGCTTAGCCTTCGCTCGTGTCTCTTGCTTTCGTTTCTACCACTTGTTTCTGCCTGCGCCTCGGTCCCCCTTCAGCAGACGGGCGCGTTGTCGTCGTACGACGGGCTAAAGCCGGCCGACAGCAAGTTCAACGGGCGCAAGTCCCGTGTTCATGTCGACAAGGACGCAGCGCTAGCAGCGAAGACTGTCTTCATTGTTCCCACCACGTATTCCGCGGACGCTGCGTTGGCGAAGCTTTCCGTGCGGGACCGGCGACTGGTTGCAAACGCAGTCGATCGCTCGGTCTGCATCGCGCTCAGTGATCGCTTCCATATTGTCTCTGCGCCCCAGGTAGCAGACCTGGCAGTGCACGTGACCATCGCGAGCATCGTCCCTACGGATGAGGTGGCGGCCGCCACCTCCGCGGTCCTAGATGTTGGCAAGTCCGTCCTGAGCCACACAGGTGTTTTAGAAGCATCGGTCCCGATCCCGTCGGTGCGCGTTCCGATCGGTCTGGGCGGAATTGCGCTCGAAGGCGAAGCGGTCGATCCGAGCCGCCGACAGGTAGCGGCAATGATGTGGGCGAAGGGTGCGAGCTCATTTTTCGGCAATAATGCACGGGCCTCTCGCGTGGGAGATGCCTACGAGCTTGCTGCAAACTTCGGCGATGATTTCAGCGAGCTGCTTGTCACCGGTGAGGACCCGTTCAAATTCAAATGGCCGGAGCTCCCATACATGCACCGCATGAAATCGACGTTTGGCGGGGCACCCAAAGAGGCTGCCTGCGACGCCTACGGACGCACCGGCGTGACCGACATAGTGGGTGGGAAATTCGGATTGCCGCCCGAATGGACGGATGACGGGGCGACAGCCGATCGCCCGGCGCAAACCGCCCACTTGCCGGAGTGACGGCACGTGTGGCCGTCGCATTAGCGGCCGCCGTGACACGGCCATACCTCCGCACAATCCGCAACAGACGAAGCCGCCCTTAACGGAGAATGGATCAATGATTTTCGGCCCGGGTCGCAAAGAATGCACCGACGTCATTCGGTTGGCGGATGTCGGGACGCGATCGGACGGACGAGCCGCGCATACATCTGTCGAAACGCGGGTGCGGCCGGCGCCGACCGTTTCGATCGTCATTCCGACATTCAACGAGGCCGATAATGTGCCCGTCGTGGTCGAACGCGTCGCAGCGGCATTGGCGGATGCCGATTGGGAGATCATCTTCGTCGACGACGATTCTCCTGACGGAACCTATTCCATCGCGAAGCAGATGGGCGAGACCGACGGACGCGTGCGCTGCATTCGCAGGCTCGGCCGGCGCGGTCTCGCAGGTGCCTGCATCGAGGGGGTTCTGTCGAGTCAGGCACGCTACACCGCCGTCATGGACTCCGACCTGCAGCACGACGAGAGCCTGCTGCCGCGGATGCTGGAGCTGCTCGACCGCAATGCAGCGGACCTCGTAATCGCAAGTCGCTATGTTGCAGGCGGAGAGACGACCGGTCTTTCCTCATCGCGTTTGTCGATCAGCCGAGCAGCCACCCAGTGGGTGCAGAAGCTCATGGGGATCACGGTGGAAGATCCCATGAGCGGATTCTTCATGGGACGACGTGAGCTTCTCAGCGCAATCGCCCCCAAGCTCTCGAACGAGGGCTTCAAACTCTTATTCGACATGCTTGTCGCCAGCCGGAGCAGACAGCTCAAGATTGTCGAGCTTCCATACGCGTTCCTCCCTCGGCTTCATGGTGAGAGCAAATTTGATGTGCGCATTGCCGTGGATTTCTTGTCGCTCGTGCTGTCGTGGCTGAGCCACAAGAGATTGCCGCCGAAGCTCTTCAGCTTCGTGCTTGTAGGCGGAACCGGTGTTGGCGTGCAGCTTGTCTGTCTCGGGGCCGCGCTGTCGGCTGGCTTGGGCTTCGTGACGGCCGAGGTGTTTGCGACGCTCGCGGCCATGACGACCAATTTCTTCCTCAACAATGTCCTGACCTATCACGACCGCCGCATGACGGGGAGGCAGCTTATTCCGGCGTTGTTTCGCTTCTATGCCGTCTGCGCGGTTGGCGCTTTGAGCAACGTGGGTACGGCGTCATGGCTCTATAGCCACTATCAGGTCTGGTGGGTGGCTGGACTTGCGGGATCCGTGATCGCCGCGTTGTGGAATTTTGTTGGCAGCTCGAAGTTCGTGTGGAGGGCGGTCTGACAATGTCCGGACGCGAACGGATGGCACTAACACTTCGCCAGCCGCACGGCGACTGGATCATGGCGCTGTCCACGGTGACGGTGCTGCAGCTTATCGTCCGGCTGTGGCTCGATCGGCGCCTCGAACTCATGTTCGACGAGGCCTATTACACTTTGTGGTCCAAGCATCTCGCGTGGTGCTACCTCGATCATCCGCCGATGGTCGCGCTGTGGATCCGACTGTCGACGTGGCTGTTCGGAGACAATGAGTTTGGGATCCGGGCGCTCGGCACCTTGGCGGCCGCCGCCGGCGGCCCGCTCGTGTACCTCGTGTCGTGGCGGTTGTTCGCTAATGGTGTCCAGGCCGCATTCGCCGGTTTGGTGTATTGCGCGATGCTGCTCATTGCCGCCGGTGCGATCATAATCACGCCCGACACGCCCTTGCTCTTCTTCTGGTCGATCGCGCTTTATGCGGTAGTCCGGATTTACCGGGACAACGACTGGCGCTGGTGGATGGTTGTGGGCGCGGCCATGGGGCTAGCGCTTCAGTCTAAATATACTGCTCTGCTGCTCGGCGCGGGCATCGTTGCTGCGATGGTGTTCGTTCCGGAAATGAGGCGCTGGTGGCGTCATCCTGCGCCATATGCGGCGGGAGTACTCGCCCTTGCGATCTTCGCGCCTGTCATTGGCTGGAATTACCTGCACGATTGGGCATCATTCGCGAAGCAGTTTGGTCGCGCTCAATGGCACGAGGTGAGCCCGCGCTACATCGGCGAATTTCTTGGGGGCCAGATAGGCCTTGTAACGCCGTTAGTGTTCGTTCTCGCCGGCGGCGGCATTTGGATGTCACTTCGAGCGCCGTCCGACAAGTCAAGTGAGCCGGGGATTCTCCTGGTATCTCTGATCGCTCCGATGCTGGTCTATTTCCTGTTCCACAGTCTGCACGCAAGGGTGCAGGGCAATTGGCTCGCGCCGGCGTATCCGGCGCTTGCCATCCTGGCTGCGCACGCAGCGTTCCGCATCGACGAGCTAAAGGGACGTCTGCGTAAGGTGATGCTGTTTTCGCGCCGATGGGCGATACCGGCGGGCTTTATTCTAGCCGCGGTGGTCTACATCCAAGCTTATGCCGGGCCCCTTCCGCTCAATCCCAACAAAGACCCGACCGCGCGCCTGGCCGGTTGGTCGGAACTGGCCAATGAAGTCGTAATCACCGCTCGGCGGGAGCAGGCGAGTTTCGTTCTGACCTCAAGCTACGGCTTGACCAGTTTGCTCGGCGTCTACTTGGTACAGGGCCTGCCGGTCATTCAATTCGACGAGCGTCTGCGTTGGATCGCGTTCGAACAGCCGCCGGATGCGCTGTTCCTGAGGGCAGGGCTTTACGTGAGCGAAGCAAAAAAGGACCGTTCCAAAGAACTGAGGAGTCGCTTTGCCGACGTGTCGCTTGTCGGCCAGGCTCTCCGCCGGCGCGGCACCGAAACGATTGAACGCTACGTCATCTACCGGCTTGCACGCCCCGTCGCGCCGGTTCTCGGCCCAGTCGACCGGTAGGCAGTCGCATGTGGACTCAAACGCCTGAGTGGAGGTTCTAGCTATGCCAGCGCCTTTACGTGTCGTCATCTAGTTTCCGTTCGCGCTCATGTTCGGCTATCTGCGGCGTTGGTCGCCGACGGATACGTTGCGTCATGGGCGGCTTCTCCGGTCGAGGCGGTGAGCCCTTCGGGTTAACCCGCCGTTCTAGGGAAGCAGCCGGTCCATGCGGTTAACGGACATGGAGCCCCGTGGTCGGCGAAGCGCGGGCCGGCGCAGACGACAGCGGCTAATTCAGCAGATGCGCCGATGTCTCCGGCTGGCGGTGTGTAGCTCCGTCCGGCGCATACGTCGGCGAAATTGATCGACACCGTTGGCGCGCGAAACGGCCCGCCCAGCCTACTTTGTGCCAACAGAATTCGTCGAAGGTGTATTGGAGTTCGGCGGCCAGTTGACGGGAAGCCGCGATTTGGCGTGGCAACGCGTTCTGCGCGGCATGTTGTGGCAATGGTGGTATTTGCGCGCATCAATGTTCACGATACCCTCAGATGTAACTGCGGGCGGCGCGGGCAGTGCGATTGCCGCCAGGGCGGTTTGGCTCGACGCCGCAGCAACGGGCGCGGCAATCGCAAGCAACAAAAGCAATCGACGTCTAAACATATCAGTTCCTTCCTCACGGAGCCTTCCGATGCCTCCCTTCGAACGCTGATGCCGTCCGCGGGGTGCTTCACTTACTTGTCGGGGTGCCTCTGCGATGTCTTGGTCAGTCGCTTCAGCAGCGAGGCATCGTCGTCGTGCGAACGCACGGCCCAGACCGCGACGGCGATCACGCCTGCGATCAACAAGACCAGTCGCGTCAGTGTCAGGATGTCCTCGAGCATGCGTGCCTCCTCATGCTGCCGATGCAACCGACGCCACGGCCATTGGCATCAACCGCCCGAACTCCTCGATGGGTTCGACCCAATAGATGAGATCTGCGACGCCGGCCTTGGTGCGAACGTCCTCGAGGATCTTCGCCAACGCCGCTCGCGGCGTGATAATAGTGAGCACGCCGCGCTTGACGCGGCCGCGCACACGCTCATGCGCGCTGGCATTCGTAAAGTCGTGGCCGTGGCCGTCGACGAGCCACGTGGTGAAGCCCGTCAGCGACGGCTCCGTCTCCAGCATGAGCTCGATGAGCGCATCCTCGACACCCGGCGGATAGACGAGCGTCAGCCTGCAAGAGCATTGGTCCATATGAGGCTCCCGGATTCATTTCTGGCCGCGCCGCGCTCGACGCCGAAGCGGCGAAACAGGATGGGCAGCAGCACGAGGGTCAGGACGGTGGAGGTGACGAGGCCGCCGATCACGACGATGGCGAGTGGCTTCTGGATTTCCGAGCCCGGTCCGCTGGCGTAGAGCAGCGGTACGAGGCCGAAGGCTGCGATGCTCGCGGTCATCAGCACCGGGCGCAGACGTCGCAACGATCCTTCAAATACCACCTGCGACAGCGGCATGCCGGCGCCGAGAAGCTGGTTGAAGTGGCTGACGAGGACCAGGCCGTTGAGAACGGCGATCCCGAGCAGCGCGATGAAGCCCACGGAGGCGGGAACGGAGAGGTATTCGCCCGAGGCCCACAGGGCCAGAATGCCGCCGATCAGCGCGAACGGAACGTTTGCGAGGATCAGCAGTGATTGGCGGACCGATCGCAGTGTCACGAAGAGCACGAGGAAGATCAGCACCAGCGCGATCGGCACCACGATTGCAAGCCGCATTGCGGCGCGGCGCTGGTTTTCGAACTCGCCGCCCCAAACGAGCCGATAGCCGGGCGGCAGCGGAACTTTCTCCGCAACGGCCTTCTGTGCATCGTCGACGAAGCCCACGAGATCGCGACCGGAGACGTAGGCCTGGACGATGGCGAAGCGCGAAGCGTTCTCGCGATCGACCTTGACGGAGCCGGCGGTGCGGCGCAGTTGCGCGACGTCACCAATGCGTACGAGACCGCCGTCGCCGGCCGTCATCTGGCTCTGCATGAACAATTCCGGCGCCTTTCTCAGCGTATCGGGACCACGAATGACGATGTTGGTGCGCCGCTGGTCCTCGTTGACGATGCCGGCCGGCGTTCCTTCCAGAAGCGCGCGCAACTCGTCCTCGATCCGCGTGACGGAGAGCCCCGTGCGCCCGGCGGTCATGCGATCCATGTCGATCTGCAGATAGTCGACGGTATCGTTGGAGGCCGTCTGCACCTCGGCTGCGCCCGGCACGGACGCGATTGCCGACTGAACCCGTCCGGCGAGATTGGCGAGCTGCTTGAGATCGGGACCGAAGATCTTGACCGCGAGATCACCGCGCGCGCCGGTCAGCATTTCCGAGGTGCGCATCTCGATCGGCTGGGTGAAGGCGAACTCCAGTCCGGGCAAGTCGGCCATGGCATCGCGCAACTGCTGCAGCAGCCACCCCTTGTCGGGAACGCGCCACTCCTCCTTGGGCTTCAGGACCAGGAACGCGTCGGTATCGTTGGGGCTCATCGGGTCGAGTCCCAACTCGTCGGAACCGACGCGGGCGACGACGCTCTCGACCTCGGGCACCTTCTCGCGCAGCACCTTCTGGATGCGCATGTCGGTGGCGATGCTCTGGTCGAGATTGATCGAGGGCAGCTTGGTCGTCTGCATGATGACCGAGCCCTCGTCCATGGTCGGCATGAACGTCTTGCCGACTGCTAGATAGCCCAGGACCATGGAAACAGCCCCGGCAATGGCTAGGATGTACACCGGAAGCGGGTGGGCCAGACAAAAGCGCAGGAGGGGACGGTAACCGGCATCGATGACGCGCATCAGCAGCGGCGTCTTGTGCGATCCCCCACGCAGCACATACGACGACAGCACGGGGATGAGCGTCAGCGACAGCACCAGCGAGCCCGACAACGCGAACACGATCGTGAGCGCTACGGGTGCGAACAATTTACCTTCCAGGCCCTGCAGCGACAGCAGAGGCAGGAACACCAGGCAGATGATGAGGATGCCCGATGCGACTGGCACCGTAACCTCGGAGGCCGCCTGGTACACTTGGTGTAGGAAGGGCGCGCGCGGATTTACGCCGTAATGATGGATCCGCTCGACGGTATTCTCGACGACGACCACAGCGGCATCGACGATGAGGCCGATGGCGATTGCTAGACCGCCAAGGCTCATCAGGTTGGCCGACATGCCGAAGAGGCTCATCATCGCGAAGGTGACGAGCGCCGCCATGGGCAGCACCACCGCGACGACGATCGCCGCGCGCAGGTTGCCCAGGAACGCAAGCAGCAGAATGATGACCAGAACCGTCGCTTCGATGAGCGCACTCTTGACGGTGCCGACCGCGCGCTGAATGAGATTGGCGCGGTCATAGAAGGGTTTCAGCGTCACGCCGTCCGGCAGGCTCGATTTCAGGGTTTCCAGCCGCGCGCGCACCATCTCGACGATAGCGCTAGCATCCGCTCCGCGCAGCGACAGCACCAGGCCTTCGACTGCCTCACCTTCCCCGTCCTTCGTCACGGCGCCATAGCGAGTCAGGCTGCCGATGCCCACGTGCGCCACATCGCGGATGCGCAGAACCTTGCCGTTCTCCATCTTGAGCACGACTTGTTCGAGATCGGCCGGCGTGCGGATTGCGCCTTCGGCGCGCACCACGAGCGCTTTCTCTCCGTCCGAAAGGCGCCCTGCGCCGTCGTTACGGTTGGTTGCCGCGATCGCGTCCTTGATGTCGGTGATGCTGAGGCCGGTGGCTGCCAGCGCGGCGATGTCGGGCACGACCTCGAAGGTCCGCACCATTCCGCCTAGAGCATTGACGTCGGCGACGCCGGGGATGGTTCGCAGCGCAGGCCGGATGGTCCAATCCAACAGGCTGCGGCGCTGCTCGAGCGATAGGTCGCCGCCTTCGATGGTGAACATGAAGACGTCGGAGAGCGGTGTAGAGATCGGCGCCATGCCGCCCGACACGCTGGAGGGAAGCTCGGGAAGCACGTTGGCCAATCGCTCGGCCACTTGCTGGCGAGCCCAGTAGATGTCGGTGCCGTCCTCGAAGTCGATGGTGACATCGGCAATGGCGTACTTGGCGGACGAGCGCAGAATCGTTTGGCGCGGAATGCCGAGAAGCTCCAGCTCCACCGGCGTGATCACGCGCGTCTCGACCTCCTCGGGCGTCATGCCCGGGGCCTTCATGATGATCTTGACCTGAACCTGAGAGATGTCGGGGAAGGCATCGATCGGAATGCGCATGAACGCATAGGCGCCGCCCGCGGCCACCAGAAGCGCACAGAACAGCACGAAGGCGCGCTGCGTTAAGGAGAACTCGACGACCCGGCGCAGCATGGCTTACTCGGCCCCCGCCATGTTCTCGAGCTGGGCGAGACCGGAGGTGGCGACCATCTGGCCCGGCGCCAGCGCCGCCTCGATGGTGGCGCCGAGCAGCGTCTTGCCCTTCAAGGTGACGGGCAGAACCTTGAAGCCGGACGCCGTGCGCACGAACACGCTCGGCGT
>Ga0209347_1004670_pt1 | contig 13971 bp, 12 predicted proteins | sample AutmiccommuBRH23_FD_187382 | JGI IMG/M metagenome (GOLD analysis project Ga0209347, IMG submission 187382) | Deep subsurface microbial communities from Mt. Terri, Switzerland - Autotrophic microbial communities BRH/23 (SPAdes) (version 2) | ecosystem: Environmental > Aquatic > Deep subsurface >... | reverse complement strand
CCCTATGAGAAGCGTGGACCGGTTGGCGGCGAGCGCAAACCTTATGCAGCGCGCGACGAGGGTGGAGCCCGCCCGCCCTATGCGCCGAAATCCGAGAGTCCGGAGCGGCCGAAGCGGGAGTTCAGGCCGCGCCCCGAAAGCGGCGGCGAGGGATTTCAACGGCGCGAACGTTCGGCCGGCGCAGGCAATCCCGACCACAAGCGGGAAGGGCCTCGCTCGTTCGGGACGAAAAGCCATGAGGGCCAGAAACGCTCCTACGGCATGAAGAGCCATGGTGAGGTCGCCAAGACTCCATTCCGCAAGCCGGCCGAAACCGGCGCCGAGGTGCCGGGCGAGCGCATAGCCAAGCGGTTGGCGCGCGCCGGTATCGCGTCGCGGCGGGACGCCGAGGAACTGATTGCGGCTGGCCGGGTCAAGGTCAACGGCCAGAAGCTGACGTCGCCGGCATTCAACGTGATGCCAGAGGACACGATCGAGGTCGATGGCACGGCCATCCCAGTGATCGAACGCACGCGGCTGTTCCTTTTCCACAAGCCTGCCGGTGTGGTGACCACCAACCGTGACCCCGAAGGACGACAGACCGTATTCGACGTGCTGCCGGCGGAGTTGCCGCGGCTGATGACGGTCGGGCGCCTGGACATCAACACCGAGGGTCTGCTGCTGCTCACCAATGATGGCGGGTTGTCGCGCGTGCTGGAGTTGCCGGCGACAGGCTGGCTGCGGCGCTATCGGGTGCGGGTGCATGGCAAGGTCGATGAGAAGATGCTGCCCGCGCTGAAGGACGGCATGGCTGTCGACGGCGTGTTCTATGGCTCGATCGAAGCGACGCTCGACAAGGAGCAAGGTTCGAATGCCTGGATGACCGTCGGCCTGCGCGAAGGCAAGAATCGAGAAGTAAAGAATATCATGGGCGCGCTCGGGCTCGAGGTTTCGCGCCTGATCCGCCTGTCCTACGGTCCTTTCCAACTGGGCGACCTGCCCCAAGGCCATGTTCAGGAAATCAAGGGAAAGCTGCTGCGCGACCAGTTGGGTGAAAGGCTAATTGAAGAGTCGGGTGCGAACTTCGAAGCACCGGTCATCAACGCGTTTTCCAACGAGCCTGTAAGGCGCGCGCCGCCGCCTAGGGAAGAATTGCCGGAGCGGCCGAAGGTTGCGCGCGACGGTGACCGCCGACACATCGGCGAGGGCGGACTGATCAAGAACCGCAAGCGCCGCGAAAACACCCGCGACGAAGCGCTTGGCAAACTGTCGACCCGGCCGGACAAGCCGAAATTCGAGCGCGGTGGCAAGCCCGAACGCCCGAAACTGGAACGCGGCGAGCGGCCGGCCCGTCCCAGCAAATTTGGCGACAGGCCGGATCGCAATGCGAGCTTTGCGAGCGAGGGCGTCGAGAAGCCGCGCCCCGGCAAGAAGCCGGAGCGCGAGCAAAAGCCGATCGATCCGCCCGGCGTGCGCAAGGCCAATGTGTGGATGGCGCCAGGTGCGCGGCCGATAGGCACGGGCCGGGCTGCCGCCGAGAAGGCGGATGTGGAAGCCAGGCGGGCGGCGAAGAAGTCCTACGCCAAACCGGGCGGCAAGTCGCAATTCGGCAAACCTCGCTTCGACAAGCCGCGCGGCGAAAAACCGGGTGATGACCGTCCAAGGGGCGGTGACGGAGTGAAGGGACCACGCGGCGGCGGCAGAAATGCGGATCGTCGGCGGTGAGTTTCGCGGCCGGCCCCTGGCCGCGCCGCGCAGCCAGTCCATTCGTCCGACCAGCGACCGGACCCGCGAAGCGGTATTCAACGTCCTGGCGCATCGGTTTCCCGATTCGCTTGCCGGCGCCCAGGTCCTTGACCTGTTCGCCGGCACTGGCGCGCTCGGGCTTGAGGCCCTGTCGCGCGGCGCGGCGCATTGCCTGTTCATCGAGGAATCAGCCGAGGGGCGGGGCCTGATCCGAACGAATGTCGAAACGTTCGGCCTTCAGGGGCGGACAAAGGTTTTTCGCCGCGATGCCACCGGGCTGGGCGATGCCGGCACAGTGCCGCGCAGCGGGCTGCTGTTTGCGGACCCGCCCTATGGCAAGGGACTGGGCGAAGCGGCGCTGCGCTCGGCGCTGCGGGGCGGCTGGCTCAGCCCGGGCGCCCTGTGCGTCGTCGAAGAGGCGGTCTCCGCGCCGTTCCAGCCAGGTGAAGGGTTCAGCATCAAGGAAGAGCGCGTCTACGGCGATACGATCATCCGGTTTGTCGAAGCCGTTTAGGGGCGGCCTTCCGGGCCGTACTCAAAGATGACAAACAATTCACTTACCCACTTGTGCGGCGGGGTGCATAACGCCGTCTGCCCGACACATGCGGGGAACCTGGAGCAATTGATGAGCGGACCTGTCTTTCTGACCAGATTCCTGCGGGGGGCGTCGCTGGCGATCGTGCTTGCCGCCTGTCCGGCTGCTGCCTCGCCGGACGGAGCTTCAACCCAGGATGCCGTTTCCAGCTTCAAGCTGGACAATGGCCTGGAAGTTGTCGTGATCCCGGATCGCCGCGCGCCAATCGTCACGCACATGGTCTGGTACAAGATTGGCAGCGCGGACGAACCGCCGGGCAAGTCGGGAATAGCCCATTTCTTCGAACATCTGATGTTCAAGGGAACGACCAACCACAAGGCTGGCGAGTTCGGCGCGAAAATCGCCGAGATCGGCGGCAGCGAAAATGCCTTCACCACGGACGATTATACCGCGTACCACCAGACGGTTACCCCCGAAGCGCTCGAAACCATGATGGAGTTCGAGGCTGACAGGATGCGCAATCTGATCCTGACGGACGCGGTGATCGGGCCCGAGCGTGACGTGATTCTCGAAGAGCGCCGTTCACGGATTGAAAACAGCCCCGAAGCGCTGCTGGGTGAAGAAGTCGACGCGACGCTTTACCAGAATCATCCCTATCGCATTCCCGTGATCGGATGGATGCACGAGATAGAGAAGCTGAACCGCGCTGATGCGGTTGCCTTCTACAATCGCTATTATGAGCCCAACAACGCGATCCTGATCGTTGCGGGCGATGTCGATGCCGCCGAGGTCCGCACACTTGCGGAACGGACCTACGGCAAGGTGGCGCGCGGACCCGAACTGCCATTGCGCATCCGGCCCGCCGAACCGGAACAGAACACCAGCCGTACGGTAACGATGTCGGACCCGCGCGTCTCTGTGCCTAGCTTCCAGCGATCGTGGCTCGTACCATCCTACCACACTGCCGAACCCGGCGAGGCCGAGGCGCTCGACCTGCTTTCCGAGATACTGGGCGGCGGCACGCGCAGCAGGCTCTACCAGGCATTGGTCGTCAAGTCGGGCGTGGCCTCCTCCACCGGGGCCTATTTCGGCGGGTCAAAGCTCGATACCGCTCCCTTCACCGTCTACGGCGCGCCGCGCGGCACAGCCAAGCTTGACGCGGTCGAGGCGGGAGTCGAAGCCGAGGTCGCCAGCATCGCCAAGGATGGCGTTACGCAACAGGAACTCGAAAGCGCCAAGAAGCGTTTTATCCGTTCAATGATCTTTGCGCGTGATGACCAGGCCTCGATGGCCAATATCTATGGTTCCACTCTGGCCACCGGCGGGACCGTGGAAGACATCACGCAATGGCCCGACAGAATTCGCGCCGTCACCGCCGAACAGGTCCAGCAGGCCGCCGCAAAGTATCTTCGCTCCGATCATTCGGTGACGGGATACCTGCTGCCCTCCGAGCCGGTTCAGAATTAGAAAGCGCATGAGCACGATGTTGGAAACGCTTGTAAAGACTCGGATTCTCGCAGCTGCGGTGACGTTTGTGTGTCTGCTGACCGCCGCCATTCCAGCCAGTGGCGAGGTGGCAATCCAGAAGGTGACGAGCGGCAAGGGCATCACGGCCTGGCTGGTCGAGGATTACTCGGTGCCCATTATTGCCATCCGTTTTGCCTTCGAGGGCGGCAGCGCGCAGGACCCGGAGGGCAAGGGCGGCCTTGCCGAACTGATGACGGGGCTGTTCGACGAAGGCGCCGGCGATCTCGACAGCGAAGCGTTTCAGGTCAAGCTGGACGATGTAGGCGCCGAAATGCGCTTCAACGCCGGGCGCGACGAGATATTCGGGTCGATGCGGATGCTCGCCGAAAACAGCGACAAGGCGTTCGATCTGCTCAGGTCGGCCATCCTAGAACCCCGCTTCGACGCTGCTCCCGTCGATCGCATCCGCGCCCAGATGGTATCGGGAATTGTCGCGAACGCGCGTGATCCGGAGACCGAGGCACAGGCAAAATGGATCGAAGCACTGTATGGCAATCATCCCTATGCCCGCCCGGATGTGGGCACGGAAGACACGCTTGCATCGATCACTCCCGACGACCTGCGCGCATATCACAAGGCGGTCTTCGCGCGTGGAAACCTCCATGTTGCGGTCGTCGGCGCCATCAATGCGGAAACGGTGAAGCTGCAATTGGACAGGCTGTTTAGCGATCTGCCCGAAAAGCCGTCGTTGAACCCGGTGGCGGACGTGGACTGGAAACTCGGGCAGGAGGTGAGGTTTGACTATGCCTTGCCGCAGACCACGCTGCAGCTTGCCCTTCCCGGCGTCGCCCGCGATGCGCCCGACTTTTTTGCCGCCTATCTGATGAACCATATTCTGGGTGGCGGCACGTTCACGTCTCGATTGTTCGACGAGGTGCGGGAGAAGCGCGGGCTTGCCTATGGTGCGACGTCCTCCCTTGTCACCTACAAGCATGCGTCGGGTCTCATTATCAGCACCGCGACGCGCTCCGATCGCGCTGCCGAAACGCTGGATGTCATCCGCGACGTCGTGCAGCGTATGGTAACCGAAGGACCAACCGAGGCTGAACTGGCGGCGGCCAAGAAATACATAATAGGGTCCTACGCGCTGAACGCTCTCGATTCCTCGAACGCGATTGCCAGCACGATGCTGTCCTTGCAGATTGACGATTTGGGGATCGATTACATTCAGCGGCGCGAAGCAATGATAAACGCGGTCACTCTCGAAGAGGTCAAGGCAGCCGCACGCAAGCTGCTTCTGGCCAAGCCAGCGGTTCTGGTCATCGGCCCGCCCTTCGCCGAAGGTGGCTAGGGTGAGTTCAGGCGCGCCAAGTTTTGCGATCGCCTTCGGCGGCGGCGGCGCACGGGGGCTTGCCCACATTCATGTCATCGAGGCGCTCGACGAACTGGGTATCAAACCGGTGGCGATCGCCGGTTCCTCGATTGGCGCCGTGATGGGGGCAGGCGTTGCGGCAGGTATGTCGGGCAAGGCCATCCATGAATATTGCCTTTCGGTTCTTTCGCGCCGTGCCGAGGTCGCCGGACGCATGTGGAGCGCGCGGCCAAGCACGCTGGCCGAGGCTTTCAGCGGAATGCGTTTCAGCCAGTTCAGCATCGACCGTATCCTGCACGCATTCCTGCCAGACGCGATTCCAAAGAATTTCGCGGATCTCGGCATTCCGCTGCAGGTTACCGCGACCGACTATTACGGGCATCATGTCGCGGTTCTGGCCGAAGGCGACCTCAGATCTGCGATCGCCGCGTCCGCTGCCATTCCCGCCGTGTTCCGTCCGGTTATTCGCAATGGCAGGATGCTGATCGACGGCGGCATCTACAATCCGGTTCCCTTCGACCTCCTGCATGGCAAGGCGGATTTCGTGATCGCCATCGACGTGGTCGGCGCACCGGTGGACGATGGCCGCAACAAGCCGAACTCCATCGACCTGATGTTCGGCTCGACCCAGTTGATGATGCAGTCGATCACGGCGGCCAAGCTGAAGAATGCCCATCCGGATATTCTGCTGCGACCGCCGGTCTCCAGCTTCCGGGCGCTCGACTTCCTGAAGATCGAGGCGGTGATGGCCCAGACCGTGTCGATCAAGGAGGAAACGAAGCGCGCCGTCGACAGTTTGCTGCAAGCGAAGGAGAAGACAGTCTGACCGCAGGCCGCGCTTGGGGCCAGGCTGCAGTTTGTTAATGTGCGAAAACCTGGTCGAGCGAGGCAAAGCCCTTGAATTCGAGTGCATTGCCCGACGGGTCGCGGATGAAAAGCGTCGCCTGTTCCCCCGGTTCGCCCTTGAAGCGCACCATCGGGCGTTCGACCCAATCGATGTCATCGCGCTTTTCCAGTCTTTCAGCCAAGGCTTTCCAGTCGTCGATCAGGAGAACCACGCCAAAATGCGGGATCGGAACGCTGACTCCGTCGACCGCGCCGCTGCCGCCCGCCGGACCCGCATCGGGCCTCAGATGCGCCGACATCTGGTGGCCGAATAGACTGAAGTCGACCCAACTGTCGGATGATCGGCCGATCTGGCATCCGAGCGTATCCCGATAGAAGCGTCTGGTCTGCTCGAGATCGCGAACCGCAAAGGCAAGGTGAAACGGGGTCATGGTGATTCTTCCGATTTGCTGCGCGCCGTGCGGCAGTTCGATGATCTGCCAGCGGGTCTGGAAGACAATATCGACAGGCGCCGGGCATTGCACAAGCCGGCATGGAACAATAGATGGTGCCACAGATATGCCCGCCACCGCACCAGAAAATCAGGATGAATCAATGAAGGCCGGACCTGACGCCGCACAGTTGACCGATCGTGTCGCAGCCCTCGTCGAGGCGGCGAAGAAGGCCGGCGCCGACGCCGCTGACGCGGTCGCGGTTCGCGGACGCTCGACGAGCGTGTCGGTTCGGCTGGGCAAGGTCGAAAGCACCGAGGCTTCGGAAGGCGACGACGTTTCACTGCGCGTTTTCGTCGGCAGACGGATAGCCAGCGTGTCGGCAACAGCCTCATCCGATCCCCACGATCTCGCCGCGCGGGCGGTTGCCATGGCAAAGGTGTCGCCCGAGGATCCGTTCCAGGGGTTGGCGGATTCGGCGCTTCTGGCCAGCAAGGTTCGCGATCTTGACCTTTTCGACGCGACGGAGGTGACGGCCGACCAGTTGCGCGAAAACGCGCTGGCGGCCGAAGAGGCAGCGCTTGCCGTGCCTGGCGTCAGCAATTCCGGCGGCAGCGCCGCAAGTGCGGGTCTTGGCGGCATGGTTCTTGCCACTTCGCATGGATTTCTCGGCCACTTTTTCGGCACGCGCTTTGGCCGTTCAGCGAGCGTCATAGCCGGTGAGGGAACCGGGATGGAGCGCGACTACGAATACTCATCGCGGCTGCACTTTTCAGATCTCGACGAGCCTGCCACGATTGGCCGCAAGGCCGGCGAGCGCGTCGTCAAACGCCTCAATTCCCGCAAGGCCAGGACCGGCGCGGTCGATGTCATCTTCGACCCGCGTGTGGCGCGCGGCGTGGCGGGTCACCTGGCCGGCGCGATCAATGGCGCGTCTGTGGCGCGCAAGACCAGCTTCCTGCGCGAAATGATGGGCAAGCAGATTGCGTCCGAAGGCATTACCGTGACCGACGATCCGCGGCGCCTGCGCGGTCAGGCTTCACGCCCGTTTGACGGGGAAGGCGTATCAGGCGAGAAACTGCTGATGGTCGAAAAGGGCGTGCTCGCGCATTGGTTCCTGTCAACCTCGACAGGCCGTGAGCTTGGGCTGGCGACCAACGGACGCGGCGCGCGGAGCGGCTCGTCGGTTTCTCCGAGCTCGACTAATTTCGCCATCGAGGCGGGCGTGAGGACGCCGCAGGACCTGATCGGTTCGCTGAAGTCGGGCTTCTACGTGACCGAAGTGTTCGGGCAGGGCGTTGATATGGTGACCGGTGAGTACAGCCGCGGCGCTTCGGGCTTCTGGATCGAGAACGGCGAACTCGCTTATCCGGTATCGGAAGTAACCATTGCGTCGAACCTCAAGGACATGTTCCTGCGGATGATTCCGGCCAGCGATCTCGATCGCAATTTTGGAACCGCAAGCCCGACGTTGTTGATTGAAGGGATGACCCTTGCAGGCAGTTGATCAGGTCCGGAAAGCTGAAGAATCGGCCGACCTGGCGCTTCTGGTGGAGGTGGCGCAGGAGGCCGGCCGCATCGCCATGCGCTATTTCAAGAACGATCCTGAAGTCTGGATGAAGGGCGGTACGTCCCCGGTCAGCGAAGCTGATTATGCGGTGGATACCTTCCTGCGCGAGACGTTGACGGCAGCCCGCCCGGACTATGGCTGGTTGTCCGAGGAGACGGTCGATGGCGCCGCACGGCTCGCCGCGCGCCGCACCTTCGTTGTTGATCCGATTGACGGAACCCGTGGCTTTCTTGCAGGCGATTCACGCTGGTGCGTGTCGGTCGCAGTCGTCGAAAGCGGAAATCCGCTTGCGGGAGTGCTTGAATGCCCGGTTACGCGCCAGACATTCAAGGCGGTGCTTGGCGGCGGCGCTTTCAGGAACGGCGATCAGATGACCGCCTCGGGCACCCGGGAACAGGTGCATATCGGTGGATCCAAGGAATTCATCGACGCCCTGCCGCAGGAGTTTCGCGAGCGCGCAAGGCGGGCAGCCCATATTCCCTCGCTGGCCTATCGTATTGCGTTGGTTGCCGATGGCACCCTGGATGCCAGTTTTGTAAAACCGAATGCGCATGACTGGGATCTGGCGGCTGCCGACCTGATCCTGCGCGAGGCAGGTGGGCAGCTTCTTGATGTGCAGGGGCACAGACCCAGCTATGCCGGTGAGGACATCCGCCATGGCGCTCTCGTGGCCGGCCATGGCGACCTGCTTGCCACGATGACCGCGGTCATCAGACAGCGCTTTGGCTGAACACCGCTGGAATTAATTTGAAACAGCTGCGATTTCGACTAGACAGTCGGGCAGTTCGCAAAGTCAGGAAACGAAATGGCCGAGGAAAACGAAAGCCAGCAGCTCTTGCACCTGGTGTTTGGTGGTGAACTGAAAAGCCTCACTGGAACGGAGTTCCGGGACCTTGATGCGCTGGACATCGTGGGAATCTACCCCAACTACCGGACCGCTCAGGTGGCGTGGAAGGCGAAAGCGCAGGCAAGCGTGGATAATGCACATATGCGCTATTTCGTTGTCCACCTGCATCGCTTGCTGGAGCCGGACATGAAGGGATCCGGACAGGACTGATGGATGATCGTACGGCGTCTCCGCCGGCAGTGACGATTGCGCCCAGACGCAAGACCTCGAAGCGTCCCAAGGCGCTATGGGTACGCATTCGCGGCCCATTGGCGAGGTCGCGCGTGGCCAAGGGGGTGTTGACCTCCGTATTCGCCCAGGCCATGCGCTTCATCACGTTCACCAATCCGCCGGTCGCGGGATCGGCGCAACTCGGCGGCGACTATGGCGGTTTTGAGCCGGGCATTATCGCGCTCTGGCACGGGCAGCATCTTCTTGCTCCAGCCATCTATACGCGCGAGCGCCGCCTCGTGGCGATGGTTTCACGCAGCGCCGATGCCGAGATCAACGCGATGGTGGTGGAGAAGTTCGGGATTGAGGCGGTTCGCGGTTCTGGCGGGCGCGACGGCGGCAGACCTCACCGGAAAGGTGGCGCGCCGGCGCTCATCGCCCTGAAAAAGGCGCTTGAGCAGGGCAGCAATGTCGCCATGATAGCCGATATCCCCAATGGCAAGCCGCGAAGCGCCGGAATGGGCATTATTCTGCTCGCCAGGCTCTCGGGGCGTCCGATCATGGCCGCTGCCATCGCTACGAGCCGCCGCAAGGTGCTTGAGAAGACCTGGGACAAGACCACAATCAGCCTGCCGTTCGGCCGCCGCGCTGTGGTCGTGACTCCGATGATTCACGTCAAGCCGGACGCCGATGACGCCGAGATGGAGCGCAAGCGGCAGGAGCTTACCGACGCGCTAAATCTGGCTACGGACCAGGCCTACGCTCTCGTCGACGGTGTGCGATGAGCGAAAGATGGGCGCGCATGCTGCTGTCGACGTACCGCCTTGCGGGATCGGCGGCCTTTCCTTTGGTTGGCCCCTATGTTGTTTGGCGCTCGACCAAGGGCAAGGAAGACCGGGCGCGCCGCCGCGAGCGCTCCGGACTTGCCGGCAAGGCACGGCCCGCAGGGCCCGTTATCTGGGCTCATGCGGCAAGCGTCGGCGAGACCATCGCCATCATTCCGCTGATCGACAGCATTCTCGATTTTGGTGTCAATGTCGTTCTGACGACCGGGACCGTGACCTCCGCGCAGGTTGCGGACGACCGTCTGGGCGACCGTGTGATCCATCAGTTCGTGCCGCTCGACCTGAAGCCGGCGATATCGCGATTTCTCGACCATTGGCAGCCGGACCTGGCGATCATGGCGGAGTCCGAAATCTGGCCGATGACCATCCTGGAACTGGGGCTGAGGCGGGTTCCCCAAGTGCTGGTCAATGGCCGCCTTTCTGATCGGTCATATGCGATGTGGAGCCGCTGGCCCAATGTTGCCGAGGCGCTGTTCGAGAACATGGCGCATGTGATCGCGCAGTCCGAAACCGACGCCGAGCGCTTTCAGGCTCTCGGTGCACGGCCGGTAACCGTTTCGGGAAACCTGAAGGTCGACACCAATCCACCGCCCGTCGATGAACGCGAACTGCACGCGCTGCGTCGCCAGATAGGACTGCGCCCGAGCTGGGCGGCGGTTTCGACCCATGACGGGGAGGAAACGATAGCCGCCGAAGTGCATGCCATGCTGCGCCCTCACCATTTGGGCCTGCTGACCATCGTCGTGCCCCGCCATCCCGACCGTGCGCTGGCGCTTGCCGTCGAGTTCGCGGCGATGGGACTAAGGGTGGTGCTGCGCAGTTCGGGCGAGCGCGTGCGATCAGACACCGACATTCTTCTTGGTGACACGATTGGCGAAATGGGTCTCTATCTGCGCCTGACGGATATCGCCTTTGTCGGCAAATCCATGACCTCGGAAGGTGGCCAGAATCCACTTGAACCCGCGATGCTGAACACCGCGGTGCTCTCCGGGCCCAATGTGCAGAATTTTCGTGAATCTTATGAACGGTTGATCGATGCCGGTGCCGCCAGGCTTGTGGAAGATCGCGACGGACTCGCTGGCGAAGTGAATTTCCTCCTCGGCAATGGCCGTGCGCGCCGCGAAATGATGGCTTCCGGGGGCCTTGCGGTTGAAGAGATGCGCGGGGCGCTCGACAAGACGCTGCGGGCGCTCGAGCCCTTTGTGCGTCCGCTTATCGTCAAGTCGCGGCTGAGGGGAACAGGTGCCCGCTGACTATGGCGAGTGAGGCACCCTCCTTCTGGTGGCGAAAGGCCGACTGGCGTGCCTACGCACTCTATCCCTTGTCGCGCATCTACGGATTTGTTTCCGGTCGCAGGATGATCAATGCGCGGCGGGAGAAAATCGATCTCCCGGTCTTGTGCGTCGGCAATTTCACCGTTGGTGGAACGGGCAAGACGCCGTTGGCCATCGCGCTCGCCAAACAGGCCAGGTCGATGCATCTCAACCCGGGTTTCCTTTCGCGCGGCTATGGCGGCAGCATCACCGAACCGCATTTGGTGGACAGGGAACGCGACAGCGCCAGGCATGTGGGCGATGAACCACTGCTTCTGGCGGCGCATGCTCCAACGGTCACGGCGCAGCACCGTGCGGCTGGCGCGGGGCTGCTTGTCGAAAGCGGTTGCGACTTTGTCATCATGGACGACGGCTTTCAGAGCGCGCATCTGCACATGGACTACGCCTTGGTGGTTGTCGACGGTCGCTATGGCATCGGCAATGGCCATGTGATTCCCGCCGGCCCACTGCGTGCCCCACTGGTCGATCAGGTGCGTTTCGCCACGGGCATCGTCAGGATGGGCGATGACACGGGCGGCGAAGCGGTTGTCCGACAGGCCGCGCGGGCCGGAAAACCGATCTTCGAGGCATCAATCCGCCCGCGCGACGGCGACAGTTTCGCGGGCCGTCGGTTCCTGGCCTTTGCCGGCATCGGCCACCCGGACAAGTTCTTCAGGACAATAGCCGAGGTTGGCGGGTCGGTCGTGATGTCGCGTTCGTTTCCGGATCATCATGTCTATTCCAATGACGAACTGTTGGAGTTGTCGGCAACCGCGAAGTCGGCCGGCCTGGAGACGATAACCACGGCTAAGGACGCCATACGGCTGCACAACGCAACCGCATCCAAGGAACTGGTCGAGCGGCTGGTGGTGCTTGAAATCGATGCGGTGTTCGAGACCCCGCAATCGGCGGCCCGCATCGTGGCCGATACACTCAATGCCTGGCGGGAGCGGCGGCTTGAGCCCTGAACGGGAGCCGGTGTCCGTCTTGATCAGGTCTTGGAGCGAGCCAGTTCCGGGTTGGATTCCATCTCGCGCTTCAGCGAAACGCTCGCGTTCACGTAAGCCTCCTGCCGCGCGACGCTCCAGTATTTGAGCTCGTCGAGCGGGATGGACTCGCCAGTGACCGCGCAACGCACGAAAACGCCTGGGCTGGTGACCTGAAAGTCACCGTCGAGGTAGCGTATACGGGCTTCCCGGGAGCCGGGACCTTCAAACCTGTTCATCATCGGCGTGTCTCAAAGCTCAATTGCGCTACCTTCCGCCATAAATCCCGCGTGGGGTCAAGTATAAGCATCTGACCGGCCCGCAACGCAACAACGAGGCGCCGTGGCCGGTCTGTCCGGTTTTACCGTCGGCCAAACAGACGCTCGATATCGGCCAGCTTGAGCTCGATATAGGTAGGCCGACCGTGATTGCACGTGCCTGAGCCCGGCGTCGCCTCCATCTGGCGCAGCAGGGCGTTCATTTCCTCGGGCTTCATGATCCGCCCGGAACGCACGGAGCCGTGGCAGGCCATGGTCGCGGCGATCCGGTCCAACCTGTCCTTCAGCGTTTCGGTGGTGTCGTTGTCGGCGATTTCGTCGGCGAGATCGCGGATGAGCTGGCCGACATTGGTTTCGCCAAGCATCGACGGTGTTTCGCGCACCGCGACGGCGCCTGGCCCGAAGCGTTCGAGGCCGAGCCCGAAACGGGCCATGGTCTCGGCATGCGCGGCAAGACGGTCGGCATCCTCTTCCGGAAGGTCGACGATTTCCGGGATCAGCAGCATCTGTGCCGGTACCGGACGCGAATGGATCGCCTGCTTCAGCGCTTCGTAGACCAGGCGTTCATGAGCAGCATGCTGGTCGACGATGACCAGCGAATCTTCGGTCTGGGCGACAATGTAGTTTTCGTGCACCTGCGCGCGGGCCGCGCCAAGCTGCGTTGCCAAAAGCGTCTCGTCGGCAAGGCCGGTACCCGCCCGGGAATCGGCGCTGGCCAGCGGGCCGGCGTCGAACACGGCCTGAACGGTCTCACCGAAACCCATATGCAGAGGTCTGTTCGACGACTGCGCCGGATCGTAATTCAGCGGGGAGGAAGCCCTGTTGTGCGCGTCGAAACTGCGGTGTCCGTTGGCCGGGCCGGGATGACCATAGCTTGGCGCACCGGGCCGAAAGGCGCTCATCATGCCGGCGGCGCCGGTTGTCGCGGTGCGGATGCCGGCCTCGGCCAGCGCCTGCCTCGTCGCACCGACGATCAGCCCGCGCACGAGACCCGGATCGCGAAACCGCACGTCGGCCTTGGCGGGGTGTACGTTGACGTCGACCAGCGCCGGGTCGAGCGTCAGGAACAGCACGGTGACAGCGTGCCGGTCGCGCGGCAGGACGTCCATGAAGGCGCCGCGAATGGCGCCAGCGATGAGCTTGTCCCGCACCGGGCGACCGTTGACATAGGCGTATTGCTGCAGCGCGTTACCCCGCGAGTATGAGGGGATCGACACATGGCCGGCAAGGCTCACGCCTTCGCGCGCTGCGTCGAGGGGGATCGAGTTGTCCGGGAATTCACGGCCCATGACCTGCGCGATGCGGCGCAGGCGCCCCGCCGGCGTATCATCGGCGGCAGCAAGGTCCAGCGTGGTCCGGTCGCTGCCCGACAGCGTGAAGCGGACGGCCGGAAACGCAATGGCGATACGCTTGACGACGTCGCCGATGGCAGTGGTTTCGGCGCGTTCGCCCTTCATGAATTTCAGGCGCGCCGGCGTGGCGTAGAACAGGTCGCGCACCTCGACCAAGGTGCCACGATTGGCTGCGGCGGGGCGCGGCGGCGAAA
>Ga0209347_1004669_pt1 | contig 13971 bp, 13 predicted proteins | sample AutmiccommuBRH23_FD_187382 | JGI IMG/M metagenome (GOLD analysis project Ga0209347, IMG submission 187382) | Deep subsurface microbial communities from Mt. Terri, Switzerland - Autotrophic microbial communities BRH/23 (SPAdes) (version 2) | ecosystem: Environmental > Aquatic > Deep subsurface >... | reverse complement strand
GCGTGTCCGGCCGGGACACGATATTTGTCACAAGTTCCACCGTATTCGCCGTGGGGCCGGTGATGCTGTCCGCCGCAAGCGACAGCAATTCACGGCTGTTCGCATTGTCGACGATGCAATCCACCGCAGGCGCCACCGGCACACCGGGGAAGCGGTCCACCAGAACCGGCGTGATCGCGGCGCGTGCGGCGTCGCGGGTTAGCCTGTCCTGATCGGCCGGCGTGCAGGCGGCCAGCGTGGCGGCGCAAAGCACCGCCACCGACAGCCCGCGCAGGGCGTTTATACCCGTGCGGCGGCTCAATAGACCCGCGCCTTGGGCGCGATTTTCTTCAGGTCGATCCCGCCTTCGGCTTCCTTGGTCAGAGGCTCGGTCACGACCCGGCGATAGCTCAGATCCACCTTGGTGCCATCGACCCGCGCGATGGTATGCTTGCGCCAGTTGGCATCATCCCGGTCAGGATAATCCTCATGGGCATGCGCGCCGCGCGATTCCTTGCGCGCCTCTGCCCCCACGATGGTGGCCAGCGCGTTGGGCATCAGGTTGGTCAGCTCCAGCGTCTCCATCAGGTCGGAGTTCCAGATCAGGCTGCGGTCGGTGACCTTGATGTCATCCATCTTGCCCGCCACGGCGGTCATCTTGGCGACACCTTCAGCCAGCGTCTTGTCGGTGCGGAACACGGCCGCATCGGCCTGCATCGTCTTTTGCATCTCAAGCCGCAGCTCGGCAGTGCCGATATTGCCCTTGGCATGGCGCAGACCGTCGAAACGGGTGAACGCATACTCGATCGAGGCCGGGTTCGCCTTGGGGTTTGGCGCGCCCGCCGTCACGACCTGCCCCGCCTTGATCGCGGCGGCGCGGCCAAAGACCACAAGGTCGATCAAGGAGTTCGAGCCAAGACGGTTCGCCCCATGCACCGAGGCACAGCCCGCCTCGCCCACGGCCATCAGGCCGGGCACGATCCGGTCGGGATCGTCAGCGGTCGGGTTCAGCACTTCGCCCCAATAGTTGGTGGGGATACCGCCCATGTTGTAATGCACGGTCGGCAGCACCGGGATCGGTTCCTTGGTCACGTCCACACCGGCGAAGATGCGCGCGCTTTCCGAAATACCGGGCAGACGCAGATGCAGCGCCTCGGGCGGCAGGTGGTTCAGGTGCAGGTGGATGTGATCACCATCCGGGCCGACACCGCGCCCCTCGCGGATCTCCATCGTCATGCAGCGGGACACCACATCGCGGCTGGCCAGATCCTTGTAGGTCGGCGCATAGCGTTCCATGAACCGCTCGCCTTCCGAGTTGGTCAGATACCCGCCCTCGCCGCGCGCGCCCTCGGTGATCAGGCAGCCCGCGCCATAGATGCCGGTGGGGTGGAACTGGACGAATTCCATGTCCTGCAAGGGCAGACCCTGCCGCGCCACCATCCCGTTGCCGTCGCCGGTGCAGGTATGGGCGGATGTCGCGCTGAAATAGGCGCGGCCGTAGCCGCCCGTCGCCAGCACCACCATCTTGGCGTTGAACACATGCATCGTGCCATCGTCCAGCTTCCAGCAGACGACACCCTGACAGACGCCATCTTCCGACATGATCAGGTCGATGGCGAAATATTCGATATAGAACTCGGCCTTCTGCTTCAGGCTTTGCCCATAAAGCGTGTGCAGGATCGCGTGACCCGTGCGGTCAGCGGCAGCACAGGTGCGCTGCACGGGCGGGCCTTCGCCGAATTCGGTCGTGTGACCACCAAAGGGGCGCTGATAGATCTTGCCCTCTTCGGTGCGGGAAAACGGCACGCCGTAATGTTCCAGCTCGTACACCGCCTTGGGCGCTTCACGGGCGAGGTATTCCATCGCGTCCGTATCACCCAGCCAGTCCGACCCCTTGACGGTGTCATACATGTGCCACTGCCAGTGATCCGGACCCATGTTCGACAGGGACGCCGCGATTCCACCCTGCGCCGCCACGGTATGCGAGCGGGTCGGGAACACCTTGGTCACGCATGCGGTGCGCAGCCCTTGTTCGGCCATGCCCAGCGTCGCGCGCAGACCGGCCCCGCCGGCCCCGACCACCACGACGTCATAGTCGTGGGTTTCATATTCATAAGCTGCCATTGCAACGGTCTCCGAAAATTAAAGCGCGATCTTGGCGATGGCGAACAGCCCGGTGGCCGCTGCGCCATAGCTCAGGCAGGTCACCGCGATGATCACGATTTTCTGTGTCGTCCCGTGGACATAGTCCTCGATCATGGTTTGGGCACCGTCGTTGAAATGTTTGAATCCAACGATCAGGGTCAACCCTGCCACGATGGCCGGGAAAGGCCGCGCGAAGTGGGCCAGCACATCCGCATGCGGCGCGCCCAGCATCGGCCCGAAGGTGAACACGAACAAGGGGATCAGGATCAGCAACGCGACGGAAGAGACTTTCATCGACCAGAAATGGGCCGTGCCCGTCTTGGCCGATCCCATGCCCATGGCGCGTTTGCGGTCGGTCAGGTAACGCATGTCCATCCTCCTCAGATCACGGCCACGGTCAGCAGGGTCAGCAGCACCGACCCGCCGATCACCGCATAACCCAGCTTGTAGGCGGTCGGCAGGTCCAGACCCACCGCATTGTCCCAGATCAGGTGCCGCACACCCGCCAGCGTGTGATACCACAGCGCCCACAGCGACAGGAACATCACCAGATCCCCGAACCAACTGGTGATCACCCCATCCGCAATGGCGAAATACTCGGGCGAGGTTGCAGCTGCCAGAAACCACCACACGATCAGCAACGCGGCCAGGATCAGCGCGTTGCCGGTGATCCGCGTCAGGATCGAGGTGATCGAGGTCAGCTGCGGGCGATAGATTGACAGGTGCGGCGAAAGCGGGCGGTTGCCCCGGTTCACGTCAGCCATGTGTCCCTTCCTTCTTGGGTTGCGAAAGGACCGGCGCCAACATTGCACACGACGGTATACCTTTCGATGCCTTTTGCGGCCTTGATACTCTTTTTAGCGGCTCTGTCACGTCAGCACAGCCCCGAGATGCAGAAAAATCTGCGCGAAGTGACGCAATGAAGGGTTTCGTGATCACAACAGGTTTAGCTGTGATCACAAACGCACCCATCGCATCCCCTCAAAGGGGAATCACGCGACGTAAACCCGCCCAGATCCGGGCAGGACAAGCAGGCTTTTGCCCATGTCGGCACCCGAACCCCTGCGAAACCGGTCACGCATTTTGTGATCACATCGGCATCAATGCCCAGTAATCCAGATCCAGCAACACATGCGGCTGATACTTGCCATCGTCGCTTTTCAGGCGGAACGCCCCCGCCGCATTGGTCGCGACCAGCCGCAACCGGATCGCCCCCACGCCCGGCGCTGATGTCTCGGCCTTGTCCAGCACCTCGGACCAGGCGCGGATCGTGTCGCCACTGAAACAGGGGTTGGCATGGGCGCCCGCGTTCAGACCCACGATCATCTGCGCATTGGCCAGACCATTGAAGGACAGCGCCCGCGCCATGCTGATCACATGCCCGCCATAGATCAGCCGCCGCCCATCCGCACGCTGCGTGGCGTCGAAATGCACCTTGGCGGTGTTCTGCCACAGCCGCGTGGCGATCATGTGCTCGGCCTCCTCGACCGTCACACCATCCACATGGTCGATCGTCTCGCCGATCTCGTAATCGCCCCAGCGATGCGGCGCGCCGGACAGGGTGAAATCATGGTTCGTGAAATCCAGCCCCTCGGGCACCACAAGCTGATCCGGCGTCAGGGCCTGCGCCAGTTCCGGCACCACCGTCTCCGGCGCTGGTGCGCTGGTATCGTTCTTGCGCACCATCACCCAGCGCACATAATCCAGCACCACCTCGTCCCGCTGGTTCAGGCCGCGCGTGCGCACATAGACCACGCCCGACTGCCCGTTGGAATTCTGCTTCAGCCCAATCACCTCGGAGGTCGAGCGGATCGTATCCCCCGCATAGACCGGCTTCAGCCAGCGCCCCTCGGCATAGCCCAGATTGGCAATCGCGTTCAAAGACACATCGGGCACGGTCTTGCCAAAGACGATGTGAAACGCCGCCAGATCATCCAGCGGGCTTTCCGGCAGACCACAGGCGCGCGCGAATTCATCCGACGAATACAAGGCATGCCGCATCGGATAAAGCGCGTGATACATCGCCCGCTCTCCGCCCGACACCGTGCGCGGCACGGCATGGTCGATCACCTGCCCTATACGATAGTCCTCAAAGAACCGACCCGCGCTTGTCTTGATCGGAACCACATGAAATTGCGGGACTTTCATTCACTGCTCTCCAAGACTGAGTTCAGGGGAATAGGTGCCTTGCACCTCCTTGGTGACGGCTTGCCCACAGCGCATCACGCCATTGGCCGCATCGAACGCATAGGTCGGGCCGCCATGCAGCACCCAACCCTTGTTCAGCGCCTCTGTCACCTTGTGGCAAAAGGCGGATGTGTCATCGGCGGTCAGGAAACGGTAAAGCTGCATTACATCACCCCGGAAACGGCCAGACACCCAGCCAGGCATGGATCGCAGTCATCAGGCCAAAGGTGACCAGCGTGATGACCACCAGAAGAATATCCTTCTTCGCCTCGCCCGGAGCGGGCCGCGCCCAGACTTCGGACCGGTTGATCAGGATCACCGATCCCACCGCCCAGACCAGCATGCCGCCGAACAGGATGATCGAGGCCAGATCCCCGTTCACCAGCAGATGCGCCACCGCCCAGACCTTGACGGCCGTCAACTGCGGATGCCGCATCTTGCCGCGCAAACGGCCCGTTGTGGCGCTCATCCCATACAGGAACACGGCGATCAGCATCATCAGGTTGTTCAGATGCACGGTCCAGCTTGGCGGGGACCAGACATGGATGAACTCTGCTCCGCGATAGCCGAAGATCATCATCAGCAGGCTGATCACCAGCGCCACGGCCACCAGCCCCTTGCCCCTGTTGCCCATCGCGGCACGCGCATCGGGGGCCAGTCTCTTGAAGTAATGGGCCACCGCCCAAAGGATCACGCCGAGGGTCAGAAGGATCATGGAAAACGCTCCGCTCAGAGGGACGCGATGGCGGATGCCATGGCGAGGATTTTCTTGGCGGTCTCAACATGCAGGTTTTCGACGATTTTACCATCCACCACGGCCACGCCCTGCCCGCTCGCCTGCACCTCCTCGAAGGCGGCGATCTGACGACGGGCCAGATCAACCTCGGCTTCGGACGGGGCGAATACCGCATTGGTCACATCCACCTGCGCCGGGTGGATCAGCGTCTTGCCGTCAAAACCCAGATCGCGGCCCTGTTCACATTCGGCGCGCAAACCCTCGTCGTCCTTGAACTGGTTGTAGACCCCGTCAATCGCGATCACGCCATAGGCCCGCGCCGCCATCAGGATCGTCTGCAAGGCCATCTGCATCGGCAGACGGTCCGCGCGCGAGCGGCAGTTCAGCTCTTTCGCCAGATCGTTGGTGCCCGCGACAAACCCGGTCAACTGCGGATGCGCGGCAATCGCGCCCGCGTTCATGATGCCCAGCGGCGTCTCCATCATCGCCCAGATCGGCGTGCCATTACCCAAAAGGTCCGACAGCGCCTGCACATCGGCTGCGGAATTCACCTTGGGCAGCAGGAACACATCCGCACCCGCATCGCGCAGCGCGTCCACATCACCGGCCCCCCATGCCGTATCCAGCCCGTTGATGCGGATGATCTTGACCTTGTCGCCATAGCCACCCACCGCAAGGGCCTGCGCCAGCGTGGCCCGCGCCTCGACCTTGGCATCGGGCGTCACCGCATCCTCCAGATCGAAGATGATCGCATCCACCGGCAGATCGCGCGCCTTCTCCAGCGCACGCTCTTTCGAGCCGGGGATATAGAGAACCGAACGATAGGGGCGGACATCCATGAGCGGGACCTTTCCTTGAATCTGCGCAGGCGAGTCTGGCGTGTAATAATCTTGCGCCGAGATGGCATTTTTTGGTGGAAACCTTCAAGACTATTCGTGCCGCATCGCAGAAAAAAGCGCATGCCACAGCATGCCGCAAACATGGAGCGCCACGTTAACCATTATTCAACCTCACCCGCGCAGTCTTGCCGCAGGACGGTCAGCGAAAGGGCGGGGCAATGGCACTGGAACGGACGATTCTGACAGCGGGCGTGGTCCTTCTGACGATGGCCCTTGCCACCATATCCCCCGCCGCCACCTCGCAAACGACCGCGCATTGCGCCCCGCGCGACCGTGTGGTCGAACGGCTGGCCGGCACCTATGGCGAAACGCGCCGGTCCATGGGCCTTGGGGCCGACAACGCCGTGGTCGAGGTTTTTGCCAGCGATGCCAGCGGCAGTTGGACGATCACCGTGACGCTGCCAAACGGCCTGACCTGCATCGTCGCCAGCGGTCAGGCGTTCGAGACGATGGCCGACGCTCCCCCCGCCCCCGGCAAGGGTGCCTGACCGTCAGGTCAGCGCATCCCAGATCAGCTTGATCCCCGTCAGCGTCAGCAGAACATAGGTCAGCGCAAAGAAGGCGCGCTCCGGCACCATGTGATGCGCCTTCACCCCCAGCCACGCCCCCAACAGCGCGACAGGGGCCAGAAACAGATCGGCCAGCATGGTCTGCGCGGTAAAGATCCCCAGAAAGGCGTAAGGCACGAACTTGGCGATGTTCACCGCCCAGAACACGATCACGGTCGTCGCCTGAAACGGTGTCTTGCCCAGCTTGCGCGACAAGAGCCAGACCGCCGCAGGCGGCCCGCCCGCGTGGCTGACAAAACTGGTGAACCCCGCCGTCGCCCCGGCCAATGCCCCCGCCCACAGCGGCAACTCGGCCCGCGCGGCCCGGATCAGGCCCAGTTTCAACCCCATCTGCCAAGCGACAAAGGCGATCGAGATCGTCCCGATCAGCAACCGGAACACATCGGCATCCGCGATCGTGTAAAGCCACGCGCCCAAGGCCACGCCCGGCAGCGCCCCAAGGATCAGCAGCTTGGCATCCGGCGCGCTCCATTTCTTCCAATAGGGGCGCAGATTGGCCACATCCATCAGCATCAGAAGCGGCAGCATGATGCCAAGGGCCTGCCCCGGCTCCAGCGCCACCGCCAGAATCGAGGCGGCGGCAAAGGCTGCACCCGATCCGAAGCCACCCTTGGAAATCCCCGCGAACAGAACCGCCGGTATCGCTACCATGAAAAACTGCGCGTCCAGCTCCATTTCCGGCCCTGCTCGTGAAAATTGCGCCCTGTCACGCATTTAGCCGCATCCGCAGGCGGACAACAGCCCCCCTCGCTGCCGCAGCGCGGCGCAGCACTCTTGCGCGGCGACGCGGAAGGGACTAGGCCATGCGGCAAAATCAACCAAGCGGAGACAGTTCCAATGGCCAGACCCAAGATTGCCCTTATCGGCGCCGGACAGATCGGGGGCACGCTCGCCCACCTCGCCGCGCTGAAGGAGCTGGGCGATATCGTCCTGTTCGACATTGCCGAAGGCACCCCCGAAGGCAAGGCGCTGGATATCGCGGAATCCGGCCCCTCGGAAGGGTTCGACGCAGCCCTGCGCGGCACCCAGTCCTATGAGGATATCGCGGGCGCGGATGTCTGCATCGTGACCGCCGGTGTGCCCCGCAAGCCGGGCATGAGCCGTGACGACCTTCTGGGCATCAACCTCAAGGTCATGAAATCCGTGGGCGAGGGCATTGCCAAACACGCCCCCGATGCCTTCGTGATCTGCATCACCAACCCGCTTGACGCGATGGTCTGGGCGCTGCGCGAATTCTCGGGCCTGCCCCATAACAAGGTCTGCGGCATGGCCGGCGTGCTGGACTCGGCCCGCTTCCGCCACTTCCTGAGCCTTGAGTTCGGCGTGTCCATGCGCGACGTCACCGCCTTCGTGCTGGGCGGCCATGGCGATACGATGGTGCCGCTGGTGCGTTACTCCACCGTTGCAGGCATCCCGCTGCCGGATCTGGTCAAGATGGGCTGGACCACGCAGGACAAGCTGGACGCCATCGTGCAGCGCACCCGTGACGGCGGCGCGGAAATCGTGGGCCTTCTGAAAACGGGTTCCGCCTTCTACGCCCCCGCGACCTCGGCCATTGAAATGGCCGAAGCCTATCTGAAAGACCAAAAGCGCGTCCTGCCCTGCGCGGCCTATGTGGACGGTGCCTACGGTCTGAAAGGCTTCTACGTCGGCGTGCCCACCGTGATCGGCGCGGGCGGTGTCGAAAAGGTCGTGGACATCACCATGAACAAGGACGAACAGGCGATGTTCGACAAGTCTGTCGATGCCGTTAAAGGTCTAGTCGCCGCCTGCAAGGAAATCGACCCCTCGCTGGCATAAGCCCATACAACTATTGGTTTCGCAGACGAAACCTCGGTTCCAAGACATCAGGGCTGGCCATGGGCCGGCCCTGATTCTTTCGCAAATCACCCGAACAGCGCATGACTCTGCCGAGTCCCGCTTTGTGATCACAGATTTTCAGGGTGTGATCACAAATGCGAAAATAATCGCTCAAAAGCCGGAAAAGCGCCGAAAACCGTTTATTTCCACGTCCAACCTGTGCCAAACCCCGTCGCAATCGCAGCAAGACGGGACAATTTCATGAACATTCATGAGTATCAGGCGAAGGCCCTCCTTCGCACCTACGGCGCCCCGGTCTCGGACGGACGTGTCGTCTTCCGGGCCGAAGAAGCCAAAACCGCCGCAGGCGAACTGGACGGACCCCTCTGGGTCGTCAAGGCGCAGATCCACGCGGGCGGTCGCGGCAAGGGCAAGTTCAAGGAATCCGACGCCGGTGAAAAGGGCGGTGTCCGTCTTGCCAAGTCGGTCGAAGAGGCCGCCGAGGAAGCCAAGAAGATGCTGGGCCGCACGCTGGTCACGCATCAGACCGGCCCCGCAGGCAAGCAGGTCAACCGCATCTACATCGAAGATGGCTCCGGCATCACGACCGAGCTTTATCTGGCGCTTCTGGTGGACCGCCAGACCAGCCGCATTTCCTTTGTCTGCTCGACCGAGGGCGGCATGGATATCGAGGAAGTGGCCGAGCACACGCCCGAGAAAATCCTGTCCTTCAGCGTCGATCCGGCCACGGGCTATCAGGGCTTCCACGGCCGCCGCATCGCCTTCTCGCTGGGCCTTGAGGGCGCGCAGATCAAGCAATGCGTCAACCTGATGGGTCTGCTCTACAAAGCCTTCGTCGAAAAAGACATGGAGATGCTGGAGATCAACCCGCTGATCGTGACCGACAAGGGCGATCTGAAGGTGCTGGACGCCAAGGTCAGCTTCGACGGCAACGCGATCTATCGCCATTCCGACATCGCCGCCCTGCGCGACGAGACCGAAGAGGACCCCAAGGAACTCGCCGCATCCAAATACGACCTCAACTACATCGCGCTGGATGGCGAGATCGGCTGCATGGTCAACGGCGCGGGTCTGGCGATGGCCACGATGGACATCATCAAACTCTACGGTGCCGAACCTGCCAACTTCCTTGACGTGGGCGGTGGCGCCACCAAGGAAAAGGTGACCGAGGCGTTCAAGATCATCACCTCCGACCCCAATGTCAAAGGCATCCTCGTGAACATCTTCGGCGGCATCATGCGCTGCGATGTCATCGCCGAGGGCGTTCTGGCTGCGGTCAAGGAAGTGGGCCTGAAAGTGCCGCTGGTCGTGCGCCTTGAGGGCACGAATGTCGACAAGGGCAAGGAAATCATCCGCAACTCCGGTCTGGATGTGATCGCGGCAGACGACCTGCGCGATGGCGCAGAAAAGATCGTCAAAGCGGTGAAAGGATAAGAGCATGGCAGTCCTCGTCAACGAAAACACCAAGGTCATCTGTCAGGGCTTCACCGGCTCGCAGGGCACCTTCCACTCGGAACAGGCGATCGCTTACGGCACCAAGATGGTCGGCGGCGTGACGCCGGGCAAAGGTGGCTCCACCCACCTGAACCTGCCGGTCTTCAACTCGGTCCATGAGGCCAAGCATGTGACCGAAGCCAACGCCTCCGTGATCTATGTCCCGCCGCCCTTCGCGGCCGACTCGATCCTCGAGGCGATCGACGCCGAAATGGAGCTGATCGTCTGCATCACCGAAGGCATCCCGGTGCTGGACATGATGAAGGTCAAGCGCGCGCTGGAGGGTTCGAAATCCCGCCTGATCGGGCCGAACTGCCCCGGCGTCATCACCCCCGGCGCCTGCAAGATCGGCATCATGCCCGGCCATATCCACAAGCGTGGCTCGGTCGGCGTGGTCTCCCGCTCCGGCACCCTGACCTATGAGGCGGTCAAGCAGACCTCTGATTCCGGTCTGGGCCAATCCTCGGCTGTCGGCATCGGTGGCGACCCCATCAAAGGGACCGAGCATATCGACGTGCTGGAAATGTTCCTGGCCGACCCCGAAACCCAGTCGATCATCATGATCGGCGAGATCGGTGGTTCCGCGGAAGAAGAGGCGGCGCAGTTCCTCAAGGATGAGAAAAAGCGCGGCCGCTGGAAGCCGACCGCCGGTTTCATCGCGGGCCGCACCGCGCCCAAAGGCCGCCGCATGGGCCATGCCGGGGCCATCGTGGCCGGTGGCAAGGGCGATGCCGAAAGCAAGATCGAGGCGATGAAATCCGCCGGGATCATCGTGGCCGACAGCCCCGCAGGTCTGGGCGAGGCCGTGCTGAAGGCCATCGGCTAAGCGAACCAACAGCCCCGGCAGACGCCTGCCGGGGTTTTCCCACGTTCAGGTGACATCATGACCGAGCAATCCCCCAACGACGTTTTCCACGCCTCTTCCTTCATGCAGGGGCATAACGCGGAATATCTGGAACAGCTTTACGCGCGCTACGCCGCCGACCCGAACGCGGTTGATGAGGCATGGCAGGCGTTCTTCCGGGCAATGGGCGACGCCGACCATGATGTGAAACGCGAGGCTGCTGGCCCAAGCTGGGCGCGCGCCGACTGGCCGCCCGCACCGTCGGACGAGCTGACCTCGGCCCTTGACGGGCAATGGCCTGCCGCCGTGGAAACCCGCGCTGCGGGTCAGAAGATCGCGGCCAAGGCCGCCGAGACCGGCGTCAAGGTCAGCGACGATCAGATCAAGCGCGCCGTGCTGGATTCCGTCCGCGCCCTGATGATCATCCGCGCCTACCGCATCCGGGGCCATCTGGCCGCCGATCTTGATCCGCTGGGCCTGCGCGAACCGACCCCGCATCCGGAGCTTGATCCGAAATCCTACGGCTTCACCGAGGCCGACATGGACCGGCCGATCTTCATCGACAACGTGCTGGGCCTGCAAATCGCGTCGATGCGGCAGATCCTCGACATCGTGAAGCGCACCTATTGCGGCACGTTTGCGCTGCAATACATGCACATCTCTGACCCCGAGCAGTCGGCATGGCTCAAGGAGCGGATCGAGGGGTTCGGCAAGGAAATCACCTTCACCCGCGAAGGGCGCCGCGCGATCCTGAACAAGCTGGTCGAGGCGGAAGGCTTCGAGAAATTCCTCCATGTCAAATACATGGGCACCAAGCGGTTCGGTCTGGATGGCGGCGAAAGCCTGATCCCCGCGATGGAGCAGATCATCAAGCGCGGCGGCAATCTGGGCGTCAAGGAAATCGTCATCGGCATGCCCCACCGGGGCCGTCTGTCGGTGCTCGCCAATGTGATGGGCAAACCCTACCGCGCGATCTTCAACGAATTCCAGGGCGGTAGCTTCAAGCCCGAGGACGTGGACGGATCAGGCGACGTGAAATACCACCTCGGCGCCTCCAGCGACCGCGAGTTCGACGGCAATTCCGTCCACCTGTCGCTGACCGCCAACCCCTCGCACCTCGAGGCCGTGAACCCGGTCGTGCTGGGCAAGGTCCGCGCCAAGCAGGCACAGATGAACGACACCGACCGCTCCAAGGTGCTGCCGGTGCTGCTGCACGGCGACGCGGCATTTGCCGGTCAGGGCGTCGTGGCGGAATGTTTCGCCCTGTCGGGTCTGGTCGGTCACAAGACCGGCGGCACGATGCATATCGTGGTGAACAACCAGATCGGCTTCACCACCGCCCCGCATTTCAGCCGCTCCAGCCCCTATCCCACCGATAACGCGCTGGTTGTCGAAGCGCCGATCTTCCACGTCAACGGGGATGATCCCGAAGCCGTGGTCCATGCCGCCAAGGTGGCCACGGAATTCCGCCAGCTGTTCCACAAGGACGTGGTTCTGGACATCATCTGTTATCGCCGCTTCGGGCATAACGAAGGCGACGAGCCGATGTTCACCAACCCGATCATGTACAACAAGATCAAGAAGCAGAAGACCACGCTCAGCCTCTATACCGAGCGTCTGGTCAAAGACGGCCTGATCCCCGAGGGCGAGATCGAGGATATGAAGGCCGCCTTCCAGGCCAAGCTGAACGAGGAATTCGAGGCGGGCAAGGATTACAAACCCAACAAGGCCGACTGGCTGGACGGGCGTTGGTCGCATCTGGACCGGCGCGACCAGAAGAAATACCAGCGCGGCAAGACCGCCATCAAGCCCGAGACGATGGAGCAGATCGGCACCGCCCTGACCCGCGCACCCGATGGTTTCCCCATGCACAAGACGGTCGAACGTCTGCTGGAAACCCGCAAGAAGATGTTCGACACCGGCGAGGGCTTTGACTGGGCCACCGGCGAGGCGCTGGCCTTCGGCTCGCTTCTGCTGGAAGGCTACCCGGTCCGTCTGGCCGGGCAGGACAGCTCTCGCGGCACCTTCAGCCAGCGTCACTCGGCCCTGATCAATCAGGAGACCGAGGAACGCTACTACCCGCTGAACAACATCCGCGAAGGTCAGGCCCGCTACGAGGTCATCGACTCGATGCTGTCCGAGTACGCGGTGCTGGGTTTCGAATACGGCTATTCGCTGTCCGAACCCAACGCGCTGGTGATGTGGGAAGCGCAGTTCGGCGATTTCGCCAACGGCGCGCAGATCATGTTCGACCAGTTCATCAGCTCGGGCGAAAGCAAATGGCTGCGGATGTCCGGCCTCGTCTGCCTGATGCCGCATGGCTACGAAGGCCAGGGCCCGGAACATTCCAGCGCCCGTCTGGAACGCTTCCTGCAGATGTGTGGACAGGACAACTGGATCGTCGCCAACTGCACGACGCCGGCCAACTATTTCCACATCCTGCGTCGCCAACTGCATCGCACGTTCCGCAAGCCGCTGATGCTGATGACGCCGAAATCCCTGCTGCGCCACAAGCTGGCCATCTCGGACGCGGCCGATTTCACCACCGGCTCCAGCTTCCACCGGGTGCTGTGGGATGATGCCGAGAAGGGTCATTCCGACACCAAACTGGCGGCGGATGACAAGATCAAGCGCGTCGTCATGTGCTCGGGCAAGGTCTATTACGACCTGCTCGAGGAACGCGACGCCCGCGGGATCGACGATATCTATCTGCTGCGGATCGAACAGTTCTACCCCTTCCCGGCCATGTCGCTGGTGCGCGAGTTGGAACGCTTCCCGCAGGCGGAAATGGTCTGGTGTCAGGAAGAGCCGAAAAATCAGGGCGCCTGGACCTTTGTCGAGCCGAATATCGAATGGGTTCTGGGCCGCATCAAGGCCAAGCATCTGCGCCCCGTCTATGTGGGCCGCGCCGCCAGCGCCTCGCCCGCGACGGGCCTGGCCTCGACCCACAAAGCACAACAACAGGCGCTGGTTGACGAAGCGCTGACCATCAAAGGGAACTAACCCATGACAACCGAAGTCCGCGTCCCCACCCTTGGCGAATCCGTGACCGAGGCCACGGTGGCCACATGGTTCAAGAAGCCGGGCGATCCGGTCGCCGCTGACGAGATGCTGTGCGAGCTGGAAACCGACAAGGTGACGGTCGAGGTCCCCGCCCCCGCCGCTGGCACGATGGGCGAGATCGTGGCCGAAGAAGGCGCGACCGTTGGCGTCGATGCGCTGCTGGCCACCATCAACGAAGGTGAGGCCGCTGCGCCCAAGCCCGCCGCGAAGCCCGCCAAGGCCGAGGACAAGCCC
>Ga0209347_1004668_pt1 | contig 13974 bp, 10 predicted proteins | sample AutmiccommuBRH23_FD_187382 | JGI IMG/M metagenome (GOLD analysis project Ga0209347, IMG submission 187382) | Deep subsurface microbial communities from Mt. Terri, Switzerland - Autotrophic microbial communities BRH/23 (SPAdes) (version 2) | ecosystem: Environmental > Aquatic > Deep subsurface >... | reverse complement strand
CATGCGGCCCCGCAGGCGCGCAGCCAGCCAGTGCCAGCACCAGAACAAGCGCCGCGCGGAATCCCGTTCCTGGTCCGGTGCTGATCATGCAGGGCGATTGTAACGCAAGAACGGCGACTGCACGCCGATCCGGTCATAGAGCTGGCGGGCGGTCGTGTTGCCCTCATTGGTCAGCCAATAGACAGCCGGCGCCCCCAGCCGGTCCGCCTCGGCATAGACCGCCTCGATCAGCGCCCGGCCGACACCGCTGCCGCGGGTCGAGGGCTCGACATAGAGATCCTGCAGATAGGTCACATGCTCCAGCTTCCAGCCACTGCGATGCAGCAGGAACTGCACCAGCCCCACAGGGCGCCCGCCCTGCAGCGCGATCATCCCGCGCGGGTCATAGAACCCGTCCCCCAGCAGCCGCTCCCAGGTGGCGGCATGAACCGCGTCCGGCAGCACCGTGCTGTAGAAGGCCAGGTAAGCCGTCCACAGGCGGGACCAATCCTGTGCATCCGCTTGCACCAGCGGACGGATCTCAAGCGGGAAGGCGGTCATCTGGGGGGTCCGGTCTGCTGTCACAATCCTTGCATCCGCTTATCGGCTTCCGGTCAGAGGGTCACGGGGATTCTGCGCCGGAGCCCTCACGCCAGCGAGAGCGCGCCAATGCCCCACGAGCGCGGCCCCTTCCCCCTTCGTTCTGGTCCAAATATCCCCGGGGGTCTGGGGGCTGGCCCCCGGCTTTGCCAATGTCCGGGGGCTGGCCCCCGGCGCTTGCAGCGTCCGGGGCTGGCCGCCGGAGCCGGCCAAGCTCAGCGCTCCGCCTTCTTCTCCCAGCCGCCGCCCTCTTCGCTCCAATACTGGGCCGAAACACCGGCGGCGGTCAGCTCGCGCCACTGCGACCGCGCAGCCCCCAGCGACACCGGATCGACCCCGTCGAACAGGATCCATACCCGCTGCAGCGCCGCGACCTCGCCCGGCTCCACAGCCGCGCCGCCGATCGCCATCAGCGCCTGCGGATCGTTGGGCAGCCCCGGCCCGGTGGTCAGCAGCACCGGCTGGTCGGCGTCATGCGGTCCACCGGCCAGCCCGTGCGGCAGGAAGCCCGCCTCATCCCCGCCCCACAGCGCCGCATCCAGCCGCGCCAGCACGCCCGCATCGCTGCCGCGCAGGGTCACGCGCCAGCCCTGCTTCAGCGCGCGGGCCAGGATCGTCTCGGCCGTCTGCTCCAGCGTGGACCGGGTCAGCTGGTAGAAGAGCGCTGGCACGGCGCTCAGCCCTTTTCGGCCGGCTCGTAGCCATCCTGGATCAGCCGGTTCAGCGCCATCACCCCCCAGCCGCTGGCGCCCTTGGGGGCCAGAGCGGTTTCGGACGGCGGCAGCGCCACCCCGGCGATGTCGAGGTGGATCCAGGGCATCCCCTCCTGGATGAACCGCGCCAGGAACTGCGCCGCGGTGATCGCGCCGCCGGGGCGCCCGCCGACGTTCATCATGTCGGCGATGCGCGATTTCAGCTTGGCATCATAGGCCGCGCCCATCGGCATCCGCCAGGCGCCCTCGCCCTCGGCCTTGGCGGCCTTCAGGAAGGCCCCCGCAAAGGCGTCGTTGTTCGAAAACACCCCGGCATTCTCATGGCCGAGGCCGACGATGATCGCCCCGGTCAGCGTGGCAAGGTCGATCACGCCCGAGGGGTTGAAGCGGTCCTGCGCGTACCAGAGCACATCGGCCAGAACCAGCCGCCCCTCGGCATCGGTGTTGATCACCTCGATGGTGTCGCCCTTCATCGAGCGGACCACATCCCCGGGGCGCTGCGCGCGCCCGTCGGGCATGTTCTCGACCAGCCCGACGATGCCCACGACATTGGCCTTGGCCCCCCGCAGCGCCAGCGTGCGCATCACGCCCGCCACCACGCCCGCGCCGCCCATGTCCATCGTCATCTCTTCCATGCCGCCCGCCGGCTTGATCGAGATGCCCCCCGTATCGAACACCACGCCCTTGCCGATCAGTGCCAGCGGCGGCTCGTCCCCGCCGCCGTTCCACTGCATCACCACCACCTTGGACGGGCTTTCCGAGCCCATGCCCACGGCCACCAGCGCGCCCATGCCCAGCTTGACCAGTTCCTCCTCCTCGAGGATCTCGACATCGAGGCCGATCTCCTGCATCGCCGCGAGCCGGGCGGCGAAGTCATAGGTGGTCAGCACGTTGGCCGGCTCGTTGATCAGGTCGCGGGTGAAGAACACGCCTTCGGCCAGCGCCGCCATCGGGCGGGCCTCGGCCGCCACCGCCTCGGGCCTGGCGACCATGAAGGTGACCGCGCCAAGGGTTTTCGCCTCGGCGGTCTTGTGGGCGGTGAAGTCATAGGCGCGCAGCGCGAGGCCAAGCGCGATCTCGGCGGCGCGGGGGTGATTGCCCGCCAGCACCAGCGCGCCGGCCTCGGTCAGCGCCTTGCCGATGGTGGCGCCGGCCTTGCGCGCCTCCTCCACCGATGCCTTGCGGTCCAGCCGGATCACCTGCACCGCCTCGGCGGCCAGCCCGGCCGGATAGCCAAGGTCCGCGCCCTCGCCTTCCTTCAGCTTGCCGAAGGCGTCCGACGCCAGGAACCGCCGCAGTGCCCCACGCATCGGCCGATCAAGCGCCGCGACGGACCGCGCCTTGCCGTCGTCGGATACGATCAGCACGATGCGCCCGCCCCGCTCGGACACTTGGGTGACATCGAGGGGCTGAAAGTCGATCGGCAGGGGCTGGGTCATTCACTATCTCCGAGATGTGCCGCCCGCACATCCAAGGCGCAGGCGCGGGCAGCTTATGCGCCCCGGCCAGCCTTGGCCAGTGCCCGGCGGGTCGGGTCGGGTTGGGTCGGGCCAACATCCGTTCCTGCCGCGCGCGGCACAAGGCCGCGTGCCGCAGACCACCCGGCGGGCCACCGACCGAATCACCGTGAAGCTCCGACCTGCCCATCCCGGCCGCAGGGCGCCCAACGAAGCGGCAGGTCACCGACCGAAACGCGAGAGAATGCAGTGACGCCGCTGCGGCACAGCGGCACTGCCCCGCTGCCAGGTTGCGCCCGGCGCCGGCGCGGTGGGACCGTTCATGGGTCTTGGATCGAACTTCAGGCATCGGAAAAACCATGAGAAAAGCGCTACGCAGACTCGCCCTTGCGGCAAGCACCGCAGTCCTGTGCGGATTGCCGGCATATGGCCAGGAATTCGGGCTCTATGCCTTCGACACGACCTATACCCTCGCCTTCGAACATCCGGGCCGCGGCTCGCTGACGCCGCGCTTTGCCCCGGCGGCGGACTACATGGAGGACCGGCTGACCTTCGGTGCGATGGCCCCGACGCGGCAGGACTTCAGCTGGAGCCAGGGCCAGCGCACATCGCAGAACCTGCTTCTGACGATGAGCGGCGCCAGCCCAAAATACATCGTGGTAGGCGCCCATTTCGACACGGCGGGCAACGGGGACACGCTGCAGGGGGTCGATGACAACGGCTCTGGCGCAGGCGTGCTGACGGAACTGGCCGCGCATATGAACGGGCTGTCGCTTGGCACCGGGATCGTCTTTGCCGCTTTCGGCGCCGAAGAGCTGGGTCTGCGTGGCAGCAGGGCCTATCTCGACCTCATGACGCCCGAGGAGCGCGCGAACATCGCGGGCATGATCAACATCGACAGCCTAGTCACCGGCGATTTCATGTATGCCCATGCCGGAACCAATATCGAGCGCGACGCGGCACTGAAATCCTACTGGGACGCCGTTCATGCCATCGCGAAAGAGCAGGGAATCGACCTGCGGTCGAACCCCGGCTACAACCAGCATTACCCACTGGACACCGGCTGCTGCTCTGACGCGGAACCCTTCGAAGCCCTCGACATCCCAGTCCTGTGGCTGGAGGCGACCAACTGGGACATCGGCGACCTAGACGGCTACACCCAGACCACCAATCCGGCCATCGAAACCGGCTCCACCTGGCACAATGCCACGCGCGACAACTGGGACTACCTCGTCAATGCCTTTGGCGAAGACCGGATCCCGGACCGGCTGGAGGCCTATTCCCGGCTGCTGACCCTTCTGCTGGTGCGGCTGACGGATGCCGATCTCATCGCCTCAGCGGCCGATGCAGGCGCGAGCGCCTATCAGATGGCCGAGATGATGTCGCAGCGCAGCAGGGGGATGACCGAGCTTGCGATGCGCAATGCCGAGGCACGGCTGAGCAGGGCCGGCGCCGGCGCCTCCGCTGCGGGCAGCACCCTGTCTTCCTCGGGCTTCGAGGCGCCGAAACTGCGCCCGGTGCTGCAGGTTTCGGGTCTGGCGCGCCCGTCGGGCAGCCCCGACGCGGGGATCGACCACAGCAACGCGCTCAGCCTGCTGCTCGGGTTGACCTATGACGCCTCGGCCGATCTGAGCTTGGGCGTCACGCTGGCCTATGGCCGCAACGAGGACACGCTCAGCGCCGGCGGCAGTATCGATCAGGACGGCGTGACGCTGGGGCTCGACCTTGCCTTTGAGAGTGGACCGCTCTGGGCCGTCGCGCTTGCCCATGTCGGGCAGAACTCGGTGAAGGGTACGCGCGACTTCACCTTGACCTCGGGCCTCGGCGCCATCGTCGCGCAGGGCAGATTCGGCCTCGACACCGATGCCGAGACCCGCGGTGTCGCCGTGAAACTGGGCTATGATCTGGCCACGACACCGGCACTGCGCGCAGGGCTGTTCGGCGGTCTCGACTACACCCACTACCAGATCGACGGTTTCTCCGAGACAGGGACCGAGCGCGGCACCGTCACCTATGACGAGCAGGCCTTCGAAAGCGCCGAACTGGCTCTGGGGGGCCGCGTGCAACGGACGATCGCCGTCGGGTCCATGCCCGTCGTGCTGGGGGCCGAGGCGAGTTGGGTCCACGAACTGGCCGATGGTGCGCCCACCTCGATGTCGATTACCGACGAGGAGGGCACGGTTCAGACAGCCAGCTACAGCCGGGCGGACAAGTCCTTCGGCCGCGTCGGCCTGTCGGCTGACATCCTTGTCTCGGACCAGACAACCGGCTGGGTCACCCTTGCCAGCCGGGTGGATCACGACGCCGGTTCGCAATGGAGCGTCAGCGCCGGCCTCGGGATGCGCTTCTGACCTGCCATCTGCCGCAAGGCAAAGGACGGCGCTCTCCTGGGGCGCCGTCTGTCGTTCGGGTCGCCGGCCCATCACCAATGGCACGCCTTCGCCCACGCCCGCAGTTTGACCATTTTCCCGGCCCGGCGATTGGGCTAGGAGGGGGTCTAGATCAGGTGGGGGGAAGGCAGAGGTGTCCAGATTCGACAGATACTTGCTGTCGCAACTGCTGACGCTGTTCGGCTTCTTCTCGCTCGTGCTGGTCTCGGTCTACTGGATCAACCAGGCCGTGCAGCTGTTCGAGCAGCTGATCGCCGATGGCCAGTCCGCCTGGGTCTTTGTCGAATTCAGCGCGCTGACCCTGCCCAATGTGATCCGCATGGTGCTGCCGGTCTCGGCCTTTGCCGCGGCGGTCTATGTCACCAACCGGTTGAGCGCGGAAAGCGAGCTCGTGGTGATGCAGGCCACCGGCTTCTCGCCCTGGCGGCTGGCGCGGCCGGCGCTGGCCTTCGGGTTGATCGTCGCGGCGCTGCTGTCGGTGCTGACCCATGTGCTGGTCCCCGCCAGCCGTGCCGGCCTGGCCGAGCGGCGCATCGAGATTGCCGAGAACATCACCGCGCAATTCCTCGTCGATGGCAGTTTCCAGCACCCCGCCGCAGGGCTGACGCTGTATATCCGCGAGATCAACCTGCGCGGCGAGCTTCTGGACATCTATCTGTCGGATGCGCGGGACGCGGCGCAGCGCACCACTTACACCGCCGAGCGCGCGCTGCTGATCAAGGCCGAAACCGGGCCCAAGCTGGTGATGTTCGAGGGTATGGCCCAGACCCTGCAGGCCGAGGGCACCCGGCTGTTCGTGACCCGCTTCGACGATTTCACCTATGACATCGGCGCGCTGATCACCGCCGCCAGCGCCCGCCGCCAAGACCTGCGCGAGTTTTCCACCCCCGTGCTGCTGTCGCCCGACCCCGAGCAGATGGAGATCGCGCGCGAGCCGCGGGCGGTGTTCCTCGCCGAGGGGCACTCCCGCTTTGCCCAACCCCTGACCGCCGCCCTCTTCGCGGTGATCGGCTTTTCCGCGCTGCTGACCGGCAGCTTCAGCCGCTTTGGCGTCTGGCGGCAGATCGGGGTGGCGGTGGTGCTGCTGATCGTGGTGCAGATGCTGTCCAATATCGGCGCCAGTGCCGCGCAAAGCGACGAGGCGCTGTGGCCGCTGGTCTATCTGCCGGTGGTGGTGGGCTCTGCGCTGGTGGCCGGGCTGCTGTGGCTGGCGGCGCGGCCGCGGCGGACCGGCGGGCAGCGCGGCCAGATGGCGGAGGGCGCAGCGTGACTCTCTCGCTCTACATCGCCCGCCGCTTCGCCACGATGCTCCTGGGCGTCTTCGGCGTGTTCTTCGGCATCATGTTCATGGTCGACATGGTCGAACAGGTTCGCCGCATCGAGACCGGCGGCGGGCTTGGCGCTGCGGCCTGGCTGGCGGCGCTGAATGTGCCGGCCGGGCTTTACCACATCTTGCCGCTGGTGGTGATCCTCGCCACCATCGCGCTGTTCCTTGCCCTGGCGCGCTCTTCGGAACTGGTGGTGATCCGTGCTGCCGGTCGGTCGGCCCTGCGCACGCTGATCGCGCCTGTGGTGACGGCGCTGCTGATCGGTGCGCTGGCGGTGGCGGTGATGAACCCCATCGTCGCCGCCACCTCAAAGCAGTACGAGGCGCAATCCTCGCGCTACCGGCTGGGAGAGGAGAACGTGCTGTCGATCAGCCGCGAGGGTCTGTGGCTGCGGCAGGGCGGGCCCGAGGGGCAATCGGTGATCCGCGCCGACCGTGCCAACCTGGACGGGACAGAGCTTTACGGAGCGACCTTCCTGGCCTTCGCGCCCGAGGCGGGGCCGACGATGCGGCTGGAGGCGGAAAGCGCCCGGCTGGCCGAGGGCGCCTGGACCCTGCAGAACGTCAAGGAATGGCGACTGGGAGATTCCGAGAACCCCGAGCGGGACGCGGTGCTGCATGACACGTTGAGCGTTCCGTCCGACCTGACGGCAGACCGTATCCGCGACAGTTTCGGCACGCCCTCCTCAATCCCGATCTGGGACTTGCCGGCCTTCATCGGCGGGCTTGAGGCCGCCGGCTTTTCTGCGCGCAAACATGCGGTCTGGCTGCAGATGGAGCTGGCGCTGCCCTTGCTGCTGGCGGCGATGGTGCTGCTTGGCGCCGGTTTCACCATGCGCCATGCCCGGTTCGGCCGCACCGGGCTGATGGTGCTTTTTGCGATGGGCGCCGGTTTCTCGATTTTCTTCCTGCGGAATTTCGCGCAAGTCTTGGGCGAGAACGGGCAGATTCCGGTGGCGCTTGCCGCATGGAGCCCACCGGCAGCGGCGGTGCTGTTCTCGCTTGGGCTGTTGCTGCACCTGGAGGATGGTTGATGCGCCGCGCGTTCAAGGCCCTTGCCGCCGCAATGGCGCTGAGCGTGTCGCCGCTGGCGCTGACGTTTTCGCCGCTGGCGCTGAGCCTGTCCCCCGTTGCCCTGGCGCAGGCGCAGGGCACGGAGTCCCCCGCGACGCTGGTCGCCGACACCGTCTTCATCGATGCGGACGGGCGGCTGACGGCGGCGGGATCGGTCGAGGTCTTCCATGGCCCGGCGCGGATGACGGCGGGCAGCCTGATCTATGACCCCGCCACCGAACGGCTGCAGATCGAGGGGCCGATCACCATTGTCGAGAACGGCGGCAACACGATCCTGCTGGCCTCGGCCGCCGAACTTTCCGCCGACCTGACCAATGGCATCCTGACCGGCGCGCGCATCGTGCTCGACCGCCAGCTGCAGATCGCCGCCGCCGAAATCTCGCGGGTGTCGGGCCGCTACAACCGCGCCACCCGGGTGCGTGCCTCGGCTTGCGAGGTCTGCGCCAGCAACCCGATCCCGGTCTGGGAAATCCGGGCGAGCCGGGTCGTGCATGACGAGGTCGGCCAGCAGCTCTACTTCGACAACGCGCAGTTTCGCGTGGTGGGCCTGCCGGTGTTCTGGTTCCCGATGCTGCGGATGCCCGACCCGACGCTGGAGCGGTCGGCCGGCTTCCTGATCCCCAGCATCCGCAGCACCTCGGGCCTCGGCACCGGGATCAAGCTGCCCTATTTCATCCCGATCGGCGACAGCCGGGACCTGACCGTCACGCCCTATGTCTCGACCAGTTCGACCCGCACGGTCGAGTTGCGCTACCGTCAGGCGTTCCGCAACGGAGCGCTGGAGCTGAACGGCGCCGTCAGCCGCGACGATCTGGAACGGGGCACCCGCGCCTATCTGTTCGGCACCGGCAGCTTTGCCCTGCGCGACGGCTACCGGCTGAACTTCGGGCTCGAGACGGTGTCGGACGAGGCCTATCCCAGCGATTACGGGCTGGACAACAAGGACCGCCTCGAGACCGAGATCGAGGTCACCCGCACAAGGCGCAACGAGTACATCCTTGGCCGCGTGGTCAATTACCGCTCGCTGCGCGACACCGAAGACAACTCCACCCTGCCGACGCTGGTCAGCGACGTGACCTGGCACCGCCGCTTCGCCCCGGCGCTGATCGGTGGCGAGGGCGGGCTGCGCTTCCAGACCCACAGCCACCGCCGCTGGTCGGACGAGGATACCGACGCCAATGGCGACGGCGTGGTCGACGGGCGCGATGTGGCCCGGGCCTCGATTCGCGCCGACTGGCGGCGCAACTGGGTGCTGGACAACGGCATGGTCTTTGCCGGCCTGACCGAGATCACCGCCGATATCTACAGCATCAGCCAGGATCCGGCCTATGACAGCACCGTCACCCGCGTGACCCCGGCCGCGGCGGTGGAACTGCGCTGGCCGTTCCTGCGCGCGGGCACGGCGGGCGGCGCCTCATGGCTGGTCGAGCCGGTGGCGATGATCGGCTGGAGCCCCAAATCCGCCGCCGACGACGATGTGCCCAACGAGGACTCGGTGCTGACCGAGTTCGACGAGGGCAACCTCTTCTCGCTGGACCGCTTCCCCGGCGCCGATGCGCATGAGGCGGGGCTTCGCGCCAATCTCGGCTTCTCCGTCACCCGGCAGGCATCGGATGGCAGCTCTCTCGCGCTGACGCTGGGGCGGGTGGTGCGGCCGGAAAACCTGGGGCAGTTCAACACCTCGAGCGGGCTGGACGGCGCGACATCGGACTGGCTTCTCGCCACCCAATATGCCGGCGGCGGCGGGCTGACCGTCACCAACCGCGCGATCTTCGACGACGACCTCGATCTGTCGCGCGAGGAATTGCGGCTGGCCTGGCGCACCGACAGCTATGGCATCGGCTCGTCCTATATCTGGCTCGAGGAGGATCTGGCCGAGGCGCGCACCGTGCCGACCTCGGAACTGACCTTCGATGCCGACTGGGCGATCACCGAAAGCTGGGCCGCGGAAATCGAGACCCGCTATGATTTCGAGGCCGACCGCGCTGCCCGCGCGGCGTTCGGCCTGCAATATGCGACCGAATGCGTAACCTTCGATCTTTCCCTCTCGCGCCGCTTCACATCCTCGACTAGTGTACGCCCCACTACCGATGTAGACCTTTCGGTGGTGCTGAACGGCTTCGGTTCGGGCAATCGGGCGACTGCGGCACGCCGCAGTTGCGGCGGCTGAGATCCGGCAGGGCGCGGACGGCAACGACAAGACCAGAGCAGGACGGACCCGACCGATGCGCAATCTCCTCATCCTCCCGGCCCTCGCGGTGGTGGCCTGTACCGCCTGTTTCACGCCCGCTCTGGCGCAGGGCGGACAGTTCGCCGCGCAGGTCTTCGTAAACGACAGCGCGATCACCGAGTACGAGTTGCAGCAGCGCCGCCTGTTCCTGACCCTGTTGAACGCCCCGCCCGAGATGATCGAGGCCGCGCTCGACTCGCTGATCGACGACCGGCTGCGCGCCGGTGCCGCGAAATCGATGGGGATGGAACCGAATGCCGAGCAGGTGACCGCGGGCATGGAAGAATTCGCCGCCCGCGCCAACCTGACCGCCGAGCAATTCGTGGGCGAGTTGCAGAAAGCCGGCGTCTCGGCCGAGACCTTCCGCGATTTCGTCGCCGCCGGGATCGTCTGGCGTGAGGTTGTCCGCGCCCGCTTCGTCGGTCGCAGCCGTGTGAGCGATGCCGAAGTGGAGCGCGCCGTCGCCGAACAGGGCTTCGGCCCCGATGTGCCGCAGGGCCCGCGGGTCCTGCTGTCGGAAATCATCATCCGCCGCGCCCCCGAAGAGGATGCCCGCGCCCGCCTGCTGGCAGAGCGCGTGGCGACGATTGCCACCACCGAGGCCAGCTTCGACACCGCGGCCCGCCAGTATTCCAGCGCTGCCACCCGTGAAGAGGGTGGCCAGCTGGACTGGATGGCGCTGACCAGCCTGCCCGAACAGGTGCGCGGCCGCGTCGCCGCGCTGCCCCCCGGCGGAATCTCTGCCCCGGTGCAGGTCGGTCCCGGCGTCTATGCGATGTTCCTGCTGCATGAGCGCGCGGATGCGCCGGCGCCGTTGCCGGCCGGTGTCGAGGCGCTGGAATATGCGCAAGTTCTGCTGCCGGGCGGGCGCAGCGAGTCCGCGCTGGCCGAGGCCGCGAAGATCCGCGCCCGCGTCGACACCTGCGATGACCTTTACGGCGTTGCCAGCGGCGTGTCGGCCGACCAGCTTGTGGTGCAGACCCAGCCCTCCTCGGCGCTGCCCGCCGATCTGCGCGCCGAGCTGTCGCGGCTCGATCCCGGCGAGATTTCCACCGCGCTGACCCGCGGCGATGCGCTGATGGTGCTGATGCTGTGCTCGCGCGGGCCGCTGCTGGATACCAAGACCGTGCCACGCGATCAGGTCAGGGCCCGCCTGCAGAATGACCGGCTGGTCGGGTTTGCCGAGGCCTATCTGGCCGAGCTGCGCGCCGGGGCCTCGATCCGGTACCCGTGACCATGCCCCGCACCCCGCTGCCGGTGGCCCTGACCTGCGGGGAACCCGCCGGCATCGGCCCCGAGATCGCCATCAAGGCCTGGGACCATCTGCGCGCCCGGCTGCCCTTCTTCTGGATCGGCGATCCCGCGCATCTGCCGCAAGGCGCCCCGCATCAGCTGATCGACGCGCCGGAAGATGCCTTCTCGGTCGCGGGACACGCGCTGCCGGTGCTGGCCCATCCCTTTCCTGGCGCTGCGATCCCCGGCACGCCGACACCCCGGAACGCCGCCGCGGTGATCGAGGTGATCGCCCGCGCGGTGCAGCTTGTCGGCCGCGGTCAGGCCTCGGCCGTCTGCACCGCGCCGATCTCCAAGAAGGCGCTGAAGGACGGCGCCGGCTTCGCCCATCCCGGCCATACCGAATACCTCGCGCATCTGGCCGGGGTGGACCGCGTCGTGATGATGCTGGCCTGCCCCGACCTGCGGGTGGTGCCGGTCACCATCCACGTGGCCCTGTCCGAGGTGCCGCGGCTGCTGACGGCCGAGCTGCTGTCGGACACGATCCGCATCACCCATGCCGCGCTGGAGCGGGATTTCGGGATTCATGGCCCGCGGCTCGCGGTCGCGGGGCTGAACCCCCATGCCGGCGAGGGCGGCGCCATGGGCTTCGAGGAGATCGACCGCATCGCCCCGGTGGTTGCGGCGCTGCGGGCCGAGGGCTATGCCGTCGTCGGCCCGCTCCCCGCCGACACGATGTTCCACCCCGCGGCGCGGGCGAAATATGACGCGGCGATCTGCATGTATCACGATCAGGCCCTGATCCCGATCAAGACGCTGGACTTCGCCGGCGGCGTCAACGTGACGCTGGGGCTGCCCTTCATCCGCACCTCGCCCGACCATGGCACCGCCTTCGACATCGCCGGGACCGGGGTCGCCGATCCGTCGAGCCTGATCGCGGCGCTGCGGATGGCATCCGAGATGGCTGCGGCCCGGGCCGCCGAATGACGGGCCGCGCGCGGGCGGAAAGGCCGGGGGTTTTCCACCCCCGGACCCCCGGAGGATATTTGGAAAAGGCAAAGGCCGTAGGCGTTTCGGGCGGGGCGGTGTGATGGCGGCGATAGATGGGCTGCCGCCGCTGCGCGCGGTGATCGCGGCGCATGAGCTGAGCGCGAAGAAGCAGCTGGGGCAGAACTTCCTGCTGGACCTGAACCTGACCGCGCGGATCGCGCGGCTGGCGGGGGATCTGGCGGGGCATGACGTGCTGGAGGTCGGCCCCGGCCCGGGCGGTTTGACCCGCGGGCTGCTGGCCGAGGGCGCGCGCCATGTGGTGGCGGTCGAAAAGGATCCCCGCTGCCTGCCGGCGCTGGCCGAGATCGCGGCGGCCTATCCGGGGCGGCTGACGGTGCTGCAGGGCGATGCGCTGGACATGGACCTTGCCGCGCATCTGACCGCGCCCTGGAAGGTGGCGGCGAACCTGCCCTACAATGTCGGCACCGAGCTGCTGGTGCGCTGGCTGACGCCTGCTGCCTGGCCGCCCGCGTGGACCAGCCTGACGCTGATGTTCCAGAAGGAAGTGGCCGAGCGGATCGTGGCGAAGCCGGGGTCAAAGGCCTACGGCCGCCTCGCGCTTCTGGCGCAATGGCGCTGCGAGGCGCGGATCGTGATGACGCTGCCGCCTGAGGCCTTCACCCCGGCCCCCAAGGTGCACTCGGCTGTGGTGCATCTGACCGCCCTGCCCGCGCCCCGGTTCGAGGCCGATGGCGCGGTGCTGAACCGGATCGTGGCGGCGGGCTTCAACCAGCGCCGCAAGATGCTGCGCGTCAGCCTGAAGGGCGTGGCGCCTGGCATCGAGGCCAAGCTGGAGGCGGCGGGGATCCCGCCCACGGCGCGGGCCGAGGAGATCGGGCTGGAGGCCTTCTGCCGGCTGGCGCGGATCGTGGCGGCGGGCTGAGGGTCGGGACTGGCCGGGCGCTCTGGACCCCGAACATGAAGAAGGCCCCCGCGAGGGGGCCCTGTTATTTCGTCCTGCAAACCGATCACTCGGCCGAGGAGGTATCCTCGGCGCGCTCGCTGCTGCCTTCGGCCGGCTTGGCACGGGGCTTGCGCGGGGCGCGGGGCTTGGGCGCCTTGACGGGTTCCGCCCCGGATTGCGCCTCGGGCTGCGCCAGACGGGTCAGCTCGCGCCGCACATCCGTCGGTTGCTCGGTGGCTTGCGCCGGCTGCGGCTGTTCGGCCATGGGCTGTTCGGCCTTCGGCTCGGCAGCACGGGGCTCGGGAGCGGCCTCGCCCTGCGGCTTGGGCCCCCGCGGCGCGCGGCGTTCGCCCTGCGGCGCGCGCTCGCGGCGCGGCTGCTGCGGGCGCATTTCCGGCGTCTCCACCAGACCGCTGTCTTCGCCATCCTCGCGCGGGTCGGTCATCGGCTCGGGCGCGCGCTCGCGCTGCGGACGGTCATTGCGCTGCGGGTCGCGGTTGCGGTCCTGCTGGCCCCGGTCCTGTTGCCCGCGGTCCTGCTGGCCGCGGTCCTGCTGGTTGCGGTCCTGCTGGCCGCGGTCCTGCTGCTGATTGCGATCCTGATGACCACGATCCTGCTGCTGGCCCCGATCCTGCTGACCGCGGTCCTGCCCACCGCCGTCGGAATAGCGCTCTTGCCCGCCATTGCCGTTCTGGCCGCCACCATTCTGGCCATTACCGTGCTGGCCGCCATTCTGGCCCTGCTGCGGCTGCTGGCCCGGCTGGCCGCCCTGCTGGGCGCGCTGCTGGTCCTGGGACATCTCGCGCGTCGCCTCGCCCAGCATCCGCGTGTAATGCTCGGCATGCTGCAGGAAGTTCTGCTCGGCCACGCGGTCATTCGACAGCTGGGCGTCGCGCGCCAGCATCAGGTATTTGTCGATGATCTGCTGGGGGGTGCCACGCACCTTGCCCTCGGGTCCCGAACTGTCGAAGACGCGGTTAATGATATTGCCGAGCGTGCGCTGACGGTTCGACTTGG
>Ga0209347_1004667_pt1 | contig 13984 bp, 9 predicted proteins | sample AutmiccommuBRH23_FD_187382 | JGI IMG/M metagenome (GOLD analysis project Ga0209347, IMG submission 187382) | Deep subsurface microbial communities from Mt. Terri, Switzerland - Autotrophic microbial communities BRH/23 (SPAdes) (version 2) | ecosystem: Environmental > Aquatic > Deep subsurface >... | reverse complement strand
CCTCGGTCATGGCGGGAAAGATCAGCCGCAGGTTATCCTCGATCCGCGCACGATAGCCGGCCAGAGGCGCCACCACCCGCGCAAACACAAATCCGCCCAGCCTGACCCGCAGCCCGTAAGGCAAAAGGTTCAAGGCTCCGACAAAGGTCAGAAAGACACCATAAGGCGCAAGATCGGAGATCCGGGCCGCAAGGTCCCGGAACCGTTCCTGATTGTCGCGCGCCATCGTCTCTCCTGCCCCCGGGATCCTGAGGTCCGGTCCATGCGAACCACCCTGACCTCACATACTACCGGACGGCTTGCGGGGTAAAGCCTTTGCACCGGTCATGACAGCCGCCGCCACACGCCGCCGCGACAGGGGTCACCCCGAAACAGGAACGGCGCGCCAACCAAAGGTCAACGCGCCGCCCCCTTGTCTGTCACCATGCCGCAAGGGATGCCCCCGCGGCATCACGCCGGATCAGGCCAGATCGAAACGATCCGCGTTCATCACCTTGGTCCAGGCCGCCACGAAATCGCGGACGAACTTATCCTTCGCGTCATCCTGCGCATAAAGCTCGGACAGGGCGCGCAGCTGCGAATTGGCCCCGAAGGCCAGATCGACGCGGGTGCCGGTCCATTTGACGGCACCGGTCTTGCGGTCGCGCCCCTCGAACAGCTGCTCCTCCTTGTCGACGGGCTGCCATGCGGTGTCCATATCCACCAGATTGACGAAGAAATCATTCGTCAACTGCCCCGGACGGGTGGTGAATACGCCATGCTTGGTGCCAGCATGGGTCGCGCCCAGCGCCCGCATCCCGCCGACCAGCACGGTCATCTCGGGTGCCGTCAGCGTCAGCAACTGTGCCTTGTCGATCAGCAAAGCCTCGGCCGGGACGGTGTAGATGTCCTTGGCATAGTTGCGGAAACCGTCGGCGATGGGCTCCATCACCTCAAAGCCTTCCACATCGGTCTGCTCCTGGCTGGCATCCATCCGGCCGGGGGTGAAGGGCACATCGACGCGATGCCCCGCATCCTTGGCGGCCTTTTCGATGGCGGCGACACCGCCCAGCACGATCAGATCGGCCAGCGAGATCTTCTTGCCACCCGTGGCCGCCGCGTTGAACGCGGACTGGATCCCCTCCAGCACGCCCAGCACGCGGGACAGTTCGGCAGGCTGGTTCGCCGCCCAATCCTTCTGCGGTGCCAGACGCACACGGGCGCCATTGGCCCCGCCGCGCATGTCCGACCCACGGAAAGACGAGGCCGAGGCCCATGCCGTCATCACCAGATCCTGCACCGACAGACCCGAGGCCAGCAGCTTGGCCTTGAGCGACGCGATATCGCCCGCATCCACCAGCGGATGATCCACGGCCGGGATCGGGTCCTGCCAGATCAGGTCCTCTGCCGGCACTTCCTCGCCCAGATAGCGCGCCTTCGGCCCCATGTCGCGGTGGGTCAGCTTGAACCACGCACGCGCATAGGCATCGGCGAACTCCTCCGGGTTCTCATGGAAATGGCGCGAGATCGGCTCATAGATCGGGTCCATCTTCAGCGACATGTCGGCCGTCGTCATCATCGGCGGGTGCTTCTTGGACGGATCGTGCGCATCCACGACCATGTCCTCTTCCTCGCAGTTGATCGGCTGCCATTGATGCGCGCCCGCGGGGCTTTTCACCAGTTGCCAGTCATATTTGAACAGCACCTTGAAATAGCCCATGTCCCATGTCGTCGGGTTCGGCTTCCACGCGCCCTCGATCCCGGACGTGATCGTGTCGCCGCCCTTGCCGCTGCCATGGGTGCTGATCCAGCCCAGACCCATCTGGTGCATCGGGGCCGCTTCCGGCTCCGGGCCGACAAGCGCCGCGTCACCCGCGCCATGCGACTTGCCGAAGGTGTGCCCACCGGCCACCAGCGCCACGGTCTCATAGTCATTCATCGCCATCCGCGCAAAAGTCTCGCGCACGTCCTTTCCCGAGGCCACCGGATCGGGGTTGCCATTCGGACCTTCGGGGTTGACGTAGATCAGGCCCATCTGCACGGCGGCCAGCGGGTTTTCCAGCTCGCGCTCGCCGGTGTAGCGCATGTCACCCAGCCAGCTGTCTTCCTTGCCCCAATAGATGTCCTCTTCCGGCTCCCAGATGTCGGCACGACCGCCGCCAAAACCAAAGCACTTGAAGCCCATCGTCTCCATCGCGACGTTGCCCGCCAGAATGTAAAGGTCAGCCCAGGAGATCTGGTTGCCGTATTTCTGCTTGATCGGCCACAGCAGGCGGCGCGCCTTGTCCAGGTTGGCATTGTCCGGCCAGCTGTTGGTGGGCGCAAAACGCTGCGACCCGGTGCCGCCGCCCCCGCGCCCGTCAGCGGTGCGATAGGTGCCTGCGCTGTGCCATGCCATGCGGATGAACAGACCGCCGTAATGGCCCCAATCCGCCGGCCACCATTCCTTGCTGTCGGTCATCAGCGCCGCCAGATCCTTCTTCAGCGCCTTGAGGTCCAGCTTCTTGAATTCCTCGGCGTAGTTGAACGCCTCGCCCATCGGATCGACCTTGGCGGAATGCTGGCTCAGGATCTTGAGGTTCAGCGAATTCGGCCACCACTCGCGATTCGTGCGGCCCTTGTGCGTTGCGTTCGGGTTGACCGCCGCATGCATGACCGGGCATTTGCCGATGTCATTTCCGTCCATGTTTCTCTCCGATTTTTGTTGGTTCAAAGGGGTGTCCCACAAGTGGCGCGTCTTTGTGACAAGGGCATGCCCGCCCGTCACATGAGCCTTCCTCCTCCGGGAAACTGGAACTGTTCTAACAAAACAAAGCCATTAGTTTAAGTTGCATTTTCTCATCACAATTATAATCCAAGATTATGGATTTCCCGTCGCAGCCCAAGTTTTGCCAATGGCGCGGCCCAGCCCCGAAAATCGACCGTCCTGCGCCCTCCTGCCGCATCCTCAGAAAAGGAACGCGCCATATGTAGCTTTTCAAGTCGCGACGAGGCAGCGGTTTTGCGCCGGTCCCGCGACATGACGGTTTCAGGGCCCCCGACCGGGCCTTCTTTCAAGGCGGGCCACTCTGGCCCGAAGGAGCAACGACATGGAGATGATGGACACCCTCTTGCTGTCGCGGATTCAATTCGCGGCCAACATCTCGTTCCACATCCTCTTTCCCACGATCACCATCGCCTTGGGCTGGGTGCTGGTCTTTTTCAAATGGCGCTATGCCCGCACCGGGGATGCGGTGTGGATGGAGGCCTATTTCTTCTGGGTCAAGGTCTTTGCCCTCTCCTTCGCCATGGGCGTCGTGTCGGGCATCACCATGTCCTTCCAGTTCGGCACCAACTGGCCCGGCTTCATGGAAAGCGTGGGCAATATCGCAGGGCCGCTCTTGGCCTATGAGATCATGACCGCCTTCTTCATGGAGGCCGTGTTCCTCGGCATCATGCTCTTCGGCTTCAGCCGCGTGCCCGGATGGGCGCATACCGGGGCCACCGTTCTGGTCGCCGTGGGCACCACCATGTCCACCTTCTGGATTCTGGTCCTCAACAGCTGGATGCACACGCCGCAAGGCTTCGAGATGCGCGACGGTGTCGCCCATGCGACGGACTGGTTCGCCATCATCTTCAACCCCTCGATGCCCTACCGGCTTGTGCATGTGCTCTTGGCCTCCGGCCTCACCGTCGGCTTCCTCATCGCCGGGATCTCGGCCCTGCGCTGGGTCATGGGGGATCGCGGTGCCGAGGTGCGCAAATCCCTGCGGCTGGGTGCCATCATGGGCGCGGCCCTGATCCCCGTGCAGATCTATGCCGGCGACATGCACGGCTTGAACACGCTGGAATACCAGCCCGCCAAGGTCGCCGCGATGGAGGGCAACTGGGAGACGCGGGGCAATGTGCCGCTGCTCCTTTTCGCCCTGCCCGACGAGGAGGCGCGGATGAACCGCTTCGAGATCGGCATCCCCTCAGGCGCCAGCCTGATCCTGACCCACCGTCTGGATGGCGAGGTGCCGGGCCTCAACGATTTCGTGGCCGAAGATGGCACCGTCCTGCACCCGCCCGTCACAGCCGTCTTCTGGTCCTTCCGCGTGATGGTCGGCACCGGCATGGCGATGCTCGTGCTGTCATGGGCCGCCCTCTTCTTCATGCGCCGTGGCCGTGGCATCGAGGGGCTGCCCCGCCCCGTGCTCTGGGCCTTCCTGCCCATGGCCTTCTCGGGCTGGCTCGCCACCCTCGCGGGCTGGTACACGACCGAGATCGGCCGCCAGCCGTGGCTGGTCACCGGCGTGCTCAGCACCGATGCGGCCGTGGGTGACGTGCCCCCCGCGCTGGTCGCCTCGACCCTGATTGCCTATCTGGTGATCTACGCCGCGCTGCTGGTCGCCTATATCGGGGTGCTGGTCTATCTGGCGCGGCGCAAGGCAAGGGGACAGACCGCCCCCGTCGCCGGCCGCCCGGTCAGCGGCGCCATCCAGTCCATCCCGGCGGAGTGACCCCCATGACCGACATGCTTGGCGATCAGACCGTCACCCTGCCCGTGATCTTCGCCGCCCTGATGGGCCTCTCGATCCTGATCTATGTCGTCCTCGACGGCTTCGATCTGGGCGTGGGCATCCTCACCCCTCTGGCGGATGAGGCCCAGAAAGACCGCATGGTCGCCTCGATCGGCCCCTTCTGGGACGCGAACGAGACATGGCTGGTGATGGCCGTCGGCATCCTGCTGGTGGCCTTCCCGGCGGCGCATGGCGCGATCCTGACCGCGCTCTACCTGCCCGTCGCGATCATGCTGATCGGCCTGATCCTGCGCGGCACCGCCTTCGAGTTCCGCGCCAAAGTCGCCCTGCCCAAGAAGAACGCATGGAATATCGCCTTCTTCGCAGGCTCGATCATGACCTCTATGGCGCAGGGCTACATGCTGGGCTTTTACGTGATGGGTCTGGAACACAGCCTCGCCGCGCATGGCTTCGCGCTGCTCTCGGGCGTGTTCCTGACCGTGGGCTACAGCTTCATCGGCGCCTGCTGGCTGATCCTCAAGACCGAAGGCAGCCTGCAAAGGAAAGCCGTGTCATGGGCGCGCGGCGGCATCTGGGGCGTGATCCTGGGCGTGGGGGCCATTTCTCTGGCCACCCCGCTGGTCAGCGCCCGCATCTGGGAGCGGTGGTTCTCCGTGCCCGAATTCTTCCTCCTCGCCCCCCTGCCCCTGATGTCCGTCGCCGTCATCGTGGCGATGTGGGTCGTGCTGCGCCGCCTGCCCACCGAGAATGACAGCTTCGCATGGCTGCCCTTCGCGGGGGCCAGTGTGCTCTTTGTGCTGGCCTTCACGGGGCTGGCCTATTCCTTCTACCCCTATGTGGTGCCCGAAAGGCTGACCATCTACGAGGCCGCCTCCGCGCCCGAGAGCCTCTTCATCATCCTGATCGGCGCATTGGTCGTCTTCCCGATCATCGCGGCCTATTCTGCGCTCGCCTATTACATCTTCCGCGGCAAGGCCCGCGACCTGCGTTACGACTGAGCCCGCGCCCTGCAACGGTCACAGCACCGACAAGACGTTGTGACCGGACCGATCCGGGCGTAAGCTTCCGGCGTGCCGACAGGGATCAAAGCCAAGATGCGCCGCCCCACCAATCCGATGGCAATGACGATGGCGGGGCTCGTCGCAGCCTTCCTGTCGGGGAATGCGCCTGCACAAACCCCTTGCACCACCCTTGCCCTCCCGGTCCTGCGCGTCGATCCCCCTCCCTCCCAATATGTCAGGTTCTGCACCGACCACCCGTCCGAATGTGCCCTGACGGGCGCGGCCGTCCTGCCCTTCAACCCCGCCCTGATCCGCCTGTTGTCCAGCGTGACCGCGGCGGTCAACAGCGACATTGATCTGGTTCCGGACCCTGATCGCGGGATCGAGGAAGACTGGGATCTGCCGCATGACTGCCAAGGTGACTGCGAAGACTTCGCTCTGGAAAAACGCCACCGCCTTGTCCAGTCCGGACTGCCCAGCGCCTCCCTCACAATGGCCATCGTCCAGCACGAAACGCGGCATTTCCCCCATGCCGTCCTCTTGGTCGAAACCGATGGCGGCACCTGGGTTCTTGACAACCTGTCCGACACCGTCATGTGCTGGGATGCCGTGCCCTACCACTTCGACAGACGCGAACAGCCGGGCGGGCAATGGTTGCGCTTCGCGCCTTAGCCACCGATGGACGGCCCGCGCCTTGCCCGCCATCCGACACGGCTCATCAACAGGAGGGTCGCCATGCGCGCAGCGGTTACTGTCATCGCCCTCATCCTCTGGGCAACCGCGCCCCTGCCCGCGCAGGCCAGCACCCTCTGCACGCTTCTGACAGACGCGCAGACAGGCGCCACCCTGCTGGAGCAGGGCGATTGCGCCACCCGCGTCACCCCGGCCTCGACCTTCAAGATCCCGCTCGCCGTCATGGCCTTCGACGCAGGAGTGCTGACCAGCCCCGACAGCCCCATCCTGTCCTTTCGCCCCGGCGACCCGGACTGGGGCGGCGCGCTGTGGATGCGTGACACATCCCCCGCCGACTGGATGCGTCATTCGGTGGTCTGGTATTCGCAACGCCTGACCCGCGCGATGGGCGCCGACAGCCTCACCCGCTACGCGCAGGACTTCGGCTATGGCAATGCCGATCTCTCCGGTGATCCCGGTTTCGACAACGGGCTGGAGCGGGCGTGGATCGCCTCCTCCCTGACCATCTCTCCACGCGAGCAAGCCGCCTTCCTGCGCGCGCTTCTGCGCGACGCCCTGCCCGTGACGCGCGCCGCCATGGCCCAAAGCCGCGCCCTGCTTGAAACCCATCAAAGCGCGGGCTGGAACCTGCACGGCAAGACCGGCACCGCCTATCCCCGCCGTGCGGATCGCAGCTTTGACTATGCGCGGGGCTGGGGCTGGTATGTCGGCTGGGCGACGCAGGCTGACCAGAGCGTGATCTTCGTCCGCCTCACACAGGCCAGCCACCGCAGGACCGTGTCCCCCGGCATCCTGACCCGTGACGGCTTCCTGCAAGACTGGCCGACCCTCGCCCCCCGCTAGGGCGAAACCCGCCGCGCTCCCTTCACCGTTCCCCAAATACTCACAACTGCTCAGGGGGCGGTTCAGGCGCGACGGGGCTTTGCGTCACGCCGCCTGCGACAGCCCCGTGCCATGCGCCAGCAGGGTCCATCCGCCCGCCTCATAGCGGCGCACGGCGCCCTCGGCCGCATCCGTCGCCATCAGCGCCAGCCAGCCATTGTCGAACAGCGCCTTCACGCCGGGATGACGCTCCAGAATGTCCGAAATCGCCGCAACCGGGGCCTCGATCATCACGGTCAGCCGCAGCGGGTCGTGGCGCAGCATCTCGCCGTCATGCACCGATTGCCACGGCAGGCCCGCGCGCAGCATCCCGCCATTGCCCTCGATCACCCCGATCCCGCCGGTCACGTTATGCAGCAGCTTGTTGCCCGCACCATAAGCCGCGGGTGCCACCGAGGATCCGTAATACTGCAACGAGATCCAGCTCGCCACCACCACAGGCGCGGTCATGATCAGTTCCAGCACGTCAAAGCCGGTGTCCGCCTGCCAGTCATAATCATGCAGGAAGGCCCGCCCGCCCAGATCAACGCCCAGCGTATGGCCGCGCGGAGCCGCGATGAAGGCGGCACAGCCCGCCAGACCCCATTCCGGCCGCAGCTCCGACCAGTCACCGCCGCGCAGGGCCATCGCCTCGGGACTGTGCGCCCGTGGCAACCGCGCGGCGCGCTCGGTCCGCGCGATGGCCCCGGCCCGGTCCAGCGCCACCCGCAGCCGCGCCAGATCGGCGGCATGCTCCGGCAGGGGCGCATCCTCGAACAGCGTCACCTTGTCCGACACCGTGTCATGCAGCCCCGCGACAAAGCGCGTCTCCTGCGGAACCTCGATCCCTTTCGCCACCAAGCCCGCGCGCACCGCATCATCGTTCAGCAGCCCCGCCAGCAGCCGCGCGTTCACATCGCCCGCATGCCCGCCACAGGCCCCGCATTGCAGCGCGCTGGCATGGGGCGCATTGGTTACCCCGGCACCATGCCCCGCGATCAGCACCAGCCGTGCGAACCCGGTCGTCAGCGACATCGCCCCAAGGATCGCCGCCGCCGCATCGACCTGCGCGGCCAGCGGCAGATCGGCCACCGGGGCCGGGTCCTGCGCCACCGGCTTGGCCCGCGCCACGGTATCCTTCAGCAGCTTGCCCACATAAAGCGGCCCCGCCGCCTCGACAAAGGCAAAGGCCGAGACCGAGGCCATGCGGAACCGTCCCCAGGCGCGCGTGGCACGGGCACTGATCCGCTGGCCCAGATCATCATCCGCCCAGCCGCGCGATTCCGTGGCGACACCGGGCGTCAACAGCACTGGCGCCCGCGCCTCGATCACATCCGAGGCAAAGCCGCGATGCGCCGCCGCCAGCCCGAAGAACCCGGCAAAGCCGATGGTCTGGATGCCCGCATCCACCCCTTCCAACGCCCGCCGGAACACTTCTGACCGCACGTCGATGCAGAAGGCCGCCTGCAACGCCGGTGCCACCTCGACCGCGGGGCTGGGTTGCGCCGCCAGCCGCGACAGAAGCCGCGCCTCCTCGGACCGCTCCAGCGCATCCTGCAACGCCTCGTCGATCAGATCGTCCTGATCGGGAACCACAGGGGTTGCAAAGCGGACCAAGGCCCCCTCCCACCCTTTGGCCAATTGCGGGCCATGGGCCTCCAGCAGCAGCATGTCCCAGATCATCCGGATCACCAGCATCTCGAACAGCACCGTGTCGCGCCCGCCATCCCGCGCTGCCAGCCAGTCGATATGCCGCGCATATTGCCCCCAGCCCTGCAAATCCATCAACAGCCGCTGGAAATAGGTCCGCGCGTTCCACGGCGTCACCCCCAGGGCCTGACAGGCCTGGGCAAAGGCCGCGCGCGGGTCCTGCGGCAGCGCCGCGACGCGACCGCATATCCCCGGCAGACCCGCGATCCCCGGCAAAAGATCCCGCGTCGCGAAGGCCTTCCACGAGGCATAGGCTGATCCATCCGGCGCCGGCCACAAGGCTTGCCCCTGATCGAAATGCGCCGCCGCCCATGTCCCGATCCGGTCCTCGACCAGTTCCGCCAACCGCTGCCCCGTCTGCGCCGCAGCCAGTTCGGCCACCGTCGGCAAGGGCGCGGGCTGCGGCGTGGTCCGTGTCAACGCGGCCTCGATTTCGGCCATGCGCAAACCGCGCGCCTGCGCCGCGGCTTGCAGCGTGGCCCGGTCCATCCGGCCCTCGGCCAAAGCTGCGGCATAATCCGCCCGGTCGCGGAAGATGCGGATACCCGCCACCCGCGCCAGAAGGGCCGCCGTCTGCGCCCGCCCCTGCCCGGCCTGCCCCAGAAACGGATTGACCGCGACCGTCGCCGCCAAGGGAAAGGCGGGCGGGATCAGCGTGGCGGCCTCATGCGCGGCGGCAAAGATTTCCAGCTGAGGCCCGGTGAAAAGCTGCGAAGGGGTCGTCATGGCATCATCCTTTCGACGCGCGCCACTGACCGATCAGCCGGTCCGTCAGCGCATTGAGGTAAAGTCCGTTCATCAGATGCACCCGCAGGCCCATGGCCGCCGGATGCCCCGCCCATAGCGGGAAAGTCGCCTGCGCGACCGAGGCCAGCCCGAAACTGGCCAGCGCCAGCACCAGCGTCGCCCAGATCAGCCCATCAGGGGCCGGCGGCAGCGGCAGCGTGCCCGCCGCCAGCGCCGTGATCCCGGTCTGCAGCGAGAAATAGGCCACCGCCGCCGCCCCCGACATCGCCACCGTGCGGATCGTCAGCGGCCACGGCGCCAGATCCGCCAGACCCTGCGCGATCAGATAGGCCACCCCGAAGATCAGGATCGCCCCCAGCGCCACGGTCTGCGGCGGCTTGTCCATGATCCCGAACAGCACCCCGACCGCGCCATAGATCACGAGCGCCAGCCCAAAGGCCCGCATCACCGCGCGCAGATCAGGCACCGCCACCGGACCGGGTCGCCGGATGCGCGCCACCTGCTCGACCGCCCCGCCCGAAGCCAGAAAGGCATGCGCCTTGTAAAGCGAATGGGCCACGATATGCAGCAGGGCCAGCGGGAACAGCGCCAGACCGATCTGCAAGACCATGAACCCCATCTGCGCGCAGGTGGACCAGGCCAGCGCCGTCTTGACCGATGGCTGCGTCAGCGCCACCGCCGCGCCCACCAGCGCGCTGAACCCGCCGATCAGCGCCAACAGCGCCAGCACACCGGGGGCCGCCAGCAACACATCGGCAAAGCGGATCAACAGAAAGCCGCCCGCATTCACCACACCTGCATGCAGCAGGGCGGATACAGGCGTCGGCGCCTCCATCACTTCCGTAAGCCAGCCATGCGTCGGGATCAGCGCCGACTTGAACACCGCCGCCACCGCCAGCAGCAGCGCCGCCAGCCACAGCGTGCCCGGCACCTGCCCCGCCTGCACGGTCGCCGCGATCACGCCGATATCGGCCGTCCCGAAGCCGTGGATCAGCACCCCGGCCGCAACCAGCAAGGCCGTCGTGCCCGCAATCCCGCTCAGGGTCTTCTTCCGCGCCGCCCGCTGCGCGCGGGGCCGGTCCGGATAGAACAGCAACAGACGATGCAGCCCGACACCCACCACAGCCCAGGCCAGCACCAGTTGCACCAGATTGCCCGCACTCACCAGCAGCAGCACCGCCGCCAGCGTGGCCGACATCGTCGCCATGAAATGCCCCTGTCCGCCCTCGCCGTCCAAGGCGGTGCGCGCATAGCGCAGCACGATCCAGCCTACAAAGGACACCGTGCCCAGCATCGCGACCGACACGATGTCGATCCGCACGGAAAACGCCAATCCCAACGGACCGGGCAGACCGGCTGTCGACGGCCCCTGCAACGCCAACATCACCGCGGCCCCGACAGCCGCAAGGATCGCCACGCAGGCCGCAGCTTCGGGCAGGCGCAGCCGCGCGCCCTCGCGCGCCACCGGCCGCAGCACCAGATCAAGGGCCACCATCGCAAGGACAAGCGGGCCAAGGTAGGGAAGAAATGTCATGTCATCTGCTCCTGAAGAAACTGCCCTCAGGTAACATCGCCAGATTGCTTTAAAAAATTCATTGTTTTTACAATATCGTTCTGTTTAATAAATCTATGGCCGATCTCAACTATCATCACCTGCGCTATTTCCGCGAAGTCGCGCATGAGGGAAATCTGACCCGCGCGGCCGGGCGCCTGAACCTGTCGCAATCCGCTTTGTCCATCCAGATCAAACAGTTGGAGGATCGGCTGGGCCATCCTCTCTTCACCCGTGCCGGGCGGCGGCTGACTCTGACCGAAGCGGGGCGCATCGCGCTCGACCACGCCGACCGCATCTTCGGCGCGGGCGAGGAACTGATCGCCACCCTGCGCCAGACGGGCGAGGCGCGCCAGACCCTGCGCATCGGCGCCCAGTCGACGCTCTCGCGCAACTTTCAGCTGGCCTTCCTGCGCCCCGCGCTCGCCTCCGGCGAGACCGAGATCATCCTGCGGTCCGGCAGCAATGCCGTGCTGATGGAGGCGCTGGCCGATCTGGCGCTCGATGTGGTGCTGACAAACGAGCCGCCGCATCGCGAGGGCGGGCTGGACCTCATCACCCATCGCCTCGACGAACAGCCCATCGGGCTCTATGGCACACCCGCGCGCATGCACCATCCCTCACTGGCCGCGATGCTGACGCATGAGCCTGTCATCCTGCCATCCGAAAGCACGATCCGCAGCGGCTTTGACAGCCTTGTCGCACGGCTGGGCATCACCGCCCGCATCGTGGCCGAGGTGGACGACATGGCCATGGTCCGCCTTCTCGCGCGCGAGGATGTCGGCCTCGCCATCGCCCCCGCCGTCGTTCTGACCGACGAGATCCGCGCAGGGCTTCTGCAATCCGCCCCCTTCGCGCTCGACATCGTCGAAGGCTTCTACGCCGTCACCGCGCGGCGCAGCTTCCCCCATCCCCTGCTGCGGACCCTGCTGGACGGCTGATCCCCGCTGTCAAGGACCAACCCCGCGCTCTGGTTGAGAATTATCCCCCTGATCAAGGCGAAGAAACCGTCTGGGTTGAATTGCGTCCCCCCGGCTGGTCGCCTATATACGGCCCGTCCTTGGTCTCGGGACGTCACGAGACCGTGTCCTGATAGGGAGAGAGTAACATCATGGATCGTCGTTCATTTCTGAAAACCTCGGCGCTGGGTGGCACCGCTGCCGCCGCAAGCACCCTGGCCGCCCCCGCCATCGCACAGGGCAACATCACCTGGCGCATGGTCACCACATGGCCCAAGAACTTCCCCGGCCTTGGCATCGGCGCGCAGCGTCTGGCCGACCGCATCACTGCCGCCACCGATGGCACGCTGACCGTGCAGCTTTTCGCCGCCGGCGAAATGGTCCCCCCGCTGCAAGCTCTGGACGCCGTCATCGACCAGACCGCCGAGATGAGCCACGGTGCCGCCTACTACTGGCAGAACAAATCCGTCGCCCTGTCCTATTTCACCGGCGTGCCCTTCGGCATGACCTCGCGCGAACTGACGGCCTGGGTCCGCCACATGGGCGGTCAGGAACTCTGGGACGAGATCTATGACCAGTTCGGCCTGCAAGGCTTCCTGTCGGGCGACACCGGCACACAGGCCGGCGGCTGGTTCCGCAACGAACTGACCGGCGTCGAAGACGTGCAGGGGCTGCGCTTCCGCACCCCCGGTCTGGGTGGTCAGGTCTGGCAGAAGATCGGCGCATCCGTGACCAACATGGCCGCCGGCGAGATCTTCGCAGCCCTGCAATCCGGCGCGCTCGATGCCGCCGAATTCGTGGGCCCCTACAACGATCTGGCCCTCGGCTTCCACCAGGTCTGCAAACACTACTACACCTCCTCCTTCACCGAGCCGGGTCTGGCGACCGAACTCGTCGTGGATAAGGCCAAGTTCCAGGCCCTGCCCGCGAACATTCAGGAGATCGTGCGCAGCTGCTGTGCCGCCGAATATGACAACACCGCCGCCGACTTCGCCGCGAACGACCCGCGCGCGCTGCAAACGCTGGTGAACGATCACGGTGTGACGCTGCACTCCTCCTTCCCGGACAGCATCCTTGAAGGCGCCGCCAAGGCCGCAGCCGAGATCATCACCGAACTGCGCGACAGCAGCGACCCGCTGGTCAAGCGCACCACCGAAAGCTTCATCGAATCGCTGAACATCGTGCGTCAAAAGACCGAAGGCACCGATGCGGGCTTCGTCGCCGCGCGCGAGAAGTATTTCAAGATCTGATCCGTTCAGGTCACGCAAACAAAAGGCCCGGAGGAAACTCCGGGCCTTTTTCCGTGTCACACGATCCCGCGCGCCTGCGTCAATACAGAACCGACGGCAGCCATGTCACGATACCGGGGAAAATGAACAACAAGGCAATCGCCACGATCTGCAAGAACACGAAGGGCACCGCGCCGCGATAGATCTGCATGGTCGAGATCGAATTCGGCGCCACGCCCCGCAGGTAGAACAGCGCAAACCCGAAGGGCGGCGTCAGGAAGGATGTCTGCAGGTTCACCCCCACCATCACCCCCAGCCAGACCGGATCGATCCCCAGCCCCAGCAGCACCGGCGCCGTGATCGGGATCACGATGAAGATGATCTCGAACGTGTCCAGAATGAAGCCCAGCACGAACATGATCACCATGACCGCGATCATCGCCCCCGTGGCGCCACCGGGCAGCCGTGTCAGGAACTCCTCGACCAGATTGTCGCCCCCCATCTGGCGGAACACGATGGCAAAGATCGACGCCCCGAACAGGATGACAAAGATCATCGAGGTGATCGTCGCCGTCGCCACCGCCGTCTGGCGCAGCACGCCAAAGCTCAACCGCCAGCGCAGCGCCGCCAGAAGCGTGGCCCCCACAGCCCCGACCGAGGCCGCCTCGGTCGGCGTGGCGATCCCGCCCAGGATCGACCCCAGCACGGCCACGATCAGCGCCAGCGGCGGCACGAAGGCGGTCATGATCTC
>Ga0209347_1004666_pt1 | contig 13987 bp, 16 predicted proteins | sample AutmiccommuBRH23_FD_187382 | JGI IMG/M metagenome (GOLD analysis project Ga0209347, IMG submission 187382) | Deep subsurface microbial communities from Mt. Terri, Switzerland - Autotrophic microbial communities BRH/23 (SPAdes) (version 2) | ecosystem: Environmental > Aquatic > Deep subsurface >... | reverse complement strand
TGGGTTCCCACCACCACCTGCACAGCACCGGTTTTAATTTCCTCCAGCAGGCTTTCTCTTTGCTTTTTCTTCATTCCACCGGTGATCAGCGCCACTGAGACTCCCATTTGATTAAAATACTCTTTTATGTTTATGTAGTGCTGACCTGCCAGTATTTCAGTAGGGGCCATCAGTGCCGACTGAAATCCCCCGCTCACCGCCCTTACCATGGCCAGGACGCAAACCACCGTTTTGCCCGCCCCCACATCTCCCTGTAGCAGGCGGTTCATAGGGTAGGGGTTTTGCATGTCTTTTTTTATTTCTTCCCAGGCCTGGCTTTGGCCGGGGGTAATCGTGAAGGGCAGCCGGGCCAGAAACTCCCTCTCCAGATTTTCGTCAGTGGGATAGGAGTGCTTTTTTTGCTTCTGACTGCAAATTTTCCTGGTGAGGGCTATCATTACCTGGTGGATAAGCAGTTCCTCAAAAATTAACCGCCTCCTGGCCATCCTCAATCCTTCCCGGGATTCCGGGAAGTGAACTCCATTTAGCGCCATCCGGGGTTCGGGAAGCACATACCTGGTCGTTAAGGAAGTGGGGATGAACTCTTCTATACTTTCCCCCCACTGGTCCAGGGCGGTTTTTACCATTTGTCTGACCAGCCTCTGACTCAGTCCCTCGGTAAGAGGGTAGATGGGAACAATACGGCCGGTGTTGATCATATCACTGCCATCTTCCACCTCATAGTCGGTCACCTGTATTTGCAGCTCATTATGAAAAAGACTTATCTTTCCGGATACCAGCAGGCAGGCGCCCACCGGTATACGGCGCCTGATAAAGGGCTGGTTGTACCAGACCGCTACTATCAGGCCGGTTCCGTCTTGAACAAATATTCTGGTTATTGTCAGTCCTCTCCGGGGTCTTTTTTCTTCCCCGCCCGTAACCACGCCCCTTACAGTGGCCGGCTGGCCGTTTTGATAGGACCTTGCAGGCATGAGCCTGCTACGGTCATCATAATCCCTGGGGAAATAATAAAGCAGGTCCCCTATGGTGCAAATGCCTATTTTTCTCAATAAGCCAACCCTTTTAGGACCGACATTTTTCAGATACTGAACATCTTTTTCCCAAATACTACCGGCGCTCACCAGCATAACCCCCGAAAACTGGCAGATGTTTCAACTGCCACACCCGCGTAGCTTTCTATTTCTTTTTTTTCAGAATGAACTGAATGCCCTGGTCAGGGTCGCTCCAGAAATCCACAAGTCGGAAACCCTCACCGATAAGTTTCCGGCACTGCTTGATGGCGTCTTCCATATGGTTCAGGAATACATCCCCTGTCTTGTCGCTGAGGTCCGGAGTATTGTCCATAGTAACCTTTTCCTCAATATAATCACCAGCATCAATGGCCTTCTCCACTTTTATATCAGACATGTATACGACTCCTTTCATGATAAGCTTAATTATATCCAGCCCAATTAAACAATGTCAAGAAATTGAATAGCCCCGGATCCGGCAAAATCCGGGATCCCAGAAATGAAAATCAGCTTGCGCCGATAATTATTTTTTGGTAAAATGACAAAGTGGTCTTCTAAAGGAGGTGTTTTCATGGCAAGAAAATGCGCTGTATGCGGAAAAGGTATTCATGTGGGGATGCAGGTTAGCCACTCCCATATCCGCAATAAAAGAACCTGGTCGCCCAATCTTCAGAGGGTAAAAGCATTTGTGGACGGTACACCCCGGAGAATACTGGTCTGCACCCGTTGCATCAGGAGTGGCAAGGTTCAAAGAGCTATATAATTAAAATTAAAAAACGGCTGCAAGCCGTTTTTTTGTACCCAAGAAGAGTAAATATTTTCAGAAAAGTTTCCCATACGGGGGGTTCAAGGAGTCTTTCCCTTTTTATATATATGAATAAAAAGGCTGGGATGTATTGACCTGCTCTCCTTTAAAGAAAAGCCCAGCCCGGTGAATTTTGGTTCAAGATTGATATCAGCGAATTTTTCATACCGTTCCTTTTCAATTAACCTTATAAGTAATCCCCTTAACCCATAAATTATTCTGGAGTAATCAATGACCACCACCTCCCTGGCAATGCGGCAGGCCTCAGCTATTATATTGTCGCTGCAGGACTCGTGAAAGAACATTGTCATAAAGGCGGTGTCGAAATAAGCATCGGAATACTTTGTGCCAGAGGCGTCCGCAGTCTCAAAGGTCAGTTGGGGATAACATTTCCTGGCTATTCCAATTTTTTTTTCATCGCTATCTATACCTACGACATAGTCAGAAACCGAGGACAGGTAAAATGTGCTGTGCCCCGCTCCGCAACCCAGGTCAACCACTCTTTCCCGATGAGAATACCTGGCTATTTCCTGTCGGATTCTTTTCCTGGAGGGAAGCGCCTCGATTGCAAATCCAATCAGTTTGATCATATCTAATCCCCGTTTTACTTTAATTATAGCGCTTATGGTCTTGAACTTAAAAATACTCACTGAAGCTGGAAATACACGCAAAGGAAGTGGATCGGTTGAAACACGCAGTGGCAATACTTATAGAAAAGGACGGAAGATACCTGTTCGTTCAAAGACCATCAGGAGACCTGTTTGAAGGGTACTGGAGCCCCCCCACGGGTAAGCTGGAGCCAGGTGAAAGACAGGATCAAACCGTAGTCCGAGAGGCCATGGAAGAGCTGGGGCTATCGGTAATACCTCTACACAAGGTTTGGGACAGCATTACATCCACAGGGGAGTTCACTCTTCACTGGTGGACGGCCAGATCCCATTCCTTTGATATAACACCCCAAAAGGAAGAAATAGCCGGATATCAGTGGGTACACCCCAAAGAAATAAGATCCCTGGGAAAAGTCTTCGACACCCATATCCACTTTTTTGAAAATATTGATAGTTTTCTGAAACTGTAATACTTAACTGTCAGAATACAGGAGTCAGACAACCTGGCCGCAAGCAGGTGGCCGCCATGAATATAAAAATTGACCACGGAGGACATGTGTCAAAATGCTTTCAGCTTATAGCTTATAGCTATTTTCAGGGCAGAATACAGCATCCCTACACCCTGCACACCACCCTGTCTCCTTCTTAATTTACATCCTTGTTTTTATCCTCTCCAGTGCTCTTTCGGTGTTTTCCCTGGTGCCAAAGGCTGTCAGCCTAAAATATCCCTCGCCGCCGGCCCCGAAGCCCGCCCCCGGGGTACCCACCACATGCGCATCCTTCATCAGCCTGTCGAAGAATTCCCAGGATCCTATTCCGCCTGGAGTCTTAAGCCAGATATAGGGCGCGTTAACCCCCCCGAACACCATGTATCCGGCCTTTTGCAGCCCTTCCCTGATGATTCTGGCATTCTCCATGTAATAGTCCGTCAGTTCCCTTACCTGTTTTTTACCCTCCTCGGAATACACCGCGGCAGCCCCCACCTGCACCGGGTAAGAGACCCCGTTAAACTTGGTGGTTTGCCTCCTGAGCCACAGGGGGTTCAGACTGTGGGCCTTTCCATTGGAATCAAAGGCGCTGACCTCCTTTGGCACCACGGTATAGGCGCATCTGGTGCCGGTAAAGCCAGCCGTTTTGGAAAAACTTCTAAACTCCACCGATACTTCCCGGGCCCCTTCAACCTCATATATGCTGTGCGGTACGCCCTCCTCCCTGATATATGCCTCGTAGGCGGAGTCGAAAAGTATGATGGACTTGTTATCTCTGGCGTAGTCCACCCACCTCTTAAGTTCTTCCCGGGAGAGGGTGACTCCGGTGGGGTTATTTGGGAAACACAGATAAATCATATCAACTCTGCTTTGGGGCAGCACTGGCTTCATTCCGCTCTCTTCGGTGCAGGGAAGATATATTATCCTGTCAAACTGCCCTTTTTCATTAACTTTTCCGGTTCTCCCGGCCATAACGTTACTATCGACGTAGACCGGATATACCGGATCGCTGACCGCCAGCACATTGTCCAGACCGAATATTTCCTGGAAATTGGCGGTATCGGTTTTGGCGCCATCACTAACAAAAACCTCATCTACCGATAATTCCACTCCCCGGCTGCTGAAATCGTTGTCAATAATTTGGCGGATGAGGAATTCATATCCCTGTTCAGGGCCATAACCCCTGAATGTTTCCTGGCGGGACATTTCTTCCACACCCTTTTTCATAGCCTCAACCACGGCAGCCGGGAGAGGCCTGGTGACGTCCCCTATACCCAACCTGATGATGTCGGCGTCCGGGTTATCTGTCTTAAAACTATTCACTCTACGAGCTATTTCAGAAAAAAGGTAGCTGCCGGGCAGCTTAAGATAATTCTCGTTCACAGTAGCCATATGCGCTTCTCAATCTCCTTCAATCAATATATTGAAACACACTTGATATTTCAACACCCAAAGGCAATACCCTTCCTCATGCTGACATTTTCGTCCCCAGGAAATTCACTTTAATCAGCCCAATAATTACCCTGCCGCAAAACAGGCCGGCCCAGGCCGGCCTGAATCCCCTGAAATTTTTTCGAGCTAAGCTATTCCCCTGATCAGGTTGGCCATTTCAATGGCGGTTACCCCTGCATCCCATCCCTTATTGCCCGCTTTTGTACCGGCCCTTTCTATGGCCTGTTCAATGGTGTCGGCGGTAATTACCCCGAATATCACTGGAACACCGGATTCCAGACCCACCTTGGCCACACCCTTGGAAACCTCTGAAGCCACATAATCAAAATGGGGGGTGGCTCCCCGGATAACGGCGCCCAGACATATAACCGCGTCAAAGCGCTGCAGTGAAGCCATCTTGGCAGCTACCATGGGTATTTCAAAGGCTCCTGGAACCCAGGCCATCTCAACATCCTGATCGTTTACACCGTGTCGCTTCAGGGCATCCATTGCCCCCGACATCAGCTTGTTGGTTATAAATTCGTTAAAACGCCCCACCACCAGGCCGAAACGCAGCCCCTGACCCAGCAGATGACCTTCAAATACCTTTACCATTTATTCTCCCCCTTTTATCTATTGTTATCTTTCTCCTATCTCGAGCAGATGCCCCAGTTTACGCTTTTTAGTGGAAAGGTAAAAGCGATTGTTTTTGCCCGGGCATATTTCCACCGGAACCCTGCCCACCACCTCCAGGCCGTGCCCTTCCAGTCCGGCTATCTTTCTGGGGTTATTGGTTATCAGCCTTATTCTGGTCAGCCCAAGATCGGCCAGTATTTGAGCCCCAAGCCCGTAATCTCGCAGGTCTGCGGGGAACCCCAGGGCCTCATTGGCCTCCACTGTGTCCTTGCCCATGTCCTGCAGATTATAGGCCCTTATCTTGTTCAGAAGGCCGATGCCTCTCCCTTCCTGGCGCATATAGAGAAGAACCCCGGCTCCTTCCCTTTCAATCATGTTCATGGCGGCCGCCAGCTGTTCCCCGCAATCGCACCTCTGGGAACCAAACACATCCCCGGTCAGGCATTCCGAGTGAACCCTCACCAATGGGGCGTCCACCTGATCCAGGTCTCCCCTCACCAGTGCTATGTGCCCCTTCCCGTCCAGCAGGCTTTCATAGGCCACCGCCCGAAAATCGCCGTATTTGGTGGGAAGCTTTGCGGAGTCCACCCTCCTGACTAATTTTTCGGTCTTTCTCCGGTACTGTATAAGGTCAGCAATGGTGGCCATTTTAAGATCATGTTTCTTACAGAATTCCACCAGTTCAGGCACCCTTGCCATTGTACCGTCTTCTTTCATAATCTCGCAAATTACACCCGCCGGATACTGGCCGGACAGTCTGGCCAGATCGACGGCGGCCTCGGTGTGCCCAGCCCTGCGCAGTACACCGCCATCCTTGGCCCGGAGTGGAAATATATGTCCCGGCCGCCGCAGATCGTCAGGTTTGGTAGCCGGATCCATAATGGCCGTAATGGTAGCCGACCTTTCATGGGCCGATATTCCCGTGGTGGTGTCTTTGTGATCCACCGATACGGTGAAGGCGGTGCCGTGGGGGTCGGTGTTGTTGGTCACCATAGCCGGAAGTTCAAGCTCATCCAGCCTTTCACCCTTTATGGGAAGGCATATAAGCCCCTTGCCGTGGGTGGCCATAAAATTCACCGCTTCAGGGGTGGCCTTTTGGGCGGCCATAATCAGGTCTCCCTCGTTTTCCCTGTCTTCATCATCCACCATGACCACTATCTTACCCTGGCGCATCTCCTCAATAATTTCCTCAATGGTATTAAACTTAAAATCCATTTTTTCTCCTCCTATGTCATGAAACCCTTTTCAGCAAGAAAATCCAGTGTTATTGATCCGCCGGACCTCTCGGCTTTTCCGCTATCCCGGGCATTTAAAAGCCTTTCTATATATTTACCCACCAGGTCTCCTTCAAGATTAACTGTATCCCCCACCTTTTTATGGCCCAGGGTTGTCATGTGGGCAGTGTGAGGTATCAGGGAAACCTGGAAATAAGTTTCGTTAAAGTCAACCACCGTAAGGCTTGTGCCGTCAATGGAAACCGATCCCTTTTTAATTATATACCGCATCACCCCGGGAGGCGCCGATACCGTAATGAGGGTGGCAATATCGTGCCTGTCCCGGCGTATTATGGTTCCAACCCCGTCGATATGTCCGCTGACCAGATGCCCCCCCAATCTGTCTCCCAGTCTCAATGCCCTTTCAAGGTTTACCCTGTCCCCGGTTTTCAAAATGGCCAGGTTGGTTTTGGACAATGTCTCGGCCATCACGTCAGCCACAAAATAACTACGGTCAAATTCCACCGAGGTAAGGCAAACCCCATTTACCGCTATGCTATCTCCTATTTTCATGTCCTCCGGTATTTTTTTGGCGTCTATGTGAATGCGGGCCGAGTCCGGCCCCCGTGAAATTCCCCGGACAACACCCAGTTCCTCCACTAAACCAGTAAACATAGATTATCCTCTCTGATTCGAAATATATCCTTCCACAAGTATGTCGGCCCCAAACCTGGACACCCTTACCCTGTCCAGCAGTGTGGCCTCGGCAATGGTTTCCGGTCCCTTACCGCCCAAAGGGCCGGGGGCTTCTGTCCCACCGATCAGCTTGGGAGCTATAAACCATACAACCTTGTCCACACAGCCGGAAGATATGGCCGAGGCGTGGACCTGACCGCCCCCCTCTATAAGCACACTGGTTATCCCCCTGCGGGCCAGCTCGGCAAATACCTCTGTCATGTCCACCTTGTCCTCCCTTTCCGGAAGGGCCACCACCTCAGCGCCAGCGTGTTTTAACGCCCCAACCCTTTCCCCCGGGGCTTCGGGGGTGGTAATTATCAGCACGGGGGCCTCCGAAGAGCTGTTAATCAGCCCTGCGCCCGGAGGTGTCCTGGCCTGGCTGTCCAATACCACTCTAATCGGGTCCCTTCCTCCCCCAGGCAGCCTGGTGGTTAGCGAAGGGTTATCGGCCAGAACAGTGTTCACCCCCACCATGATGGCATCATACCTGTCCCTGAGGCGGTGCCCGTACTCCCTGGATTCCTCACCGGTGATCCACCTGGAGTCCCCGGTTCGGGTGGCAATCTTTCCGTCCAGACTGACAGCGGACTTTAGCACCACGAAAGGTTTACCGGTGGTAATAAATTTTATGAATACCTCATTTAGCCTAACGGCTTCCTCCTCCATCACTCCCCAAATAACATCCAGTCCCGCCTGCCTCAGCCGTGCAAAACCTTTACCGGCCACCAGGGGATTGGGATCGGTCATAGCGGCCACAACCCTTACCACACCGGCACTGATCACGGCCTCGGCGCACGGGCCGGTCCTGCCGTGGTGGCAACAGGGCTCCAGGGTAACATAAAGGGTTGAACCCGCAGCCTCATCACCGGCATCCCTGAGGGCCATAACTTCGGCGTGGGGAGTTCCCGCCCTGGCATGAAATCCCCGTCCCACAACCTTTTCTGCCTTCACCAGCACCGCCCCCACCATGGGATTGGGACTGGTTCGACCAATAGCCGTGGCGGCCAGATCCAGGGCCATTTTCATATAACATGAGTCCTCCAAGTTCCACCACCCTTATACAGCTATAAGCTGAAAGCTTTAAGCGAGCCCCTAAAAAACAACAAAACCCCGGGAAATATACCCCGGGGAATGATCACACAAATGATTACCCCAACGTCTTGTGACGCGGATAACCATACGTAATCCACCTTCTACCATCCAGACTTTAAGAGCCTCTATAAAAAGGCCCGTTACTGTCGGCCCCGGCTTTTCACCGGATCAACCCATATGGGCTCGCGGGCTCGGCCAAAAATCGCGCCACACCGCCGGTAGGGAATTCCACCCGTCCCCGAAGGCAATTTTTTATTTATTATAGGCCCATTATTCCGGGGTGTCAAACATAAGTTTTCCTGGTCGGTTCAATATGCGCCGGAGGCACCACAGAGGATAAAAACAGAATATCCCTCCCAATGTCCTCCCGTGATTTAAAAAATGCTTAAAGCTTATCGCTACATCGTTTTCAGATTAGTTTCCCCGGACAGTCAACTCATATCGGAACTACCCAGTTTACGCCTGTACCTCTGAAGCTCTGAAATGATATCCGGTATCCTGTCAATGGTTGCCCTCCGCCTGTGATAGTCCTGGGCTACCCTGCACTCCATAAGGCAGCTGTAAAGCACTGAGAGTTTCAGGTGTGTTACCCTTGGGAGCATGGCCACATCGGCCCCCAGCCTGTGCCAGGCCCGGGTGAAAAAAATCAACCTCCTGTCTTCAGGCAGTTGAGGGGACAATTCAGCGGATATCTCTGTGCGCAAATACTCCCTGGGGGTATTTGCCATTTCCAGCAATTTCTTATTTTTCCTTAGTTCCTCCACCAGCTCATCAATAATAAAAAGTCTTTTTTCAATTACTTCCTGCCTTCTTACCGCGTGATAATACCATACAGTTACTATTACACCGTACAGTGTCAGAAGTCCCCCCAGGGCGGCCTCATTAAATCCTGATATGAACCAGCGGCTATTAACGTCCTCCCGCATGGTAGAAAAGGCCACAGGCGCAATAAATCCGGTCCAGCGGGCGTTCACCAGATAATGTATCAGTTCCCTGTTTACCGCCAATATCAACCATACAATGAGGGGACTGAAAAAAACCACAAACCCCGTAATTAACCAGCGTAACACTCGAAAAAACTGCCTTACAGGACGGCCAAAGAAAAGACAAAGCCTGTTCCAGCCGTGCTTCAGCGCCTGTTTTTCGCCGCCTGCACGGGAAACTGCCATCTATTCACCTCCCATATGGCTTTCCTCATTTAATATAATATGATTCCAAAAATTATCCCTTGCTAAACAAAGAAAAAGTCTTAGGTCCCCTGTTTTCACCCATTAGGAAGAAAGCATTTACTTATCAGTCAATTGCCAATATAATTATATTTTAGAATATTCATAAGTTGGGTAAGGGAGGGTGTTGCTTTAAATGATAAGTGAAAGAATGGGTACAGGACTGATCCCGCCGCATGTAAAAAGATTCCTGAAATGGGCCGAGGAAGATCCGGAAGGTTTCTGGGAAGATGCCGCGGTAAAAGCTTCCCATGATATTCACTGGTTTAAGAAATGGGACAAGGTTTTAAATTGGGAATACCCCAATTTTCAGTGGTACATTGGGGGATTAACCAATATATGCTATAACTGTGTTGATTTAAACATAAAAAGGGGGCGGGCCGGGAGGGCGGCCATCGTAGCTGAATCAGGCGAGACCGGTGAAGTCAGGACGGTAACCTACGCCCAACTGCTGGCCCTGGTCAGGCAGTACGCCGCGGCCCTAAGGGGAATAGGAGTCCGGAGAGGCGACCGGGTTGCCATTTATATGCCCTCAGGAATCGAATCGGTAACCGCCATGTTGGCCTGTGCCCGCATTGGGGCAGTGCATGTGGTTATTTTCGCTGGCTTTTCCTCCACCGCGGTTGCAGACAGGGTAAATGCTTCGGGCGCCCGTTTTGTGCTGACCCAGGATGAGGGCTCCAGGAGGGGCAAACCCGTTGAACTAAAGCCCATCATCGATGATGGACTGTCAAAGTGTCCCCCCGATCAGGTAATCAAGGTGGCGGTTCTGAGGAAAAGTCAGGACCGCCAGTACGCCATGATGGAGGGAAGAGATATTTACTGGGACCAGTTCCTGTCCGGAGGGGAGGGAATGAGTTCAGATTATGAGCTAATGGAGTCCAATGACCCGCTGTTCCTGCTTCCCACCTCCGGCACCACGGCAAAGCCCAAAATTACGGTGCAAAAGCACGGTGGCTACCAGATGTATGTTTACTCCATGGGCCAGTGGATATACGGGCTAAAAGAAACCGATGTCTGGTTCGCAACCTCCGACATAGGCTGGATTGTGGGGCATAGCTTCAATGTCTACGGACCGCTCTTGACCGGATGCACCACCCTGCTTTATGAGGGGACACCGGACTACCCCCGGAAGGATATGTGGTGGGAAATGGCCGCACGGAATAAGGCCACAGCCCTATGGCTCTCTCCCACAGGAGTCAGGGGCATGATGAGACTGGGCATTGAGAATGCCGAAAAACACGACCTCAGTTCGGTGGAAAGAATATTCTGCGCCGGCGAGGTGCTAAATCCCCCGGTATGGAAATGGCTGCAGGAAGATGTATTCAAGAACAGAATACCCGTTATGGATCACATGTGGCAGACCGAAACTTCCGGCCCTATATTCGCCAATCCATACGGCCTTGGCATTATACCCATCAAGCCAGGCTCAGCCCATATACCGGTTCCCGGTGTGATTGCCCAGGTGATTAACGAGAAAGACGGTAAGCCCCTGGCTCCGGGAGAAAAGGGAGTGGTGGTGATAAAAAGACCCTTCCCGGGACTGGTTTCCGAGCTTTGGGGCGACCCTGACGGACTCAGGGTTAATTACTGGGAGAAGTTGGAGTCGACTAAGGGATCCTATTACTGTGGTGACGCTGCTTCCCTGGATGAAGATGGCTACCTGTGGTTCGCCGGTCGGTCCGACGAGGTTATCAAGATAGCTGCCCACCGCATAGGAACAGTGGAGGTGGAAAGCTCCCTGATTGGTCACCCGGCCGTGGTAGAAGCCGGGGTTTCGGGTGTTCCCGACGAACTGAGGGGTGAAGTGGCCTGCGCCTTCGTGGTTTTAAAGCAAAACTATGAGCCCACGGAAGATCTTAAAAAAGAGCTATTTGCCCACATACGCAATACCATGGGCGCTATAGTTGTAATGAAAGACATACAGTTCGTAAACTCCCTGCCCAAAACCCGCAGCGGAAAAATAATGCGCAGGGTGATGAAGACCCTGATGATGGGTAATGAACTGGGAGACCTGTCCACCATAGAGGAGGAGTCTTCGGTTACAGAAATAAGGGACGCTGTAATGAAAATGAAATAGAGATTAGATCCATGGTGTTTTCAGGTACAAAAAAGGCCCGCCTGGGGCGGGCCTTTTTATTTATGCTTATGTCATCTACTGGGTGTCAGCAATGCTGTCACTTTTTTCAACAATGCTCTGCTCGACAGCCTCTCTGTGGCTTTCCTGGAGCTGTCCCTTGACATCCTTGACCTTGTTTTCAAAATCCTTAAAACCCATACCGGTTACCTCCTAATCTAAGGCGGATTTACCGGCTATTATATCCATTTATTACATGAAATATTCATTATTAGTCCGGGTCTACCAGGCTGTGCAGCTCTTCCTTCATTTCAGGGTGTACCACCATAATCAATATATCGTCGGACTGGATAATGGTATCAGCCCTTGGCGAAACTATCTCTTCGCCGTTCCTGTATATGGCTAACACAGTTGCACCGGTTTTTCCCCTGAATTCAGCTTCCATGAGAGATTTACCCACCAGGGGGGAAAACCGGGTGACCTTAATCTCCTCTATTTTCTGGAATCTTCCGGCCATTTTAAAGGTGTAATCCAGCAGGTCATTCATAAGTTTTTCTATCTCATAGTTAATCCTATCCCTTTCCCGCAACAGGAAATGCAGCCTTTCCTGAACATCCCTCAGTATCTGGCGCTGGCCGCTCTGAGCTAAAAAGGCCTCAGCCGCCTTTTTGGATTTTACCACCACACCCACTCCGGGTGAAACATTAACTATCCCGGTATCCTGAAGTAATGTCAGCGCCCTGCGTATGGTTTCAGGAGAAACGTTATATTTGCCGGCAAGAGTAGATCGACCGAATACCTTTTGGCCCTCCCGGTATTCGCCTCTTACTATCCTGGAGGCTATGTCAATGGCAATATTGACATAGCGGGCCATTGAGCTCCCAATTGTATCCATTTTAGTTTCAATGCTCCTTTGGGGAACAATTTAGCGAATTTATACTATTAACTTACACTGGTTACCGCAAAACCTTTTTGTTTTAATATTTCAACCAGCTCCTTTGGATCGGCTGTGCTGATCCTGATCATAATTTGTATTTTATGGTCCGATTTATCGTTTAAGGCTACCCCCACCAGATTCAGGCCCAGTGTCCTGACCTCATCCATTATATCCGCCAACAGCCCCACCCTGTCTTCTGTTTCCACAACTATGCGGGTGCCTGCTTTGCGAAGCCCGAATATATTTATGAGCTGTCCGAAAAGATCGGTCTGTGTGACAATACCCACCAGTTTTCCATCCTCTGTAACCAGAAGGCTCCCCAGTTTGTTTTCCTGCATGATCAGGGCGGCCTCCTCAATAGTGGCGGAGGGATCCACCGTCATGGGTTTCTTGGCCATTACATCCTTTACCAACATTTTTGACATCAGGTAATTCATTTCATAAATGCTCAGGGTAGATGCCGGGGATGGCGAAACGGTAAGCAATTCTCTTTCGGTGACCAGCCCCAACAGTTCATTTTTTTCGGAAACCGGTAACTGCCTTATTTTTTTCTTTTTCATAATGCTCAGGGCTTCCAGTATGGGAGTGGCAGGAGAAATGGTAATAGGGTTATTGGACATGCAATCCTTAACAAACATAATTTACCTCCTTGATGTTGTTTTATACAATTTTATAGCAATGATCCCAGGTGTGCAATGTTTTTGTGAATAAATGCATTTGATCAATTTAATTTTCCTAAAACCATGCTAAGCTACGAAAGCGGTTAAACGCAGCCATTATTTCATTCTTCCTGGGCATGGCTAAATCCCCAGGGTGCTGTCCTTTCCAAAGGGTGAAATGATATCCAGTCCCTCACGGTTAATATCTGAAATTACCTTTTCCACAACCTCCGAAAGGGTCCTCTTTCCGTCCACATAACGCTGGAGGGCATAACGTATGATTTCGCCGACGGCTCTGGTCTGGCTGTTGTCCACCAATTGATCCAGGAAGGCAAGATAATCCATATCCCTTTCCGTCAAGGCTGATAAGTTTTTGCCGGAGATTCTGCAGATTTTCCATAAGAACACCTCCTGGCGATTTATAATCCTATAAACATTTTGTCGTGGATTGACACAAATAAGTAAGGCCGGAAACCGGCCTTACAGAATACAAGTATATTAGGTAAAACTTGGTCATATTATTTCCTCCAGGTCTAACAGGAGCCATAGCTGGTCCTTCTTTTTCACCACGCCCTTCAGGTAGTCAACACCTTCACCAGCCACCGAAGGAGGTTCAATTTCGTCTGGATTGAACCTGCCGACCTCCAGGACAACATCAACTATCATGCCCACCTTCTGACCTTTGTTCTCCACGACAATGATTCTGGTATCCTCGCCGTACTCGCCGGCAGGAAGGTTTAGACGCTTATTCAAGTTTATTACCGGCACTATGCTGCCACGAAGGTTTATTATACCTTCCACATAATGTCGTGTGTTTGGAACCCTGGTGATGTTGCTCATGCGGATTATTTCCTGGGTTTCCTGGATTGGAAGGGCATACTGCTGATCATTGAGCTGAAAGATAACTAATTGTTCTTCGGATATCACAGGGCAATACCCTCCTTGTATCAAAATGTCCGGTTGCGTGAGTAATAACAGATGCAATATCAATATTTAACAAACTTCTGTAAAATCCTTCTTTTAAGGAGGAGTACCGCTAAATATTTAAAAATTTTGTTAAATCCCA
>Ga0209347_1004664_pt1 | contig 13989 bp, 12 predicted proteins | sample AutmiccommuBRH23_FD_187382 | JGI IMG/M metagenome (GOLD analysis project Ga0209347, IMG submission 187382) | Deep subsurface microbial communities from Mt. Terri, Switzerland - Autotrophic microbial communities BRH/23 (SPAdes) (version 2) | ecosystem: Environmental > Aquatic > Deep subsurface >... | reverse complement strand
GAGCGCCACGGCTTCGTATGCGGCCGATGCACACCGATGAGGCCGTCCACGCCGACAAATTTCGCATCCTCCTCGAAGACGGCGTCTACGAGTACGACCCCGACGAATACCACGGTCCCACGCTCAACTACGCCACGCTGATCGCCGCCCATCTGGGCTCGGCCGACACATACGCCAAAACTACCGAGGTCACGCTGCGCATCGTGCCGGTGGTCTTCGGCACGGTCCTGGTTCTGCTGATCGCGGGATTGGCGAGCGGCCTGGGGTTTGCGGCGGTTGTCGCGGCGGTACTGGCGGCCCTCTCGCCGGCGATGGTGTTCTACAGCCGATACTACATCCAGGAGATGCTGCTGGCTTGTTTCACCCTGGGCGTCATCGTCTGCGGGTATCGCTACGTGCGGACGCGATCGCTTCTGTGGGCGGTGTTCGCGGGCGGATTCGCCGGATTGATGCACGCCACGAAGGAAACCGCGATCATTGCGTTCGGGTCGATGGGACTGGCTCTGGCGCTGGTGATCCTCCTGCCGTCGGGCGAGGGCCGATCCGTGCGGCGCACGCTGGCGGGCGTCAACTGGCTCCACATCCTGCTCGGCGTTCTGGCGGCAGTGGTCGTGTCGGCCCTGCTCTTTTCGGTGTTCTTTAAGCGTCCCGCGGGCATCCTGGATTCCTATCGCACCTATGCGATGTACTTCAGCCGGGCGGGGGGGCAGGATACCGCTCACGTTCACCCGTGGCACTACTATCTGCAGATTCTCTTATACGCACGATATTTTCACGGGCCGATCTGGACGGAAGCCTGGATTGTCCTGCCGGCCGTCATCGGGCTGGTCGCCGCCGTCAGAGGGACGCGGATTGGCTCGATGGACCCCAGGCTCGTGCGGTTTGTCGCGATCTACACCATCGCGATGATCGTCGTCTATTCCGCGCTCCCCTACAAGACGCCGTGGTGCCTGCTGAGCTTCCTGACCGGGCTGATCGTGCTGGCGGGCGTTGGGGTGGCGGCGCTGCGGGCATGGATGACCAGGCCCGTTCTGCGCGGAATCGTGGCCGTACTGGTGGCTGTCGCGGCCGTTCACCTGGGGCGTCTGGCGTATCGCGCGAACTTCGTATGCTACGCGGATAGCCGCAATCCCTATGTGTATGCCCACCCGACGGAGGAAATCTTCGTCGCGGTCGACATCCTCAGGGACTACGCCAGGGTGACGGGCTTGGGGCACTCGGTCCAGAAGCGGCTTCAGATTGCGGTCCCCGGGGCGGACTACTGGCCGCTCCCGTGGTATCTCCGCGATCTTCCGCACGTGCAATGCACATCCGAGGTGCCGGGTGAGGTCGGGCCACTGATTGTGGTTTCGGATGCACTGGAGGGCATGCTGGTGCGCAGGGTCTACGAGGAGACGCCTGTCGAGCAGCGGCGGATGTACATGTTCCTGTTCGACAAGCCTGGCTATATCTGGGCCAGGCCGGGGATGAAACTGGTGGGATTTGTTCGCAACGACCTCTGGGAGGAGTATGCCGCCTCCAGCCAGCCAGATCCGAACGAGTTGATTGAGCGGAGACAGAGTTGGCGATCCATGCCGTCGCCCGAGCAGGTTCGTGAGTTTCTCGAAGGTCTTTATGGCAGACAAACCTCAGCAACCGGAGACGCAGTTCGTCCATAGCGACTGGGCGGCCGTGCCCGACGTACACCGTTTCTCGCACCAGGCGATGGCGACGACATTCGAGGTGATGATCCAGTACGAGGACCGCGCGTACGCACAACAGGCGGCGAAGGCGGCGTTCGATGAGGTCGATCGCATCGAAGGGGCGCTGAGCCGCTATCTCGAAACCAGCGATGTCACCCAAATCAACCATCTGCCGGCGGGCACGCCCGTTCACGTCGCTTTGGATACGTTCGAGTGCCTCAGGATCAGCGCCGAGATTTATGCTCAAACGGGCGGCGCGTTCGACGTTACAGTCGGGCTGCTCGTGGATTGCTGGCGCGACGAGAACAAGAAACCCCGAACCCCATCCGCCGAGGAACTGCAATTCGCCCGCGAGCACACCGGCACGGACCTGATCCTGTTCGATGAGCCAACCTGTGCCGTAGCCCTGATGGCCAGTCCCGTGCGGGTGGACCTGGGCGGCGTGGGCAAGGGCTACGCCGTGGACCGGATGGCCGAGATGCTGCGGGAGTGGAGCATCGACCGGGCGTTGATCCACGGCGGCTTCAGCTCGGTCCTGGCCCTGGACGCCCCCGGCGGCATGAAGGGCTGGCCGGTGACTCTCAGTCATCCCATGAACCGCAGCCGCACACTTGCCCGATTGGAGCTGGAGCACGTCGCCGTGAGCGGCTCGGGCATCGAGAAGGGCTGGCACATCATCGATCCGCGGACCGGCCATCCCATCGAGGGCAAGCTCGCGGCCTGGTCCGTAACGGGCGACGCCGCCCGTGCGGACGCGATCTCCACCGCCTTCATGGTGATGACCCCGGACCAGGCGGGGGATTTCTGTCGTGAGCATCGGAGTGTCCGAGGACTGCTCATTTTGCACGGGGATGATCCGGCGGGCCAGGCCGAGCAGATCGTTCCCGTGGGTGCATGGCAAGCGGGAGAACTGGTCAGTTGAGCGGAAATTCCTTGAGCGAAGCCTCAAATCCCCGTTGCTGCGTCTGGGATTGGACCGAACGCCACAATCGCCTTCTTCCTGCAGGACTGATGGGACCCATGGGACGAATAGGACCGCCGGCCTCAAGAGTGTGGCGGCTTGCGACGGCGGTTTTGGGCCGTATTTCGGGGTGAAGGGGCCCCAAGAACGCATCGTCGTGTGCCGAATCACCCTCCTGTGTGTCAGGACCCGCCAGGCATGTCGAGCCATTTTCCGGCTCGGGGTATGTCGCGACCTTTCGTCCGAAGTCAGGTTTTTTCCCCGCTCAAATAGGGGAAAAGTATTTGCCTGCCAGGGCTCGGGGGACTACAATTCCACAAGGCTAATCTCAATCCACAATGATAGCTAATAGAAAGGAGTCTGGAGATGGCCAGAAATGAAATGAAGGGGTCGTGGACCAAGGATGATGTGAAAGAGCTCAAGAAGCTGTTCCCCAACCGCCCGACGGCGGAGGTGGCGGCCGAGCTCGGCCGTCCCACGGAGGCCGTGAAGAAGAAGGCCTCCAGAATGGGACTGCGGAAATCCAGAAAGTACATGAAAGGCCTGGGAAGGACGTGATCGCGAGATCGCTTCCTGCCACCCTGCCGCACCATGTCGAACAACCTGAGTGAGGGGGGCATCGATCCGCCGGCCACAGTGGGCCCGGTGGCGTTGAACCACCTCAACGGCGGGGCCGCGCGGACGGCGGTTGGCTCGGCTCTCGAATCTACGTTTTCGTGTGTTCTGCAATGCCGGGACCATGGCTTACGAGAGCGGGCGATTGCCGAGATGCATCCGCAAGTCCGCGCGAGTCCCCGTTGATTTCCTCTGGCTTCTCAGGGTGATGTTCCTCCCCGGATACGGTGCCGGCAAGCTTGACACCGCGAAGGTTTCCCTATCTGCCGCCCGGACCGGCTCCTGCCCGTGATATCGTCCGGGGCTGTCCACAGACTGGAATCCCCGATGCCCCGGAACCTGTCCAGTCTCATCCGGGTGTGCATGACCGTTTTGGCGGCTCCCTCGGCGCGGGGGGTGTTCAGACGAATTCGAGGGGTGCGTTTATCGCTTTACGGATGCCGGCGTGGAGGGGGCACGGAAGAATCATCGAGGTAAGGGCGAATGATCATTCACCCCTATCCGTAAGGGATCTCGGCACATCGGACATCTTGCGCGGGGTCCGCCAACGAGCCTCGAGGTCCCCATCGCACACGTCCGCGACGGGGAGCCTCTCGTCACCGACGGACGGTCCGCGCTTCGTGTCCAGCCCACGATGCGCGCAACTACAGTCATACACCCCCCATCCGGCGCTCGCGGGCAAATCGCTTGACATCGCCGCCCATCCCCGGTATCCTCACGGCGTTGACTTTGCCCAGCTTTTTCCTGTTTTTGCTTGGTTTCGGAGGCTGCATTTTGAGAGTTCTTTCGGGCATCCAGCCGTCAGGCCGACTGCACATTGGCAACTATTTCGGCGCCATGCGGCAGCACCTGCAACTGCAGGCGCTGCATGAATCGTTTTACTTCATCGCGGATTACCATGCGCTGACGAGCAACCCGTCGCCGCAGGCCATTGCCGGACACACGCTCGACGTGGCGATGGACTACCTGGCGCTGGGCCTGGATACCGAAAGAACCGTGTTCTGGCGGCAATCCGACATGCCCGAGGTGACGGAACTGGCCTGGCTGCTGTCCTGCGTGACCCCCATGAGCCTGCTGCAGAAGTGCGTCAGCTACAAGGACAAGATCGCCCAGGGCCTGAGCCCCAACCACGGGCTGTTCGCCTATCCGGCCCTCCAGGCGGCCGACATCCTGATTTTTCAGTCGAATCTCGTCCCCGTCGGGGCCGATCAGAAGCAGCACATCGAGGTGACCCGCGACATCGCCATGCGGTTCAACAACGCCTATGGCGAGGTCTTTGCGCTTCCGGAGGATTACATCATCGAGTCGGTGGCCGTGGTCCCGGGTGTGGACGGCCGCAAAATGAGCAAAAGCTACGGCAACACGATCGAGATCTTCGAGCCCGAGAAGAGCATGAAGACCAAGATCATGCGAATCGTCACCGATTCGACGCCGGTCGAGTCGCCCAAGGATCCCGACAAGTGCAACGTTTTTGCCCTGCTCAAGCTGGTCGCCTCGCCCGAGGAGCTGGCCCAGTGGGAACAACGCTACCGCAGCGGGGGTATGGGATATGGCGAGGCCAAGAAACGTCTGGCCGAACTGATGATCGAATATTTCAGGCCCTACCGGCAAAAGCGAGCCGAGCTTGAGAGTAACCCGGACGTGGTCGACGCCCTGCTCAGGAATGGTGCTGAGCGGGCGCGGACTGTGGCCTCGCCGACGCTCTTGAAGGCTCGAATGGCCGTGGGGCTGGGAGCCAAACGATGAAAAACAAAGAGAAACTCGTCACTGTTGCGAGATACGGCGACAATATCGAAGCGGACCTGGCCCGGCAGACGCTCGAGGACGCGGGGATCAAGGCGTTCGTCATGGGCCAGAACGTCGGCAACGTCTATTCCGGCGTACCGGCCGTCATCGATATCCAGTTGCAGACGCTCGAGAGTCAGGCCGAGGAGGCAAAGAGAATCCTGGAAGAGGCCCGCCAGCAGGGACCGGCCGAGAGCCTGGGCTCCAAAGAGGATGAGGATTGGGGCGACGACCAGGACGAGGGGCAGGAGTAACCGTTGGCTGATTACCGCGTCAATCTCGACATCTTCGCCGGTCCGCTCGACCTGCTGCTGTACCTGGTCCGCAAGGAAGAGGTGGATATCTACGATATCCCCATCGCCAAGATTACGGTCCAGTACCTGCAGTACGTTGACATCATCAAGCAATTCGACATCGACCTGGCGGGGGATTTCCTGGTGATGGCCGCGACGCTGATGGAGATCAAGTCGGCCATGCTCCTGCCGAGGGACGAGCCCGAGCAAGCAGGGCAGGACAGCGCCGGCGACCCGCGGGCCGAGCTGATCCGCCAGCTCCTGGAGTACAAGAGATTCAAGGACGCTGCGAATCTGCTCGATGCTGCTGCCGAGCGGCATCAGGAGCGTTTCGGCCGGCCGGCCAGCCTGATTGAGCGGCTGGTCCCGGACGCCGAGCCCGAGATCGACATGGACCAGGTCAGTATCTGGGACCTGCTCGAAGCCTTCGACACGATCTGCAAGGCCACCGGCACCAGCAGCTACACCGGCCATATCCGCGACGACACTCCGATCGACCTGTACCAGATCGAGGTCCTGCACCGGCTCCAGACGGAGGGCCCGCTGACCTTCGAACGCATCTTCGAGGGCAGGCCCAACCGCCTGGTGATGGTCGGGATCTTCCTGGCGGTTCTGGAACTGATCCGCGACAAGCTCCTCTGGGCCGAACAGGCTGAGTCGTCATCGCAGATCTTCCTGCGGGCTCTGACCGAGGAGCCGGCCGAGCAGGCCGTGCAGCGGGCCATCATGTCCGTCGGCGAGGTGGAAGACGAGCCACCCCAGGAGCCGGAGGCCGCTCACACGCCCCCCATCCCCATCGTCGAGCTGCCGGCCAAATCCGGGACGCAGGCCGAGCTGGAAGATGAGGAGTTGGACCTGGACGAGGACGACGACACCGCTCTTGCGGACGACGATTTGGTTTTTGACGAACCCTGAACCTGGAAAGGATACGCTCATGGCAGGCAACATAATCGAGCTGTCGGACGCCAGTTTCGACGAGACGGTGCACAAGTCCGCTGAGCCGGTCCTCGTGGACTTCTGGGCCCCGTGGTGCGGCCCCTGCAGGATGCTGACGCCGATTATCGAGCAGGTCGCGGACGAGTTCGTCGGCAAGGCCAAGGTCTGCAAGCTCAACACCGACGAGGCCCGCGATACGGCCGTCGAGTTCGGCATCAGCGCCATCCCGACCGTGATCCTGTTCAAGGACGGGCAGATTCAGAAGAAGTGGGTTGGATTGACCAGCAAGAAGGATATCAGCGACACGATCAGCAAACTGCTCTGAGCCGGACTGGGTGGAACGGAGGAGTGATTCATAGTACTCCGTCCACGTCAAGTTGGTGGCCCCAAGCCCAGGTGCGATGGTTCGGAGTTCCGCCTTCAGGCGGGTTCGAGAGTCTTGCGGAGCCGCCGCTTTGATTGTAACCCAGAGAGTCTTGGAGGTTGTTCGGACTGTTCTGACCCGCACAAATGCGGTACTCCAAACGGACGGGCCCCGGCAACTGTCGTTACCGAATTAGCGTGGACGGAGTATTACGAAGAAGGACAGATGTCTCACAGGATCGTAAGCAAAAAACAGATAGGCGAAGACGTCTTCTGGGCCGAGGTGGAGGCTCCCCTGATTGCGGCGGCCCGCAAGCCCGGCCAGTTCATCATTCTCAGTATCGATAGCGGCTATTCCGAGCGGATTCCGCTGACCATTGCAGGCGCCGACCCCGGCAAGGGCACGATCGAGCTGATCTGGCAGCGAGTGGGCAAAACTACCGCCGAACTGGCCAACCTGGGCGAGGGCGACTCAATCGCCAATATCGCCGGACCGCTCGGCACCCCGACTCACATCGACAACTTCGGTGTCGTGGTCTGCGTCGGCGGCGGCATCGGCAACGCTCCCTTGCTGCCCATCGCCACGGCCCTCAAACAGGCGGGCAACCGGGTCATCTCGATCCTTGGGGCCCGGGATAAGAGCCGCATGATCCTGGAGGACCGCTTTGCCGAAGTGAGCGACGAACTGATCGTCTGTACCGACGACGGCTCTCACGGCCGAAAGGCCCTGGTCACCGAGCCGCTTAAAGAGGTCTGCGGTCGCGATCCCAGGCCCGGCCACGCCTTCGTGATCGGCCCCACGCCCATGATGAAGTTCTGCTGCGAGGCGACGCGGCCGTTCGGCGTGCCGACCCAGGTCTCGCTCAACACGATCATGATCGACGGGACCGGCATGTGCGGCGGCTGCCGGGTCGAGGTGGACGGCAAGGCGAAATTCGTCTGCGTGGACGGTCCCGAGTTCGATGGCCACAAGGTCAATTTCGACCTGATGATCAAACGCCTGAACGCGTACAAGAAGTTGGAGCAGCAGGCATACGAAGACTACAAACAGCATCGATGCCGGATCGGCCTGAATGGATGAGCATCCGCCCGGATGCCGACGGTTCTGAGGATTTTCCCCGTGACAGAAGAACAGAGAACGCAGTTGCTGCACGAGTTGTCGCAGAAACAGAATAACGGCGGGCTCAAGCCCAGGGAACGCCTGGCGATCCCGGCGCAGGAGATGCCCCAGCAGGATCCCGCCATCCGGCGTCGCAACGTCGGCGAGGTGGCACAAGGCTACACGGAGGAGCAGGCCCGGATCGAGGCGATGCGTTGCCTGCAATGCCGCAACGCCCCCTGCGTGGAGGGCTGCCCCGTCCGTATCAACATCCGCGATTTCGTCGCGGCCGTCGCAGAGGGCCGGTTCGACAGGGCTCTGGAGATCATCAAGGAGAATTCGCTGCTGCCGGCGGTTTGCGGCCGGGTCTGCCCGCAGGAGGTCCAGTGCCAGGAAAAATGCACGGTTGGCCTGAGCCTTAAGGATGTCTCCAAAGCCGTTTCCATCGGCCGGCTGGAGCGATTCGTCGCCGACTGGGCCGACGAGAGCCTCTCCCGTGGCGAGGGCATCCCGCCCGCGATTCGAGGGCAAGATGTCCTCGACACAGTGCCGGTCGTCGCCCCGGCGACGGGCAAGAAGGTAGCCATCATCGGCTCGGGCCCCGGCGGCATCGTCGCGGCCGCCGACGCCCGCAGAGCAGGGCACGACGTGACCGTTTTCGAGGCCTTCCACAGGCCCGGGGGCGTCATGCTCTACGGCATTCCCGAGTTCAGACTGCCCAAAGCCATCGTGGAGAAAGAACTCGACACGCTCCGAAAGATGGGCGTCAAGATCGTCACGAATTTCATCGTGGGCCGGACGCGAACCCTCTCGCAACTCATGAACGAAGACGGCTTCGATGCCGTGTACATCGGCGTCGGAGCTGGCCTGCCCAGTTTCATGAACATCGAGGGCGAATCGCTCGTCGGCGTCTACAGCGCCAACGAGTACCTGACGCGGGCCAACCTGATGAAGGCTTACGACTTCGGCAAAGGCGCCGACACGCCCATCGCGGTCTCCCGCAGGGTAGCCGTGGTCGGCGGCGGCAACGTCGCGATGGACTCCGCCCGGACGGCCGTCCGGCTGGGGGCCGAGAAGGTCTACCTGATCTACCGCCGGACCGAGGCGGAAATGCCCGCCCGGGTCGAGGAAGTCCACCACGCCAAAGAAGAGGGAATCGAATTCCACCTGCTCCAAAATCCCAAGCGAATCCTCGGCGACGCGGCGGGTAGTGTCACCGCCATCGAGTGCCTCCGCTACGAACTGGGCGAGCCGGACGCCTCCGGCCGACGCCGCCCGGTCGCCATCCCGGGCTCGGAATTCCAGATGGAAGTCGATACGGTCATCATCGCCATCGGCAACCTGGCCAACCCGTTGATCCGCCAGACCACGCCGGGTCTGGAGTTCAACAAATGGGGCAACCTCGTGGTCGACGACAATTGCCGAACCGCGATGCCGGGCGTCTTCGCCGGCGGCGACATCGTCCTCGGCGCTGCGACGGTCATCCTGGCCATGGGCCAAGGCCGAACCGCCGCCGTGGCGATGAACGAGTACCTCGCCCAGAAGCAGGATGCCGCTGGCAAATGATCGAAAGTTCATTGCTATATGTGGCGTGCTGATGGCGCGCCTGTAGTACATCACTACATGCAAGGCCTCAATGTCGTAATTGTGGTTTGGGTGTGTCCGTAAACAGGGGTTCCTACCGCCCGGGAGCCTGCAACCGCCTTGATCCAGAGGAGGCAGTGTTCCTGCTTGACAATCGCGGTTTCTGTCGGTATGATTCCGCCTTCCGTTGACTTGGAGACTCGCAGGAACGTCTTGCAGACCTCCCGGACGGGTGGGAAATTCGCCCTGACCGGCGTCCGCCGCATCCAAGGGCGATGGTGGGGATCGTGCGGAGACCGTGCTCAGTGCAAGGACAGCAAAGATCGTGACAATGGAAGTAAAACCCTTCAAAGCGTTTCGGTTTGATCCCCGCGTCGTCGGCGACGTGGGCAAGTGCATCGCGCCGCCTTATGATGTGATCGGTGATGCCGAAAGAGAGCAACTCTATCGCAGGAGCGATCACAATATTGTGCGCATCACTCGCGGCAAGACGACGCCCTCCGATGACGCGCAGCACAACCAGTACACCCGCGCCGCCGAGTTCCTGCAGAAATGGATCGCCGAAGGGGCCCTGAAGCCGGACGATCGGGATACCATCTATGGCTACGTCCAGGATTTCGAGCTTGACGGCGTGGCCTATCGCCGGCTGACGTTCATTGCGTTGGGCAAGCTGGAAGACTTCGGCAAGACCGTCCGGCCGCACGAGCAGGTATTCGCCAAGCCCTTGCAGGATCGGCTGAACCTCAAGAGGGCCACCGCCGCCCGGTTCGGGCTGGTCTTCATGCTCTACGACGACCCGCAGGGTGTCGCCGACAAAGCCGTTGCCAAGGCTGCCACGCAGAAGCCGCTCGTGGACTTCGTGGACGACCATGGCGTGCGGCACCAGCTTTTCGCCATCACCGATGACCCCGACATCCAGGCCATCGTGCGGATGATGGGCGACAAGAGCGTCATCATTGCCGACGGCCACCACCGCTACACGACCGGACTGGCCTACATGCGCGAAAGCGGCATCCCGGCCGCAAAGTACCAGATGCTTGCCTTCACCAACACCGCCCAGAAAGGCCTCGTAGTCTTGGCGACCCACCGCGTCGTCGGCGGGATTGACGGCTTCAAGTGGCAGGAATTCATCTCGCGTCTGACTCCCGGCTTCACCGTGATGAAGATCGGCAGCAAGCAGGACATGCTCAAAATCATGAGGACCGTGCATGAGCGGGATGAGACTCCCCTGGGCATCTACCTGGGCGACGGCAAGTTCTGCGTCGCCGTGCTCAAGGACAAGTCGCTCATGAAGGCTGCGGCGCCGGATAAGAGCGAAGCCTGGCAGACCCTGGACGTCGCGGTGCTCCAGAAGCTCATCCTGGAAGGGATGCTCGGCCTGACCGAAGAGAAGATGGGCAATTCCGATTTCGTCGAGTACGTCAAGGACGTGCCCAACGCCATCGACGAGATCATTCGCCAGATCGACTCCGGCCGCAAGCAGATCGCGTTCTTTACGAACCCCGTCAAGATGGAGCAGTTGGCCCGGATCACCGACGCCGGCGAGCGGATGCCTCACAAATCGACCTATTTCTACCCGAAGATGTATACGGGACTAACCATTCAAAAACTGTGAGTGTGTGGAGAGCCCAAATGGCAGACTGGAAAAACCCCCCGAGATTGTTCATCCCCGGACCTGTGAAGGTCAACGACGACGTCTTGCAGCAATTTGCGCGTCCGACGCTGGGTCATCGCGACAAGGAATACGGCGTCCTCCACGGCGAGGTCGCGGACATGCTCAAGAAGCTGCTGTTCACGGACCAGTACATCTTCCTCTCGACCTCCAGCGGCTCGGGGCTCTGGGAAGCCTCGATCCGCAACTGCGTGCACCCCGACGAAACGGTCCTGGCCACCTGCTGCGGGGCGTTCAGCGACAAGTGGGGGGACGTCGTGAAGGAATGCGGCCGCAAGGTCGATCTGCTCAAGGTCGAGTGGGGAAAGCCCACTTTGCCCGAGGAAATCGACGCCAAGCTCTCCGCAGGCAAGTACGCAGCAATCACGCTGATCTACAACGAGACGAGCACCGGGTTGATGAACCCGATTTATGATATCGCCAAGATGATGAAGGCCAAGCATCCGAACGTGCTGGTGTTCGTGGACGCCGTCAGCGGCATGATCGGCCAGCCGATCCACTTCGACGAACTCGGCTGGGACGTCGCGTTCGCCTCTGTCCAGAAGGCGTTCGCCTTGCCGCCGGGATTCACGGTCGCAGCCGTGAGCAAGCGGGCCGTCGAGAAGGCCAAGAGCGTTCCTGCCAGGGGATACTACTTCGACTTTATCCAGTGGGCCAAGGCCGCCGAGAAGAACCAGACCCTCGTGACCCCGAGCATTCCGCACATCATGGGCCTGCACTATCAATGCCAGAAGTTCGTCAACGAGGGGATCGAGAACGTCTGGGCAAGGCATAAGAAGATGGCCGATTTCTGCCGGGGTTGGGCCAAGAGCAAGGGCTTCGAGCTGTTCTGCGAGGAGAAGTATGCCTCGAACACCCTGACGACGATCAAGAACACCCGTGGCATCAACGTCGCCGACGTCATCAAGGTCGTCAAGGCCAAGCACAACACGATCTTCAGCGCCGGCTACGGCGAGCTCAAGGACAAGACCTTCCGCATCGCACACATGGGCGACATCACGCTCCAGGAAGTCCAGGAACTCTGCGGCTGGATCGGCGAGGAGATTGGCGGCTGAGCATTCTGGATTCAATGATTTCGGGAATTCCGGGCGACCCTGTCCACACCGTGGATGGGGTCGCTTTCGTTGGGACCGCCTCCGCGAAGGCCCGTCGCGGATGAACTCCTTGCTCATCTCGCATCGGATCATATAATGGCGGTGGCATTGTCGGCCACAGATGGTCGAGCGACGACGCAGCGTACTTGCGTTCTCCTTTGGAAAGACGGCATGGATTTATCGATTGTTATACCGGCCTTCGAGGAAAGCAAGAAGATCGCGCGGGATGTGGAGGCCGCGGCCGAGTTTCTTGAGGCCAATTCGCTCAAGGGGGAGATCCTTGTCGTCGATGACGGCAGCCAGGACGGCACGGCCCAAGTCGCAAGAGAGGTCCATGTTCCATCCGCTGTGAAGCTCAACGTGATCCGATACGAGCAGCATCGGGGCAAGGGGTACGGTGTCCGCACGGGCATGAAGGCCTCCACGGGCACGTATGCCATGTTCGCCGACTGCGGCCTGTGCATCCCCTATGGCAACGCCCTCCAGGGGCTGGAGATGATCAAGAGCGGCGAGTGCGACGTCGCTCACGGCTCCAGGCGGCACATCCAGAGCGACATCCTTCAGGACCAGCCCTTGCACCGTCGGGCGCTCTCGCGTACGTTCAAGTTCATGGTCCGCACGATGCTTGGCGTGCCGTCGGAACTGACGGACACGCAATGCGGATTCAAGATCTACAGGGGCGATGTGGCCCGGAAACTGTACGGCCAGTGTACCACCGACGGCTTCATGTTCGACATCGAAATCATTTTGCGGGCCAGGGAGAAGGGCTACCGCATTGGCGAATTCCCCGTCGAGTGGGTCTGCGATCCGGACAGCAGGCTCTCGGTCACCCGCACGCCATGGCGTGTCCTGGCCGAGATGCACAAACTCAAACGGGCGATGTCCCGAGGCAGGCGGGAGAAATAGAAGAGCGGGTGGTGCGCACCCCACGGATGGAGTGCCTGGGTCTGGAGGCCGCGGTGAAGCCCGTTTGCTTGTGCGTACATCCTTTGAGGGAATTGAGGAGACCGCCTTATGGGATCGAAATGGTTTGTCCTGGGGATCGGGCTGGTTCTGATGGGATTTCAGGCGGCCGGCTTTTCCAAGCCCGCGCCCGGCGACGTGTTCCGCGAGTACACGTGGTGGAATGAGAAGGGCGATGCCGGCGGGTCGCTCCGCGTGGGCGGCAAGGAGGGCGAGGAGCATCCGGATCGAGGCTGGGCTCATGACTATATCAATGCAGCCGTGACTCTCCCGCAGCGGTTCGACCTGGAGCATGCGATCGGGGCCGAGCTCGTCATCGAGAAGATACTCTGTCACGAGTGTACCAGGGGTCTGGCGATCGAGATCAATGGCAACCCCTGGCTCGCGATTCCGGAGGCTGAGGCGATTGTCTATCCGCCGTGGGATTACCAGCACCACATCTACTCGGTTGTTCCCATCCCGCTGTCGTTCCTCAAGAGCGGCTCGGGCAACCGGTTCCGCATGCGTGTGGACCCGGAGCACCCCTGGAAATGGCCGCAGAACCTCATCTACGGCGTTCACTTTCGCGTCTACTACGACCCTGTGAAGAAGCCTCACCCGACGGGCCGGATCACCTCGCTCGAATCCGGCGCCAAACTCGGGCGGAGCGTGCGGCTCGAAGTCGAGGCGACCAGCCCCGTCGGCAAGATCACGCAGGTGGACTACATTGGGCATTACGAGGACGTCAACTACGAGGGCGACGGCCTCTACACCCAGTGGCACTATCATTTCTTCCATGGCAAGATCATGAACCACATCGGCTCGGCCCGGGAAGCTCCCTGGCAGGCGACCTGGGACACATCCTGGACGCCCGATCAGAAGCAGCCCATGGCGATCTCCGCCCGGATCATCGACAGCAGCGGGATGATCTTCATGACGCCCGCGGTGACGGATTTGTCCTTC
>Ga0209347_1004661_pt1 | contig 14002 bp, 15 predicted proteins | sample AutmiccommuBRH23_FD_187382 | JGI IMG/M metagenome (GOLD analysis project Ga0209347, IMG submission 187382) | Deep subsurface microbial communities from Mt. Terri, Switzerland - Autotrophic microbial communities BRH/23 (SPAdes) (version 2) | ecosystem: Environmental > Aquatic > Deep subsurface >... | reverse complement strand
TACCGGCAAGGCCATAAAAGATAATGGGGAATTGCTTCAGCTGTCCTTAAACATCCCGGTTGTAGGCGGAATGGAAAACAGGGAAATTCAGTCACAGATCAATGCAGCCTTCGAAAAATACGCTGCTGAACGTAAAGAGGCCATGGCTAAAGGGGCCGGGGATTTTGCCAGGGAGGCCAAAAAACAGGGATTTCCCTTTAGGCCCTATGAGCTGTGGACCGACTATAAGGTGACTTATAATAAGAGCGGCCTACTGAGCCTGTATACCGAGTGTTATGAGTACACCGGCGGGGCCCACGGCCTGACGGTGCGCACACAGTATAACCTGAGCCTCAATACTGGAAAGGAGATAGCCTTGGGGGAATTATTCAGGGAGGGCACTGATTACAAGGGGATTATCAATCAGGAAATTGCCCGGCAGATCAGCGCCGAACCGAATAAATTCTTTCCCGCCGGAGATATGGGGTTTAAAACCATTGCGGATAACCAGTCCTTTTATTTTGAGGAGGGAGGCATTGTCATATATTTCGGGCTGTATGAAATAGCCCCCTATGCCTCCGGAATACCGGAATTTAAGATACCCTTTGCCTTGTTTAAAGAAGGTCTGAATATAGATTTGGCAGGCCAATAACACCTCCACCATTGCTCCTTATTGTCGAAAATCTCTGCCGGAAAAACCTGGCGGTAAAAACATAGACCCAGGGGATGCCAGATTAAGAAGGGTATATATTACAGAAAAGGGTGAAGAAATAATAAAAGAGGCTCTGGAATTGGTGGAAGGTACCATATGTGATGGATATATTCAAAAAAGCAGGGCCTCCCTCTACGGGGAGGCCCTTTGTCTATAATGCAGGCACATTTAAAACATTTGGTGTGCAATAATACAGGCGGGCGTGTTTACAGCAGGCCGGGAAGGAAGGGTTTTATGCTTTATGCTTTTCTTTTATTTATAGCTGCCGGGTTGGCCGAAATTGGCGGGGGTTATTTAGTCTGGCTGTGGCTGAGGGAGGCAAAGCCTTTCTGGCTGGGAATGGCCGGGGGTATTATTCTTGTGCTTTATGGTGTAATACCGACATTCCAGAAGTTCCCCAGCTTTGGCAGGGTATATGCCGCATATGGGGGGGTCTTCATTATTCTTTCTGTTTTGTGGGGATGGTGGATTGATAAAAAGACCCCTGATATATATGACTGGTCCGGCGCTCTTATTTGTTTGGCGGGTGTTTTAGTAATGCTGTGGGCTCCCCGGCATTAAAATAAAGGGTGTTTTGGGGGATGGAAAGGGAGGATACCTTTATTAAATTCCATTTAAAAGTTATTGCCAGCAGCCGCAGTATTATAACAAATCCGGCTGCCAGCAGAGTTATGGTATTCTGTGGAAGGTTCAGCATATAAAGGGATATATAAATCATTCCCCCCGCCACGCAGGTGACTGCGTAGAAATCCCTTTTAAGCACCGCCGGTATCTCATTAGCCAGTAAATCTCTGATTACCCCACCCACAATTGCTGTGGTCAGTCCCAGTATTATCGCGCCTGTATAAGAAACATGGGCCTCCAGCCCCTTGGACACCCCTATGCACACAAAAACACCCAGGCCCAGGGCGTCGGCAATGAGTATGGCAGAACTTATTCTAAAAAGTACCCTGTAAAAAAGAAAGGAAAGAATGGAGGCAGTAATGGCAATGTATATATATTCGGGATTATTAAGTATGAACAGCGGAGTGTTGCCCAATAAAAGATCACGCAGGGTTCCCCCCCCAACGGCTGTCACAAAGGCCAGAACCACTATCCCGAATATATCCATGTCTTTTTTAATAGCCATCAGCGCTCCGGAAAGGGCGAAGGCAAAGGAACCGAATAAATCGAGCAGGTAAATAACTGACATAATATCACCCACATTGCCAATTTAATTGAACTATGAACTATTCGGGATAGCTGCTGGCATTCCTGCTTTGTTTTTATGCCATATTTTACTGGGGATCTCCCGGTACGTTCCAGCTCATAGAGTATGCAATGGCCATAATATTTTTTGACGGATAGAGTTTAAAAATATTCCATCAGGGTATATTTTTAAGAAAAAGGGTGGATTGAAAATGAGTAAAACCTCTACTGCACTATTGGTTAAACTTGTTATGACATTTATTGCAGCAGTGATAGCCTTCACGGTTTTGGACCGGAATGCCTGGGGGTGGGTAGCTGTAGTCGCCCTCGCAGGGACTATACTGAACTATCTGATCGGAGACCTTTTTATTCTGCCTAAAGCAGGAAATGTGGTAGCCTCTTTGGGGGATGGTGTCCTTGGGGCGCTGACAGCCTATTTATTGGATTTGATGGTTCCGGCTTTTAACACCACCTGGTTATCGCTGGTACTTTTCGGGGTCCTGGTGGCCGTGGCTGAATACTTTTTCCATATGTATCTGCGTCGCTCAGATAAGGTTGCTCCCTGAAATATTTAAAGCCCCTTTGTTATAGGGGCTTTTTTTTACGGCTTTTGACCCCCTTCCGTGGGGATTTTCATGTCCTAAGGGCCCTCAACCCCCGGGTAATTGGCCTTTCCTGAATATTAATTCCTATCTAAGAGAACATATACTTAAAAGAGCATACTGGGGTGAAGGAGGACATATGCCATACATTGTCAAGGCCCTTATTATATTCCCGGCATTCTATTTTCTTGCCGGCCACAATTTCCTCCGGCTTTGGAGGGGTGGTCTGATAGGGGTCGGAGTTGCGCTGGTGGCGGATATTGTGGGACATCAATTAAGCCTTTATCATTATGTGAATGGCATAATAATGATTGGCGGCAGGTATCCCTTTATTCATTTATTCAATATGTTCATAATTACCATGCTTTACCTGAATTGGCTGCCCCGGGAGGGGACCAAAAGAATACTCTATACTGTTTATGTCTCGGTGATATTTTTGGCTGTTGAGGCCATGATGTTTCAAGCTAATGCCATTGTATATCTGCAATGGAAGTTATGGTACAGCTATTTCCTTGATATTGGAGGGCTATTACTGGTGGCTTACCTGCATGACTTTCTAATTGAAAAAACTGCGGTTTGAGGGCTGCAATGGTGCTTTGCAAGAGAAGACTAAATTCTCAAAGAACTGATTACCGGCTGGTTATCAAGTGTTAGCCTTGATTTTGACAAAAGATCTGCCCCGGTAAAAAAGAGAGCAGCCCGAACCAAGTAGATCGGGTTGCTCAGGAAGGAAGAGGTGAGATTATATCTATTTCTGTTCGCTGTAGGTGCCGCCGCTGAATCCTCCGAATAGCAGCAGGATGAGGATGATGAAGATAATAAACGAAAGGTTGTTGCCACCGCCACCAATTCCGAAACCCATTAATTCAACACTCCTTTTTTTAAACTAATTATTATTTTTTACCGCAGTATCCACCGCCGCCCCAACCCCAGTTGGAGCCAAAGACAAGCAGGATCAGAATAAGGAAAAGAATAAAGCTGCCGTCGAAATATGGTGGATAATAGCCGCCGCCGCCGCAGCCACCACCACCGGTGTAACCTCCACCATAACCGCTACCCATGAAAAGATCACTCCTAACCTTTTTTTCCCATCATATGCTGTAAGAGAGGTAAGGGTGAATGGCTATGTAATTTTTTACCAGTGGCACAGAATAAATAAGACATACTCATAAGCTGCAGAAACCGCTGTAAAACGGCCAAGCCATAGCCGGAGGATGATCTGGACCGCGCCTGAGAAGAATGGGGAGAGGAACGTGGGGCTTCTGGTTACGGTGATGGGGCTGGAAGAGTGGAGCGGTAAGTACGATGACGAATACACCGGCAGCGAGCTCACTGACGGCTGTTTGGAATTTGAGGATTGCCTTTGGGAGGTGCTGGAGGAGTTACGGGCTACGGCCAGTGGTGATACGGAGGAAGAGGGGCTTAGCAATTTAAAAGCGGCCATTAGAATTGATTAATTACCAGGGCTCACATATATTAGATCCAAGCAAGAAACGGATCTTAGTGGAGGTTGTTTGATATTCGGCTTTTCAACAAGGGAAATAGCCGCTGTTCCGGCTAACCATCCCCTGCCACACTTCTTGATTCTTTTACTCGCCAAACCCCAATATTCTCAGCCTGTCCCGGTCTTTAACAACTATTTCACCGCTGCTTAGGATTCGAATGATTCCGTCTCCTCTCAGGTGACTGATGGTATTGGTTATAGTCACACGGTGTACGCCGGCCATGTCTGCCAGCTCCTTGTGGGTCAGTTTCATTTTGTTGTTGTAGAAATTGCTTTCCGGGTCAGTGAGCAGGCAGTACAGCAGCCGGCATACTTTTTCAACGGTGTTGCGAAAGGCGAAATCTTCCACCTGGTGAGCCAAAATGCGTGATTTCAAGCTTATTGACTTAATCAAAACCAGTGCCAGGGTGGGCCTTGAGATGACATCCCAGGAGCTTTGCCTTTCTATGACCAACACTTCCATATCCTTGATGGCCACGGCGTTGTATATTACAGGCTGGCTGTGAAAGATGCCTTCTTCCCCGTAAAAACATCCGGGGCCAATGTATAATACCGGCTTTTCAACCCCGTTGCGGCCTAACAATGTTATGCGCGCCACACCTTTTCTAACCAGGAAGAATTCTTTCAGACTGCTGCCCATCCTGAGCGTCATCGAACCTTTTTTGTAGTGCCTGACCTTTCCAATCCCTTCGATAAAGGCCAGGTCATCAGGGCTTAATGAGCCGCTGGCGTCCGGCCATAGAAGCCTGCTGGTAAACATAGGCGATGTGGAAAGAAAAACCTCCGCGCTGTTACTTTTCACCCGCATCCCACCCTCTAGGAATTTGGCAAAATCCTTCAAGCAGCACATTGTGAAATTATTCTTTATTATATAATAAAATCCACCTACTGTCCATGATTAAAAAATAAGGCGCTTTATAAAACTGAAAAAAAGCCGGCGCCAGACTCTGCCTGGCGCCGGTTGTTTCAAAGTATCCGGCTTTTATTTAAAAAAGCAGGTTGGGCAGGTACGTGGCAATTTGTGGGAAAACGACCAGCAGCACTATGCATACCACCATACACAGGAAAAAAGGCACAATCCCCTTGAAAATTGTTTGCATGGGCACATCTTTGGCTATGCTGCTCAGGGCAAAAACGTTAACGCCCACAGGCGGTGTTATCTGTCCCATTTCCATGAGTATTACCACGACCACCCCGAACCACACCGGGTCGAACCCCAGGGCGAATATTGACGGATAGATTGCAGGCAGCGTTAGCAGTATCATGGGAATTACATTCATCATGCAGCCAAGTATAATATAGAGAACGCAGACAGCCGCAAATATTGTGTACCTCCCGAAGGGAAGGCCGGTAACCAGGTCGGCCAGAGCGAAGGGCAGCCGGGTGGCCGCCAGGAAATAACCAAGAACGCCGACACCGATTAATATCATGAGCAGCTTGGTGGTGATTTTGGCTGCTTCGGTACAGGATAATTTGAGGTTTTCCCAGCTCAGGCGCTTCCTAAGAAGGCCAATCAGGAAGGCGCCAAAAGCTCCAATGGCACCCCCTTCGGTGGGGCTGAAGATTCCGCCAAGGATGCCCCCCAATATGAGAAAAAACAGGCATAACATCCCTATTACGCCCTTGAGGGAAACAAATTTTTCCTTCCAGCTGAACTGCTCCCCCCGGGGCGCCATGGCAGGGTTTCTTTTGGCGATTATGTATATCGATATAATGTACAGGGCAGCCAGGAGTACCCCTGGCAATATTCCCGCTATAAAGAGCTTGCCTATGGACTCTTCGGTTACAATGGCGTAAAAAATGAAACCCATGCTGGGAGGGATCAGAATCCCCAGTGTGCCGCCGGCCGCAAGGCAGCCGGTGGCAAGTCCGGGATTGTATTTTTTCTTCCTCATTTCCGGAAGGGACACAGTAGACATGGTAACCGCGGTGGCCATGCTGTCTCCGCACACGGCAGCAAAGCCCGCACATCCCGCCACCGCTGACATGGCCAGTCCTCCGGGCAGACGCCCCAGCCATTTGTTGGCGGTATCGAACAGATCCTGGCTTATGCCGGAATAAAGGGCCAGTTCACCCATCAGTATGAACAGCGGGGCGACCGCTATTATAAAGGAGGCGGTGGAGTGATAAGGGGCCATTCCCAGTGTGCTCAGGGCCGCATTTATGTTAGGGTTGGTGATTATCATCCCCAGGAACCCCACCAGCCCCATTGCAAAGCCAATGGGCATTCTTAGCAGCATCAGCGAGAACAAAAGCAGCATTCCGGCACACCCCAGAGCCAGCCCGCTCAAACTAACATCGGCCGCCTTTATTAAAAACGGGGAAAGCATCAATAATGCACCGAGCGCCACCACCGGCCCAAGCCAGGGCCAGCGCCCTTTCTTGATTACGAGGGAGGCCGTCCTGAGAAAGTCTGTCAGAAGCACCAGCGTAATCAGCAGTGTGCCTAGCGCAGCCACGAATATGAAAATGGATGACGGAATGCCCAGGCCGGTAGTCTGGGTGCCTATTTTTTTGATGGCCAGCGCTGCGGCCTGCCATGTCATCAGCCCGAATAGTACCGTGGAAACCAGGTAGTTGAAGCTGTCAACAACTGTTTGCAGCCATTCGGGAAAGTGGGAGACCAGGAGGTCGATGTAAATATGTTCTTTTTCCAGCTGCAGGAAGCCCAGGGCCAGGAATACCACAACAACCATGGCCAGTTCCTCGATGTCTATTATACCTGGAATTGACTTGCTAAAAAAGAAGCGGCATATAACGTCAAGCACCACCGGCAGGGACATCAGCCCCACCACAGCGCTGCTGACAGCACTCATGTTTCTGCATACAGGGCTCAAAAGCCTATCCATGACGGATACAGCCGAGTCCAAATACATACTCATCCTGATCACCCTCACTGCATAATTTCTGCCGTAAAACTATTCCTGGTATCCCCTGCCGGTCTTTTTACCCAGTTCCTCACCCATCCGTATGGCGTCTTCCAGCATAGCCCCGGCATTTTTATAACCCTTGGCCTCCATGTCCTTCACCCATTTGTCGTGGACCGGCCTGACCGCCTCCAGCCATCTCTTTTTCTCGTCGGCAGTCAGTACGTGGAAGGTGTGGCCGTTGGCCTTCAGCCACTTGGAATCCTCCACCGCGCCCTGGTCAAGGGTCTTGCCGCAAATCTGCGCCATTTTTTCACCGGTGGTTTCGTCCAGCAACTTTTTGACGTCCGGGGGCAGGCTATTGTACTTGGCTGTGTTTATGACCCCGTAAAAGGGCCCTACGGAAAGGTCCACTATGGTGTGGTATTTGGCTGCGTCACTTATTTTATATGACTTAAGGGGAGCCAGGGGGCACATTACCCCATCGGCCATTCCCCTTTGCAGGGCCAGGTAGGTATCGGTAGTGGTCATTTCCACCGGGTTTGCCCCCAGCAGCTTGATATTTTCAAGCATTTTCGGGGTCCATCCGATTATTTTCATCCCTTTAAGGTCTTCAAGGCTTTTCACCAGCTTTTTGGTGGTATGAAGCTGGAAGGTGGCGCTTGCCCACTGCCACAAGACCTTTGTATCCTTATATTCGTCCCGCCACTCCGGGTACTTTTGGTACATTTCCCATGCCAGAAGACTTCCGGCCTCGGCGCTGGGAGCAATCATCGGCAGCTCCAGCAATTCATTCACGGGAAATTTACCGGGAGTATTGCCGCAATAACTGCCGCCGATGTCAACGGTTCCCGCCATGGTGGCGGTGTAAATTTCCCGGGTGGGGCAGAGGGTATTCGGGTTAAAGTAGTTGATCTTTAACTTGCCTCCGGTTTTCTCCCCCAGATCTTTCATCCACGGCTTCCAGCCATTGGCCACGGTGGGGTGGGCTTCCATGTATTCTGCTGAAAAACTAAGCTCGATGTTTTTCTGATCCGCGGCAGGAGCAGATGCCTTCTGGTCTGCCTTTTGATTCCCGCAGCCGCTTAAAACAATGGCGCAGCCTAACACGAGAGTTGCTAACAGAGTTACCAGCCTTTTCATCATTAACCCTCCTTCAATATTTTGAAAAATTGCCCTGCACCTTATGAATGATTTCACGAGGTACATTAAAAATTAGCTGATAGATGCTATTACTCCTCCGTCTGGCCTACACAAAGCGCATTGTCACCGCCCGCATACGGAAGCGTTCCTTTTACAACAGTCTCTTTCATGCGGCCCGGCAGCGCTGCCCCGGGAACACGGAAGGTTTTAACGTCGATGCGCTCGATGGGGACCTCCTCCGGCCTGTCCAGTTGCGGGACCCAGTTGTAAGGGGCGCGGTAGGAGCGGTATACCATGTTCAAATTCAAATGCTGCCCCCAGTAAGGGCTGATGTATTCCCATACCAGCTCGTGCCTGGCAGTAACCTCTATGATGCGTCCTCCGGACCCTTCCGTGATGAGGGTGTTTCCGTTGGGAAGCCTCTGGGCGCTGCTGATGAAGGGGCTGTAAAAGCGGTTTGAGTCATAAGGCATAACATATCCAGCCTCGGCCGGCGTGTACTGCCAGATTATCTTCAGGGTAACCGGATCAATTTCCAGCACCCTTGAGTAGTCCCGCAGGGCGCTTTTAATTCCCGTCGGCGACCCGGGGTTGGGAGAGCCATAGCCGGCCCATCCGCCGTTATCGAAGACCAGTATGTTCCCCTCTCCGGGCAGTCCGCGAGGAATCAGGTGGGCGTGGTGCTGACCGATAATCCAGCCCATTCTTTTCAGCTCTCTGCTGGTGTCATAGTCAGGCCCCAGTTTCCAGACAATTTCCCCTGTCTTTTTATCGGTGATGGCGATGATGTTGGTCTCCCGGCCGTCCCAGATAATGTTGTCCGGGTGAAAGCGCTGGTCTCCGGCGTCATACCACTTGTTGGGCCCCAGGGCCGACATTGAATTAATGTGCATCCAGTCCCCCATGCCGCCTCCTGCCGGCCGGAAATTGGGGTCGCGGGCCAGAATGTTTTTGGCCGGCTCGCTGAAGCCATACTCATTGATGTGGTCGCTGCAAGTCCACTCCCAGACGATCTCCCCGTCCCAGGTGACCTCGATAATGGTGTCATCAAGAAGCATTTTTTCAGAAATCCCGGGGTTTTTAATATTTTTGTGCACGAGTATCAGTGTATTTCCCCTGTCCACCAGCGGGTCCATCCCCGGGACATAGTACCCCACGGGATTTCCTTCCCGCTGGTAGTCGTGGTGCTGCCTGGCCATCCACTGGGGTGTCTCCCCGGGGTCCTCTATGTACTCATACCGGTTGAACTTCCAGACCACTTTTCCCTCCCAGTCCACCTGGACCAGGTCTATTTGGTCCTGCATGCCGTAAGCGGTATTTCTTTGCCCCAAACTTCCCATAACGTGGCCGCCCGGCAGGAGCTTGTTGGGGAAACCGTGCAGACCTTTCCACAATTGGACCTCGCGGCCGTTCATGTCTATCAGGAGGGCTCCCAGTTCATTGGCCTGAAAAATGGTGTAGCCGTTCCAGCATTTAGCCGGGTTGTAAATGGTCACACCGGTGGGGTAAACGCTGGGGTAAGTCATTTAAAACACTCCCATTCCTTATTATAGCTTGATTTTGAAATAATGCCTGCTCTTGTATCAGCTATTACTTTTCAATGTCGGCAAATACCAGGTATTCCCTGGCTGCCGTCCGGTAGGCAAGCAATTCCTGCGGGGTAATCGGCATCAGCGCTTTAAAAAGCGGGTCAGCCGCTTTTTCAGGCCTGAAGGACAGGATCAGATAAGGGTGCTTTTTGCTGCCGGTCGATTCTTCAATCAGTCTGGCTGCTTCTGCAACCTCCCGCGGCGTCATGTAACGGACTTTCCCAAGCTGATCAATTAGAGGCGCCACCGTTGTTTCAAACCGATATTCAGAAAATCGGGGGATCAGGGCGATGCTTTCTTTGATATCGTGTGCGTCTACAGTTTCCCCCAGTATCAGTCCGTAAAGGTTAATCGGCCCGACAACGTCCATAACTACCTGGCTGGCCAGCCCTTCATCGAATACCTGGCGGAGAATATGGCTGTTTTTGCCGTTTGTGTCCACCCTGAGCTTCATGTTATTCCCCTTAAGATAGCGGAGGACAGACAGGAATTCTTGGGCATGTGCCGGATCTCCACCGGAAACGTGCAGGCCGTCCACCCACTCCTTGTGCAGTGTGCCAACACTGACCAGCCCGTCCAGTTTCTTTCCGGAGTGAAGGTAGGCGATCACCGCGCCAAGTCCCTGGCGGATTTCAACTCCATCAAAGAAAACCGGAAACTCAATGCCTTCCGGGCCGCGGTAAACAGATTTACGGTTTGCCGTGTAAAACTTTTGAAAAGCCTCCCTTCCATCAGCTTTTATATCCTTCTCCTCATAGGCCAGCCCCCGTTCTTCCATAAAGCGTTTCACTATCTTGCACCGGAGGCATCCTGTTGATGTGAACAGCGTCATACTCATAAAGTCCCCTCCAAAAAACAACATGTCTGTGAAAAAAATATTATTCTTTCAGAAAGCTGACATAACCGTCACTGGACAGCAGACCAGCCAGCTTGCTTAAATCATACGGCTTTACCATGATCATCCACCCGGCCCCGTACGGGTCGGAATTTACAAGGTCCGGGGAGCCTTCCAGTTTATTATTAACTGATTCGATAATACCTCCGACGGGCATGTAAAGGCTTGATACCGTTTTAGGCGATTCTGCGCTGCCGAATTCGTTACCTGTGGCAAACTCATCGCCAATGACGGGCAGTTCTATGAAGATAATGTCTCCCAACTGGTCCTGGGCGTAATCTGTAATCCCCACCCGTATTAGGCCTCCTTCCTTTTTCGCCCAGGTATGCTCCTTGTAATAGAGAATTCCGTCCGGAAAAGAAAGCTCTTCCACCTTTTTCAATCTCACCAGTCCTTCCAGGCCATTCTTTTAGGATAGCTGTTAATAGACTCCCTTCATCCGATACCGGATTTATACACAGGACCCTTCATTCCTTTTCATGATCAATGCTATCACTACCCGGGCTTGAGAGTGTGTAATGTGTACTACAAACCCACAATTTATCGTTTACCACCGGGCTCCCCGGGACAGCAGCGCAGAATAACTGTTTCGTCATGTAGCACAGATTACTGCCTGGCCGATGAAGAAGTGTTATATTTAGGGCGAAGCACATGCCACGATTGTATACCGGGCTTTCCCGGGATTGTAGATGATGAAAGGGGCTGTTTCGGACATGGACGAATTTGATGTGGTAGTGATAGGTGGCGGGCCCGGAGGATATGTGGCCGCAGCTCGATCAAGCCAGCTGGGCCTTAAGACCGCACTGGTTGAAAAAGAGCAGCTGGGAGGAACATGTGTAAACTGGGGCTGCATTCCCACAAAAGCTCTGCTGCGAAACGCCGAAGTCGTACATTTACTGTCTCAGGGCAGAGCCTTCGGCTTTCAGTGCAAAGACATATCTGCAGACTATGCCTCAGCCCACAGCAGAAGCCGCCAGGTTGCCAGGCGTCAGGGCAAACGCGTGGAAGTCCTCCTGAAGAACAGAAATGTAGCCTTGTTCACTGGAGAGGCCCGCCTGGCAGATGAAACAACAGTGGAGGTCCTTTCTTCCGGCCAGAAGATCCCGGCCAAAAAAATAATCGTTGCCACCGGGTCAAAGCCCAGCTGCATTCCCGGCATAATACCTGACGGAGAAAAAATAATAACATCCCGGGAAGCATTACAAATGGACAGGCTGCCCTCTTCCGCAGTGATCGTCGGAGCCGGGCCCATCGGTATGGAATTTGCCACCTTATGGAGCCGCTATGGATCCGACGTTATTATTTTGGAAAGAATGCCCCGTGTCCTGCCGCTGGAAGACGCGGATATAAGCGTGGAGGCCGAAGCTCACTTTCGAAAAAATGGCATAAGGATTAAAACCGGAGTCAAAGTTGAGAGTATTGTAAAAACCCGGACCGGGGTTGAGGTGACTGTTTCGAAGGGTGAAGAGAAAGAAATGGTTGCTGCCGAAATAGCGTTAATCGCCACCGGCTTTGCTCCCAACACAGCCCTCTTGGGGCTTGAACAGGCCGGGGTGGCTATGACCAGGGGATATGTGGACATCGACGCACAGATGAGCACCAGCACCCCCAACATTTATGCCATCGGCGACATAACCGGAAGGCTTAATCTGGCTCACGTGGCGTCAGCCCAGGGTGTCATCGCGGCAGAGGCTGCTGCCGGGCTCCGGACTAACCAACTGATATATGAAAATATACCCCGGTGTGTTTTTGGTGTAATAGAGGTAGCCTCGGTCGGTTTGACGGAATCCCAGGCGCTGGAGCGGAAATTAGACTTTATAACGGTCCGGAGCCCCTTTGTCCCCAACGGAAAAGCGTTGGCCTTAAATGAAAACAGCGGCTTCATCAAGCTTATGGCCGATAAAAAAAGCAGGAAACTTCTAGGCGCACATATGATAGGGAGTCACGTCACCGAAATGGTGGCAGGCCTGGCAGGGATGATTACCCTTGGGGCCACCGTAGAACAGCTTACGCAAGCGGTCTACCCCCATCCTACAATGAGTGAGGCTGTCCTTGAGGGCTTGCACGCCCTGGCTGGACATGCCATTCATTTATAGAGAGGGAATATGCTATGCTGTACATAATAAATGAAAACAAGGACCCCTTTTTTAACATGGCCATGGAAGAATATTTCCTGGGCCTGGATATTAAGGAAGACGTCTTTATGCTCTGGCAAAACCGGCCTGCGGTGGTGGTTGGAAGGCACCAGAACACCCATGCCGAAATTAACCGGGAGTTCATCAAAGAAAATAACATTCAGGTGGTGCGGAGACTCTCAGGGGGAGGGGCAGTCTACCATGACCAGGGAAATGTTAACTTTACCTTTATAAAGCGGGAGGTGTCCAGGGATAAATTCGATTTTTCTCATTTTACCGGACCGGTCATCAAAACACTGCAACATTTGGGTGTTGCCGCAGAGTTTACCGGCCGGAACGACATCACCATTGAAGGCAAGAAGTTTTCCGGGAACGCCCAGTATTTTTCACGGCAGGGCATGCTGCACCACGGCACCATTCTTTTTGACTCGGACCTGACTGTGCTGGTTCGGGCCCTGGACGTCAGCAAAGAAAAATATGTCTCCAGAGGGGTTCCATCGGTCCGCAGCCGCATTACCAATGTCAGTGAGCACCTGCCTCGGCCGCTTGCCATAGAGGAGTTCATGGCTTTACTGGTTAACGCTGTCAATGAAAGCAGCCGGGGAGCCCTCCGCCAGTACCGGCCGTCAAAAGGAGACCTTCAAAAAATATCCCTGATGGCTGATAATAAGTATCGCACCTGGGAATGGAATTTCGGCCCGGCACCTCCGTTTAACTATAAACAGGTCAAGAGGCTCCCCGGTGGAACGGTGTCTATATACCTGGAAATTGAAGAAGGAATAATCAGGGGCTGCAAAATTTATGGGGACTTCTTTGCCAGCGGTGACCTGGATGAATTGGCCTCCTGCTTCCTTGACCGGCCTTACGAAAAAGCCTTTATAAATAAATGGGCCGGGCAATTGCAGGTGGAGGAATACCTCCACAACATTTCTGCCTCCGAACTGGCCAGTTGTTTTTTTGAGTCAGGGGAATGTTCTTAGACTTACTGTATGGAAAGTAAAGAAGGCTGTAGACAGTCTTCTTTTTTCATCTCTTCCGGCCTTTGTCGTAAGGGCCAGACATTATTATTCTTTTTTGAAAAAGAGATTGACTTTGACGTAACGTAAAGGTGTACAGTTAGGTTGTCAGGAGGTGAGCATATGGAATATACAGTGCAGAAGCTGGCCGGGCTGGCAGGTATAAGCACCAGAACACTCCGGTATTATGATGAGATTGGACTTCTTAAGCCGGGGAGAGTGAACTCGTCAGGATACCGGATCTATAGTCAGGCTGAAGTTGACAGGTTACAGCAAATACTGTTCTACAGAGAACTGGGTATCAGTCTGGACAGTATTAAAGAAATGGTGACCGCCCCTTCCTTTGACGGAGCCGAAGCTCTTAAAGAACAT
>Ga0209347_1004660_pt1 | contig 14002 bp, 11 predicted proteins | sample AutmiccommuBRH23_FD_187382 | JGI IMG/M metagenome (GOLD analysis project Ga0209347, IMG submission 187382) | Deep subsurface microbial communities from Mt. Terri, Switzerland - Autotrophic microbial communities BRH/23 (SPAdes) (version 2) | ecosystem: Environmental > Aquatic > Deep subsurface >... | reverse complement strand
AAATATGAGAAAGAAATCAGTTTTTACTTTTGTCGAGCAGCTATAGGCTTATTCCTGAATTTGAGATGGTTGTGCATACCGACTGCACAACCTGTATTTTTACGTTGTAAATATACGCATTATACCGACATAGCCCAATCAAAAAATAAAGCCCGCCCGATTTACTTTGATCGTGCTTGCCTGTTATTAAATTGATCCCCGATAATTAGACAAAAACTTAACGGGGTTCTCCAAGAGTTGGTTTAAAACAGAAGAGGCTGTCTCAAAGAATAGAGGCAGTCTCTCTTTTTTAGTACTATGTAAAAAATAACTGGGTTATACTCGTTAAAAACAACACAGAAAAAGGCCATCTCTGGTTTGATATGAGATGGCCACTCTGTTTATAGTGCAATTCTGGCACTTACAACCGATGATCAGATTTCCTTTTTGGGTAGTGAAGAGAGTTTTTCGTTTCAGCAAACTCATCTGGCATTGTATGCTCATCCCTCAGTTTGACATTCTGTTCCGGAAGTGCACGGAATGTCGTTGGTTTGTACCCGTTATAGGATACCATCATCAGTTTATTCACACTGTAATAATTAGGAAATTTAAACTCACCCTGTTCATTGGCAGTGGTTCCGGCAATCAGCACGGAGTCGGGCAGTGAGTAGATTGCTACATTGGCAAACTTAATGGGATTGTTGCCAGTATCGGTCACGGTACCCTTAATCTGGGCACTCAGGGGTATTGTTAACCCACACAAGAAAATTGGAAAGAGAATTTTTTTCATCACCATAATTTTTAAATTGTACGATGATATGACAAAAGTTCTCAATCTCCGGTTACAACAGAGGTGATGTATCTCCCTGTTTTTTAACTTTTTTTATCCATGGGTTTCGCACTTACATGCCTCAATTACGCCAAACCCTTGTTACAGGCAGTGTTTTTTTCAGTCGTTATGTTGTTGTTTATTTTCGTCCTATCGCATCTTGTATTTGTGCAGAATAGCGTTCGCCAACGATTCTGATTGACACCAATGCAGAATTTATTTTGCTTAATTCGTCAGTCGTCAGAGTGATGTTGTCAGCATCAATGTTCTCTTGTAAACGATGCAATTTTGATGTTCCCGGGATTGGAACGATGAAAGGTTTTTGAGCCAACAACCAACCCAATGCAATTTGGGCAGGTGTGGCATTTTTGTCTGTTGCAATGGACTGAACTTAATAAATAGGACTCATCGCTGGGTCGTACCGACCGCTCAGAGTCCTATTTTTTGTGATGTCGTTTTTACTTTTCTAAATATTCTTTCAAACTCTTTTTGATGAACCAATTCCAACCTCCAATACAACTTTCTCTTTTGAATTCCTCAATGTTTTGTGAGAAGCTCTCGGTCACCTTATGTGTCAGCGTTAATTTAGAGCCGTCCTCATATTTAGACAATTTAAAAGTCACAAAGGAATCTCCTTCATACCCTTCATATCTCCAATTGTATGTGATTTCTTCTTCTGGTTTGACTTCTGTTATCCTCCATACGTGAGGGAATATCCTATTATCATTTTTAACTACAAAGCTCGTTTCAAAACCGACTTTCGGCTCGAAAGACTCAATATTCTCAAAGAACCATTTGGTCATACGATTTAATTCAGTTATCGCACTCCAAAGATCTTGTCTGGTAACATTGAAGGTTTGTTCTATCACAATTGGTTCATCCGTTTTTTTCATCTTTTAAAAACACTTTTCAGGGTTATTCAAATGCACCACAACGTATTATGGTATGGTGTCGTGCGGGATTACGAAGAGAAAACTTATCAGTTTACACCAACTTTTTTTACGAGCTACAAACGCTCGTAACCCTTTGAAACCCGCATGCACTATACCATGTGCGTGCGCCATGTATGAGCAGTTCGCACCTGCTGGAAGCAACAGTAAAATTTCAAAATTACAAATAATTTCGGTTAAACATCGCTCAAAGCAGGTCTGTTTTCCCAGAGGGTGTAAGTCTCTCATTCAAGTGGTCGTGCCTGAAGCATTAGCAAGTCGCAAGCTTGTTGTTGGTGACGACAACAGTGAAGGAAGCGACTGCTACATCCGGTTGATCTCCCCCTGACCGGCACCTGTTCCCTTATACCTGTTCCTGGCAGTATTGAATTTGTAGCGTACCGTCAGCTCCAGCTCGCGCGTATCCCAGCGGCTGAACTGGTAAATGTTGAGACGGTCGTTATAGAATTTGATGTCCATTGTCTGCCCACGGAACAGATCGTGCCCTTTCAGTGCCACCGACAGTCGTTCATCGAAGAACGATTTGGTGACTCCCATGTTGACCACGAACTGGTGGTCGGTCATTACCACGTTTTGTTGAGATCCTTTACCCTGAAAATTGGCATCGAGGGTCAGCAGAAATCCTTTAGGCAGCGAGAAAGAGTTGTTCAGCGATGCGGTTGGTATGGGACTGTTCAAACGTACCTGCTGATCGTTGCTGGTGATGGTGAGCCATTGTTTCATGAACCCGATGGTGGCCTGTGGAGCCCAGATGCCGAATTTGGGAGAAGCGGTCAGGTAAGCGGTGAGGCTGGGCAGGTTCTTCACGTTGCGGGTAGAGAGCAGCGTCACGGCGGGATTCTCCTCCATCTGTGTCGCCCACTGCATGATCACATCCTTCTCTTGTTTATAGCTGACCATGAGTTGCAGGAATTTCCAGGAACCGGTCAGTGACGCATCGTGGATGAGGGTCGGCTTGAGAAAGGGATTACCTGTTTGCATGGTGAACCTGTTTGCATAGAAGATGCTGCTTCCCAGCTGCCAATAGGCAGGGCGGACGGTTTTCGCTGTATAACTTAATTGCATTTGTACATCCCCCAGGGTGTTGCTGTAGGAGATATTGGGGAACCACCGTGTGTAATGCCTGCTCTGTTCCTCCATCTTCTCGTCGTGACTGTAATAGTCGGAATATACATTCTCAAAGCGGACTCCGGCAGTTATCTGTCCGATGGATGTGGAGCGGGAGCATTCGGCAAAGAAAGCGTTGTTATCGTCATGAATGGAGGTATTGGTTGAAGGGATACCCTGAATATCGGTGATATAATCATCCTCACGGCGGGCACGGGTATATTCGTTTCCTACCGAGAGCTGCCCCTTCAACAGAGGGTAGGAGAGTACCAGCCGGGTTGCAAACAGATGATTTTTTATCCGGTTGTCGGAGGTGATGATCCGGTCGTCATATTCCTGACTGCTCTCGGTAATGGCCGAAGCGGTTGATTGGCTGCTCCTATAAAAATCGCTGTTGAAATCCACTTTCAGCTCTCCGAACTTACCATTGTAGTAGGCATTCAGTCTTTGCCGTGGTTTGTTGTTTCGTGTCTGACGATCGCTGCTTTCCCATCGGTCGTAGAACGTTCCGTTGGCATATACATCGCTCAGTGTGGCTGTCTCCATGTCATTTATTCCCGGAAAGGCGGTCATGGTGTATTTCATCCCTGCATAGTGGTCGGGTGATATCTCATAGTTGACTCCGGCAATGGTGGTCAACGGGGTAGTGAGTCCGTCCATATAGAGTTCGTTTTTTTGTGTCCATAGGGTATCGACGAAAGCTTCCTGTGCTATCTTGCTCTCATGGATGTAAGCATAGCGTTCATACTTGATTGTTCCGAAGATATCCCATCCTTGATGGCGATAGTTCAGGTTGAGTTGCTGTCGCAGATCGGTATTCTCGGTTTGCAGATAGGTTGATCGCACATCGAAGCTGAGTCCGTCGCCTGTTTTGCGAACGGTATGAATGCGTATCACCGCCTTCACAGAGGCATCGTAACCTGCGCCGGGGTTATGCACAATCTCCACCTCTTTGATGTCGGCGGATGAGATCAGATCGAGTTCCGACAGGTCGCGCAACTCACGGTTGTTGACGTAGATCTTTGCTTTTCCTTTTCCGAAGATTGAGAAATCGCCATCATCACCTGTGATAGACGGCAGCCGTTTCAGCACATCGTTGGCGGTGCCGGCCTTGCTCAATACGGTGTTTTGCACGGTAGCTACAACAGCATCGCTGCGCAGCCTGATACGGGGCAGATCACCCTCTACCACCACTTCACCCAGCAGGGTAATATCCGGTTGAAGCGAGATGGTCTGTTCGCTGAGCACCGGCACTGTTCGTGTCTCGTAACCGATAAATGATACTCTCAGAAGTGCATTGGAGCTGTTGTTATCAGCAAGAAGCAAAAATGCACCCTCCTGATCGGTCGTCGTTCCTGAGATCAGTGTAGAGTCGGGGAGGGAGTAGATGGCCACATTGGCAAATTCAATGGGATTACTGTTGGTATCGGTTACCGTTCCTTTGATCTGAGCATTGAGTGGCAAGAATATGCCACATAGAAATAACGAAAAGAGAATTTTTGTAGTCATCATTTATTTTATTTAATTTTCGATGATATGACTACTCCTCTTTTCATTCGGTTACAACCGGAATCAAAAAAAATCTAACGGGAGCCGGAAAGATCTGTTGGGGATAAATTACAGCAGGACTCAACAGGTGAGGATTTACATCTTCCCGCCGCCACGCATAGTGACGTGATCAATAACGGGTTTGATGTTGAAATAGACTCTTTCCACGCCAAAGCGGTTTTTTCCGAGAGTCAGATAGTTCACCTTCTGGTTTCTTAAAATCCTGTCCTCCCCACCAAAGGAGAAGCCCATGAAAGGAAGAATATCATATTCGTGAGCCACTTTTATCACATAATAGGGTGTCTTCTCCGTCATCCCGTCGCCGGTGCCGACAATGGCGTCCTGGACGATGCGTCTTTTACGAGCTGTGCTTTTGTACGCTGTAGTGTTGTCCTGTTGAGCCAATACCAGCAGTTTCGCATTCAGTGCACGAAGGTTAAAGGGATCCTCCTGTAAGAGTGCATCGGAATACTCCAGTATTTTGGTGTAATCCTGTGCTGTAAAAGATTTCTTTGTCAACACTTTTGCAAGCAGGTTATTATAGGAGGAAGTGTCTGTGGGGACATATCCTGCCTGATATACATATCCGAAGTAGAGATGTCTACCTTCTTCCGGCGTCATGTTGGCATCACTTGTGAGGTATTTATCCATCAGTTTTGGGTAGTAGAAGGAGGAGGAGGGTTCTTTCACATCTCTTCTGATCTGATCATAGTCAGGAGCTTTGAAAAAGATGTCATCCTGCGAGAATGCAGAAAGGAACAGAGATGCGAATAGCATGAGGACAATAGTTAATTTTTTCATTTTATTTTTTTTCTTTATGATGCATCGATCACGGATTAATCATATCTTTAAGGATGATTCACCTGCTTATCACATACAATTAATTTTTCCCAAATGTATTTCCTTATTTTTGTTTTAACAATTATATATCAATAAGAAAACTTAATAGAAAGAGTCGGTTAGCCTGCAACGACTACTGTTTTCCAGAAACCGTCATCTCTCTGTTTATTTTCGTTATAAGTCCCTGCAGCACGCTTCCCGGTCCCAGTTCCACAAACTCGGTGGCGCCGTCGGTAATCATATGCTGTACAGATTGTGTCCACTTTACGGGGGAGGTGAGCTGTGCGATAAGGTTTCTCTTGATTGTGGCGGGATTGGTTTCGCCAATTGTGGTAACATTTTGATAAACAGGACATTGAGGTGCCGAGATCTCCGTAGCCTCAATCGCTGCCATCAGCTCAACCCTTGCCGGTTCCATGAGAGGAGAGTGAAAAGCACCACCCACCTTTAGTGGCAGGGCACGTTTTGCCCCTGCCTCTTTCATAAGTTCACACGCTTTCTCTACTCCGCTTATGCTGCCTGAGATCACTATTTGCCCGGGACAGTTGTAATTAGCCGGGACAACCACATCGTCAATGGCGGCACAGATCTCTTCCACCTTCTCATCTGGCAATCCCAGAATAGCTGCCATGGTAGAGGGGTTAGCCTCACATGCTTTCTGCATGGCCAGTGCACGTTTGTAGACCAGCTTCAGTCCGTCTTCAAACGATAATGCACCTGCTGCCACCAAAGCGGAGAACTCCCCCAGTGAATGGCCGGCAGTCATATCGGGTGTAAATTCCTCTCCCAGCGTTTTTGCCAGAATCACCGAATGCAAGAAGATAGCCGGTTGTGTAACTTTTGTCTGGCGTAGATCTTCATCTGTGCCGTTGAACATGAGATTCGTAATAGAGAAACCCAAAATGTTGTTCGCTTTTTCGAACAGCTCTTTTGCCATGGGTGACGTATTGTACAGCTCTTTACCCATGCCCACAAACTGGGCGCCCTGCCCGGGGAAAACATATGCTTTTTTCATTATTGTAATATTTTATTTTCGTTCAGAAATTATCTATTAAGACTTAAACAGGTTAAGTCCGGTTCTGTTCAATGTCACTATCTCGTTTTTTGGTTTTTTTACTTCTGCATTTCAAGTCGCTTATCGCTTATCGCTTATTGCTTATCGCTTACCACCTACCGCTTATCGCTTACCGCTTACCACTTACCGCTTACAGCTTACCGCTTACTGCTTATCGCTTACCGCTTACCACTTACCGCTTACTGCTTATCGCTTACCGCTTATCGCTTATAGCTTACTGCTATTTGTCCTTCTCCCGTATCTCCACCCGGCGTATTTTCCCGCTGATGGTTTTCGGTAGTTCGCTCACAAACTCAATGATGCGCGGATATTTGTAGGGTGCCGTCACATTCTTTACATGCTTTTGAATCTCTTTCACCAACGTATCGTCTGCTCTGGTCCTGTACTCATCTGCCAGGACGATGGTGGCCTTGATCACCTGTCCGCGTATTTCGTCCGGGACACCGGTGATGGCACATTCAACCACGGCGGGATGTGTCATCACTGCGCTCTCCACCTCGAACGGCCCGATACGGTAGCCGGAGCTCTTGATCACATCATCGGTACGTCCCACAAACCAGTAGTACCCCTCTTCGTCGCGCCACGCCATATCGCCCGTGTGATAGAGATTGTCGGCATAGACCTGGCGTGTGAGCTCTTCGTCTCTGTAATAACCCATGAACAGTGCCAGGGGACGCTTCTCATCGGTATAGAAGACGATCTCCCCCTGCTCCCCATCTTCGGCTGAGCGGCCGTCATGGGTAAGCAGATCCATCTTGTAGAGTGGGTTAGGCACACCCATAGATCCCGGCTTAGGTACGATCCAGGGAAAGGTGATGATGGTGGGTGCCGTCTCTGTCTGACCGAACGCTTCCATCATCTTGATCCCTGTCTGTCTGTAGAATGTGTCGAATACCGACGGATTGAGAGCTTCGCCTGCCGTGGTGCAGTATTCCAGTGCCGAGAGATCGTACCTGCTCAGATCCTCACGGATAAGAAAGCGGAAGATGGTAGGAGGTGCACAAAAGGAGGTCACCTTGTAGGTGGAGATCATGCGGAGCATATCTTCAGGGATGAAACGTCCTTCAAAATCGTATACAAACACGCAGGCACCCACGATCCACTGACCGTAGAGCTTACCCCACACGGCTTTTGCCCAGCCTGTATCGGCTACAGTGAGGTGGATACTGTTTTCATGAAGGTTGTGCCAGTATTTTGCTGTGGTGATATGCCCGAGGGGGTAGGTGAAATCGTGGATCACCATCTTGGGCTGACCGGTCGTCCCGGAGGTGAAGTAGAGGATCATGATATCCCCGTTTGTATTTACCTGTGGTGGTCTCACAAAGGGGGCAGCCTCCTTCACTCCCTGGTGAAAATCGATCCAGCCTGTCGGTATGTTTTCACCCACCATGATGCGGTGTTGTACCGAAGGTGATTTGGCCATGGCCAGATTCACATGTGTTGTCAGGTTATCGTCCTCAGTAGCCACGATGGCTTTTATATCTGCCGCGTTATTGCGGTACACGAGGTCCTTATCGGTGAGCAGGTGGGTAGCCGGTATGGCTATCGCACCAATCTTATGCAGTGCCAGAATTGTCTGCCAGAACTCGATGCTTCTCTTGAGGATGAGCATCACCTTATCTCCTCTACCTATGCCGATGGATTGGAAGAATGATGCCGTCCTGTCCGAAAGCATCTTCAGCTCTCCAAAGGTGAGGTCGCGATGGGCTCCCTTATCGTTGGTCCAGCAGAGCGCTCTCTTGTCCGGATGGGTTGAAGCCCATTCATCCGCTACATCGTAGGCGAAATTGAAGTTTTTCGGAACGATAATATCGTAATTGTCTATAAAATCCTGGTGAGATTCGAACTGCGTTCTCTTTACAAATTTTTCTATCATGACAACCTATGCTTATAACTATCTTTTTTAGGGATATAAAATCACGGCGAGAAACTTCACCTGCTTGTGGTTCAGTGCTTTCATCCCGTGTGGGAGCGAGGAATCGAAGTAGATGCTGTCTCCTTCGCCGAGGATCTGGTTTTTTCCGTTTATATTGAACACCATACTCCCCTCGAGGATCATGTTGAACTCCTGTCCTGCATGAATGCTCTGGTAAAAATCGATCTCCATCGGCTTTGATTCTACCGTTACCACGAATACCTCCGCTACATTATTGGTGAAGCCTGAAGTAAGTGATTGGTATTTATAGGCCGAAACTCTCTCTACGCTTACACCCTTGTCTTTGCGTGTGATATAGTAAGCGTTCATCTTTGGTTCTGTGCCGAACATGAGTGTAGCCAGATCCACGTTAAACTCCCTTTCAATACGTTGCAAAAAGGAGAGGGAGATATCTCTGTCACCCGATTCATATTGCAGGTAGTCTGCGATCTCCACCTCCAGCTTATGTGCCATCTCGTCGGCAGTGAGATCAAGCGCATCTCTCAATCCCTTTATCCGATCACCTATTTGTGTTAAGTCAGTCGCCATAGTATTTTGCGTTTATATAATCCGGAAATATGTACAAAGATATCTCTTTTTTTCAAAGAAACAGATAGAGGCTCATGGCCATCACAGCCATAGCTACCACCAGCCCGGTAATGGAGAGGTGGTGCTAGTGTATAAATGTTTTCATTATCTCCTGATGAATGACTCCGTTGGAAGCAACCATCTCATTTCCGAAAATGTAGTTGTCCGTCCCAGAGAAATCGGTGCACGTACCTCCGGCACATTGCAGGATGAATGCTCCTGCTGCCACATCCCAGGGAGATAAGCCCGAGTGGAAGTAGGTGTCGCTGATGCCGGCAGCCACATAGCAGATCTCGAGTGCTGCTGAGCCTTTGATGCGGAAGCTGCACTTGCGGAACTGCTTCATGGTATTTCTCAGAATCTCTTCTCCCTTATCATCCAGACTGTAAGGAATGCCAAAACCGATATAGGCATTCTCCAATACAGACTGAGTGCTGACCGTCAGGGGTACTTCGTTGAGAAATGCTTTACCCCTGCCTGTGGCGAAGAACATCTGATCCAGCATGGGATCGAATACCACACCCAGTATGATCTCATTCTCTTTCATCAGGGCGATACTCACCGAGTAGGGTGTGTCGCCATGCACGAAATTGGTGGTTCCATCCAGTGGGTCGATAATCCATGTGTAGGCTTTTATCTCATTTTCTACGGTAGCCTCTTCGGTGAGAAAACCGGCTTCAGGTAACAGCTTCTTCAGTGCGACCACCAGTCGTGTTTCAGCCTCTTTATCGATGTAGGTCACATAATCACGTGTACCTTTCATCTCTATATCTCTCTTCTTCAGCTCCCTCTGTTCACTCTTAAGATACTCCCCCGTGGAGCGTGCGAGGATCTTCACCTCACTGATCAATTTCTCTAAATCCATACGTGTAAAAAGTTAAGGTATTTTATTCGTTATGCTACCTTGCAGCTATTTGTCAGGAAACATGGAATCCCACCAGCGTGAGTCCTCTTTCAGCCATTTGGCAAACCAGGCGTGAATAGCGTTGTTCCAGGCGATACGTTTGTCGTAATCGTAGATTGCATGATTCTCTCCCTCCACCTGGATGAATTCTACCGGTTTATCCAACAGCTTCAGGGCTGTATACATCTGAATACTCTCTCCAATAGGCACGTTGGTGTCAGCTGTTCCGTGCAGCAGCAGGAGAGGTGTCTCTATTTTATCGGCATGGAAAAGGGGACTCTGTTCCACATAGAGCTGTGGATTGTTCCAGGGATAACTGCCTGCGCTGGCGCCTGCGCTGTATGAATAGCCCCAGAATCCTTCACCCCAGTAGCTGGTTATGTTGCTTATGCCGGCATGTGAAACTGATGCTGAGAAGAGATCTGTTTTGGTGATAAGGTATTGTGTCATGAACCCCCCGTAGGAGGCACCTATATTGCCTATTTTTGTCCCGTCGACAAAAGGATGAGCTGCAACGAATGCCTTCACTCCTTCAATGATCTCTTCTGCTGTCTGCTCACCCCATGCATTCACATGGCGCGCTGAGAAATCCTGCCCGTAACCTGTCGTGCCGCTTGGCTGCAGCGTGTAGACGATGTAATCCTGTGCCGCATATACATGCAGGGGATAGGTACTTTCAAAAGTTCTTGAAGTGGGACTTGTGCCGCCGTAATAATAGACGATGAGCGGGTATTTCCTGTCAGGGTTGAAGTTGGGTGGCAGATAATAACGTCCTTCGATCAGATCACCAAAGGAGCTTTTAAAATTCCAGTCCTTCACCTCTCCGAGGTTGAGCTTGCTTAATCTGTCGGCATAGGGATCGGAGATAAGTGTGGACTCCAGCGTTTTCATGTTCAGCAGATAGCTCCTGCTGGAGTTGGATGTGCTCACACCTGTATAGGTGGCCCAGGCGGCATTCTCGGCAATGTTGAAAGAGCGGATCACATCTTCCCTGAGTGGCAGCTTCTCGAACTTCTTCGTTCGCGGTGCGTAGCGATATATGCTGGCGCGATCACCCTCTTCCACACGGTAATAGATCTGGTTATCGAGCGGGTTCCACTCCTGTGCGCTGATAGCCGGATCGAAATCCTTTGTCACGGGTTCTACCTGCTTACTCTCCAGGTCCATGATGAACGATTGGGTGTCGTAGCTGTTGGCGATCTGTCCTTGTTGGATGTTGAGCCCGATGCCGTTGAATGCTTCGGGAGCGCCGTGGATAAGTAACTTCCTGCCATCGGGAGAGAACTGTGCGGAGTAGGTGTAGCGCTGATCCTTCCAGATGGTGTCTGTCGTCATTGTCTCCAGGTTCAACAGATAGAGCGAACTTTTGCGGAAGGGGCGTTCAGCAAGATCCTCCTCGGACGTGGAGAATAGCAGCAGTTTCACATCCTCCGTCACATCGTTGAGTGAGGCTGTCTGTCTACCGAAGGTGAGCTGCTGGGTGAGTCCCGTGTCGAAGAAATAACGATAAATGAAATAGCGGTCGCGGTAATGCGACTGACGGTCGTCGATGCCAATAAGACGCTTGAGTCCGCCGGGATTGCTGATCGTGATGGTCTCTTTGGATGAGAAAAACATCGATTGTTCATCCGGTGCAATAAAGAAATTCTCTTTGGGTAGGCTTTCTGCAAGAAGGATGGTTTTCACTGTCAGTGGATCCATCGAATAGAGTGTTCTGCCCTCTTCGGTGTCAGTCACATAGTAGAGCAGATCCGTTTTCGGCATCCATTTCAGTTGTGAACGGTTGGCCGGTTCGGAGAAGATGGTTCTTTTCTGCCTGGAGTCGTAGATCTCAGTGTAGGTACGATTTTTGCCACCAGGAAGAGTTTCACTAAGGCTTAACAGCACAAACCGACCACTGGGAGAGATAGAGGCGTTGTTTACCCGTGTTCCCTCCACTATATCTTTGATGTTGATACGCCGTTTATTGATATTGTTGAATGTATAAATCAGCAGTGAATCTGCCTCATCGGCTTTCAGTTCAATTTTCACCGCGGGATCAATCTTGTTCTCTGCTGACGTGAGCATCTTGATCACCACACGAACGTTGTTGGTGAAACCGTTCAACCCCGTGTCGACCGAGCCGGCCTGATGAAGGCTGTCGTTCACCTCTGCTTTGGTAGCCCGTTTCACGTTGTCTATCCAAAGCTCCAGCCTGTCGGGAGAAGTGATCGTTATTTTTCCTTTACCATAACGGTCAGCAGAGAGATAGAACGATAGTAACTGGAAAGCATGCCCCTGCTGTGGTTTAGGCAGGTGGAAATAACCGGCAGTGTCTGGTGTCATTTTTGTGACAAAACGATCATGATCGGGAAAAGAGATGGAGTAGGAGAGAAGCAGCTCATCCGTAAAGGGAGCATCCTTCAAATTCACACTATCCAGTAACACCGGTTTCTGCACCGGTATGGGACCGAAAGAGTGTAACTCCTGCGGTTGTAAGACCTGTTGTGCCTGCAGGCTTGTAGCCAGTAATCCACAGGCAATGATACACCAAAAAAATCGTTTGTTCATATTATGTTTGTTTTTAGCAATAAGCAATAAGTTTTAAGCTATAAGCTATAAGCTATAAGCAATAAGCTATAAGCTATAAGCAATAAGCAATAAGCTATAAGCAATAAGTTTTAAGCTGTAAGCTTTGTAGCTGGGTTGATGATGTTTTCAGCGGTTTAGGCCTTAACGATCAGCGTTCACATCCCATATCCCACATCTCACATCCCATATCTCACATCTCACATCTCACATCCCACATCTTACATCCCATATCCCACATCTCACATCCCACATCTCACATCCCACATCCCAACTCTCACAGTTCTTTGTTTGTCCAGATGTAGTGATTGCTGCACATCTCTTTCAGATCGGGTTCAGCTTGAAAAAAACCGTAAACAGATGATCCTGATCCGCTCATGGAAGCATAAACCGCTCCCAGATCATACAGTTGTTGTTTGATACTGCAAATTTGGGGATATTTTTTGAAAACAGGGAGTTCGAAATCATTTTTCATCCGTTCCCTCCATTCGGCTACAGGTTTTTTAACAATTTCTTTCAGTGACAGCTCCGGTTGACGGGGAGTGATCATCGCATATGCCTCTTTGGTGGGGACTGAAATATCCGGTTTAACGAGTACGAAAAAGAGGTCACCTAAGTCAAGCTCCAGCGGTTCCAGCAAATCACCAATACCTGTGGCAAATGCCGGCCTGTTGTGAATAAAAAAGGGACAATCGGCTCCCAATCGTGTGGCGAGATGCATCAGCTCTTCATCGGAATAACCCAGGCTGAAGTTGTCGTTAAGCAATCGCAGCATCCATGCAGCGTCAGAGGAACCACCTCCCAGGCCGGCACCAGAAGGGATCTTTTTGAGCAGATGTATATCGACAGGAGGGATCTTTTTTTCGGTTGAGATCAGTTTCAGTGCTTTGATCACCATGTTATCCTCCTCGTTTCCCTGCACCATATTGCCCGTTTGGAAAAATCTGTAGGGTAGGGTGAGCACAGGCTCTTCGCCCTGTTTAGCAGAATGGGTAGTTATGTAGGTCCCTGCGTTTGCGAATGGCACATCCATGTTGTCGGCTATGAATGGCACATCCGGATTAGTGGGTGTGGATTTCTCATTTGTGCAGGTGGGCACAATCTCTAACGCCTCTTTTAATCCTATTGGATAAAAGACTGTTTCAATATTGTGGTAGCCATCCTTTCTGCGGGAGACGATGTGAAGACCTAAATTTATTTTCGCGTTGGGAAAACAGATCATATGGTGTAGTTTTGTGCAAAGATAAAGAATTTATCCATAAGATGCTCCTGCTACCTGTTGTCTCTCTCCTGTTGCTGTCATCGTCTGTTTATCGTGGTCTGTTCAGGATCTAGAGCTCAAAGGCTGCCCGCACACCAATCTGTTTAAAGCCCGTTTTGTGAAATGAACCGAAAATGCCGGCATTAAAGAACCGGTTACCAATTCCGTATCCAAACTCTGTGTAGGAAATAATTTGTGGTGTGTATAACTGACTCAGGTAGATCCTCTCCTTATCGGCGAAGTCCGATACAAAGGGAATGCTTTTGAGGATAAGGAAGGGTGTTTCAAACATCATATGCGCCTGGATGTAAGAATCGGAAGCATTGTATAATGTTCTGCTGAGCAGATTGAAATTGCCACCCAGACCGTCATTCCAGTTTTCCGGGAAATTATTTTTCGAGAAATAGACAAAATCAGCGAAATACTCTGTCTCCTGGT
>Ga0209347_1004659_pt1 | contig 14002 bp, 17 predicted proteins | sample AutmiccommuBRH23_FD_187382 | JGI IMG/M metagenome (GOLD analysis project Ga0209347, IMG submission 187382) | Deep subsurface microbial communities from Mt. Terri, Switzerland - Autotrophic microbial communities BRH/23 (SPAdes) (version 2) | ecosystem: Environmental > Aquatic > Deep subsurface >... | reverse complement strand
GCAGCGAAAGTGCTCTCACGGTCGTGGATCGGCTGAAATCGCGACCGTGGGAGCACGCTGGACGCAGACCGCTCGATCGCACCTCACCGCTGCCGGGCGAAGAACTCCTCGAGGCGGCCCGCGCACCCGTCGGCCAGCACTCCCCCGCGCACCTGCGGCCGGTGCGTCAGCCGCCGGTCGCGCACCACGTCCCACAACGACCCGACCGCGCCCGTCTTCGGCTCCCACGCCCCGAACACCACGCGCGCGACCCGTGCCATCACCAGCGCGCCCGCGCACATCGTGCACGGCTCCACCGTCACGGCCAGCGTGGCGCCCTCGAGCCGCCAGCCGTCCCCGAGCGCCCCCGCCGCGGCGCGGAGAGCCAGGATCTCCGCGTGTGCGGTGGGGTCGCCCAACTCCTCGCGGGCATTGGCCGCGCGGGCCAGTTCGGTGCCGTCGGCGGCGACGACCACCGCGCCGATCGGCACGTCACGGGGTCCGGCGGCGGAGGCGGCGTCGAGGGCGGCCCGGATCAGGTCTTCGTCGGTCAACGACCCAGGCGGTCGAGCAGGGCCGACAGTTCGTCGGCGAACCCCATCTCCCTGGCGATCCGGCCCACCTGCTCGTCGGCGTAGAGGTCGTCGCTCTCATCGCAGATCACCCCGAGCACCGCCTCGGGCAGTCCGATGTCGGAAAGCAGGCCGAGGTCGCCCTCCTCGAACGGGTCGGCGCCGTCGAGGTCGTCGTCCTCGATGTCGGCGTCGAGCTTCTCCAGCACCTCGGCGGCGATGTCGTAGTCCAGCGCCGCGGTGGCATCAGACAGCAGCAGCCGGGTGCCCGACGGCGCGGGCCGCACGATCACGAAGAACTCGTCGTCGATGTCGAGAAGACCGAAAACAGCACCAGCACTGCGCAACTCACGCAGCTCGGTCTCAGCGGCCGACAGGCTCGTCAAGGCCGCACGATGCATCGCGGTGCATCGCCACTTGCCGTCCTCACGGACGACGGCCACACCGAAGCCATCCGGCACATCCACTGCCTGCTTCTGCGGCTGTGCTCTCTGCGCTCCCATGGCAGTCACCGTAGTCTCCCGTCAGGGCCTTGACCAGCGAGTCCATCCCTCCTCGCGACCTCCTCCACTCGCGCGGGGCCGCCGGTGTGCCAACCTTGAGACGTGACGAAGACACCGGTGTGTGTGGTCGGTCTCGGACTGATCGGCGGCTCGGTCATGCGCGCGGCGAAGGCGGCAGGGCGCGAGGTGTTCGGCTACAACCGCTCCGTGGAGGGCGCCGACGCGGCACGGCTGGATGGGTTCGACGCCACGACAGACCTCGACGAGACGCTGGCGCGGGCCTCGGACACCGGCGCGTTGATCGTCCTGGCGGTGCCGATGCCCGCCCTCGCGTCGATGTTGCGCCACATCCGCGACGTCGCTTCGCACTGCCCGCTGACGGACGTGATCAGCGTCAAGGGTGCGGTCCTCGAGGAGGTCGTCGCCGCCGGGCTGCTGGAGCGGTTCGTCGGCGGGCATCCGATGGCGGGCACCGCGCACTCGGGGTGGGCCGCCGGGGACGCCCGCATGTTCGCCGGCGCACCGTGGGTGCTCAGCGTCGACGACCACGTCGACGCCGGCGTGTGGGCCCAGGTGATGGACCTCGCCCTGGACTGCCGGTCGGTCGTCGTCCCGGCCCGCTCCGACGAACACGACGCCGCCGCCGCGACCATCTCGCATCTGCCCCACCTGCTCGCCGAGGCGCTGGCCGCCACCGCCGGCGAGGTCCCGCTGGCGTTCGCTCTGGCGGCCGGGTCGTTCCGCGACGGCACGCGCGTCGCGGCGACCGCGCCGGATCTGGTGCGGGCGATGTGCGAGGCCAACTCCTCGCAGCTGGTGCCGGTACTCGACGAGGCGCTGCGTCTGCTCCGTGACGCCCGCGAGCAGCTCGCCGCCGACCGGCCCATCTCCGAGCTGGTGGAGGGCGGTCACGCCGCGCGGGTCCGCTATGACAGCTTCAGCCGCCCCCAGATCGTCACCACCGTCATCGGCGCCGAGGGCTGGCGCGACGAACTCGCCGCCGCCGGTCGCGCGGGCGGCGTGATCAGATCCGCGCTGCCAACCCTGGGTAATCGAGGATGAAGCCGTCGGAGTCGACGGTGATCGTCGTCTCGGCCACCGGCGAGTGCAGCTTGATGCCCTCGGGGCCGGCGCTGTAACTGATCGTGGCGACGTCGACCGACAGGTCCGGCACCCGGACGTAGACGACCGGCAGCGTGACCGAGCCCCCGTCCTCCCGGTACACCCCGGTGCGACGGATCGGCAGCGCGTTGAAGAACGGGCTGAAGATCAGGTCGACGTCGAGCGCGCCCTCGAAGGCCGACCGGCTGGTCTGGCCGGAGTGATCCTGCACCAGCCACATGCTCTCCTCGTCGCGGGCGATCGAGAGCTGGCGTTCACGTTCGGCGAGGGTGACGGTGAGGGACAGCCGCTTGGTCGCGCCCGTCTCGTCGGTGACGAGGTCGTAGGAGGCGCTGAAGGCCGGATGCGACGGCGTGGCCGCGGCCACGATCCTGCCGTAGGCCTTGATGCGGGCGCCTTGGAGTTGCACGCGCGCCGACTCCATCCGCGGCACATCGTGTGCACGCCAGGTCAGGATGGCCGGCCAGGAACTGCTCGCGTCAGAGCGACCCTCTTCACTCACCCCTCTACCGTAGGCGACGGCTCCCCTGGTTCGTGGCGGGCTTCGAAAGTGGACCGCGAAGAGCGCTGCGAACCGACACGTGGTCGTGATTCGAGCGCGACCTCGTCGCTGAGCAACGGCTGGGGAATCCGGCGCCCGCCCAGCCTTCCGGTGCCGGGTACCGACGCCCACACCGCGAATGCCAGCGCCGCATCGAGTATCAGCGCCAGCGCCGTCACCATCAGCGCGCCGACCAGAGCCAGATAGAACTCGCGCACCTTGATGCCGTCGATCAGGTACCGGCCCAGCCCGCCGAGGCTGGCGTAGGCGGCGACGGTAGCCGTCGCGACGATCTGCAACGTCGCGGTGCGCAGGCCGCCGAGGATCAGCGGCAGCGCGTTGGGGGTCTCGACGCGCAGCAGGATCCGCCGTTCGGTCATACCCATCGAGCGCGCCGCATCGACGACGGCGGGGTCGACGTTGGCGATGCCCGAGTAGGTGCCTGCCAGCAACGGGGGGATGCCGAGCAGCATCAGCGCCACCGTGGGCGGGATCAGACCCAACCCCCATAACAGGACGCCGAGCAGCAGCACGCCGAGGGTGGGCAGGGCGCGCAGCGCGTTGACGCCGGTGACGACGAGGAACGTGCCCCGGCCGGTGTGCCCGATGATCATGCCGAGCGGGACCGCGATCACCGCGGAGAAGAAGACGGCGATCACGGTGTACTGCAGGTGCTCGAGGATGCGCGCGGTCAAGCCGGCCGGACCGCCCCAGTTGGCGGCGGTGAAGATGAACGACAGCGCCTGTTCGAGGAAGTTCATGTGGCCGCTCCCACCTTCGCGGCGCGGCCCGGTTTGGCGGCTCTGGTCCAGGGGGTCAGTGCCTTGCCTGCGAACATGATCAGTGTGTCGATCACCACGGCGAGCACGAAGATCGCGATGATGCCCGCGAGGATCTGGTCGCTCTTGTTGGCCTGGTAGCCCTCCGTGAACCAGGTGCCGAGGCCGCCGATGCCGATGACCGAGCCGACGGCCACCATCGAGATGTTGGTGACAGCTACCACGCGCAGGCTGGCGACGAGTACCGGGATCGCCAGCGGCAGTTCGATCCTCAGCATCCTGGTCAGCGGCTTGTAGCCGACGGCGGTGGCGGCGTCGAGCACCACGGGTGACACCGCGTCCAGCGCCTCGGGTACGGCCCGCACCAGCAGCGCCACCGTGTAGAGCGTGAGCGCCACGATGACGTTCGCCTCGTCCAGGATCCGCGTGGGGATGATCAGCGGCAGCACCACGAACAACGCCAGCGACGGGATCGTGAACACGATGCTCGCCGTCACCGTCGTCAGCCGCCGCAGCACCGTCGTCCGCTGCACCAGTGCGCCCAGCGGAACGGCGATCAGCAGGCCCAGGACGATCGGGATCAGCGACAGCCGCAGGTGGATCAGCGTCAGCGTCCACAGGTCGTCGAGGTGGGTGAACAGATACCGCATGCGGTCAGCCCTGCCGCCGCTTGTCCAGCGCCGCGAGCACGTCCTCGGCCTTCACTCCGCCGATCACCTGGCCGTCGCCGTCGACGGCCACCCCGAGGCCCGACGGTGACGACAGCGCCGCATCCAGCGCCAACCGCAGGGTGCCGTCGGGCCGGAACAGCGACCCGCCCGCGGTCGTGCTGTCGTAGAGCGAACTACCGTTGCGATGCACCTCGACACCGGCGGCGTCGATCCACGCATAGGGGGTGCCGTCGGGCCTGGTGACCAGCACCCAGTCGCCCGGACCCAGTGCCAGAGAGTCGATCTCGGGCTCGGCGACGTGGCGAAGGTCGTGCAGCGGCAACCCGGTCGCGTGGAAGAACTGCAGCCCACGGTAGCCGCGGTCGGCACCGACGAAACCGGCCACATCGTCGTTGGCCGGGTTGGACAGCAACCTCGCGGGCGCGTCGTACTGCTGAAGGACGCCGCCACGGCCGAACACCGCAACCTTGTCGCCCAGCTTGATCGCCTCGTCGATGTCGTGGGTGACGAACACGATGGTCTTGTGCAATTCGCTTTGCAGCCGCAGGATCTCGGTCTGCAGATCCTCGCGGACCACCGGATCGACTGCGCTGAAAGGCTCGTCCATCAACAGGATCGGCGGATCAGCTGCCAACGCCCGGGCCACTCCCACCCGCTGCTGCTGACCGCCGGAGAGCTGGGCCGGGTAGCGGTCGGCGAGCTTGGGATCCAGCCCGACACGCTCGAGCACGCCCATCGCGGATTTCCTTGCGGTGCGCCGTGATTCGCCGCGGAGCACCGGTACGGTCGCCACGTTGTCGACGACCCGCAGGTGCGGCATCAGCCCGGCGCTCTGGATCACGTACCCCATCCCCAGCCGCAGCTTCACCGCGTCGACCTTGGTGACGTCCTTGCCGTCGACGGTCAACGTGCCCGATGTCGGGTCGATCATCCGGTTGATCATCCGCATCGACGTGGTCTTGCCACAGCCCGACGGGCCGACGAATACCGCGAGGGTGCCCTCCGGGACCTCCAACGTCAGATCGTCGACCGCGACGGTGCCGTCCGGGTAGCGCTTCGTGACGTTCTCGAAGGTGATCATTGCCGCCTGCTCTTCGTGCGAGCGCTCATCAATAACCTATTCCTGGATGGGCTTGTCGAAGCCGTTGTCGGTGATCCACTTCTCGGCCGCCTCGTCGGGGTCGACACCCTGGTTGCCCTCGACAGAGGTGTTCAGTTCGATCAGCCCCTCGGTGGTGAGCTTCGCGCTGACCGCGTCCAGCACGGTCTTGAGCTCGCTGGACTTCTTCTGTGACGCGACCAGCGGCACCACATTGGCGGCCAGGAAAACGTTCTCCGGATCCTCGAGAACCACCAGGTTGCTCTGCTCGATCGCCGGCGACGTGCTGAAGATGTTCGCGGCGGTGACCGTGCCGTTGGTCAGTGCCTGCACGGTTGCCGGTCCGCCGCCGTCGCTGATCGCGATGAAGTTGGCCGGGGCGATGTCGAGGCCGTACTTCTCCTCGAGCCCCACCAGGCCGGTCTGGCGGGTCTGGAATTCCGACGGCGCACCGACTTTGACCTCGGGCGAGCGTGCGGCGAGATCGCCGATCGTCTTGAGGTTCCAGCGCTGCGCGGTCTCCTCGCTCACCGCGAGGGTGTCCTTGTCCTCAGCGGGAGACGGATAAAGGATCGACAGGTCGCCGGGAAGGGCCTTGAAGAGCGCGAGGAGCACCTCGTCGGGCGTGGTGGCCGTACTCTTCTCGTCGAAGTACTGCAACAGGTTGCCTGTGTACTCGGGGATGAGATCGATGGAATGGTCCTGCACCGCAGGGATATAGGTCTCGCGGCTGCCGATGCCGAACTGGCGGGTGATGGTGAACCCGTTGGCTTCGAGTGCCTGGGCATAGATTTCGGCGATGATCTTCGACTCGGTGAAGTCGGCCGACCCCACCTTGATCGACTTCAGGTCCCCCGATATCTCACCGCCGCCAAGGGGGTTCGAGCTGCCGCATGCCGACAAGGCCACGGTGATCAGCGCGAACACGGCCGCCAGTACGGCAATGGACCGATTCCGCATGGTTCGTCCGGAGTGCTTCACGCCAACGTCCTCTCAGCCTGACGGGCCTGCGAAAGTCTGAAGCGACCCTAACGCGATCGGCGTGGTGGTTTCATTCAACCGGCGAAAGGGCAAAGATGGAGTCATGACCAGCGATCCGTTCGCGTCGCCCGACCCGCCGCCTCCGCCGCCCGGCGCGCCGGGTCCCCCGCCACCGATGAAGTCCCGGCCACCACCCGAATCGGCGGTCACGTTCACCAGGGCCGCCGCCTTGTGGGCGTCGCTGATCCTGGGCTTCCTCATCCTGGTTGTGCTGCTGATCTTCATCGCGCAGAACACGGAGTCGGCGGAGTTCACGTTCCTGGGCTGGCACTGGTCGACGCCGCTGGGAGTGGCCATCCTGTTCGCCGCGGTGGCCGGGGGACTGATCACGGTCGCGGTCGGCGCCGTGCGCATCCACCAGCTACGCCGCGCGGCCAAGAAGAACCTCAAAGCCGGGCTGTAGCCAGCTCACCGGATCGACACCAACTGGTCGAGCGAATCGCGGGGCAAGTCGCCGTCGACCGTCGCGGTGACGACCATGTTGTTCAGATTGATGGAACCCTTGTGGTTGTCCAGGAAGGCGGTGTCGGCGGCGTCGCGTCCGGTCGCGATGCGCACCATCGACTGCCGCGGCGCCAGGCACGTCGCGTCGGCCGCCCGCCACTGCCCGTCGACGAACGCCTCCGCGACCGCGTGGAAGTCCATCGGCTGACAGCCCGGCGCGTACACCGAGACCAGGCGGGCGGGCACATTCACCGCGCGCAGCACGGCGATCACCAGATGTGCGTAGTCGCGGCACACGCCGGCGCCCGCGAGGAGCGTGTCGGCGGCCCCGTCGATGGGGTCACTCGAACCGGGAACGTAGCTCAGCCGGGTGCCGACCCAGGACGACACCTTCTCCAGCAGCGTGGCCGAGTCGGCGAACTCACCGAACTCGGTGGCGGCGAAACCGTAGAACTTGTCGGCCTCGGCGTAGCGGCTGGGCCGCAGATAGGTCGACAGGTCGATGTCACGCAGCGGCGCCGGTTCGGCCTGCCCCACGACGGACGCGGAGTAGGTGGCCTTCAGGTTACCCACCGGGGCCTCGAACTTGTGGATCCGGTTGCCGTGCTCGCCGGCGATCTCCTGAATGTCAGCGGCGGGAATCGCCTTGCCGTTCAACACGAATGACAGAGATTCGGTGACGGCGGCGCCGGGCTGAGGTGCCACCGCGATCTGGAACTCGAGTGTGGTGGGCGCGGTGATCTCCACGTCCAGCTCCGCACCGACATCACGCTTCATGGCCGCACGCCCTCTTCTGATTCCGGAAAACAGTCTGACGGCGCTTCTTCGGGCCACGCGACTCTCTACCCCGGCAGACTAGGGCCGAAACGTCAGGAAAGCTCGGTCAGCCCGGCGGCGATCAGCGGAGCGACGGCCTCGGCCACCTTGTCGGTGTCGTCGGTGACGCCACCCTCGCGGGCCCGGTAGGCGATGCCCGCCCCGATGATGGCCAGCTTGAAGTACGCCAGCGCCATGTAGAAGTCCCAGTGGTCGAGCGCCTGGCCGGCGGCCCGCGAGTATTTCTCGGCCAGCACGTCCGCCGGCGGGATCAGCTCGGAGGCCCACGCGGCGTCGGCGTGGACGAGGTGGAACGTCGGGTGGCGGTACACACACATCAGCGCGGCGTCGCTGAGCGGGTCGCCGAGCGTGGACATCTCCCAGTCCAGGACGGCGACCACCTTGGTCGCGTCCTCCGCGTCCAGGATCGTGTTGTCGATGCGGTAGTCGCCGTGCACGATGGCGGACCGGCTCTGCGGCGGCAGCGCCTCGGTCAGCTTGGTGTGCAGCTCCCCGACGTCGTCGTCGCAGGGGTCGTCGTCGCGCTTGACGAGGTCCCACTGCGAACCCCACCGGCGCACCTGGCGTTCCAGGTAGCCGTTGGGCTTGCCGAAGTCGCCGAGCCCGACCGCCTCGGGGTCCACGGCGTGCAGGTCGGCGAGCACCTTGATCAGCGCATCCACGCAGGCCTCGATGGTGTCCCTGCCGCCGAGCTCCTCGAGCTGCGCGGTGTGGCGCACCACCCGGCCCGGCACGTACTCCACCATCTGGAACGGCGCGCCGAGCACCGAGTCGTCGTTGCGCATCGTCACCGCGCGGGCGACCGGGACGGGGGTGTCGGCGAGCGCCGCCACCACGCGGTACTCCCGGGCCATGTCGTGCGCGGACGGCGTCAGCCCGTGCAGCGGCGGCCGGCGCAGCACCCAGCGGGAGCTGTCGTCGGACACCAGGAACGTCAGGTTGGACCGGCCGCCGGAGACGAGCTCCGCGCGCAGCTCACCGCTGCGGGGGATCCCGGTATCGCGCAGGTGCTTGTCCAGTGCGGCCAGGTCAAGGCCATCGAGGTCACTCACGGGACTTGTCTACCACCCGGTGCTGTCCGCTCATCGCGCCTGTCTGCTCTTCGCGCGAGCGCTCATCGCTGCCATCTGCTCTTCGCGCGAGCGCTCATCGCTGCCATCTGCTCTTCGCGCGAGCGCTCATCGCTGCCATCTGCTCTTCGCGCGAGCGCTCATCGCGCGTTTCGGGGGAGTAAGTCCCACACGTGTTCGGTGCCGTTGACGCCCGCCACCCACAGCCGGCCGGTGCGCGACGACAGCAGCCGCGTCACCGAGGCGTAGTCGACGTTGAACGACAGCAGTTTCTCGGTGCCCAGAATCTGGTGCAACAGCACGTTGATCACGCCGCCGTGGCTGAACACCGCCACGGTGTCGTCGTGGTCGGCGCCGGCCACCAGATCGTCGACGGCGGCTCTCACGCGGGCCAGGAACGCGCCCTCGTCGACGCTGCTGGGCAGCCGGCCGCTGAGGAGGCGCTCCATCTCGGCCGGGTTCTCGGCGGCGATCTGCTCCACCGGGATGTAGTGGGGTAGGTCGCGGTCGTACTCGGCGAGGCGCTCGTCGACCTCGACGGACACCCCCAGCGCGTCGGCGACCGGCTGGGCGGTCTGGACCGCGCGCACCTGGGGGCTGCTCACCACGCGCTGGATCGGGAACCGGGCCAGCGCGTCGGGCAGTCGCGCCGCCTGCTCGACACCTTCGGCGGACAGGTGCGGGTCGGACCCCTGCCCGGGCTCGCTGCGCAGAGGCAGTGCGTGTCGGACCAGAAGTATTTGCACCGTGACACCATATGGCCCGTGGGCGGATATGCAGATCAGCTGTTCGACCTGACCGATCGGGTGGTCCTTATCACCGGAGGCAGTCGCGGGCTGGGGCGCGAGATGGCCTTCGCGGCGGCACGATGCGGTGCCGACGTCATCGTCGCGAGCCGTAAGTACGACGCCTGCGTCGCCACCTGCGAGGAGATCTCCGCGACGACCGGGCGCGCCGCGTTTCCGTATCAGGTGCACGTCGGGCGGTGGGACGAACTCGACGGCCTGGTCGACGCCGCCTATGACCGGTTCGGCAAGGTCGACGTGCTGGTCAACAACGCCGGAATGTCGCCGCTGTACGACAAGCTCACCGACGTCTCCGAGAAGCTGTTCGACGCCGTGTTCAGCCTGAACCTCAAAGGCCCGTTTCGGCTGTCTGCGCTGATCGGCGAACGGATGGTGGCCGCGGGCCGGGGCTCGATCGTCAACGTCAGCACCCACGGCTCGCTGCGGCCGCACCCGTCGTTCATCCCCTATGCGGCCTCGAAGGCCGGTCTGAACGCGATGACCGAAGGCCTGGCGTTGGCGTTCGGACCGACCGTTCGGGTCAACACGTTGATGCCCGGCCCGTTCCTGACCGATATCAGCGAATCCTGGAGCTTCGAGCACACGGGTTCAGGAACAGCGCGTTGCAGCGTGCCGGTCAGCCGGCCGAAATCGTCGGCGCCGCACTGTTCCTGATGTCGGACGCCTCCAGCTTCACGTCCGGCTCCATCCTGCGGGCCGACGGCGGGATTCCCTAGCTAGAGCGCCGTTCGAAACTGAAGTTGTGTGCGAGATTCGGATGAGAAGTCGCGCACAAGTTCAGTTTCGGCGGGATCCGTCACGGCGTGATGATGTTGAAGGCGGGGTCCGGCTTGTCGAGCACGCCGACGAGCGCCAGCAGCGCGTCGGCGTCGCCGGTGATCTCCAGGCCCGGTGACGTGTTGTCCCCTGCCGCGAGGGTGAGCAGCCGCAGCTTGGTCGCCAGCGTCAGCGTGGCCTGCGCCGTCGCCGCGTCAGCGGGCACCTTCCGGTACACCAGCACGCCGTTGCGCAGGCTCAGCCGATAGTTGGTCTCGATGTCGAGGAACGCCACGTCGATCGCGATGTCGAGGTCCCAGGCGCGCGGCCCGTTGACGCTGATCGCCAGCACGTCGAACATCTGCTCCGGCGACAGCTGGGCCGCCATCGTTGTCGACGTCGTTGTCGGCGTACCGAACTTGCCGTCCCGCAGCTCGGTGGCCCCGGCGAGGAAGAAGTTGCGCCACGTCGCGGTCTCTGCGCCGTAGGCGAGCTGTTCGAGGGTGTCGGCGTACAGCTGCCGTGCGCCGCCGTGGTTCTCGTCGGTGAAGATCACGTGGTCGAGCAGTGTTGCCGCCCAACGGAAGTCGCCCTCGTCGAACGCGGCCTTGGCGATCTCGACGACCCTGTCGATGCCGCCCATCGCGGCGACGTAGCGCGGCCCGATCGCCTCCGGCGGATGCGGCCACAGCCGCCCGGGGTTGCCGTCGAACCACCCCATGTACCGCTGATAGACGGCCTTGACGTTGTGGCTCACCGAGCCGTAGTAGCCGCGGGCATGCCAGGCCCGCTCCAGCGCGGGCGGCATCGCGAACGTTTCGGCGATCTCGATGCCGGTGTAGCCCTGATTCAGTTGCCGCAGCGTCTGGTCGTGCAGGTAGGCGTACAGATCCCGTTGCAGCGACAGGAATTCGACGATCCGGTCGTGACCCCAGGTGGGCCAGTGATGGGAGGCGAACACGACGTCGGCACGGTCGGCGAACGTGTCGATGGCCTCGGTCAGATAGCCCGCCCAGCCGTGTGGGTCGCGCACCAGAGCCCCGCGCAGCGTCAGCAGGTTGTGCAGATTGTGCGTGGCGTTCTCGGCCATGCACAGGGCCCGGTGGCGCGGGAAGTAGAAGTGCATCTCGGCCGGCGCCTCGGTGCCCGGCGCCATCTGGAACTCGATCTCAACACCGTCGATGGTGTGGGTCTCGCCGGTCTCGCGGACGTCGATGGTCGGCACGATGATGGCCACCTCGCCCGTCGACGGAGTCTGTCCCAGGCCGCATCCCACCTGGCCCTGGGGCCCGCGGTCCAGCACGGTGCCGTACATGTACCCGGCACGACGCGCCATCGCCGTGCCCGCGTACACGTTCTCCTGCACGGCGTGCTCGACGAAGCCCTCGGGGGCGAGCACCGCGACCTTGCCCGCATCGACGTCGGCCTGCGTCGTCACCCCGAGCACGCCACCGAAGTGGTCGACGTGGCTGTGGGTGTAAATGACCGCAACGACGGTGCGCTCACCCCGGTGCTCCCGGTACAACGCCAAAGCGGCGGCGGCCACCTCGGTCGACACCAGAGGGTCGATCACGATGACCCCGGTGTCGCCCTCCACGAAGGTGATGTTCGACAGGTCGAAGCCGCGCACCTGGTAGATGCCCTCGACCACCTCGTAGAGACCCTGCTTGGCGGCCAGCGTCGACTGCCGCCACAGGCTGGGATGCACGGTGGTGGGCGCGGCGCCACCCAGGAACGCGTAGACGTCGTTGTCCCACACCACGCGTCCGTCGGCGGCCTTGACGACGCACGGCTGTTGTGCGGCGATGAACCCGCGGTCGGCGTCCTCGAAGTCCCTGGTGTCGTCGAACGGCAGGGTGCCCAGGTGTCGGCGGTGCGCGGATTCGATGGTTGTGGTCGGGGGCTTGTTGTCCATGTCTGCAGAGATTGCCACGCCGGCACTGCCCACGGTGGTTGACTGGCGTTATGGATGTGCGCCGAGTTGTCACCGGACACGATGCGTCCGGCAAGTCCGTGTTCGTCAGCGACGAGGCCGTCGCGCCGCGCAAGCCGGTGCTGCTGCCGGGCTCCGAGTTCACCATGTTGTGGGGCGGAGACGAGGCACCTCGGTTTCCGGACGACGGATCGATGCCGAACTGGCACACCTACTTTCCGCCGATCGGCGGGTTCCGGTTCTCGATGTTCACGCTTCCGCCCGGGACCGCCGAGGCCAGGACGGACAACCTCAGCACCGAGGAGGCGGCGGCCGACGGTGAGCAGAAGCTACCCGGCCTGCTCGGCTACATGGAACTCGACGATCCCGGCATGCACACCACCGACACCATCGACTTCGAGGTGGTGCTGGAAGGCACGGTGATCCTCGAGCTCGACGACGGCGCCGAGGTGACCCTGAATCCGGGTGACACCGTCGTGCAGAACGGCACCCGGCACCGGTGGCGCAACCCCGGTGACACACCCGCCCGCCTGGCGTTGTTCGTCTGCGGCGCCCACCATGCGAACGTCAACCGCGCATCGCCTCAGCAAGCCGGCGGGCCGGGAGTTACTGGAAGCACTTGAGCCGCTGGGCAACTGGGCCGGGAAGCACATCGACATGATCTGCGCGGCCGACGCCGGCTAACGGCCCTGTTCGGCCAGCCACGCCTCGGCACGCCGCTTCGAGGCTCGCGAGAGCCAGGCGTCCTGGATCAGCTCCCGCAGTTCGGTGACGCCGACCTCGCCCAGTCGGCCGGCACGTACCAGCACCGACAGGTGCCCGTTGAAATGCTCGGTGGTGAAGAACGGTGAACCGGGGTCCTGGACGAGGGCGAGTTTGTCGGCCTCGGATTCAACCCAGATCACGATGACGTCCGGATAGCGCTCGCCGGTGTCCGGGTCGACGGCGTCGGGGCGGGGGGTGCGGAAGAACACGAAGGACTTGCCGCCGACCTGGTAGATCGGGTTGCCGGCCTTGGGCCCTTCGATCCGCGTCACGTGCGGCATGGCCGACGCGATTTCGTGGACGTCGGCCTCGGTGGCGGGCCGGTCACGCATCGCGGACCACGTTGTGCAGCTGCACGTCGGTCAGCTCCCCGCCGTCGATCGTCGCGGTCATGTACGTGCAGTGCGGCTGGCGGCGACGGTCGGTCGGCGAGCCCGGATTGAGCAGCCGCAGGCCGGATTTCGCGGTTGAGTCCCACGGGATGTGGCTGTGCCCGAAGACCAGCACGTCGGTGTCCGGATACGTGGCGGCCATCCGCTCGTCACGCCCCCCCGAGGCGCCCGTCTCATGCGTGACGGTGAACCGAACGCCGTCCAGGACCACGTCGGTGCGTTCGGGCAGCCGGCGGCGCAGCTCGTCGCCGTCGTTGTTGCCCCAGCACGCCACCAGCCGCGGCGACCGGGCCTCGAGCGCGTCGAGCAGTTCCGGTTCCACCCAGTCGCCGGCATGGATCGCCACGTCGGCGTCGTCCACCGCGTCCCAGACGGCGGCAGGCAGGTCCCGCGCACGCTTCGGAAGATGGGTGTCGGCGATCAAGAGCAGGCGCACACCCCCAACCTACCGAGGGGAATCGGGCCTCCTGCTTCAGCTGCGGTCGGGCTCGGTGCGCGGGCCGAAGCCCTCGGGCGATTCGCCGGCCGTGGCGTGGCGCCCGACGTGGGCCTCCTCCCGCATTCGGTCGACCATGTGCGGATAGTGCAGCTCGAAAGCCGGTCGCTCCGAACGGATCCGGGGCAGCTCGGTGAAGTTGTGCCGCGGCGGCGGGCAACTGGTGGCCCACTCCAGCGAGTTGCCGTAACCCCAC
>Ga0209347_1004657_pt1 | contig 14008 bp, 11 predicted proteins | sample AutmiccommuBRH23_FD_187382 | JGI IMG/M metagenome (GOLD analysis project Ga0209347, IMG submission 187382) | Deep subsurface microbial communities from Mt. Terri, Switzerland - Autotrophic microbial communities BRH/23 (SPAdes) (version 2) | ecosystem: Environmental > Aquatic > Deep subsurface >... | reverse complement strand
AACTCTCAAATTAACCGCAGATCCTTATGATGATCAGGTAAAAAGATCTGGTCAATTATATGGACAAATAAACTTAAGTAAAGTTTAATCCCCTCTTTATTTTATGAATCACAATATTATTTGATTCAGGTAGGGCTATTGTTTATAATTGATCATGCAGATTAGTGTCCTTAGGAGCATGTTCAGAAACCAGTCAGAAAAATAAAAGGAACTAACATCAATTACTCCTGGTTTTTTATTTTCTTCTGAGATTTTGTGTTGAATCGCGTACAGCCCTGAATTCACTTCCTTCGGCCCAGTCGGGAAAACTACTGCTGTTGGCCAGTTCCCTGCCGATAAGAAAATAGAGTTGCAGATCCTGGTTGATGCCATCATAATCCCACAGTTCATTCACAACATCATCGGGGGTATGGTACCTCATTTTGTTGTCCTCCTGTACCATTTGTGAATATTCGTCATCCTTCCCTGTATAATCGTTACCGCCTTTTGCATAAATCATAGGAACACCCTTCCGGGCCAGGTTGATATGGTCGCTCCGGAAATAGGATCCACGCTCCGGATAGGGGTCTGGTTTTACAGTACGGTTTTGTGAGGCAGCATGCTTTTCAAGGATGTTGTCGAGTTCTGAAAAGCCGTAACCTACGGATACCACATCATTGGTTGGCCCGTACACATTCATTGCATCGATGTTGATGCCAGCCACAGTTGTTTCAACAGGAAATGCAGGATGTTCAGCATAATATTTCGACCCTAGCAACCCTGACTCCTCTGCGGTGACAGCCATAAAAAGTACTGAACGTTCAGGTGCTTCGTCTTCTGAAATAAAAGCTTCTGCAATGGAGAAAAGAGCTGACACGCCGGTTGCATTATCGATGGCTCCGTTATAAATATCAACCCCATCATCGGTTTTTACCATGCCAAGATGGTCCCAGTGGGCCATGTAAACTATTGTTTCTTCCGGATTTTTGCTGCCTTCGATATACCCAAGCACATTATGACATTCCGAATGGTTGTAGCGGTTCCTGAAAGAAACAGAAGCTTCAGCATTAAGGGGTAGTGCCGAAAACCCGGGTAGGGCAGCCTGTGCAAAAGCCTGTTCCATATCGATGCCTGCCTCCTGAAATAATAATGCTGCTGCATCATAATGAATCCATCCTTCAACCGTGAGCCTGCCGGTATTTCCATCAACAACCACGCTGTACTGTTTACCCGACCATGAGTTCCGCACAACCTCCCAGCCGTAACTGGCAGGCTCCGTCTGGTGGACAATCAGCGCCGCGGCAGCACCCTGACGGGCAGCTTCTTCAAATTTATAGGTCCACCTGCCGTAATATGTCATTGCACGTCCATTGAACATTGAACTGTCACTGGTAACAAAACCCGGATCATTAACCAGCAGGATGACAGTTTTACCCTTCACATCAATACCTTCATAATCATTCCAACCGTATTCAGGGGCAACGATGCCGTATCCTGCAAATACCACCTCAGAATTGCTGAGCGTGATTTTATCATCCATCCTGTAGCTTCCTATGACCATTTCATCAGGGTAATTTAATGTCAGCGCATAGTTGGAGCCAGTAATTGTAAGGGGAGAAAACTCTGAACTTTCAGTTTCAAGAAGTGGCACTGCCTGAAAATATGTTTGTCCGTTACCGGGAGAAAGTCCGATTTCCTTAAACCTGCTTTCTATATAACTTTTTGACTTTATTCCTCCCGGTGAGGCAGGCGCACGGCCTTCGAATTCATCGGACGAAAGAATCTTTACGTCTTCTTCGAAATTCTTTCCAACAGGAGAGGTAATGGTTCCGGAGTAACCGCATGAAGCCATTAACGCCATTATAACAGGTAAAATCAAATACGTTCTGAATATGGTTGCTTTATACATGATACTTAATTAAAACTTTTAAGTCTTTTGTTATTTGGATTGAAACAGATTGAATGGATATGAAGTTTAAAAGGAAGAAAAACGATGATTACCTGTTCCCTCACCCCTCCAGCGCACATTTACCCCACACCCCTCTCCAGGGCAGAGAGGGGCGAAGATTCCGTTCACTATTTTATCCTGTAGTGCATTAGAGTATCCCTGGTTAACAATCTTTGTTGCCACCGAAGGTGCTTCAATCTGTTAATCAGTGGCAAATCTCTTTTCCAATTCGTGTCATCCGGGAAATTCGTGGTTTAAATTCCTAATCTGTGAATATGTGGCCAACCTCTTTTCACTCAAGGCCAGCATAAGGTTTATAATGTTAGGGGCCGTTGGGGTTGCATCATTTCTACTAAGTCACACACGGTATACAACCGAATTTCGAAAAGAATAACTTTTTGATGGAATCTGCGACTGAACAAAATTCTGCTCCAGATAATTAACGATAACAGCGACTACCTGTTTCCTCACCCCTCCAGCGCACATTCACCCCGCACCCCTCACCAAGGCAGAGAGGGGTGAAGATTCCGTTCAGCATTTGATCCTGTAGTGCTTTAGAGAATCCGTGGTTAACAATCTTTGTTGCCACCGAAGGTGCTTCAATCTTTTAATCTGTGGCTATTCCTTATTCGAATTCCTTTGGAACCCCGCATATCATTTTGAATGGCTTGTTGCCCGTATTCCGGTACTGGTGTTTTTCATCGGGATGAACAAGTGCAAAATCACCTGCCTTTAAAGGGGTTTCCTCCCCTTTTTCATTAACCAGGGCACCTTCTCCTTCAATGATGTAGTTCATGTGTTCATAGGGATGCTGATGGTAGGGAGTGTGTCCGCCCGGATCAACTGTAAATACCCTTAAAGAATAAACAGGGGCATTGTCGCTGCTGCCAAGAGGCAACTGCTTCCAGGCACCAACGGCTCCTTCCATGGTTACTTTATTCTTTTCAATTTTATCGAGTGACACTGTTTTCATGTTTCACATTTTTGATTTAACCAAAGATAAATAAAAATTTTCAGGGATTACTGGTCATATAACAACTGCACCTTCAGGAAATGCTGTGGTGCAAAGCAATGTTTTCTTTTACCGGAAGGGAAAAGCTGAACCTGCTGCCTTTGCCCATTTCACTTTCAACATGGATTTTTCCATTTTGCCTTTCTACAAATTCCCTGCACAAAACCAGTCCAAGCCCGGTTCCTTTTTCACCATTTGTACCCCGGGCTTTATGTTTATTGTCGATCCTGAACAGTTGCTGAATGTTCTCTTGAGGTATACCGATGCCGTTATCATGAACTGAAACCTCACAAAAATCATTATTTCTGAAGGTTGTTATTGTAACGGTCCCGTTTTCGTTTGTAAATTTAATGGCATTGCCAACCAGATTTCTAAGAATTGTATTAAACATATTGACATCTGCATAAATAAAAATTTCTTTATCAATGGTTGCCTCCATTTTAATGTTCTTTTTTCGGGCGGCTGCCTCAAACAATCCAATTGTTTCATTGATCTTTTCACTAACGTTGATAATTGCCGGAATATAGTCTATTAAATTAGTCTGCATTCGTGCCCAGGTCAGCAGGTTTTCCAGCAACTCATATGCATGTATGGAAGCATTATAAACATTGTTCAGATGAAAATGCGCTTCTTTGGGCTTCATTTTTTTTATGTCCATAACCAACACTTCCAGATAACCCATTATAGTATTGAACTGGTTTCCCAGGTCATGGCCAATAATGGAAAAGAGTTTATCCTTTGTAAGGTTCAGATCTCTCAGTTCAATATTTTTTGCAACAATTAACCGTTTTTGTTCTTCAATCTGCATTGTCCGTTCCTCCACTTTTTGTTCCAGAAACTTTTTGTCATTCTTTAATTTTCTCAGGCGTAGCCTGATATATATAAACATAAGCAGAATGACAAGAACAACGTATGAAATATATGCATATGTGCTTTTCCACCATGGAGGTAAAACAGTAATTATTAGACTGGCATCATTTTCATTCCAGACGCCGTCGTTATTTGATCCTTTTACATGAAAAACATAATTCCCGGGCTGAATTCCTGTAAAGGGAACAAACCTTCTGTTTCCAATATCAACCCAATCTCCGGAAATGCCTTCCATTTGCCATGCATATCTGTTTTTCCCCGGATTGGTATATTCAAGTGCTGCAAATTCAATTGTAAAAGAAGATACATTATATTCCAGAACAATTTCCGCTTTATTTTGAATCTTGACTGTTTTTATGTCAGAACCTTTAGTTTTGGAAAATGAGGTGAAAACCAGGTGAGGAGGGTATGGATTTTTGGCAATAGAATCAGGATTGAACGAGTTGAATCCGTTCATGCCTCCAATGAGCATTTCGCCATCAGGACACAGGCAGGCTGCACGCAAATTGAATTCAAGGCTTTGCAAACCATCTTCAGGTGTAAAATTGTGAAAAAGATTCTCATTCCTGTCAAACTTGCAAAATCCCTTCCCTGTTGTAACCCACATGTTTCCGCTTTTATCTCTTATGATTTCAAAAATGTTGTTGTTAGGTAAACCGTGTCCTGCTGTGTACCAGGTAAAGGAAGAGTCATTTTTGCTAAAAACATTTAAATAGGTGCTGGTTCCAATCCATATCCTGCCATTGGTATCTTCTCCAAGTGAAATAACCAGATTGTCGCTCAATTCTTTTTCCTCTTTTCTGAAATGGTAAATGTTATTTTTGACAGGATTATACATATCGAGGCCGTTTACAGTTGCAATCCATATCAAGCCTTCAGAATCTTCGAGCAAACAATAAACCAGATTTGCACTCAGCCTGCGATTTTCCGTACTTTCATTTTGAAAAACCTCCACTTCTGACATTCCCCGGTTTATTTTATAAAGGCCGTTTTGTGTGCCTATCCAGTAGTTCAGGTATCTGTCCTGGATAATCATATTTATCCTGACATTGTTGAAAACAGGCAATGCCGGTTTATTAAAAAAGATGTACCAGGGGATAAACCTGTTTTGCGTTTTGTCATGAATCAAAATGCCGTTTCGGGTCCCCAGCCACATACGTTTTTCATGGTCTTCAAAAATAACGTGAATGAAGTCATTGTCTATTTTATGGTTTCCGCTATGCCGAGTTGAGAAATGTTCGACTGCCCAGGTGGCACGGTTTAAAAGGTTTAAACCTTGTCCCCAGGTCCCCACCCAGATTGTTCCCTCATTGTCTTTATATAAGGAAGCAATTACATTTCCCGTAAGATCGAAGGAAAAAGGTGAATTGCTGTTCCTGTAAAGTGTAAACTTTTTTGGTTTTAAATCTGTTTTGCTGATCCCTGATAAAGTGCCAATCCAAAGGTTTTCGGATCTGTCAATAAAAAGTGATTGCACAATGTTGTGGCCGATATCACTGTTGCTGGTATTGTAGTTCTGAATCTTCACAGGTTTTCCGGCAAGCATTGTAAGTACATATAACCCGTTTCCTTCAGTTCCGACAATCAGGTTTCCTTTCTTATCTTCCAGGATTGCCCGGATACAATGTTCTTCAAATATATTTCCTGGGGCAGTGCATCTGTAATAAAAACTTCCTGAAACTGACCGGCAGAAGGATTGAAGCTGAACATTCCCCGGGAGGTCCCTGCCCAGATGGTGCCTTTTCTGTCTTTAAACAAAGCTGTTATATTAACTTCTTCAAGCAGTTTCCCACTGATGCCTGTAAAAGTGCAGCTTATGAATTCCCCCGTTCCGGCAGAAAATGCAGTCAGCCCATTTGTTGAGCCAACCCAGATTTTATCATTTTCGTCCTCCAAAACAGGAATTCTGACATCTTTTACTGAACCATCATAATTCCCGGTACTTTGAAAAGAGGAGAAGGTATTATTTTCCGGATTGAAGATTGTAATAACGGGTGGAGTATTGATTAGGATGTTTTCGTTTTTCAGGCAAATCACATCGTATATATAATGGGTGATATCGTGCTTAAAAGAAGTTTGCCATTCAATTTGTTCGAACTTGTTTTTTTCTGGCATGTATTTGCTTAAACCGTTCTTTGTGCCTGTCCATAAATTGCCTTTCAAATCTTCGGTCATTGCATAGATCCAGTTGTTGCAAATTGAACCGGAATCGGCAGGGTTGGTGATGTATATATCAAAGGTATCGCCATTGAAACGGTTCAGCCCGTTTTGTGTGCCAATCCATATATAACCTTTTGAGTCCTGGAAAATGCAGTTAACTACGCTCTGGGAAAGTCCTTCGTTGATGGAATAATTGGAAAAGATATAATTTTGGGTGTAACCATCAAGTACACTGAAGAGGCAGAAAATCCATGTTACAGAAAAGATTTTCATCACGTTGAGATTTCAGTGTAAATTTAATCATTTAAAATGAAAATCATGAACTCTTCTACTTGGGTATCAAGATTTATAGTATCAAGACGCAAGACAGGATTATCACGCAGTTCAAATATTTTATTTTAAAGTAATATTATTTCAAGTAGAACATAATCAAGTCTTGATACCTGTGGCTCAATATCTTGTGTTCTTTAACCCATATTGTTTTTATACGGGTTATAACTATATTTACTGAGAAACTTATGCTTTCCCCAATTATTTTGTTTAGCCGGTCAGGCAAGGTCAATACCAATGATTTCGTGATCCAGTACCTGGTTTACTTTAAGTGCGATATCATTTCCGTCTACTTTGATTTCAGGTGATTCATTACTAAACAGTAAACGCACATTTTTCACTTTTACATCTGGCGGAATATTTATTTTCACCTGTGCCGGCACCGGGATGAATTCCTTGAACGGGCCCTTCATCATGGCAGGGTTTGTAAGATTCACCAGGTGAACGGTCATTGATTCCTTCTGTCTCCAGACAGTTACATCTATTACTCCAGGACCGGTAACCTCTGTCACAGGTTCTTCATTCAGTGCCCAGCGGATGGTGTTCTGAATCAGTTTCAGGTGATCGGGGCTCATTACCTGCCAGTACGACCGGTCGATGTCGCCCGGGAAGTAGGCGACCCTTCCTTTGCCCGATTCCCCAAGGTACAAACCGCTGATGTTTGTTTCAGGCCGGGTGGGAAAAACATGTTCCATAGGCAGATCGGGATAGGAAGGAATCACTGTAACAGGGCTTTCAGCTTCCCGAAGTGGTAAGGTTGCTACAGCATAAATGGAGTTGATGATCCGGAAGGCATCTTCCAGGCCTTTCAGTACAGGATGGAATTGTTTGTTCTGCAGGTTTTCCTTTAGCCGCAGATAACTGTTTTGCATAGGGCCTTCCACTCCTGAATTAAATGATGCTCCAAATACATCTGCCAGGCCAAAATCAGGCCTTCGTTTTCCCAGTTCATCATATAGCGATGTTTCGTATGTAGCAAGCAGGCTTCCGCCATTTTGGTGAAACTTTCTCAACTGATAACACTGCTCTTCGGAAAGGGTGGCAATGTTGGGAAGTATGAGCAGTTTAAAAGGTTTCAGATGTTCATCATCAATCAGGCGGCTATTCACCATTTCAAAGGGAATGCGTGCTTCAATCAGTGCCTGGTACATTCCCAGTCCGTGATCCTGGTGTCGCTGCTGCCACTTTTCACTTCCGTAATGGTTGTTCTGTTCCGGAAATACAAGTCCCACTCTTGCCAGTGGAGCTGTATTTCTCAGGTACTTTTCATTTTTGTAGTACTGCTGATAAATTTTTTCCACAACATCGAGCCAGCGCTTATCGTATATCACGCCTGCGAATTTGGTAAACCATGGGCGCATTCCATTGGCGGTTCCTTCCGCCACCCAGATCCTGATTTCCTCCTCTCTCTGAACGGAATCTTTCCAGCGGTATGGTTCTTCAACACCTACGCTGAAGATGCCGCCCAGGGGTTTCATCCCGATGGAAGCCCTTAGTTCCTTTGCCCCTTTCCCATTCGACCAGGGCATGGTATAGCCGCTTCTGGCCTGGTGGTCGGTGAAAACAATGTCGGACAGCTGGCCTGTAATCACTTTATCAGGAAACCCGTTGGGAATGAATCTCGAAGTTGTTTTCTTTTTCCGGATATCATAATCCCACAGCAACCAGAGTTCCTTGAGGCGGTTGGTATTCCAGTCCATATATTTCTGATAGGTTGGATCAAAGCGATCCTGAGCCTTTGGAAGTTCAAGTCCTGCATAATCACGGAAGTTCTTTTGGCAATGCTGACAGTAACAAATTCCATGGCCGGCCCAACGGTTTGCGAATATGCCATCAGGTTCATAGCGTTCCATAATTTCATTATGAACCTGTGACATGAAACCGAAGTTGTAGGGGCCCAGTGCACAAGTGACCCATAAGTCAGGTTTCGCCCAGTGCCTGCGCTTATTTCCATCGGCAGTCACTGCAATCCAGTCGGGATGTGCATCATAAACATCCTGCCAGGCAGCATGAGGGTCGGTGCGGGCAATGATTGACATGTCCATTTTCCGGCAGCCCTTAACCAGGTACCCAAATGCATCATCATCCCCCAGCCAGGCACTCCGGTGGTGAAACGGCACATCGGTAGGGTAGTAGGCTACAATGCCTCCTGCGCTTAATGTGGCTCCGTCGGCATGGATTTTTTTAAAATAGTGCAGCCAGAAATCAGGATCATAGTTTCCCGGGTCATTTTCAACCAGGGTAAGCTGGGCCCATCGCATGGGATGTTCGAACCATGTATCCTGTTCCTGAAAATGGTATCCTGCAAATAAGCTTTTATTGGCAACTGTAACTGTTCCGCCAATGATCGCTGTTGATCTGATGAAGTTTCTCCTGTCCATAGGAATTGGTTTTATATAGCTTCAAAAGATAGATATTATTTTGTTGAAACCAAGAACAGGGAAACAGGAAAAAGCATCTTCAAGGAATCCTGGATTGCATGGAAACAGGCAACCTCGTATTGAACCCTGATCCTGCATCTGGATGCAAAGGTTAATTTACTAACGGGATTTTCGGATAACTTTATTTGCCGTTTGCCGCCGGGCAGATCCAGTAGATATAATTCGTAGTGGACTTAAAGGAAGGATCACCTATTGACCGGGTTTCAGCTATGTGCTTTTTAGTATGCTCCAGCTGCATGTGATAGTCATGAGCGCCCTTGTTTTTCCAGGCTTCTGTAAGGCAAAACAATGTACTGTCGTTGTATGACTGAAATAATGAATAATCGAGGCAACCGGGCTCCTGTTCCATTACTTTGACCTTGCACTCATCGAATGATTTTTTTAAAAAGGCTACATGTTCAGGTTTCACCTTTCGCTCGAAACGCATGACAACCACCATGGAATCTTTGCTGCAGCTGCAGGTGCAATCAGAAGAAGAGTTATCAGGAACTATTGTAAACGAGCTGAGAATTAAAACAATCAGGATGACAGGAACCAGGTTTTTCATGATTAATTTTTTATTGATAAATATTGTTCAGGCAAATGTATTCATTATTTGTAAAACGTGGATAAGCTTTTCAGTTCCCGAATGAATATTATGAAGGGAATTTCACCTGATTGGATATTTTGTCAATGGAAAATTTTTTTGTTCCAATATTTCCCTTTTTAATATCTTTTTTGTTTAAATTTTCCTTAGGATGACTGATGTAAAAGATAAGATTCTTCATACATCTATTGAGCATTTGTTAAAAAATGGAATCAGGGAAATGGCTGTTCATAAGCTTAGTGCATCGTTGAAAATTTCAACCAAAACTTTTTACAGGTACTACAGGAACAAGGAAGTGAAGAGACTACTGAAGTTAGCAAAATCGACAGGATAGAAGAAAAGGAGAACAAAATTATTGTATACTATTTTGCCGGAGGTTATGACATCAGCGTGGATTTTGAAAAGGTGGATGAAAACAATATGGCAGGCAGTTTGCCTGGCATGTTTACTGTAAAGGGAAGCAGGATCATAAAAGAATAAACGTAATACAAAAAAAGGTGGCTGAAACAGCCACCTTTTTTTGATTCAAATTTTTCCTGTTTAATTGACTGCAGGAGTGATAACAAATTTCCGGAATTCAACAGCTCCATGATCCCCCTGGATCATAATGGGGCCGGGTTCTCCTTCACGGCTGTCGAGCGATCCTCCTGTAATGCCGGGTATCGGGCGGTTAGAGATCACTTCAACTCCATTATGAACTAAAGTAAGGTGGCGCCCTACAAGTGTAAGTTCATAAGTTTGCCATTCATTGGGTTTGGCACCTGCATTAAAAGCAGGTTCAATGAATCCATAGATACTGCCAATAGAAACATCGTTGATTACATCAACGCTATCAACAATCTGCAGTTCATACCGGCCCCGGAGATAAATTCCGCTGTTGCTTCCTTCAGGGTAGCGGAATTCAACACTAAGTTTGAAATCATTAAATTTTTCCTTAGTCACGAGGTTTCCTCCAACTTCGGTATTTACAAGTACACCATTTACCATTTTAAACTTGTTGTTATCGGGGATAATCCACCGCGACATGTTATTGTCGAGCAGATTTTTGGGGCTTCCCCAAACCGGCGGTTCTTCCCTGGTGAGCGAAGGAGCCCTTACACCAGTCCATTTGAGCTTATTTCCCTTCAGAACTTTAGTTCCCGAAAGCTTATTGTCCTTCAGTGTGAATTCAAAATTGATATCATCAATATCCATCCACTGCGGAGGAATTGTGAAATGATACTTCTGCTCCTTTGGATCGAAGTGCACCTCGGAAATGGGACGGGCACTTCCTTCATAGCCCACATAATAACCTACCAGGGTAGAGAAGCCCGATTTTTTAACTTCGAGCCACCCCGGAAAACCTTCGGTACTCATTAATCCGTGCCTGAACAGGCCGAGGTTCTGCAGTTGCTGATCCTCTATTGTAATTGTAAGGTTCCACCTGCCGATTACACCCGAGCCATCATTGGGAGATTGTGCGGATATGTAAAAAGGAAACATGAGTGTTATCAGCAGAATCAAAAGAAATTGTTTATACTTTTTCATCATAATTTAATATTTAAATGGTTCACAATAATTATTTCAACTTTACCTGACCATAAAAGTATATTTTTTACAAGACTCTTCCCTATATATAAGATTTAAGAATGTCGAGAAGCTGGTTTTTATTCATCAATCCAGACTGCCTCCATAACAGTTGCCCATTTTTAAATAATGCAAGTGTAGGTACACTTCTGACCTGGAACCTGCCGGCAATCCCCTGGTTTTTATCGACGTCAATTTTAATTACCTTTATTTTACCTGAAAATTCCCGCGCCAGTTCAACTAGGATTGGTGACTGAACTTTGCATGGCCCGCACCACTCTGCGTGAAAGTCAACCAACACAGGTATTTCAGATTGTATAACTGAACTGAAATTTCCTTGCATAACGATAGATTTTTATAATAAACTGATATAACACCTGATTTACCTGCTTTGGCTAAATGAAGCCTAAACAAGTTAAAAAAAATCTTTGAATATCTGTATCAGACAATGAAAGTCTTATAAATGTGGATTTGATTTTGTTAAATTTTTATTTTGAAAGGCAACCTGATGCTGGACTTTAGCACCTTTTTCTAATCAACATTGAATTCGCCTTGATATTCCTGCATGTAGTTCTTCTTTTAAGTCTCTGTCCAAAATTTCTATATTTGTTTTGAAATTTATAAAAACGATAAAACAATCAGAATATCAAAATTTTTGAATTAGCAACACTTAAACTTTAAAAAATGCGAATTATGTTTTGCATGAATCTGAATAGACTTATTTTCATTCTGCTTGCTGGCTTATTTGTTTGTAAATTGGCAGCACAACCGGTTAAGATCATATTTGACACCGATATGGAGTCGGATGTTGATGACGTTGGAGCGCTTGCCATGCTTCATGGTATAGCCGATAAGGGTGATGCAGAGATACTGGCCACAATGGTATGTAGTTTAAATCCATGGGCTGTTCCTGTAACTGATGTGGTTAACACTTTTTTCGGACGACCGGATATTCCTATAGGGGCAGTTAAAACTTTGGGTGTCTACCGCAATTCAGTATATGCAAAAGTAGTTACTGAAGAATTTCCTCAGGATATAGGACTGGGAGAAAAAGCGCCGGATGCAATTTCTGCTTACCGGAAAATTTTATCTGAACAACCCGATACAAGTGTCATTATCGTAACAGTAGGTTATCTTACAAATTTATCATACCTCTTACAAAGCTATCCTGATGACATCAGCCCGTTAAACGGAAAAGATTTGATTAAGAAAAAGGTAAAACACCTGGTTTGTATGGGAGGGCGATATCCGATGGAGCAGGATATCGGGAGATGGGGTAATTTTAAACCAGATCCACAATCGGTTCAACATGTTGCAGCAGATTGGCCTACAAGAATTATTTTTACAGGTGGAGGTGCGTTTGCCGATGAGATACCTACAGGGAAGGTGACATTTAATTTCCCGCCGGAATCAAATCCTGTATCAAGGGCTTATTCGGTTTTCCTGAAAAGCTGGAACAGAAACTGGCATCATAGTGCTGATCTGATCGCAGTTTATATTGCTGTTTATGGGTATGATGATTTTTTTCATTTAAACGTTCAGGGGTACAATCATATTTTCGAAGATGGTACTATGATGTGGAGGTTACAGCCTGACAATCCCCTGCATCACTATGTAAGCAGTTTTAAGGATGGCATAGTTCCTCAGGATGTTGCAGGAATTTTTGATCAGATCTTATATGATGCACTCAGGTTGAGAATAGAAAAGTAAAAATGATATGCCGGTTAAAGTTGAACGTAAACGTGTTGTGTTATCTTCAACCAGCAAAATTTTGGCCATATTAATCCCTCTAAACTGCTAAAGCATTATTATCCCTCGAAGCCAATAAAGATGGATCGGACAAATGATTGCTGGTGCCAAGTATCTTCAGCATCTTTATATGTTCCCAAACTGCAATAATAAAATTCTTGTTTACATGGTAAGGCAGTCCATATTCCTTTGCTTTTGATTGCACGATCTTTGAAATGTCTTTATAATGGATATGGCTGACATTGGGAAATAGATGATGTTCTACCTGATAGTTCAGCCCTCCAACAAACCATGAAAAGATGGTGCTCCTTGGGGAATAATCACACGTGGTATATAACTGGTGAATGGCCCAGTTGTTATCCAGTTCGCCTTCCCCGTCAGGCAGAGGATACTCGGAGGTCGGTACAACATGTGCAGTTTGAAAAATGCTGCTTAGTACAATTCCACCGGTAAAGTGCATCAGTAAAAATCCTGCCAGTATCCAGTACCATGCTACAGGTATTGTAATGAGCGGGACTATCAGGAATATCGTATAATAGACAAATTTTGAAATGGTTAGTTCTGTCAGAAGTTGTTTGTAATTTCGTTTGCCGCTTATCCGTGCTCCCATTGCCTGGTATTTTTTGAGCCGTTTAAAATCTTTGGTAACAATCCATGAAATGGTCATCAGGCTATATAAAAACCATGCATAAATGTGCTGGAACCGATGGATTTTTTTTAACGGCCGGTGGGGAGAAAGACGTAAAATTGAAGGAGGCGCAATATCTTCATCATGTCCTTCAATGTTGGTAAAACCATGATGAAGGGTATTGTGCTGATAACGCCAGTTGGGAGGAAACCCACCAAGCAGGTACAGGGAGTTACCAAAGAATTTATTCACACGCTGGTTTTTGGAAAATGACCCGTGGTTTGCATCATGCATAGTCACCATACCCAATCCCGACATTCCGAATCCCATTAAGACCCAGCATGCCAATATAAGTGTAACCGAGGTTATTAGTCCCGAAATCATCAGTATAAACGGAACCAGATACAGTAGTGTCATAAAAAGAGTCTTCAGATAGATTTTATGATTACCATAGGGCTGAATGTTGTTTGAGTTAAAATACTGGTTTACCGAATTCCTTAAATCGGTTGAAAAATCCAGTTTCTGTTTTGAGTATTTAATATTATTCATTTTTAAAATTTAGTGAAACAAATATGGATTATCAACAGATTTACACCAAAGTTTGTTTGGATGCAAAGCGCGTAACCTGTTTGTCTGATAGCTTAAGATTTGATGAAGAATCATGCAACTGACGCCACGTCAGCTAAGGAATTAAATTATTTTATTGCAGAAGCTAATCCGATAAAACAGCTATAAATTA
>Ga0209347_1004656_pt1 | contig 14009 bp, 15 predicted proteins | sample AutmiccommuBRH23_FD_187382 | JGI IMG/M metagenome (GOLD analysis project Ga0209347, IMG submission 187382) | Deep subsurface microbial communities from Mt. Terri, Switzerland - Autotrophic microbial communities BRH/23 (SPAdes) (version 2) | ecosystem: Environmental > Aquatic > Deep subsurface >... | reverse complement strand
AACAGCATCGCTACCTTCAGTCAGATCGTTTCTACCGACCTGCAGACGATTGAAACAAATGGCGGAGGATCGGCACGCTGTATGCTGGCTGAATTATTTCATTAGGGTAAACCATCCTCAATGAGGATAAATTAATGACTGAAAAGTATTTATTTACATAAATTTCATTTCCTTTGCAGAAGGAAGATTTTTCAACCCTTAATCAAAAAAACTATGTCATTTAAATCAGAACTGAAAGAATTCTTAATGCGCGGCAGCGTCGTGGACATGGCCGTGGGTATTGTGATTGGTGGTGCCTTCGGTAAGATCGTCACCTCATTTGTGAACGATATTTTGATGCCCCCTATCGCCTTGTTGTTTGGACAGGGACAGTTCACTGAACTCAAAGTGGTGCTGAGAGAAGCGGTGATGAGCGGCACAGAGGTGGCTACTCCGGCCATTACCTGGAACTACGGAGCCTTTATCCAGGCGGTCATCGATTTTCTGATCATTGGTGTATCTATTTTCATGGTGATCAAGGCGATGAACAGCATGAAACGGAAGAAAGAGGAAGCACCCGCACCGGAAGCAGCACCGGAACCCACCAATGAAGAAACACTGCTGACAGAAATCCGCGATCTGCTGAAAAACAAGTAAGCACTTCTTTGAAGTGATGAAATGAGGGTGTCTCACACGTGTGATTTCACCCTCTTTTTGTGCGGCGTCCTGACCATAATCAAACTTATTCACTCATCTCTTAAGCATCCTTTTTTGAGCCAACACCTTATTGATATCATGAGGGTCGCTGTGCACGCGTTAAAAATATAATTGCAGCCCAAAAGTCACCTGGTGGGCGACCGGGCCCCTGTTTTCCCTGAAGAGTGCCAGGGGAGCATACGCCGCAAAAATACCCGCATTGTTGTAACCTGCCTGTACCAATACATCGCAGGTAAGAGGACGAATGTTCAGGTCGCCGGGAAACTTCATTTTCTGTTCTTTTCCATTCTCATCATGATACCATACCTTCGACGAGGAAGCTGTCTTGACCTTGGCCACCAGACCGGCATTGATGAAGAAAAAAGAACGCTGCCCCAGATCCCAGCTGGTTTCAACCAGGAAGGGAAAGGTAAGGTAGGTATAATGAAGGCGCGAGTTATTGTATTCTTCTCCGGCTTCCGTTGTCGTGATTACCGAACGGTAATCCACCACCTCAATCGCTTTGTTACGCTGAAAATGAATCGAATTAAACTGGATACCCATACCCGTGACACCGTAAAAATTACTGTTCCCCATTTGCCACGACCCTTCGAGCAGATTCAGATTGTATTGCAGAGAGCGGCTGAGATGCAGCACCGAAGCGAGTTCACCATTAAAATCAAGTCCCTCCGGCAGGTTCGTAAATCCGATACCGAATCCTGCCCATTGTGAACGGCTTTCACAACGTTCCTCCCTTGGTTTGAAAATATCTGGTACAGATATCTCAAAACCTGTCTCATAACGACGTTCGATGCTTTTCTCCTCCGTAAAGATTCCTTCGTACAACTTACTGTCACGGATGGTATCGCCCTGTGCATCGAGATGATAGACCGTGATATTCATTCCTTCTGGATTGTCACGGATGACCACTTTCCGGTTGTGATACTGAAACGTGGTGTCGGCAGGGAGGAAGGGAGAGGCTGTCAGCAAAAAGGCCGGCAGCAGAAAGAGGATGACAGATGTAATTTTACGCATTGTGTGATAGTTTTGATGATTCATATTGCATTGGTTTCAAATTGTACAAACTATAATGTAAACCCCGACAACTCAGGGTATTTTTTTATTTCCTCCTGATAAATAGCTGATTGATCAGTTCTTCTGAATCGGCTCCCCCCTCCATGTAAATGAGTGTAGCTGTACCGTCGCTACCGATTTTGAACAGGATATACCGGTTCATGCGGTTCTTCTCTTCAGGCAGCTGGTAGTAACCCGACGTGATGATTCCGTTGTTGATGACCTCTTTAATCTGCCGTGCTTGTTTTTTATCCATTTCCAGGCACTGCTGTATATCCTCAAGTATCACTCTGTCGTATTTCACGGTGATACTGCGGTACAGATCCAGGCGATAATTGTTGAGCGCTTCTCCTGAGAGAACGACCATTGTCGCCCCTTTCTGCTTTCCGTATTTCCCGAAGATTGAGTTTATGCTCAGGTTTTCCTGCGCCTGTCCGGTTACGGCGTAACCGGTCAGTAACAGGAGAAGAAGGAGCAATCGGTAATATCTTTTTTTTGTTCTCATTACAATTTCGTATTATTTTTTTCAACCAGAGACAGTTGGTTATTGATCACCTGTTATTCCGAGAAGGCGCGAAGCTGATCTGCTATGATATCATTCTCGGGTTGCACCTTGTCGAAAGACAATTCGGCATATTCCCGAACCGTCCGGGGATCTGTGATTCGCTGGCCGTCCACCCACACATAATTTCCTTTTTGAGAAGTTGATGATGTTTCCGGTGTCAGTAAGATAAGAGCGATGAACAGGCTTGCTGCAACAGCGGCGATGGTCCCATACTTCCTGAGCGATTGTCGCCAGCGGACAGCGGCCTCATCATCCAGCCGAATCCCGTTCAGCACGGCAATTGCTTTCGATTCGTTATCGAGAAACCGGAACAGCGGGGCATATTCCTTCAGATCGTCGGGCAGGCCAGGCTGCGCAAAGTAATCGCGTAACATCTTCTCTTCCCCGGAAGAAGTCTGCCCCTCGAAATATTTCTCTATCAGCCGATGTATATCTGTGAGCATGTTGTTGTTCATTTAATTTGGAAATAGATTCTGCACAGTTCACGAACCCGTTTGCGCGCCCGTGACAGATTATTACGCACAGCCTCCGGAGCAATCCCGGTGATCCGGGTAATCTCATCCGTTTCATAGCCTTCGATATCTTTCATTTGCAGGATACGCTGTTGCAAGGGTGGCAGCATTCGGATAATGTTGCGGATGGTGTCGCTGTCATCTTTTTCTTCGAGTAATGAGTCAGGCAATCGTTCTTCGGCTTCCTGACCGAGCAAGACTGATTCACCGACGGAAGGCCGGCGGCTCCTGATTCTGTCAATACTCATATTCCTGGCCATTGTCACACAATAAGCTTCTACATTTTCATATTGCTCAAACCGATCACGTTGATGCCACATCTTCAGGCACACATCCTGCACTACATCCTCTGCATCCTGGGTATTTCCTGTGATATGACGGGCAACAGCGAGCAACGATGAGCGAAATGCGACGACTATTCTTTTGTATTCGGCAATATCCATACTCATGATAATCGACGGGGAGCGGTGTGAAAACGTATCATCGGAAAAGAAAAAAAATGATGGGGGTCACGAATAATGTGTAGGGAGCGATGTTGAGTCTGTTATGACTGCAACTCAGTCAGGTATTTCCAGTAGCGCTGCGGCATATGCTGTCGCTGTAGTTTAAGGTTCAACCGTTCTTTGATAGTGATGCTCCGGAAGTATTCTTTCCACATCTGCTGGAAAAGAGCCTCCTCGTCCGATAGCTGTTCATGGGTCAGGCTGCCCGTTCTCAGTTCAGCGAGGTCACCGGGAGAGAAAGATATCTGTTCCACGGTATGGGTATCATAGTAGATGCCGGTATTACGGGCGGTATCGTAAATGATCCAGGGCTGGTCGGCATACCGGGATCTGAAATGAGGAACAATCAGTGACAGCACGTTATAACGGGGTGTTACCGGGGCGAACCAGAGACCGTCAGCAGTGAACTGAAAACGGATGAACTCCACCAGTCGGTGCGACTCCGTGCCAACTTTCTGGGCAATCTCCTTCACACGAAGCACATCTTTATCCCCAAAATTGAGTTCTATCCCTTTCGGATGATCGATATTTTTACGGATATAGCGGAAAAGGAGCATCTCCGTTTCCGGCAATTCCGACAGCCAGACATGCAGCATCATATTTCTTGCTGTCCCTGATAGTTTCTTTTCGAGGCTGTGCCATACACGGACTGATTTCTCCTTTTCCGTTATGATCCGGTATTGCTCGTCGGCGAAGAGTGGTTTCTGTTCCGATTCAGAAAGGATCATGCAGGGAAACTTCTTCGTCTCGTAGGCGAAAAAGATACAGGATAGCAGCCCGTCGAATGTGTTGTCGTAGGTATAGATTATCATGCTATTCCCCCCAGTCGATTGAAAACTGTAACAGGTCGGCGACCTGTTTCTTTTGTTTTTGCGACACCTGTCTGCGCACATACTGAGGGGTGAGTTCATTCACCGTCTGCATCGGCAGCTCACGGCAGGCAATGAAGTACTGCGCCCGCTTCATCACCACGCCTATCTTCTTCAGCTGTGTGGCGTTCAACCGCCCATACCGGCGCGAAACGACAATCATTTTGGCCGATTTCACGCCGATGCCCGGCACACGAAGGATCATCTCATAGGGTGCTTCGTTCACATCTACCGGGAAGAACTCAGGATGACGTAATGCCCACCCCATCTTGGGATCGATATCCAGATCGAGGTCGGGATGGGCCTCATCCACGATCTCACTGGCTTTGAAATCATAAAACCGCATCAGCCAGTCAGCCTGGTACAATCGGTTCTCCCGCACGAGTGGCGGTGCGGCAATCGCCGGCAGACGGTTGTCGTTCCTGTTCACGGGGATATAACCGGAGTAATAGACCCTTTTGAAGGAGGGTCGCTGATAGAGTGCCGAGGCGAGCGTGAGGATCTGTCTGTCCGTGTCGGGGGTGGCGCCGATGATCAGCTGCGTGCTCTGTCCTGCCGGCACAAACCGGGGGGCGGCACGGAATTTTTTCCGGTCTTCGGCGCTTTCGAGCATCCCCTGCTGGATGAAACGCATTGGGGCAAACACATCGGCAAAATTCTTCTCGGGCGCCAGCAGCTTCAGGTTCTCCTCCGAGGGTATCTCCAGGTTCACACTCATGCGATCGGCGTATCTCCCGGCCTGGGTAACCAGCTCGTTACTGGCACCCGGGATGCTTTTCATATGGATGTAGCCGTTGAAACGGTATACTTCCCGCAGGAGCTTCACTACACGGATCATCTGCTCCATGGTATAATCGGGGTTACGCATCACACCCGAACTGAGAAACAGTCCTTCAATATAGTTCCGGCGATAAAACGCAATGGTCAGTTGGGCCAGCTCATCGGCGGTGAAAGCAGTACGTTTCACATCGTTGCTGCGCCTGTTGGAGCAATAGGCGCAGTCGTAAATACAATGGTTGGTGAGCAGAATCTTGAACAGGGAGATACAACGGCCGTCGGGCGTGAAGCTGTGACAGATGCCCCAACCCTGTGCCGTCCCTATCCCACCCTTCACATTACCGCGCGAGGTGCCGCTCGACGCACACGATACGTCGTACTTGGCGGCATCGGCAAGGATGCTGAGTTTCTCCAGTGTTTTTTCGTTCATCGGCAGAATGAGAATGGTTGCGCAATAAGCTGTGTGCTGTTCGGAAAACAGGACAAAGTAAGGAAATAGAAATCAGATTCACGAATTTTCATGGTAAAAAAACGGGGGTTGTTGACAAGTTTTTGAACCGTCTGATTCACAATACCACAGGCGGATTCCTTCTTCACCCGGTATCACTGGGAAAGACCCTGTTTTACGCACTGCTATTAAAATATTTCCCGGAAAGTTTCACTATTTTTGTAACCGATAGTGATCTGTGGGTGTCCTATGATTGATAACAAATTATTCACTCATTAAACGTAAACGAATATGGAAGATTTAATACCCATTATTGCCATTCTCTGTACCATCGGGTTACCCATCACAGCAGGACTGGTTATAGGACTCAATGCAGTGAGAAACGACCACAAGGAAAGAATGGGTCTGATCAGTCAGGGAATTATTCCGCCTAACAGAAGCAAACAAAAAAGCAATCCTAACCGGTTTGTATCATTAAGAAACGGGATTGTACTGGTAGCACTGGGAATTGGGATCATCGTCGGATTCCTATGCTCCGAATACCTGGTGATTGGTCAGGGAAACGAGTTCTGGGTGACCGGAGCCAGCGTGGTCTTCTTCCTGGGGATTGGCTATCTGGTTTATTTTCTGGTGACACAAAGGATGCCGCTCACGGCGCAGAAGGAAGAGACAGAACAGGAATAACCGCTTGCGATGAACGAGAATCAACGTGTGCAACAGGTGCTTTCCGGCAACACTTCCGCATTCGCATATTTTGTCGATGCCTATCAGGATATGGCGATCACGATCGCTTACCGGATTTGCGGCAATATGCAGGATGCGGAAGATGTCGTGCAGGAGAGCTATGTGAAAGCATACCGGAATATGCATAGTTTTCGCGCTGAGAGCAAATTCTCGACCTGGCTTTACCGGATTGTCTATAACACAGCCATCACACACTCAAAAACCAGAATGTGGACAGGCATTCAGGAGACAGAGATTGAAAATGCATTCGACCTGGGAGAAAACAGGATGGAGATTGATCTCGATGAGATGGACCGCAAAGCGGTGGTTTCGGATCTGTTACAGAAGATGCCACAGGGCGATGCACTGTTGTTAACTTTGTATTATATGGAAGACAACCCCGTGAAAGAGATTGCTCAGATCACCGGTTTAAACGAACCGAATGTGAAGGTAAAACTCTTCAGGGCGCGGAAGCTGTTCAAAGAAATACTGGAGGAAAACTACAGACTGGAGGATGTGAGATACAGCTGATCCACATCCGGAGGATGGCATTCCGGAAAGGGATCTGTCTCCCCAAAAATTATCAAAACAGAATCACAATGAAAGAGAACAAGATGGATAAAGAGGAAATGATCATCCGGGAGATGATGCTTTCAGAGAGGAAAAAAGCACCGGAGAACCTGAAGTTTCGCATCATGCAACAGATAGAAACCGAAAAAGCACTCACCCCGCAGCAAAGCAAACCCAGGAAGAGGTCGGGAACACTGCTGGGAGAGATGGGTGCCATCTTTGGCAGCATGTATGCAGTGCTGGCGGCAATGATCATGGGTGCCTACCTGCTGGAGGGAACCGATTTTCTGCTGTCACCCCGGTTTATCGCAACGGTCGTGCTGGTAGCATCTGTATTCAGCCTCTTCTGGCTGATGACCCGGTTCGATGCCTACCTCAGAGGGAAGAGAAAGTAAAGGAGCAATCCAATATGCTTATTCGTTGATCAATGCTTCCCTTGCGCGGGCAAGCACCTCGGGAGATTCGGCAGGCGGAAAATGCAAATCGAGCGATTTGAACAACTCCACGATGATATCTCCTACTGCCACGCGGGCGAAGAACTTCTTATCGGCAGGGATCACATACCAGGGCGCATATCGGGTGGATGTTTTCTCCAGCATCTCTTCAAACGCCTTTTCATAATCATTCCACTGTTGACGGGCCTGCAGATCGGCAGAGCTGAATTTCCAGTTTTTATCGGGTTCGTCAATCCTGGCCAGAAATCGCTCTTTTTGCTCCTCTTTTGATATGTGCAGGAAAAACTTCAGGATACGCATTCCGTTCTGGTGAAGATGTTTCTCGATCGCATTGATCGCTTCATAGCGGTCGTCCCAGAACGGCTGACCGATGGCATCAACTGAATCGTAGCCGGGAATCCGTTCGTTGAGGATCCACTGCGGATTCACCCTGGTGGCCAACACGTTCTCGTAATGCGACCGGTTGAAGATTTCAATCATCCCGCGTTGAGGGAGTGCCTGGTAGTGACGCCAGAAATAATCATGCTCCAGCTCATTCTTGGTCGGTGTTTTGAAGCTATGCACCCGGCATCCCTGGGGATTGATGCCCGACATCACATGCCGTATCACCCCGTCCTTGCCGGCTGCATCACGTGCCTGCAGCACGATCAGCAGCGAATAGCGGTCGTCGGCATAGAACATCTCCTGAAATTTCATCAGTTCCCTGATATTCTCCCTGATCTCTTCTTTCGCCGTTTTTTGGGTAAAACCGCCATCTTCGCTGGTGGGAAAATGCTTCAGGTTGATTTTTGCACCTTCTTCCACACGGAGCTTACTGTAATCGAAATTCATTGCGCTCTATTTTTGTTGTGCCACATTACTGCCCACCCCTTCCAGCAAGCCGTTGTAACGATCATTATCGGAAATAATCCGCAATCCTTCCCGGAAGAGTTCATTTTCATCGTTGATGATGAGGAAGAAAGCCGATGAGTCATACAGGTCTCTGGCAATCAGCGCTTTCAACTGTGTGAAAATCAATTGTCGTGAGGTGGCAAACTGATCATCGTCCCACGTTATCTTTTCATCAGTCGCTATATTTTTCAGTTTAGCGACCATCTCATCGGTGATCTGATAGTTTTTTCTGAAAGAAACCACATCGGGATAAGTCTGCAATAATTTTTTCCGGTGATTGTCCACTTCAGCAATGGCGATCCTGTTGATCACTCCTTTGGCATTCAGGTTCGCATGAAAAAAAGTGCCGGAAGTGGTATCCAACGGAACAAAATAATCAGGCATAATTCCTCCTCCGCCATATACCGTACGCTTGTTCACCAGCGTGGTATATTTCAATGAGTCGGGAAAATGAATACTGTCCGCGGCAAACAACTCCCCGTGTTGGTAACGGTTCATGAAGTCCTGATTGTATGCATCCGAATTCCCTTCTTCATAGGGTTTCTGGATGCTTCTCCCGGTAGGTGTAAAATACCTAGCTACGGTCAGCCGGATCATGGTTCCGTCGGGTAGCGGCAGCTGCCGTTGTACCAGCCCCTTTCCAAATGTCCTCCTTCCCACGATCACCGCTCTGTCCCAATCCTGTAAGGCTCCCGCAAGAATCTCACTGGCCGATGCCGATGCTTCGTTCACCAGCACCACCACATTGCTTCCTTTGAGCTCATCGTCGCCGTTGGCGTTCATGGTATAGCGCGGCTGGTTCTTCCCCTCGGTATAGACGATGACCTGCTTCTCTGCCAGGAACTCATCGGCGATTTCGTTGGCTGTTTGCAATATGCCACCCCCGTTATCGGTCAGGTCGAGCATGAGATGTTTCATCCCTTTCGTCCTGAGCTTTTTCTCTGCCTGTTTGAATTCGTCGGCGGAGGTGACACCAAAGCGGCTCAGACGGATGTATCCTACATCGGGTGTAACCATGTAGGCGGCATCTATACTGGTGATGGGGATCTTATCCCGGACGATGCGAAAGTCCATCAACTGAGGTACGCCGCGGCGCAGCACCCTTACATTTGCCACGGTTCCTTTAGGCCCTCGAAGACGTTTGATCACATCCTGGTTGTTCATCTTCACTCCGGCAATGAGGGTATCGTTCACAAAAATGATTTTATCACCCGGCAGTATACCCACTTTTTGAGATGGCCCGCCAGAAATCACTTCCATCACATAAAGGGTGTCGGTGAGCATGTTAAACGATATGCCTATCCCGTCGAAATTGCCTTGCAGCGGCTCATTCATGGCCCTCACTTCCTCTTCGTTCAGATAGGAGGAATGGGGGTCCAGCTCGGCCAGCATGCCGCGTATGGCTGCTTCTGTCAATTTTTCGGTATCAACATCATCCACATAGAGGCCTTTGACCAGTTGAATCGTACGTTCCAGCTTTATCCCGTCGGGGGAAGGCCTAAATTGAGAAAAAGCGCTCCCCGGGATCAGGAAGACGCTCAGGACAAGCATCATTATTTGTTTTTGCATTTTTACTTTTTTGAGAGATTATATCCTCACGAATGCCAGACAGCATCATCCTGACAATGGATCGCATTCAGGCAGCTCACCGATTATGCATCCGGCTCAGCGGGAATGTCCATCCCTTTTGGAACAAAACTGCTCACATCGCGGCCGTAATACAATAACTCCCTGACATGCGTGGAACTGATATGCGTTAAGGCCGGCTCAGTGAATAATAGAAACGTTTCTATTCCGGAAATAGTTCGGTTCATGTCGGCAATTGTTTTTTCATACTCGAAATCAAAAACCGATCTGATACCCCGTAAGATATATTGTGCGCCCACCCGTTGTGCGAAATCGATCGTCAGTGAATCGTAACTTTCCACCCTGATACGGGGTTCATCCCTGTACAGACCACGAATCATCTCAAGCCTTTTGTCGAGTGAGAAATACGATTTCTTCGATTCATTCACTCCGATAGCGATCACTATTTCGTCCATCAATGACAGACCTCTACGCACCAGCGACTCGTGCCCAATGGTGAAAGGATCGAAGGTGCCGGGAAACAGGGCGGTTCTCTTATCAGGTATGATAGGGTTCATTTTTTAGCGTTTGATTGTTCACGCCACTTCATCCTCTTCAACGACCAGGTTCTCGATGATGAATGTCTGGCGTTCCGGGCTATTTTTTCCCATATAAAACTCCAACAGCTCTTTCAGCAAATCTTCTTTTCGCATGGTCACCCTGTCGAGCCGGATATCTTCTCCGATGAAGTTACGGAACTCGTCCGGAGAGATCTCTCCCAGACCCTTGAAACGGGTAATCTCCGGATTCGGTCCAAGCTCTGCAATGGCATGCTGCCGCTCTTCTTCGGTGTAGCAATAGAGCGTTTTCTTTTTGTTACGCACACGGAAAAGAGGTGTCTGGAGAATGTATACATGCCCTTTTTTAATGAGATCGGGGAAGAATTGCAGGAAAAAAGTGAGCAATAACAGACGGATGTGCATCCCGTCGGTGTCGGCATCGGTAGCGATAATCACCTTATTGTAGCGCAGGCCGTCCATATTTTCTTCGATATTGAGTGCTGCCTGCAGCAGGTTGAACTCCTCGTTCTCGTAGACAATCTTCTTCGTGAGGCCAAAGCTGTTCAACGGCTTTCCCCGAAGACTGAACACTGCCTGCAGATTTGGATCACGGCTTTTGGTGATGGAGCCGCTGGCTGAATCACCCTCTGTGATGAAGATGCTGGTGTGCTCGCGATGATCTCCTTTGGCATCGTTATAGTGTAGGCGGCAATCGCGCAGTTTCTTGTTGTGCAGGTTGGACTTTTTCGCACGGTCGCGAGCCAGCTTGGTGACGCCGGCAATGGCTTTCCGTTCCTTCTCGGAATCGAGGATTTTTTTCTGCAGTGCATCTGCAGTCTCCGCATGCTTGTGGAGATAATTATCCAGTTCTTTCTTCAGAAAATCGTTGATATGCTTGCTGACCGAGATACCGTTAGGGCCCATTTCTTTCGATCCCAGCTTGGTCTTGGTCTGGGACTCGAAAACCGGCTCCTCCACCTTGATGCTGATGGCTGCTACAATGCCATTGCGGATGTCGGCATATTCAAAATTACGGTTGTAAAACTCCTTGATGACACGGGCCGTGGCTTCACGAAAAGCTGTCAGATGCGTCCCTCCCTGTGAGGTGTGTTGTCCGTTGACAAACGAATAGTACTCCTCACCGTACTGGCTGGTATGGGTGATAGCCACTTCGATGTCTTCCCCGAAGAGATGTACGATGGGGTAAAGCTCCTCCGATGTGAGATTCTCGTTCAGCAGATCTTCCAACCCGTTCTTTGACGTAAACTTCTTGTCGTTGAAGATGATCGTCAGCCCGATGTTCAGAAAAACATAGTTTTTCAGGAGCGGCTCAATATGTTCATCCCGGTAGTGATATTCACCGAAAATCTCAGCATCGGGGGTAAATCCCACTTTAGTCCCGTTGGAATTTTCCGAAGGACCGATGGCACCCTCTTTCACCAGGATTCCCTGCTGAAAATCCACCCGCTTGGAGAGGCCCTCCCGGGAGCTTATCATAAAGAATTCAGAGGATAGCGCATTCACGGCTTTGATACCCACCCCGTTCAATCCCACCGATTTCTTAAACGCCTTGGAATCGTACTTGGCACCGGTATTCATTTTGGAACATACGTCCTTTACCTTTCCCAAAGGTACACCCCTGCCATGATCGTGCACGGTGACCTGCTTCTCCCGGATGGTGATCTCAATCGTCTTTCCGAACCCCATCATGTATTCATCGATGGAATTATCCAGTACCTCTTTCAGCAGCACATAAATACCATCGTCATAGGATGAGCCGTCGCCCAGCTTTCCGATATACATCCCCGGGCGGCGGCGGATATGCTCCTGCCACTCGAGTGTAACAATATTATCTTCCTGGTAATTGTCCTGCAGTATCTGTAACTCTCTCGCTGTTTCGTTCACGTTGTGTACTATCTCCTCTATAGATTTTTGATAAAGGCTCTGCGCCTTTTTGTTTGTTTCGCCTCCAGATCATTCCACATGGATTTCACTTTATGGTTCAGGTCCAGCTCCGGGTTGCTCTCGGCATAATCAAACCCCAGACGGCTGGCTGCCGGAATAAACTCATTAAATATCAACGCATTGACCCCTTTTCCCTGGTATTCAGGATCGACGGCCACCAGCAGCAGATCCAGCACATTATTGTCTTTTCCTTTCAGTGCCCGGTAGAGATGGTACCATCCTGTGGGTACAAATCTCCCTTTTGCTTTCTGCAATGCTTTCGCGATACTGGGCAATCCGATACCTACTCCTACCAGCTTGTTGTCGTCCTGACGGATCACCAGCGCGAGGAATTCGAGACGAAGCATGGGAATATACATATCCACGTAATAATCTATCTGTTTCTCTGTCAGCTCCACATATCCGTACAGATCCTTATAGGCATGGTTGATCAGCCTGAAGATATCCCGTGCATAGGGGTAGACATCGTTTTTGCTCTGCAGGTGCTTCACCACAAGGCCGGAGCGTTTCTTCACGATCTCCGAGGCGCGTGCAAACCGGTCGGGCGTATCCTTGGGAATGGTGATGAGAAACTCCACCCAATCCTGATCTTTCACGTAACCCAGCCGCTCCAGTTGATCCACATAGTAGGGATAATTGTAAATGGTGGAGAAGGTGCTTATCTGATCGAATCCTTCCACCAGCATGCCTTCGTGATCGAGATCGGTGAATCCGAGAGGTCCGTGGATTTTCTCCATCCCCCGGGAGCGTGCCCAGCTCTCTGCCGCACCGAAAAGTGTGTCCACCACTTCGTTGTCATCAATAAAATCGACAAAGCCAAAACGTGCGTTCCGTTCGTTCCATTTCTCGTTGGCTTTGTGGTTGATGATGACACCGATCCTGCCAACAATCACATTATCACGGAATGCCATAAAATAATTGGCATCGCAATGATCAAAAGCAGGATTCTTGCTTCTGTTAAGCGTTGCTCTCTCATCGTAAATCAGGGGCGGAACAAAATAAGCATTGCCCTCATAGAGATCGATACCGAATTGGATGAATTTTCTTAAATCATCTTTCGTGGTGACTTTGTTGATTATAACTGACATTTTGTTCGAATTCTATTGATTTCCTTACTTCGCCAATCTCAGGTGTTGTTTTTGCCTTTGATACAGACACAAAGATAATGATTTTTTTAATTACCGATAAACAGAAATCTTATTCTTTCACCTTCTCCTTGTAGTACTCCCATCTGTTGATGACGTTCCTGACATAATTGACCGTTTCATCGGCCCGAAAATATCCGTTTTTACAGATCGGGTCAGCGTAATATTGCTCCAAACGCTTCAACTGGAGAAACTTCTCTACGTTGCCCTCCCAGAGATCCGGGTTACCCTCATACTTCGCGGCCAGCGCCCTGGCATCGAAAACATGCCCTACCCCTCCGTTATAGGCAGCCAGCGCCATCTTCAACCGTTCGGCGGGATCATCGATCGCCGCGAAAATGGTGAGCAGCTGCTTCAGGTACTCCGATCCGGCACGTATATTCATTTCCGGGTCGAAGATCTGATCTCCCGTGACACCCATGGATGCAGCCGTTGCCGGCATGAGGCCCATCAACCCGATGGCGCCTGCCCACGATTGTCCCTCGGTATTGAAGGAGGATTCCTGCCAGGCCACCGAGGCGAGCAGCCGCCAGTCTACTTTCAACCGCAATCCCTGCTGTTTGAACCAGGCATCAAAGGGAGAGATGATGCCCGGTCCCAGAATATCGCTGTAGGAAGGCCTGTCACTTTCGGGATAGCCTTTTGTTTCCTCAAAATAACGTTTGATAATCCGCAATAAAGTGGGTTCCTCTGTTTTGTTTCCAAACCAGC
>Ga0209347_1004655_pt1 | contig 14009 bp, 7 predicted proteins | sample AutmiccommuBRH23_FD_187382 | JGI IMG/M metagenome (GOLD analysis project Ga0209347, IMG submission 187382) | Deep subsurface microbial communities from Mt. Terri, Switzerland - Autotrophic microbial communities BRH/23 (SPAdes) (version 2) | ecosystem: Environmental > Aquatic > Deep subsurface >... | reverse complement strand
ACTGCTGGGGATGAGTTTTGTCACCGGATTTATGGATAAATATGAACCATGGTTACAACCATTCGCAGGAATCATCCTTATCTTTTTTGGTCTGACTGTTTTCCGTGCCAATCCGCTTAATGGGTGGAGGCCTGACGAGGTGCCCAAAGAAACCCGTTATTTCAGGGATTATCTCACATCTTTTCTACTCACCTTATCCAATGCAGCGATTATTCTGGTGTTTGTTGGTCTCTATACCCGCTTCTCCTTCAATCCGATCGCAGACGGGATGAACTTTCTTCTTGCCGGAGTGGCCGCGTTTATTGTCGCAGCTTTTTTCTGGTGGTTTTTTCTAACACTGTTTGTCTCCCGTTTACGCCGGCATTTTAACAGGAACGGATTAACACTGCTCAACAGGACGGTAGGTTCTATCTTTATGCTGCTCGGTGCGGGAGGTATCCTGCTTTCCCTCTTTCCCAATCTTTTTTAACCCTGTTTCCCGATCTCAATCACCTCCAGGTCTCTGATATTCCCCTCATCCAGCACAAAGCGAAGGAGCGTGCGCACACGATGGAACCCATACTTCCCCGCTGCACCGGGGTTCATATGCAGGCAATTGATCTTCTCGTCATAGATCACCTTGAGTATATGTGAATGACCTGCAATAAACAGTTTGGGTGGACGCGCATGTAACTGTGAACGAATAGAAGGGTCATAACGGCCGGGGTAACCACCTATATGCGTCATCAGTACCTCTACATCCTCTAGTGTGAAGCGCAGTGTCTGTGGATAAACGATGCGTGTGGAGTAATCGTCGATATTGCCATAGACGGCACGGAAAGGCTTCATCGCCTCAAAACGGTTCGCCAGCTTCAGCGAGCCTATGTCTCCCGCATGCCATATCTCGTCGCACGGTGCGAAATAGGCCTCAAATTTCTCATCCCAGACACCATGGGTATCGGAGAGCAGCCCTATCCTCTTCATCTTTTCCGTTTTGTTGCGCCTTCAATTACAAAAATCAGCATAAAACCGATAATCAGGAAAAAGATGGCGCCCAACAACCAGGATTCATTTCCCGTGATAGATTCATAGGTGCCGGGTAGAATGTTTCTTTCAGCCAGCGCCCTTACCTCTCCATGGCGGTCGATGAACGATTCGGTCACCTCCTTCCATGGCCAGATCTTATTGAGTGAACCGACCATGAAACCGGCCAGTAGGGCAATGGTGAGGTCGTGAAAATTCTTCAGCAGCCAGGATAGGAAATTAGAGAAGGCGACGATTCCGATTGCAGCGCCGGCCAGAAACAGCAGCAACACCGGGATATTAAGGTCACCAACTGCGCCAAGTATAAACTGGTACATCCCGAGCAAAACCAGGATGAAGCTTCCGGAGATACCCGGTAGAATCATGGCACAGATTGCAATCATACCCGAGAAAAAGATATAATACCAGGTAGTGTTTGCTTCTGTTGGTGAGATCACAGTAATAAAATAGGCGATTGCTATTCCGGCGATTCCTGCTGCCACAGCTCCTGCATTCCATGTTTTGATGGTACGCGCCACATATATGGCAGATGCGATGATGAGACCAAAAAAGAAGGACCAGACCAGAATGGGATAATTGTGCAGCAGATAGGTCAGCCCTTTGGCCAGTGAGAAAATACTGATGCCGATGCCCAGAATCACACTCAGTAGAAAATTGCCATTGATGGCTTGCCAGAAGGCGGCAGGTTTCCCTGCTAAAAGGAGCTTCAAAGCCTTCAGGTTAATCGATTTGATTGAAAAGATGAGCTCTTCATAAATACCGGTGATCAGGGCAATGGTGCCGCCAGAAACGCCCGGAACAACATCTGCTGCCCCCATTGCCATGCCTTTAAGCGTCAGAAGCAGGTACTCTTTTATTTTTCTGTTCATTCTTTATTCTGTTGGTTGTCTAATATTCCACAAACTTACAATTTTTGTTCTTTTGTTTTTACAATTTGGGTAAATATGCCAATTAATTCTTACATTTTGAGCAGCGCAGACAACAGAGATACCGGAACCCAGCATGTAGAAATAACAACCCCGAAACGAAAGATAGAACCAAGCATTTAAACATTCAACCAAAAAGATCATTTATTCGAACAAACTACCTATTTTTGGGGTTTAAACTGATATGAGGAAACCGGTTACAATGGAAAATAATAATTACTCCTATTTCAAACGCGATATCAGCTGGCTCTCTTTCAATTACAGGGTTCTTCTTGAGGCGAAAGATGAGCGGCTGCCCATCTATGAACGCATCAAATTCCTCTCTATCTACTCCTCCAATCTGGAGGAGTTCTATAAGATCCGTGTATCGGGTTATCACAGCTCCCTGCTGGAGAGCATCAAACGGGATGAATCGGTTGAGGAGGCACTGAAAACGATTGTGGAGATCAACGGTGAGGTGACGGCACAGGAGAAGGAGTACCATGCTATTTTCAATGAGATGATTCTGCCCGGACTGAGGGATAAAGGGATCATTTTGTATCAGACAGATGAAGTGGAGCCTTTTCATCGTGCCTATGTGGAGAAGTATTTCAACGAAGAGGTTTTCCCTTATCTGCAACCGATGATCATCATGAAGGATGACATCCATTCGTTCATTCAGGATGGGCGGATTTATCAGGTTGTCAGCCTGATAAAGAAGAAAAAGAAAGCGGGATCTGCGTTGAAGCATACCTACGCCATCATGAAGATTCCCTATACAAAAATACCACGATTTATTGAGTTGCCTACATATGATGGGAATTATTACATCATGTTTATCGATGATGTGATCAAGGCAAACATGAAGAATGTCTTTCCCGGTTATGAGATTGTGGACTGTTACAGCATCAAGATCTCACGCGATGCCGATTTCTCACTTGAGAACGAAGATCAGAAAGATATTGCCGAAAGGATATTGCGGAAGGTGCGTAAGCGTAAGATAGGTGCCGTTACCCGGGTTCAGTACGACAAAGATATGCCCGACTATTTCCTCAAATATCTCTGTGAAGCGTATGAGATTGAGGAGGAGGAGCTGCTTCCTTCGGGACGGTATCTGAATCTCTCCGATCTGATGAAGCTTCCCAATCCCGTGGGAGATGCCCTGAAGCAGGAGATGTCACAACCGCTCCGTGTGCCGGAGCTTGAATCCAACAACTCTGTTTTACGTGTGTTGCGTAAACAGGATGTGCTGCTGCATTTCCCCTATCAGTCGTTCGATTACCTGCTGCGGTTCCTTCTCCAGGCTTCGTTTGATCCTAAGGTGCTGGAGATCAAGGTGACACAATACCGTGTGGCGGAGAACTCCGCCGTGATCAACAGCCTGATCAGTGCGGCTAAGAACGGCAAGAAGGTGACCGTTTTCGTGGAGCTGAAAGCCCGTTTCGACGAGGAGAACAATTATCTCACATCAGAGTTGATGCAGCAGGCGGGTGTGAAGATCATCTACAGTCTGCCCGGACTGAAAGTACATGCCAAGCTGGCATATATACGCAAGCGCAGCAATGATCCGAATGATCCGATAAAAGGCTATGCTTACCTGGGTACCGGCAACTTCAACGAGAAGACGGCCCGCATCTATTCCGATAAGGGTTTGCTTACCTCCAACAAAGAGATTATAAGAGATATCGATGAGATCTTCCGCGTGCTTGAGGGAAAACCCTATACGCACGATTTCACCCATCTGCTGGTGACGCAGTTTAACATGCTCCCTTCCATCCATCAGATGATTGAGCGGGAGATTGAAAATGTGAGGCAGGGTGGTGATGGATATATCATCTTAAAGATGAACAGTCTCGAGGACAGAGGGATGATCAATGCGCTCTACCGCGCCAGTGAGGCGGGGGTGAAGATCGATCTGATCATCCGCGGCATCTGTTGCCTGATACCCAACCAGCCCTACAGCAGGAATATCACGCTGACCCGTATCGTGGATGCCTATCTGGAACATGCACGGGTATGGTACTTCCTTAACGGAGGCGATGAGAAGGTCTATCTTACCTCTGCCGACTGGATGGAGCGCAACCTGCATCGTCGTATAGAAGTGGCTTTCCCCATATATAAAGAATCACTCAAGCGTCAGATCATCGATATCCTGAAGATTCAGCTGGAGGACAACCAGAGTGCAGTATGGGTAGACGAGAACCTGAATAACCTGTTCAAAAGAGAGCTTACTTCAACGGATAAACCCCCTGTGCGTGCGCAGCAGGCGATCTACGAATACCTGAAGAAGTCTACCGGACAATAACCATAAATATCTAAAGTTCAACTTTGATTGATCATGCAAAACGAACGTGCAGGTTTATGGATGCATGAAACGAGCATAGCACAACAAAAAACCCGCATCGGAATTCCGACACGGGTTTTAAACATTATTTATCAGCGTTTATTCTTCCACGGCTGCTTCCTGGAACAGGTTGGAGCGCTTGTTGGCGTTCAGCTTCTCGAAATCGTCGCGTGAGCCTACTACCAGCTTGTCGAAATCTCTCTGTCCCGTTCCCGCGGGGATAAGATGTCCGCAGATCACGTTCTCTTTCAAGCCTTCCAGTATGTCTGTCTTGCCGTTGATGGCGGCATCGTTCAGTACCTTGGTCGTCTCCTGGAAGGAGGCGGCAGACATGAAGCTGGTTGTCTGAAGTGCGGCGCGTGTGATTCCCTGCAATACCTGATTGGCTGTTGCGGGGACAGCATCACGAGCATCCACAGGTTTCATGTCGCGACGTTTCAACGAGCTGTTTTCATCACGCAGCTTACGCACGGTGACAATCTGTCCCGGTTCGAATATCTGTGAGTCTCCGGCATCCATGATCACTTTCTTGCCCCATATGCGGTCGTTCTCTTCCATCATGATATGCTTGTCGACCAGTTGTTGCTCAAGGAAACGGGTATCACCCGGATCAACCACTTCCACCTTGCGCATCATCTGACGAACAATCACCTCAAAGTGCTTGTCGTTGATCTTCACGCCCTGCAGACGGTATACATCCTGTACTTCGTTCACAATATACTCCTGTACAGCTGTCGGCCCCATGATCGCCAAAATATCGGATGGTGTGGTGGCCCCTTCAGAGAGCGCCATTCCGGCACGGATATAGTCGTTCTCCTGCACAAGAATCTGCTTGGAGAGCGGAACCATGTACTTCTTGGTCTCTCCTGTTTTGGAGGTGACAGAGATTTCCTGGTTACCACGTTTGATCTTCCCAAAAGAGATCTCTCCGTCGATTTCAGCAACTACAGCCGGGTTGGAGGGGTTACGTGCTTCAAAGAGTTCGGTCACACGCGGGAGACCTCCTGTGATATCACCTGCTTTACCTATTGCACGAGGAATCTTCACCAGTGTATCCCCTGCTTTGATGTCGTCATTCTCGTTTTTCACGATATGCGATCCGAGCGGGAGGGTATAGGTGCGTAAGATATCGTCATTCTCGTTCACGATGTGCGCCGAGGGTGCTCTTGTCTTATCGCGCGATTCAATGATCACTTTCTCCTTCAAGCCGGTCTGTTCATCCGATTCAACCTTGTAGGTCATGTTCTCGGTGAAGTTCTCGAAACGGATCTTTCCGCTCGCTTCCGAAACAATCACAGCGTTGAAGGGATCCCATTCGCAGATAAGGTTACCCATCTCTATTTTGTCCCCCTCGCTGAAGTATAGTTTTGAACCGTAAGGGATATTGTGCGTTACCAGCACTATTTTTGTGTTGGGATCAATAATACGCATCTCCACCAGTCGGCTTACAACCACTTTGTAGGGTTTGCCTTCTGTATCTGTTGTTTCCACATATCTCAACTCATCGAACTCAACGATACCGTCGTATTTTGTGACGATACTGTTTTCTGTGGCGATGTTGGAGGCGATACCTCCCACGTGGAACGTACGCAGTGTCAGCTGTGTACCCGGTTCGCCAATGGATTGTGCCGCGATCACGCCCACAGCTTCTCCCTTTTGCACCATCTGGCCGGTGGCAAGGTTTCTGCCGTAGCATTTTGCACATACACCATGATGTGATTCGCAGGTAAGCACGGAGCGGATCTCAACGCGTTCTATGGGTGACTCATCAATTTTCCTGGCTACATCTTCCGTGATCTCTTCTCCGGAGATCACGAGGATCTCACCTGTGTTGGGATGTTGCACATCATGCACAGAGACACGCCCCAGTATGCGTTCGTAGAGAGATGCAATCACCTCATCGTTGTTCTTGATATCTGCTGCAGCTAATCCGCGCAGTGTTCCGCAGTCCTCCTCATTGATGATCACATCCTGTGATACATCTACCAGACGACGTGTAAGGTAACCTGCATCGGCTGTTTTCAGGGCTGTATCGGCAAGACCCTTACGTGCGCCGTGTGTAGAGATAAAGTACTCAAGGACCGACAATCCTTCTTTAAAGTTCGCAAGAATCGGGTTCTCGATGATCTGAGCACCTTCAGCGCCACTCTTTTGCGGTTTAGCCATCAATCCACGCATACCCGACAACTGACGGATCTGTTCGCGTGAACCACGGGCACCGGAATCAAGCATCATATATACAGAGTTGAAGCCCTGATCATCTTCCGACAGCTGTTTCATCAGAATGTTGGAGAGTTTGGAGTTGATATGGGTCCATGTGTCGATGATCTGGTTGTAACGTTCGTTATAGGTGATGAAACCCATGTTGTAGTTCTCCATGATCTGCGCCACTTCGTCATATCCTTCCTGGATAAGCGTCTCTTTCTCTGCAGGAATGATCACATCGTCCAGGTTGAACGATAGACCACCCTTGAAAGCCATGGTGTAACCAAGGTCTTTGATATCGTCAAGATATTGCGCTGTGCGTGCAACACCGCAGGTTTTGATCACCTTGCCGATAATATCGCGGAGCGATTTCTTGGAGAGAAGCTCATTGATATAGCCTACCTCTTTGGGTATGGCTTCGTTGGTGATCACACGTCCTACTGTGGTTTCGTGCATCTTGCGGATGGGGTCGCCATTCTCGTCGATGTCATCCACAATCACATTTACCAGTGCGTGTACGGCTACTTTCTTTTCGTTGTATGCGATAATCGCTTCCTCTTCACCATAGAAGGTCATGCCTTCACCTTTTGCCCCCGGACGGATTTTTGTGATATAATAGAGTCCCAGTACCATGTCCTGTGAAGGAACGGTGATAGGTGCTCCGTTGGCGGGGTTAAGGATATTGTGTGAGGCGAGCATCAGCAGTTGAGCTTCCAGCACCGCCTCGTTACCAAGAGGCAGGTGAACGGCCATCTGGTCACCGTCGAAGTCGGCATTGAACGCCGTACAGGCCAGCGGGTGCAGTTGAATGGCTTTCCCCTCAATAAGCTTCGGCTGGAATGCCTGGATACCCAGACGGTGAAGGGTAGGAGCACGGTTCAGCAGTACGGGATGCCCTTTCATCACATATTCCAGGATATCATATACGACCGGTTCTTTTCTATCCACGATCTTTTTCGCCGATTTAACCGTCTTCACGATGCCTCTTTCTATCAGTTTACGGATGATAAATGGTTTATAGAGCTCGGCAGCCATATCTTTAGGTATACCGCATTCATGCATCTTCAGTTCCGGACCTACCACGATCACCGAACGGGCAGAGTAGTCCACACGTTTACCAAGCAGGTTCTGACGAAAACGTCCCTGTTTCCCCTTCAGACTGTCGGAGAGAGATTTCAGCGGACGGTTCGATTCTGTCTTGATAGCACTCGATTTGCGCGAGTTGTCGAAGAGTGAGTCCACCGACTCCTGGAGCATGCGTTTTTCGTTACGCAGGATCACATCGGGAGCCTTGATATCGATCAGTCTTTTGAGTCGGTTATTGCGGATGATGACACGACGATAGAGATCGTTCAGGTCGGAGGTGGCAAAACGACCCCCGTCCAGCGGTACCAGCGGACGTAGGTCGGGTGGAATTACCGGGACCACTTTCATGATCATCCATTCCGGCTTGTTGATGTTCTTCGATCCACGGAAAGCCTCCACAACCTGCAGTTGTTTCAGTGCCTCATTCTTGCGTTGTTGCGATGTGTCGGTGCTGGCACGGTGGCGCAGCTGGTTGGCCAGTTTATCCAGATTCAATCGCTCAAGCAGATCGAGAATGGCTTCGGCTCCCATCTTCGCAATGAACTTGTTGGGATCGCTGTCTTCGAGCATCTGGTTCTCCTTGGGCAGTGTCTCCAGCAGATCCAGGTACTCTTCTTCCGTGAGGAGGTCTCTCTTGCTGACCTTCTCTTCCAGTAGTCCTGCCTGAATCACCACGTATCGTTCGTAATAGATAATGGTATCCAGCTTCTTGGTGGGGATCCCCAGCAGATAACCTATTTTGTTGGGCAGAGAACGGAAATACCAGATGTGCGCCACGGGAACCACCAGATGGATATGTCCCGTACGCTCACGACGTACTTTCTTCTCAGTCACCTCCACACCGCAACGGTCACACACAATGCCTTTATAACGAATACGTTTGTATTTGCCGCAGTGACATTCGTAGTCCTTAACGGGACCGAAAATTCGCTCGCAAAACAGACCATCACGTTCAGGCTTGTAGGTGCGATAGTTGATTGTTTCAGGTTTCAGCACTTCGCCAAAAGAGTTTTCCAGAATTTGTTCCGGCGATGCCAGCCCAATAGTAATTTTTGAAAAGTTACTCTTTATTTTATTGTCTTTTCTAAATGCCATATATGTTATGAGTATAAAGAGTTATCGGAATTTTTTATATCATTATTCCGAGCCCGGGTGTCACATTACATGACACACAGGTCTGATTCGGAATATTTTAATCGAGGGTGATGTTAAGGCCCAATCCCTTCAGCTCGTGAAGCAGTACGTTCAGTGATTCGGGTATGCCCGGTGAAGGCATTGCCTCCCCTTTCACGATGGCTTCGTATGCTTTGGAGCGACCTACCACGTCGTCCGATTTAACGGTGAGGATTTCCTGAAGGATATGACCGGCACCGAATGCTTCGAGTGCCCAAACCTCCATCTCTCCGAAACGCTGACCCCCGAACTGTGCTTTACCACCCAATGGTTGTTGTGTGATGAGTGAGTAGGGACCAATGGAACGGGCATGCATCTTATCTTCCACCATGTGGCCGAGCTTGAGCATGTAGATGATTCCTACGGTAGCGGGCTGATCGAAACGTTCACCCGTTCCCCCGTCGTAGAGATAGGTCTTCCCGAATGCCGGTACTTTTGCCTTGTCTGTCCAGACGGTGAGATCATCGAGCGAAGCCCCGTCGAAAATGGGTGTCGCAAATTTCACTCCCAGTTCTTTGCCTGCCCATCCCAGCACAGTCTCGAAAATCTGTCCAAGGTTCATACGGGAGGGTACACCCAGCGGGTTCAATACGATGTCAACGGTTGTACCGTCGGCAAGGAAAGGCATATCCTCCTTACGTACGATTCGGGAAACAATACCTTTGTTCCCGTGACGTCCTGCCATTTTGTCCCCCACCTGTATCTTGCGTTTTTTTGCGACATACACCTTGGCTATCTGCATGATTCCCGAAGGAAGCTCATCCCCGATGGTGAAATCAAAACGTTTGCGTTTCACTTCAGAATCGAGCTCTTTGTGGCGGCGCAGGTAGTTGATCACCGTTGAACGTATCAATTCGTTCTTATGCGAATCGGTTGTCCATTTGTTCAGTTGTACAGACTGGAAATCGATGTCTGAGAGAATTTTCATCGTGAATTTCGCACCCTTGGGAACGATATCCATATTGGTGTAATCCTTCACACCTGCCGACATTTTCCCGTCAGTAAGCATCAGCAGCTTGTCGATGAGCACCTTTCTCAACTCTTCCATTTTGTTTTCATACTCTTCATCGAGCTTGGGAAGAAGGGCTTTATTGGAGAGTTTCGTTTTCCCTTTTTTAGAGGCTTTTGAGAATAGATTGGTGTTGATAACCACTCCCTTAAGCGACGGGGAGGCCTTCAGTGAAGCATCTTTTACATCACCTGCCTTGTCACCGAAGATGGCACGAAGGAGTTTCTCTTCGGGCGATGGGTCTGATTCACCCTTGGGTGTAATCTTACCGATAAGGATGTCACCCGGTTTGATGCGGGCGCCGACACGAACGATACCTTTTTCATCAAGATCCTTCGTCGCTTCTTCACTCACATTGGGTATATCGGAGGTAAGTTCTTCAAGTCCGCGTTTCGTCTCACGTACTTCAAGTGAGAACTCTTCAACATGGATGGAGGTGAAGACATCTTCGCTCACCATTCTTTCGTTCAGAACAATGGCATCCTCGAAATTGTACCCTTTCCATGGCATGAATGCCACTTTCAGGTTCTTGCCAATTGCCAGTTCACCGTTCTCTGTGGCATATCCTTCGGTGAGGATCTCGCCTTTCTTCACCTTCTGTCCCACCTTGCATATAGGACGCAGGTCGATGGTAGTGTTCTGGTTGGTTTTGCGGAATTTAGGGATGTAATATGTTTTTTCCGGAGCGTCGAAACTGGTGAAATCCTCATCTTCGCTACGTTCATATTTTATTTTTATGGTCGTTGCATCCATATAGACAATCTCGCCGTTGCCTTCAGACATGATTTGAGTGCGGGAGTCCTGAATAAGCTGGTTCTCCAGACCGGTACCCACGACAGGCGATTCGGTTCTCATCAGTGGTACAGCCTGGCGCATCATGTTAGAGCCCATCAGTGCACGGTTGGCATCATCATGCTCAAGGAAGGGGATCAATGATGCGGCTATAGAGGCAATCTGCATGGGTGATACGTCCATCAGTTCCACATCCTCCGGCGCAATCACCGGATAGTCGGCATCTTTTCTCGCTTTCACACGTATGTTCACGAAATTACCCTTTGTGTCGAGTGGTGCATTACCCTGTGCAATGAGCTTGTTCTCTTCTTCTTCGGCAGCGAGATAGATTATTTCATCGTTTTTGATATTTACCACTCCGCTCTCTACCTTACGGTAAGGTGTTTCGATAAAGCCAAGATCGTTGATTTTCGCATAGACACAAAGGGAGGAGATAAGTCCGATGTTCGGTCCTTCAGGCGTTTCAATAGGGCAAAGACGACCGTAGTGAGTGAAGTGAACGTCACGTACCTCAAATCCGGCACGTTCTCGTGATAGTCCGCCCGGCCCGAGGGCAGAGAGGCGACGTTTGTGCGTGATCTCAGCCAGTGGGTTCGTCTGATCCATGAATTGCGAAAGGGCGTTGGTGCCGAAGAAGGTGTTGATCACCGAGGAGATGGTTTTCGCATTGATCAGGTCGATAGGTGTGAAGACCTCATTGTCACGTACGTTCATTCTTTCACGAATGATACGTGCCATACGGTTCAGCCCCACGCCAAACTGAGTGTATAATTGTTCACCAACCGTGCGCACGCGCCTGTTGCTGAGGTGGTCAATATCATCCACCACAGTCTTGGAGTTGATAAGCTCGATAAGGTATTTGATAATCTCAATGATGTCTTCCTTGGTGAGTACACTCACATTGACATCTATATTGAGATTGAGTTTCTTGTTTATTCTGTAACGGCCTACATCGCCCAGGTCATACCTCTTCTCAGAAAAGAAGAGGTTGTTGATTACTTCGCGTGCGCTGGCATCATCGGCAGGTTCTGCACTTCGCAACTGGCGGTAGATATGGCGTATAGCGTCGATCTCCGAGTTGCTCGGATCTTTCTGCAATGTATTGTAAATGATGGAGTAATCAGATGCGTTCGTCGTCTCCTTGTGCAGCAGGATAGAGGATACACCCGACTCGAGGATGCTCTCCATATGATCCGGCTCAAGGATCGTTTCACGCTCAATGATCACTTCGTTTCTTTCGATAGAGGTGACCTCTCCGGTATCCTCATCCACGAAATCCTCCATCCATGATTTAAGTACGCGCGCAGCCAGCTTGCGTCCGGATACTTTCTTGAGGTTTGTTTTGTTCACCTTCACCTCTTCTGCCAGGTCAAAGATTTCGAGAATATCTTTGTCACTTTCGAAACCGATGGCACGCAGGAGCGTGGTGACAGGTAATTTCTTTTTACGGTCGATGTACGCGTACATCACACTGTTGATGTCGGTAGCAAACTCAATCCAGGAACCCTTGAACGGGATGATGCGGGCGGAGTAAAGAACGGTCCCGTTTGCATGGAGACTCTGACCGAAGAACACACCGGGCGAGCGGTGCAATTGTGATACAATAACGCGTTCGGCTCCGTTAATCACAAATGTCCCCTTCTCTGTCATGTAGGGGATGGTACCGAGGTAGACATCCTGTATGACAGGCGTAAAGTCTTCGTGATCGGGGTCGGTGCAGTACAAATAAAGCTTTGCCTTTAGCGGAACACTATAGGTCAGACCTCTGTCCACACACTCCTCAATTGAATAGCGCGGAGGGTCTACATAGTAATCTAAAAATTCAAGGACGAAATTGTTACGGGTATCAGTGATTGGGAAATTTTCCGTAAAAACCTTATACAATCCTTCATTTTTTCTACTCTCAGGGGGGGCGTCAAGCTGAATGAAATCCTGAAACGATTTTAACTGTACTTCCAGAAAATCCGGAAAATCGAGCGGATTATTGATCGACGCAAAATTGATTCTTTGATTGGCGTTATTTGAAGACATGGAAATGAGTTTATGAACCTAATATATATTGACACAAAAGGTTAAGAATCTTCAGGAAGAAGATTCCTAACCATATTAACCTAATTTAGGTAAATGTTATTTAAGTTCAACTTCTGCTCCAGCCTCTTCAAGTTGTTTTTTCAAAGCATCTGCTTCGTCTTTTGTTACACCTTTTTTCAATTCGCTGGGAGCTCCGTCAACTAAATCTTTCGCTTCTTTCAGCCCGAGTCCGGTTAGTTCTTTCACTGCCTTTACCACAGCAAGTTTTGCTGATCCGGCACTTTTAAGAATTACATCGAATGAAGATTTTTCTTCTACCACTGCTTCACCGCCTGCAGCAGGACCTGCAGCTACAGCAACAGCCGCAGCAGCCGGCTCGATACCGTACTCTGTTTTTAAAATTTCAGCCAGTTCGTTAACTTCTTTCACTGTCAAGTTAACTAGTTCTTCTGCAAATTTTTTTAAGTCTGCCATTTTTTGTGTTTATTTAAATTGATTACTAATTCTGTTTGTTGAATAAAAAAAATTCTTAATGTTTTCGATCATCTTTGCGCCAGGCAAAACAACTATTCGACTTTGTCTTTCTCTTTCTCACCCTGCCAAAAGAATGATCTTATTGGAGTGGGTTTGAAATAAAATTGTTTTGCTTTTGCTTAATTGGATGATTCTTTTTCCGACAACGTCTGCAATACTCCGTGGAGTATTGTACCGCCGGATTGGAGTGCGGAAATAACATTCTTTGCAGGTGACTGTAAGAGTGCAATAACTTCTCCAATAAGCTCCGTCTTACTCTTGATATTTACAAGTTCTTTCAACGTTTCAGCGCCGATATAGAAACTCTCCTGAACGTACGCTCCTTTTAAAGAAGGCACTTTGTCCGCTTTGTATTTATCAATGAGTTTTGCAGGAGCATTCGCCACGTTGGAGAACATGATGGCTGTGTTCCCTTTTAAAATGGGATACATCTCTTCGTAATCTCTTTCGAGCGACTCAAATGCTTTTTGCAACAAGGTGTTTTTTACCACCAGCAACTTAATATCTTCTTTAGAACATTCTCTTCTCAACTTACTTGTTTTTACTGCACTGAGTGTAGAAATATCAGTAAGGTAGAAGTTATCGTACTGCTGAAGTATCGCTGCTATCTGTTTAATTATTCGTTGTTTATCTTCCTTTTTCATACGATTAAAATTGTTTAATTTCAAAGGTTTCGTATGGAACTCGCTTTACCATGTAATTGTATGAAAAACATGTTGCTGCTCGTTTCATAGACTTCTTCTTTGTTAATTAGATTCTTCTGCCGATTTACTGTCCACTTTGATACCTGGACTCATCGTACTGGAAAGATAAATACTCTTAATATAGGTACCTTTTGCTGCTGTCGGTTTTAATTTGATCAACGTTTGAATAAATTCTTTTGCGTTGTCTCGAATCTGTTCCGGCG
>Ga0209347_1004653_pt1 | contig 14013 bp, 10 predicted proteins | sample AutmiccommuBRH23_FD_187382 | JGI IMG/M metagenome (GOLD analysis project Ga0209347, IMG submission 187382) | Deep subsurface microbial communities from Mt. Terri, Switzerland - Autotrophic microbial communities BRH/23 (SPAdes) (version 2) | ecosystem: Environmental > Aquatic > Deep subsurface >... | reverse complement strand
TCTCAATTTTCGAGCCAAAGATAACCGGAATACCATAGACAGCGGGTTCAAGAACATTGTGTATTCCTTGCTTAAAACTGCCTCCTACATAAGCAGCATCGGCATAAGAATACAAAGTAAGCAAAATTCCGATTGAATCGATAATAATCACCTTCTCATTTTGATAATTGTTCAGGAATGAGAACCGTATTGAAGTCGCTTTATTCATTAATGAATGTTCTAATCTTTCGAGATGCATTATTGTAGGTTCATGAGGAACGATGAAAACAATCACTGAAGGATCGTTTTGTAAAAGCTTCAGGATGGCGGGAAGAACTACATCCTCATCGCTTTCCCAAGAACTACCAACAACGAATATTTGTTTATCTGCAAATAAACCATCCTTAAATAGTTTTTTATTTTTTGCAGCTAAACTTTTTTGATAAACACGATCGAATCGTGTATCACCGACTGAATCGACTATTTCCTTACTAATACCGAACTCAAGAAAATTTTTCTTATCAAGCTCCGAAACAGTTAATATTTTTGTAAATCCCCTAAATAAAAATTTATGAAAATTAATTAGCACGGGCAATTTTCTTTTACTCGATTCTTTCATGGTAGCATCAACAATAAAATGGGGTACATCTCTTTTATCAAGTTCCCATAATAAATTAGGCCAGAAATCATATCTCATAAAGATGACGAGATTTGGCCTAACGAGATTTAGAATTCGTTGAGCATTTGCTTTTGTATCAATTGGGAGATATGAAATTACATCAAGATAAGGATATTTAAGTGAATTACGATAACCTGACGGTGAGAAGAAAGTTACAAGAATATTAATATTATACTTTTTCTTTAGTTGTTCGAGAATAGGTTTTGCCTGTTCAAATTCACCCATTGAAGATGAATGGAACCACAGCATCTTTTTTGTTCTATCCATTCCTGCAAGATCAAGGATTAAATTTTCAAATAATTTTTTTCTATCTGCGAGACCGATTTTAATTTTTTGATTAAATAAAGAACCAATCCAAAAGAATAGTTTGAATATTGGAACGAAGAAAATATTATATACAATAATCCAGATTTTAGACATTAGATTTCCATAAATTCGATTGTTTTTTGATATACTAATGACGGAATTAATTTCATCATACAATTAAAATGCTTTTTAGGGCACTCTTCCCTACCATAATGACTACAAGGTCTGCAAGATAAAGAATTATTCTCTAACAATAAATTTTTAGTCTTATAAGGAACAAAACCAAATTCTTTTACGGAAGAACCAAAAAGAGCTATAATAGGTTTTTGCAATGCAGATGCGACGTGCATTAATCCTGAATCATTAGTAACGATAAATTTACATTTATTCATATATCTGCCGGTTAATAATAGTTGATTATAATTGCATAAATTAATAGAACCGGGGATTCTATTTTCTAACTCTTTACATATAATTTTATCTGATGAACCTCCAAATATAAGGGTCTTGAATCCCTTGGACGAGAATAGATTGCCTAAGTCTGCAAAGTAATTAAGCGGATACCGTTTTGTAAAATGGCGGGAACCGGGGGCAATACCGATATACTCCCCTCCTTCTAATTCAACATACCCATAATCACCTAAGAATAAGTCGAGACCCTTATCATCGAGAGCCAAATCAGGTATCGAAGCAGCGTACATTTCCGGAATTTGCAAAATCTTTTTATATAAATTTATTTTAAAATTGACGAGCATAAATTTCTGCAATTGTGGCTTATGAAAGCGATATACTTTTGTTTTCCCAAGTCTTGAATTTAGCTTGGAGATGATTTTCTTGCTTAAGAGATTGTTTTGTAAATCAATAATGATATCATACTTCGTTTGATGAAAATTATTTCCGTAAAATAATAGATTATTTATATAAGGATTAAATTTTAGTGTATCGGAATATTCTTTCTTGAGCAAGAAATCGATTTCGGAATCGGGGTATTTATTTTTTAGACTTCTGATTACGGGTGTAGTAAGAAGGATATCGCCAAGAGCACTTAAACGAATTATCAATATTTTCTTTACATTTGACATAGACACCAAATAATTAAGTAACAAAAATAAATAAAATTAGGCGTTTGTTATATAGAAAACCTATACTTATTTTTAAGAAATAAAAAGGAGATTAAATGACAACATTACCGGCAGCAGGATTCAAGCCTGCGAATGCGGATTCAATCGAAAGCAAAATAGATACTATCGTAGAATCATTAAGTGAATATATTTCGATTAAGAATGAACGAGTACGTCTCGCATTCAATTTATATAAATTTCTAAAGGGTGAAGGAGACGGACCCGAAGTAGTATTATCATCTGCTAAAATTAGATTCGAAAATATATCTAAAGTTGAATTAGTAACTAAAATAAACCTAAAATTAAAAGAAGCTTCCTTAGTTTAATCGTCCTCATCGGACATGAATTTTTGAACTAATTCCACATCCTCTTTACTACCCATATAAACGGGAGTTCTTTCATGTAAAGAAGTAGGTTTTAGTTCAAGGATTCTTCTTTTACCGTTTATTGCAATTCCGCCGGCTTCTTCAATAATAAATGCTATGGGGTTACATTCATAAACTAATCTTAATTTTCCTTTAGGATTTCTTTTATCGCCGGGATACATAAAGATACCTCCATATAGAAGAGTTCTATGAACATCCGCCACCATCGAACCGATATACCTTCCTTGAAATGGTTTCCCTTCATATAAATTTGACTGTAGATACTTTATATAATTTTTTAATCCTTTATTCCAATGGAAATAATTACCTTCATTAACGGAGTAGATTCTTCCATGAGGAGGGATTTTAATATTATCGTGAGAAAGAATAAATTCGCCGAACGCCGGGTCTAAGGTAAAGCCATGTACTCCATGTCCATGCCCCGCAGTGTAAACAAAAATAGTACTAGAGCCATAAACGATATATCCCGCAGCAACTTGTTTATAACCTTCTTGAAGACAATCGGATAAAAGTCCCGGAGTTCCATCGGGAGAGACCCGTTTATAGATTGAAAATATCGTTCCTATACTCACGTTTGCGTCAATATTTGAGCTGCCATCGAGAGGATCGAATAAGAGAACGTATTTACCGATTTTTTGATGAGATGGAACATGAATAATCTCGTCTTCCTCTTCGGAAGCGAATACGCAAAAATGACCGATATGATCCAGGGCTTTGATCAAGACTTCATGAGCGAACATATCAAGTTTTTTTTGATCGTCTCCCGATTCATTAGTTCCACCGGTATAACCGATAATATCTGCAAGACCAGCTTTATTTACTTCCAATGAAATGAGTTTGCATGCAAGTCCAATCTGGTTCAAAATAGCAGAGAGTTCACCGGTAGCTTCGGGATGATCCTTTTCTCCTTCAAGGATATGACGGGGAAGAGTCATAAACTTTTTTTTAGACATATTTACTCCTATGCGGTTTTTGTAATTTCTTGGTCTTTATATTGAAGCTGATATAACTTATAATAAATTCCTTTTTTAGTCAAAAGCTCCTGATGAGTGCCAATTTCTCTTACTTCGCCTTTATGCATAACAATAATTTTATCGGCATTTTGTATAGTCGAAAGTCTATGCGCAATAACTATCGAAGTTCTTCCTTTGAGAAGTTTTTCGATAGCATTTTGGATAATAATTTCTGTTTCTGTATCAATACTGGAAGTTGCTTCATCTAATATAAGTATTTGCGGATTATAAGCAAGAGCTCGTGCAAAAGAAATTAATTGCTTCTGTCCCACACTTAAAGTAGCACCTTTTTCTTTGACTTCTTCATTATATCCATTTGGAAGAGCTGAAACAAATTTATCCGCCCCAACAATTTTGGCTGCATTAATAATATCTTCATCTGAAATATTTTCAGAGCCAAGTGAGATATTAGATTTGACAGTTCCCGAAAATAGATAAACATCTTGAAGAACGATAGAGATATGCTTTCTCAATTCTCGTTTATCAAGTTTGCTAATATCCATTCCATCTAATAAAATGGACCCTTTTTGAATATCATAAAATCGAGTAAGGATATTTATTAAAGAAGTTTTACCTGCTCCGGTGGCACCTACAATCGCTGCAGTCTGCCCCGGTTCGATTGAAAAATCTATATCCTTGAGAACATAATTATCATCATTATACGCAAACCAAACATTTTTAAAATCGATTCTTCCATTTACATTTTTAATAGGATTCGGGTTATCGACATTCTTAACAAATGTATCATCATCCATTAACTTAAAGATTCTCTCGGAAGAAGCCATCGCTGATTGGAGAATATTATATTTTTCGGATAGATCACGAATAGGTCTAAAAAACATTTCTGTATATTGAATAAATGCAAAAAGAACTCCGAGGGTCATAGTGTTTTCTAAATACTTACCACCGCCATACCAAATAATAAGTGCGATAGCGATGGAGCTTAATAATTCTACCCCCGGAAAGAAGATCGCATAATAAAATATCGATTTTATATTTGCAATTTTGTGATCATTATTGATACAGGAAAATTTATTTAACTCATCCTTCTCTTTAGAGAAAATCTGAGTGATATTCATTCCAGTTACATGCTCTTGCATATAAGAATTAAGCCGCGCTAGATGAAAACGTGTATCCCTATATGCTTCTCTTACTTTTCTGCGGAATAAAAATGTAGCGTATATCAATACAGGTAATACCGCAAGGGTAACTAACGATAAATCCCACGACATATAGAACATAAATATAAATATCCAGATGATCGTGAATACATCACTAAATACAGTAACGATACCTGACGAGAACATTTCGTTAAGTGATTCAACATCATTGGTAACTCGTGTAACAGTTCTGCCGACCGGTGTTTTATCGAAGAATTTTAATGCTAATTTCTGTACATGGGAAAAGAGTTTAACCCGAAGGTCATAAACAATCTTCTGCCCCATATATTCGGTGTAATATGTCAGGAAGAATTGTACAACCGCCTGAAAGATCAATGAGAGAAGCAAAAGAAGAGTAATATTCAAAAGTGTATTATAATCTTTCTGAACGATACTTTCATCAATGGCGATATGAACAAGATAAGGACGGACCGGGCCCAAAGCAGCCACTAATATATTAAGAATAATAGCAAGGGCTACATATTTTTTATATGGCTTAATATACTCAAGCAAACGCTTCATTAGTTTTGAATCGTACGCTTTGCCTAATATTTCATCATCTTTATGCCGATCAGCCATCTAATATTTCTTTCTCTTTAATTAAGATCTTTTAGTTCTTCTTCTAATAATTGTTTATTATGAAGCTCAGCATAAATACCGTTTAATTCCACAAGTTCACTATGCTTTCCTTCTTCTGCTATCTTTCCATTTTCTAAAACGAAAATTATATCTGCATCTTTAACTGTCGAGATTCTATGACTAATGATAATGCTAGTCCTGCCTTTCATAAATTCTTTTAATTTTACCAATATTTCTTCTTCGGTGCGAGTATCGATTGCAGAGAATGAATCATCAAGAATAAGAATTTTAGGATCAATTGCCAGAGCACGAGCGAGAGCAGATCTTTGTTTTTGACCGCCCGAAAGAGTGATTCCCCTTTCGCCGAGAACAGTTTGAAAACCTAATGGGAATGAAGCAACTTCTTTGCTAAGCTTTGATATATCTGAAATTTTTTCCAATGGAATTTTATTCCCGCCATAAGCTAAATTATTTTCGAGAGTATCTGAAAATAAGAATGCTTCTTGCGGAACTAGCCCTATATTCTCCCTTAAAACGTTAAGCGGAATATTCCTTACTTCGATTCCATCGATTAAAACATTTCCGGTGGTAGTATCATAAAGTCTGGGGATAAGATTTATTAAAGATGTCTTTCCCACTCCGGTAGAACCAACGAATGCGGCAGTGGCACCCCGAGGAATTTTAAGTGAGACATTATCCAAAACCAATGGTAAGTCCGTTTTATATCTAAAACTAACATTCTTAAATTCAATATCGCCTATGATTTTAGTAATTGATGAATCGGTCAATCCGGAATCAGAAATTTCGTATTTTTCGTTAAGGATTTTTTGGATTCTTTTCATGCTCGCACTTGCCTGCTGAACCATATTAGCAACCCATCCGAATGCAATCATAGGCCAGATTAAGAGACCCAAATAAACTACAAAAGCTAGAATTTCACCAAGTGTAATAGTGCCTTCTATAGCCATACCTCCGCCAATCCATACTACAATTATAGTAGATAGTCCTGCGGTTAAATATAATACCGGTTGGAACATCGCTTGCAATTTTACTTTCTCTAAATTCTTTTCAAAATATTCACGACTCGAGATTTTCCATTTTTCAATTTCATATTCTTCACGTACGTATGATTTTACTACCCTTATGCCGGAGAAATTCTCCTGAGCAACAGTTGTTATCTCGGAGAATTTTTCTTGAATTGCATTATACTTTTTGTGAATCTTCTTGCTTAGTATATAAACAAGAATTGAAATGAATGGCAATGGTACTAGAGTGAACCCCGTAAGTACAGGACTGATGGTGAACATTATCGCAAGCACAATTAAAAACTTTGTTACAGTATCGATAGCATACATAACAGATGGACCGACGAACATTCTAACGGCACTAATATCATTAGTGGCATGAGCCATAATATTACCGGTAGAATTATTCTGGAAAAATCTTAACGGAAGTTTTTGTATGTGCGCCCAAAAATCCTGCCTCACATCATATTCGATTTCCCGTGAGATTACTATAATAGTTTGACGAATAAAGAACCGGAATATACCGCTGACTAAAGCAGTGCCAACAATTAAAAGTACGTTCTGAATAATGAGTTCAATTGTAACTTTTTTTTGAAGTTCATCAATTGTATTTTTTAAAATAAGGGGTATATAAACCTGCCCGAAATTAGAGAGAAGTATAAAGAGAATTCCAAAGGCGAGCTTCGCTTTATATCGTAAAAAATATTTTTTTAAGGCAAAGAGACTTTGCATTCATTAATCTTTCTTAATACTGTTATTCAATAATTTCAAATCCGGTATAACGCTGTAATGCTTTAGGAACAATTATTTTCCCTTCGGGAGTTTGATAATTTTCTAAAATCGAAACCATCAATCTGCTTGTAGCAAGACCGGAACCATTTAATGTGTGAACAAATTCTAATTTCTTATCATCATTTCTAAATTTAATATTAGCCCTGCGAGCTTGAAAGCTTTCGAAATTGCTGCATGAAGAAGCCTCGAGCCATTTATTTTCTGCAGGCGACCACGTTTCAATATCATAACATTTAGCTGCCGAGAAACTTAAGTCCCCTGTGCATAATAATAAAATGCGATAAGGCACTTTTAATTCTTTTAATATAGCTTCGGCATTAACTACTAATTTTTCGAGTTCATCATAAGAAGTTTCGGGTCTAACGAACTTAACCATTTCAACTTTATTAAATTGATGCACTCTGAGGAAACCTTTGGAATCTTTTCCATAAGAACCCGCTTCCCTTCTGAAACATGCTGAATAACCTACATAATAAATAGGTAATTCCTTTTCCGAGAGGACTTCATCACGATGAAGATTAGTAATAGGGACTTCAGCAGTTGGTATCGGGAATAGATCATCTTTTTCACATGTGTACATATCCTCTGCCATCTTTGGCAATTGTCCCGTGCCTTTCATGGATTCACGATTGACCAAGAATGGAGGCATAATTTCTGTATAACCGTGATTTTCCACATGATAATTAAGCATAAAATTAATTAATGCTCTTTCTAATGCAGCACCTTTACCAACATAGACCGGGAAACCTGATCCTGAAATTTTTGCTCCTCTTTCAAAATCGAGTATCTTTAATTTTTTACCGAGTTCAACATGATCTAAAGGTTTGAAATCATTTTCAAAACTGAACCCATCGGGCAGCCATCTTCTTGATTCCACATTATCCTCAGCACTCTTACCAATCGGGACAGATTCATGAGGAAGATTAGGAAGCCATGCTAAAATAGTATCAAGATTATTCTGGAGTTCTTTTAATTCATCATCAAGAGATTTAGTATCCTCGGCAATTTTTCGGCTTTCAGACATTAATTCATCAGCATCACCGCCTTCTCTTTTAATCTTAGCAATATCGGAAGAGACTTTATTTTTTCTTGATTTTAATTCTTCGGTCTTTGTAATTAATTCCCTTCTTTTTTTATCGATATCAAGAAGTTCATCAACCTTATTAAATTCATTTTTGCTTGCAAGACCGGCTTTAACTAAATCACTATTTTCCCGAATAAATTTAATATCTAACATTTCATAGTCCCGAAATTATTTTACTACTATTGTATAAATTTTATTATTTACATACATCTCTTTTACTACCTGCTTACCTTCTGTATTCAGAATTACTTTTTCATCTTTCCATACAACAGCTTTTACCTCTTCTTCTAAAGTATTGACAGGAAAATCCAATCTTGCACGGATTTTTCCATTGATTTGGACTACAATAGTAATATTATCAACTACTAATGCTTTCTCATCGTATGAATACCATACAGGAGTTTCGCTTAAAGTAGTATCCTTACCAAGAAGCTGCCAGCATTCTTCCCCAAGATGAGGAGCAAGCGGCATTAAGCAAACAGCAAGACGTTCCAATACATAAGTCTGTAATGATTTTTCGGCATCAGGCAAATATTTAGTTACATCATTAAGCAATTCCATTAAGAGAGCAACTGCAACATTAAAATGAAATCCTTCTATCTCTTTACCAATTTTACTTATTACATAATTTATTTTTTTATAAACTATTTTTTCTCCATCGGATAAAGAATCTAATTCGTAAGATTCTCTCGAGGGTGAAGTTTTGGCAATACCTTGATGATTCATAAACAAAGTATAAACACGCTGAACAAAACGATCAACACCAACAATACCTTTATCGCTCCAATCACCTCCAAGCTCATAAGGTCCCATAAACATAAGATACATTCTAAATACATCGGCACCCACCTGTGTAGTAAAATCACTTGGATTAACTACGTTATTTCGGGATTTGGACATCTTTGCACCATTATTTGTAATAGTACCTTGATGAATAAGTTTTGCAAATGGTTCATCACTATTTACTAATCCTAAGTCTCTTATGAATTTATGAATAAAACGTGCATAGAGTAAGTGCATTACCGTGTGCTCTGCTCCGCCGACATACATATCGACAGGAGTCCATTTATTTGCAAGTTCCGGATCGAACATTCCCTTATCGAAATGAGGATTAAGATAGCGGAGATAATACCAAGATGAATCCATAAAAGTATCCATAGTATCAACTTCGCGCTTTCCGGCGCCGCCACACTTTGGACATGTTGTATTAGTAAATTCTTCGGAGCTTGCCAGTGGCGAACCACCGCTCGGAGTGAACTTAACATCATATGGAAGCTCAACAGGTAATTGATCTTCGGGCACGGCAACTTCACCACACTTATCACAATAGATAATAGGTATCGGAGTGCCCCAATAACGCTGTCTTGAAATTAACCAATCTCTCAAACGGAAATTTATTTTTGCTTTTGCATCGCCTGTTTTTGAAAGCTCTTCTACAATAAGTGTCTTAAATTCTTCCGAATTAATTCCATCATATTTTCCTGAATTAATCATTGTACCTTCATCGGTAAATGCTTTTTCTAATAATGAATCAGGATCAGTATTTCTTTCTAAAATTACTTTTACAATCTGTAGATTGAATTTTGTGGCGAATTCAAAATCGCGTTCATCGTGTCCCGGAACAGCCATTACACATCCCGTTCCATAAGTAGCAAGAGCATAATCGGCAATCCAAATAGGAATCTTCTCACCATTAACGGGATTAATTGCATAGCTTCCGGTTGGAACACCTGTTTTTTCTTTTACCGTTGAAGTACGTTCTACTTCGGTTAATGACTTTATCGATTCTCTATATTCATTAACTTTAGTTAGAAATTCGGGTTTGGTAATTTTATCCACCAAAGGGAGTTCAGGAGCGAGCACAACATAAGTAACTCCGAATAATGTGTCGGGGCGAGTTGTAAATACAGTGATTACATCATCAAGTCCATCAATTTTAAAATTAACTTCCGCACCTGTGCTTTTACCAATCCAATTGGTTTGCATGGTTTTAGTTCTTTCAGGCCAATCTATTGTTTCTAAGCCTTGAAGGAGTTCCTCGGCATAATCTGTAATTTTGTAAAACCATTGAGTTAGGTTTTTCTGAAACACAGTTGTGCCACACCTCTCACAGCCACCGTCATTTAGTACTTGTTCATTAGCGAGAACTGTCTGACAAGAAGGACACCAGTTAACCGGTGCGTTCTTTCTATATGCCATTCCCTTCTTAAAGAGTTGAATAAAGAGCCATTGGTTCCATTTATAATATTCGGGAGTGCAGGTCATTAATTCCTTATCCCAATCATACATACAGCCCATAAGTTTTAATTGCTCACGAATAGCGGCAATATTTTCTAATGTACTGTCATAGGGATGAATACCGGTCTTGATAGCATAATTTTCGGCGGGAAGACCAAACGCATCATAACCAATCGGTTCAAACACATTGTATCCCTGTAACTTTTTAAACCGTGCCCATGAATCCGTAGGAGCATAATTATACCAGTGCCCGCAATGAGTTTTGGATGCTGATGGATAAATAAACATTACAAGACAATAGAGCTTTTTCTCTATATCGGTTAAATCAGTCAAATTAACTTTGTTATTTGTCCAATATTCCTGCCATTTCTTTTCAATTTCCGCAAAGGGATATTTCATAATTATTCGTATTTTTATGTCAAAATAAGATTTAAAATTATCAAAATAAGAAGGGTTTAGCAAATCATTATATTTTATCTTTTTTTTAGTAAATTTACTTTAAGATTTAATTGAGGAAAAAATGAAAAGATTATTACTTTTATTGTTAGTTATATTATTCTCGACACAACTAATTGCACAGAAAAGAGCAATTACAGTAGAAGACCTTTGGAAAATAAAAAGAATTGGGGCTTATGATGTTTCTCCCGATGGCAAAACCATTGCTTTTACTATTTCTTCGTATGATATGGAATCCAACAAGGGCAATTCGGATATCTATTTAATTGATAGTGATGGAACAAACGTCCGTCCATTTATGAATTCTACTGCAAATGAATCGGAGCCGAAATTTTCTCCGGATGGCAAACAGATTGCTTATTCATTCAAAGAACAAATTTGGGTTGCTGATATTTTTGGTAAAAATGAGATACAATTAACAGATTTATATTCTGGTACTTCCGGTCATATCTGGTCTAAGGATGGAAAGAAGATATTATTTGTTTCGAGTGTCTATCCTGAATGTGAAACACAAGAATGCAATAAAGAAAAAGATGAAGCAAAAGAACAATCAAAAGTGAAAGCAGAAATATTCACTGAACTTATGTATCGCCATTGGAACGATTGGCGTGGGCCTAAGAGAAGTCATCTATTTGTTTTTGATATAGCCACAAAAGAATATTATGACGTAACATTAAAGAGCAAGAATGATGTTCCCCCTATTGCTCTTGGCGGCTCTTTAGATTACTCTATTGCGCCCGATGGTTCTGATGCAGCACTTACAATGAATCAAGACGAAATGCTGGCTACATCAACCAATAATGATGTTTTTACATTTAGCATAAGCGGATTAAAAAAGAATGCAGCAGCAGAATTGAAAAAAATCTCTTCGAGTATGGGTAATGATAATCAACCTGTCTATTCTCCTGACGGTAAATATATAGCATTTAGATCAATGAAGCGTGCGGGTTTTGAAGCTGATAAATTAGATTTAATCATATATGACAGAACAAGCGGCACATCGGTGGATTACAAAGATACCATTAATTTATCGGTAGGCGAGGTCGTTTGGTCTTCTGATTCTAAATCGATCTATTTTACAGCCGAGAAAGAAATTTTAACTCCAATTTTTAGATTTGATATTGCTTCTAAAAAGGTAACCGAATTAGTTAAAGAAAACTTAAATGGTGATATTTTATTAAGAGGTGATTTTATTTTCTTTAAGAAACAGAAATCAACAATGCCGGTCGAGCTATTCTCTTACAACACAAAATCGGGCGAAATCAAACAGATTTCAAATTGCAACACGGAATTTATGGCTAAGTTCGATATGCAGCCGACAGAATCTTTTTGGAGCAATGGAGCAGAGGGTGCTAAAGTGCAATCTCTATTAATAAAACCACCGTTCTTTGATCCGAATAAAAAATATCCGATGATATTCTTAATTCATGGCGGACCGCAAGGAAATTGGGCAGATGATTTTCATTTTAGATGGAACACACAGTTATTTGCTTCTAAAGGATATGTAGTTGTAGCTCCTAATCCGAGAGGCAGCACAGGATATGGACAGAAATTTACTGATGAAATTTCGGGAGATTGGGGCGGCAAAGCGTATATCGACCTTATGAATACTTATGACAATGCGATTAAAACTTTTTCATTTATTGATGGAAAAAATACTTTTGCAGCCGGCGGTTCTTATGGCGGGTATATGGTCAATTGGATTGCAGGACATACAGATCGTTTCAATGCACTCGTATCTCATGCAGGTGTTTACAATTTAGAAAGTATGTATGGAGCAACCGAAGAACTTTGGTTCCCTGAATGGGAATATGAAGGAACTCCATGGACTAACCGTGCAATGTATGAAAAATGGTCTCCTCACCGTTCGGCAGATAAAATAAATACTCCTATGCTTGTAGTCCATGGTGCATTCGATTTCAGAGTACCTGAAGGGCAGGCATTTGAATTATTTACGACATTACAAAGAAGAGGGATTCCAAGTAAGTTTTTATATTTTCCCGATGAGACGCATTTTGTTACAAAACCGCAAAATGCTAAACTATGGTGGAATACAATTTTTGATTGGTTTGATAAATATACAAAGAGGTAAATATGAAATATCAAGAAAATGAAGATAATTATAGTTTAGAGAATCTCGAGGATATTGATTCTTATAAAGAATACAAAGAAAAGAGCAAAATTGTAGAAGAAAGTTTTTGGGGAAAATTAGAAAGAGTCGGCAGCAAAATAACATTTGCTAAGGATTTGAAAGCTCTCTTTAGTTATTTTCGCGATCCAAGTATTCGGTGGTATCGAAAAACAATCATAGTTGCGGCATTAATTTATTTTATCTCCCCTATCGATGCGATACCGGATATGGCACCTTTGGTAGGTTATCTCGATGACCTTGGTGTCATAACTGCATTACTAAAATATTTGGGCAGCGAGATTCTACCTTATTACGAAAAATAAAGAGAGTATATGAAGAAGCTAAATTTCAAAGTTCTTAAAACGGATATAATCCATAAAGGACGAGTGTTCGATTTAAAGATAGATGAAATAATATATGATAGCGGCAATAAAGGGTTTAGGGAAACTGCAGTGCACCCGGGCGGTGCGGTGGTCCTTCCCGTAAAAGAAAACGGAGATATAATCTTCGTTAATCAATTTCGTTTTCCTCATGACCAATTTGTTTTGGAACTACCTGCGGGTAAATTAGATTTCAATGAGGATCCATTTATATGCGCTAAAAGAGAGCTAACCGAAGAGACAGGTTATAGTTCGGAAAAAATTACTAAACTAGGCGCAATCTTTACAACTCCCGGATTTAGCAATGAAATTTTACATATCTATTTGGCGAAAGAACTTATTGAAGGGAAACATAATCGAGAAGAGGGTGAATTCGGGATGGAAATCGTTTCACTCTCTTTGAAAGAAGCAGAAGAAAAGATAAAATCGGGCGAAATAGTTGATGCAAAAACTATTTGCGGAATTTTATATTATAAATTATCGTTGGATAATTAATTCTTCGAGATCAATTTTATTTATGTTGGAAATTTCTTTTCCAAGAAATCGTTCAGCAATTTCTTTGAACTTAGCCGGTACGTCACTTACAAAATATTCTTGGGTGCCGGGTAAGTAAGAAGAATTTTTAAGTCCCTTCTCTATCAAATAATCTTCGACAATCTTAGCTGCAGGTGTTCCCGAATCGAT
>Ga0209347_1004651_pt1 | contig 14017 bp, 11 predicted proteins | sample AutmiccommuBRH23_FD_187382 | JGI IMG/M metagenome (GOLD analysis project Ga0209347, IMG submission 187382) | Deep subsurface microbial communities from Mt. Terri, Switzerland - Autotrophic microbial communities BRH/23 (SPAdes) (version 2) | ecosystem: Environmental > Aquatic > Deep subsurface >... | reverse complement strand
GTTCCCGCCGTTGCCGTTCGTGCCCGACGGTGAGGACATCACCGAGCAGATCGAGGCGCACCGCCATCTGTTTCCGATCTACGAGCACATGGTCGTCATGGATCCGCCCGCGCACGAGCGGGCGAGGTCACTGCTGAACAAGCTGCTCACGCCCCGCCGCCTCAGGGAGAACGAGGACTACATGTGGCAGCTGGTCGACGCCCAGATCGATCAGTTCATCACCAACGGCAGGTGCGAGTTCCTCTCCGAATATGCCAAACCGTTTGCCACGTCGGCGATCACATCGCCTTCGGCCGCGGTATCCATACCTGCGCCGGCGCCCCACTGGCACGGGTCGAGGGGCAGATCACCGTCCGGCGGCTCCTGGATCGGGTGAGTGACATCAGAATCGACGAGTCGGTTCACGGCCCCGCCGACCGCCGGCATTACGCCTACGAACCCACGTTCCTGCTGCGCGGCCTCACCGAACTGCACATCGAGTTCACGGCAGCCGGTGGTCGCGGTACTGCTCGCGCAGTTTGAGCTTGACCACCTTGCCGGTGGCGGTGTGCGGCAACTCGTCGACGAACACCACGTCGTCGGGGAGCCACCACTTGGCGACATGGCCGGACAGGTAGTCGAGCAGGTCCTCCCGGGTGGCGCTGCACCCCTTGCGCAGGACGGCGATCAGCACCGGCCGTTCCTGCCATTTCGGGTGTGGCACCCCGATGACGGCAGCCTCGGCGACCGCAGGATGACCCATCGCGGCGTTCTCCAGGTCGATCGAACTCACCCATTCCCCACCGGATTTGATGACGTCCTTGGCGCGGTCGACGAGCTGCAGGTAGCCGTCGGGGTCGATGGTCGCGACGTCGCCGGTGGGGAAGAAGCCCTCGGCGTCGAGCTTCTCGCCACCCTCCCCCTTGAAGTAGCCACTGGCGACCCACGGCCCCCGCACCCAGACCTCGCCGAATGCCTTTCCGTCCCAGGGCAGCCGGTTGCCGTCGTCGTCGACGATCTTGAGATCCACACCCCAGATACCACGGCCCTGTTTCAGCCTGATCTGGGTGCGCTCCCCGTCGGAGAGTCGCTCATGCTTGGGAAGCAGCCGACCGATCACACACAGCGGACTCGTCTCGGTCATCCCCCAGCCCTGCATCGACTCAGCCCCGAATTCCCGGGCGAATCTCTCGATCATCGACTGAGGCAGTGCCGCCCCGCCGGTGCCCGCCACGCGCAGGCCGAGTTCGTGCGGGTCGATCTCGGGATGCTCGTCGAGGTAGGAGAAGAGCATCATCCACACCGTCGGCACACCCTGGCTCTGGTTGACGCCTTCGGACTTCATGAGGTTGTAGACGGATTCACCGTCGAGGTGCGGTCCCGGCATCACAAGCGTGGCGCCGACCATCGCCGCAGTGTAGGGCGTGCCCCACGCGTTGGCGTGGAACATGGGCACCACCAGCAGGATTCGGGATCCGCTGTGGATGTCGATGGCGTCGCGCGCCGCGATCATCAGGGTGTGCAGCATCGTCGACCGGTGCGAGTAGAGAACACCCTTGGGGTTTCCGGTGGTGCCCGAGGTGTAGCACAGCGACGACGCGCTGCGCTCGTCGAACTCGGGCCACTCATAGTGGGTGGACTGGGATCCAACGAATTCCTCCCAGCACCGCAGGCGACCCTCGGGAATGCCCGGGATGTCGGGCATGTGCTCGCGGTCGGCCATCACGACGTAGGTCTCGACGGAACTCAGTTCGGGAGCCAGCTGACCCACCAGTTGCGCAAAGGTGGTGTCGAAGAACAGCACCCGGTCCTCGGCGTGGTTGATGATGTAGACGATCTGCTCGGCGAACAGCCGTGGGTTGACGGTGTGCATGACGGCACCCGCGCCCGAGACGCCGAAGTACAGCGCGAGGTGACGGTCGCTGTTCCAGGCCAGGGTCGCGATCCGGTCCCCTGGCTCGATGCCGAGTTCGGCGAGGGCGTTGGCGACCTGCTTGGACTGGTCCCTCACCTGCGACCAGGTGGTGCGTCGAACGTGCCCTTCGGGAAGCCGCGACACGATCTCGGTGTCGGCGTGGAACGTCGCCGCGTGGTCGATCAGCGACGAGATCAGCAGCGGCCGGTCCTGCATCAAACCCAGCATTCGGCCAGGCTATCCAGAGGGCATCGGCGTTTCGTGGGCTTGGACATAATCGAATAGATGTTCGGGGGTTCGCAGACGGCGCCCCGGTCGATCGTGGCTCGGATCGCTGCGTCGTCGCGGACCCCGGAACAGATCCTCCATATCGACCAGCAGCCGCGCCGCGGCCCGGTTCTGGGTCCCGGCTGCCCACGCTCGGCGAATGCGGGCAGGAGCTTGGCGGCGGTGATCGGCACCGACCACTCGATGAACCTTTTCGGCGGTTGGCGCGGACGCCGGCGCCCGGCGGCACCGACATTCCGCAGATGCTGAGTGGCCGGACTATGAGGCCGTCACCACGGTGTGGTCACAACGCCGGATGGCACCCGCGTTGGCGGCGCTTGGGTCACAACAGGTGCGGTGGCGATGTCGGACGGAATATTGGCGTTGCCTTGAGGCAGCCGCGTGCCTGAAGTCGATTCAGCGGGTGGGGCGACGCACCTGCCGAGATAGCCGTCATCAATGAAAATGCCACCGCTGCGGCTGCAGCAGTACGCATGAAAAGTTCTTTGGGAATTAATGCTGAGGTCTAGCTGACTTCCTGTCGGGTCAGCCACGCAGTTGTCGTAGTCCTCGACGTCCCACACGCGTTCGGCGCTTGCGATGGCGGAATACGCGATTGTGTTGGCTCCCGTTGCGAGGGCGACGGCGACGACGGCAGCTGGCAGTAAATGACGAAAGCGTGTGGAAACGATGGTCATTTGAGTCTCCCTTGGTTTGCGCGGTATGACTTAGATGGTCCTGATCAAGCGGTGCTGACGTAATCGCTCAGCAGCCAGATTTTTCGTCTGATGGGGAAGGGTTAGCTGTCCGTCCGGCAAGTAGCTGTTGATCGCGCATGCCTGCACCGAGAACAGATCTTGCAGGTCTGGAGGGCCCGAGCCACTTGCCAGATCCCCGTCGGCGCCGCGCCGGCGTCCAGCACCGTGGCGCCCGCATCGCCACAGGGCCGGCTCAGCCGCTACGACCGCGAAGCCGACCAACGATGGCGACAACAACTCCGGGCCATCACCGCCATTCACGACCCACCACCTTCTGAGTAGCGTGGGCGGCATGGCGACCGTCTTCACGAAGATCATCAACGGGGAGATCCCCGGCAGATTCGTCTACCGGGACGACGACATCGTGGCGTTCTTGACGATCGAGCCGATGACGCAGGGCCACACGCTGGTCGTGCCGCGCGCCGAGATCGACCAGTGGCAGAACCTGGAGCCCGCCGTGTTCGGCAGGGTCATGGAGGTCTCACAGCTCATCGGCAAAGCGGTCTGCAAGGCCTTCGACGCCGACCGCGCCGGAGTGATCATCGCCGGCCTCGAGGTGCCCCACCTCCACGTGCACGTCTTCCCGGCACGCGACCTGGCCGACTTCGGCTTCGCCAACGTCGACCGCAACCCGTCACCGGAGTCGCTCGACGAGGCCCAGACGAAGATCAAGGCAGCGCTGGCGGAGCTGCGCTGACCGGCATCGCTGCGTCGGCGAAGCGCGGCAGGGTGACCCGGAAGCGACTTCCGTACCCGGGTGCGGTGGTCACGCTGACCTTGCCACCGTGGGCGTGCACCAGCGAGTCGACGATCGACAGGCCCAAACCGGTGCCGCCGCTGGCACGCGTCCGCGACGAGTCAGCCCGGTAGAAGCGCTCGAAGATGCGTTGCGCGTCGTCTGGCCGCATGCCCGGTCCCTCGTCGCACACCTCGAGAACAGTGGTGTCGGCCTCGGTTCCCACCCGCACGATGACCCTGGCGGTCTCCGGGGTGTGCTGCAGGGCATTGGCCACCAGGTTGCTCAGCACCTGACGAAGCCTGGCCTCGTCGCCCAGAACCTCAGGGGTGCCGGGCCCGTCGAAAACCTCCATGCGGATGCTGCGCTGCGGCGCGATCGACTGTGCGTCGTGCACCGCGTCGGCGGCCAGGGCCAGCAGATCCACCCGATGCTGCTCCAGCGGTCGATGCGCGTCGAGCCGGGCCAGCAGCAGCAGGTCCTCGACGAGCAAACCCATCCTGCGCGACTCACTTTCGATGCGGCTCATCAGCATCTCGACATCACGGGCGGCACCCTGCCGGTACAGCTCGGCGAAGCCACGAATCGTCGTCAGCGGAGTCCGTAGCTCATGGCTGGCGTCGGTGATGAAGCGGCGCATCCGGTCCTCGGAGGTGCGGGCCTGCTCTGCCGACAGTTCCGACGACGCCATCGCACGCTGGATCTGCGCCAGCATTCCATTGAGCGCCAACGACAGTCGTCCGACCTCGGTTCTCGGGTCCCGTTGCGGTACGCGGCGGTCAAGCTGTCCCGCCGCGATCGCGGCGGCCGTCTGCTCGACCTCCGCCAGCGGCCTCAGGCTGCGGTGCACGACGGCATAACCGGCAACCCCGAGCACCAACAGGACCGCGGCACCGATCCCGGCCTGCGCATATACCAGCGACCGCATCGTCGACTTCACGTCAGACAGGTCGATGGCCACCGTGGTGAGCTCACCGTGCAACCCGCGCACCGTCATCGCGCGCCATTGGACGTCGGAGTGGTCGACCGATCCGACGGTGACCGGCACGGGTCCGACGTTGTTGTCGGCGGGCAACGCAGGCTCGGCGACGCGGTCGTTGACCGCCATCCAGATGTGTCCGTCCGGGTCGATGCCGCGGACATAGAAATCCGAGGGGGGACGCGCCGGGTTGGGGTCTTCGATCGGGGTGACGGGCAGTCGCCGGGGAACCTGCGCCCAGCCCCTGGAGGCATCGAGCAAGGTGTCGTCGACACGTTTCATCAGGCTGTGCTGCAGGATCGTCGTCACCGCGATGCCCGATGCCAGCAGCCCGCAGGCCACGAGCACCAACGTGGCCGCCACCAGCCCCACCCGGAGCGGGACACCACCGCGTCTGATCAGACCCGTCACACCCCTATTGTCGACTCTTCCTCATCGCGTCTTCCTCATCGCAACTGTCGGCTCTTCGCGCAAGCGCTCATCGCAGTTGTCGGCTCTTCGCGCAAGCGCTCATCGCGGCTCCCGCAGGACGTAACCGACCCCACGCAAGGTGTGCAGCAGCCGCTTGTCACCGGTGTCGATCTTGCGGCGCAGATAGGAGACGTACGACTCGACGACGTTCACGTCACCGCCGAAGTCGTAGCGCCACACGTGATCGAGGATCTTCGGCTTGGACAGCACCGTGCCTGCGTTGATGATGAAGTACCGCAGCAGCGTGAACTCGGTCGGGGACAGCGGAACGGGCTCGCCCGCCTTCCACACCTCGTGGGTGTCCTCGTCGAGTTCGATGTCGGCGAACGTCAACCGTGAGGTGCGGGGCTCCTCGGGGCCACGACCGCTCCGGCGAAGTATCACCCGCAGCCGGGCAACCACCTCTTCGAGGCTGAACGGTTTGGTCACGTAGTCGTCGCCGCCCAACGTCAGACCCGCGATCTTGTCCTGCAGGCTGTCGCGTGCGGTCAGGAACAGGGCCGGGGCGTCGATGCCGTCGGCGCGCAGCCTCCGCAGCAGCCCGAAGCCGTCCATGCCGGGCATCATGACGTCGAGGATGATCGCGTCAGGTCGCACTTCACGCGCCTTGTCGAGGGCAGCGGCGCCGTTGGACGCGGTGTGCACCTCGAAACCCTGGAATTTCAAGCTCACGGACAGAAGTTCGACGATGTTGGCCTCATCGTCGACCACCAGGACCCGCGCCTCGGGAACGCTTTCCGGAATCGGCATCGCCATGTTCCTCAATGTCCACCCATTTGCTGGGAAAAACGCTGCGCACTAGCTGTGCGCTTCCTGTGAGTTTGATGTTGCCCTGTCCATAGACTGGGCGGATGAACTTCGGGAAAGCCCTGGCGGATCTCGCCTTCGCACCCGTGCGCGTCGGCCTGGCCGTCGCCGACGCGGGCATCGGTGTGGCCAGAGGCACCATCGACGTCGCCTACCGCTCGCTGGGCGAATCCCCGGAAGGCGGCAAGCCGGGAACGCCCACCTTCGCGCAGCTGCTCGGGATCGACGACGCCGTGGAGCGGGCCAACCGGCTGGCCCGGCTGATGGACGAGGACCAGCCGCTGGGACGCGCCCTGGCGCCGGACGGCGCGCTGGACCGGCTGCTGAAACCCGGCGGTGTGGTGGACCGGCTCACCGCGTCCGGCGGTGCGCTGGATCGACTCACCCAGGACGACGGCGGCCTCATGCGCGCGATCGAACCCGGCGGGCTGGTCGACCAGTTGCTGGCCGAGGACGGCCTGGTCGATCGGTTGTTGGCCGAGGACGGCGTGGCAGACCGGCTGTTCGCCGAGGGCGGCGTAGTCGACACGCTCACGGCTCGCAACGGTCCGCTCGAGCAACTGGCGACCGTCGCGGACACGTTGAACCGTCTGGCACCGGGGCTCGAGGCGCTGGAGCCGACGATCGAGGCGCTGCGGGAGGCGGTGATCGTGCTCAGTCAGGTGGTCAACCCGCTCAGCAACATCGCCGACCGGATTCCGTTTCCCGGACGTCGCACGTGGAGCCGGGCGACCAATCGCCCGGCGACGCCGCCACGGGTTTTCGACGTCGACGAGTGAATGACCTTGGTACGACGTGCGCACACAGACTCCGGTCTCGAGCCAGGCTTCCAGGAAGCGTTGACGGTGCGACTGCTGGCTTGCGTTCGTGCAGAACGCGACCCCAAGCTTTCAGGACCGACGAGTTTGGAGCCGCGTGAGAGACTCGAACTCTCGACATCCGCTTTACAAGAGCGACGCTCTACCAACTGAGCTAACGCGGCCGGGCGGCTCCATGAGCCATCAACGATCCTACTGCTTGGGTGATCGTCGCAGCAGTACGGGTTACAGGAGTCTCCACGCGGCGACGACCCAGGTGGCCGATGCCACGGAAAGATGGTTCGGCGTCGAGGTCCGGATTTCGAATCCGTTTGCAGTGCAGACCATTACGACGCCTTTGGCGCGTGCCTGCGGAGTGCGGTCATCCTTCCTGATTGCCGCTGTCGCGCAGCATGGCGAGGGTGACAGCCCCACGCCGGATGGCCTCGTTGGCCAGACGGACCCGGCGCTCTCCCTCCGTGGGGATGGCGAACTTGTCATACAAGTTCTGTAAGTGCTGTTTGACGGCTGCCTCGCTGACGAATAGGTCCTGGGCCATCTGACGGACCGACGCAGGCGCTGGAAATGGGTCGTCGGAAACCAGCGGGCGGCACAGGACTACCAAGACCTCGAGTTCGCGCCGGGTCAACTGCGGCGGGCGCTCGGTTGGGGCGGCAGCAAACGTTTCTTCACCGGCAGCTGTTTGGTCGCCTTCCTTCGCTTCCCAGAAGATCAACCGTGAATTGCCGACCCGCAACTCGTCCCCGGAACGCAGGACCCGCTCGGCGGAGATCTTTTCCCCATTGAGATAGGTGCCATTGCGACTCCCCACATCCCGTACCGACCAGGCGAACCCGAGGTTGTCGAGCACGGCATGCAAGCGTGAGACGGTCGAATCGTGCTCGAGCGACACGCTATTGGTTGACGCCTTGCCGACCGTCACTCGTGGTCCGCTCAGTGTGATCAGTTCCCGTCCGGACGGCTTCCGGATTTCCAGATGGGAAGGCATACAAATAGCCTATTGCGTTGGGGGGTCTTCGCACCTGTGAGTCAGCGTGTGAACCTCGATTTCCGATGGTCATCGACGAAGGATTGCACTTCAGAACTCCAGGCTGGTGGTGCCGCAGCCGTTACGATCGAGGTGACCTGAACGAGGTTTTCATGTCAGATCCGACTGCCGACTACCCCGCCGAGCTCACGCAGACTCAAGCGGCGGCGGAAACTGTCGACGAAACCGCGAACAGCACCGGAACACTCGAATCAGCGTTTTCCATCACGAACCCATGCGACCGCCTCACCCAGATCGAGGTAGGCCAGCGGCACGACGACTTCGATCTGCTCGTCGAACTCGGCAGCGGCGTATTCGCGCGGGTCTTTCTGGCCCGGCAACGGTCGCTGCAACGACTAGTGGCAGTCAAGATCTCCGAGAATCGCGGCAACGAACCGCAAACCCTCGCCCAGCTTGATCACGATTACATCGTCCGCGTCTTCGACCAGCGAATTCTCCGCGATAGAGACTGGCGGCTGCTGTACATGCAGTATCTGCCCGGCGGAACGCTGCTCGACCTCGTTCAAGCTATTCGCCGCGCGGGGCGGCGGCCACCCGACTCCGGTCGGGCGTTGCTCGACGCGGTAGACAACGCTCTGGAGTCGCGCGGCGAGATCCGACCCACCGAATCGTCGACCCGCGCTGAGCTCGAGAGCCTTTCCTGGCCCGAGACCGTCGCGTGGCTGGGGAAGCGGCTTGCCGAGGCGTTGCACTATGCGACGTCGCGGGGTGTCCTGCACCGCGACATCAAGCCGGCGAACGTACTGCTCGCACCCGACGGCACCCCCAAACTCGCGGACTTCAACATCAGCTTCGCCCGCAATGTTTCCGGCGCAAGCCCGTTCGCCTATTTCGGCGGGTCCCTGTCCTATATGTCTCCCGAGCAGCTCATGGCCTGCCGGCCCGGGCACATGCAAGATGCGGCGAACCTCGACACCCGCAGCGATGTCTACTCGCTCGCGGTCATGCTGTGGGAACTGCTGACCGGTCTGAAGCCGTTCGATGATTCTGCGGCAGAAGCTGCTCGGGCGCGCTCGGGCGGGTCGGTCGCCGACGCCACCGCGCTCGAACTGATGCTAGTCACCCGCCGGCAAGGGGTTTCGGCTGCGGCACTCGACGCGCTACCCACGGACTGTCCTGCCGCGCTGCGACGAGTTCTGCTGAAGGCGCTTAGCGCCGAGCGTGATCAGCGCTGGGCCTCGGGTGCGGAACTCGCCGAGCAACTGCAGTTGTGTCTTGATCCGCATGCTCGTGACCTCGTGGATCCGCCTTCACAAAGTTGGCGGCTGAGGCTGCGGCCGTTCTTTCTGCCGATTGCGCTCCTGGCCGGCATGATTCCCAATCTGCTGGCCGCCGCATACAACATCCAGCACAATCAGCTGCTTATCGTCAGCAAGCTTTCCGAGCCGGCTCAGGAACGGTTCATGCTGGTAACCATTCTGCTGAACCTGAGTGTCTGGCCGCTGGCCGTTGCGGTGCTGATCTACTGGTGTCGTCACGTCATCCTGGTTCCGCGGCGCGTGCGACGTGGGCTGGCACCGCCCGCAGAAGCCTTGGCCCGAGCGCGTCACGACTGTCTCGTCGTCAGTGATCGGGTGGTGTTCGTGGTGTTCAGCTGTTGGGTGGTGGCCGGGCTCACATTCGCGCTGACGTTGCAGTTCGTCGCGGGTGGAATCCCTGGTAGATCTGCGATCCATTTCGTCGGGTCCCTGGCGGTGTGCGGCGCAATTGCGCTCGCGTATCCGTTCTTTCTATTGACGTTCTACATCGTGCGCAGCGTCTATCCGGAACTGGTCGCACACGGACAGACGAATCCGGGAGAGGCCGAACAGCTGCGGGCACTCAGTCGTCGACTGTCGCGTTACCTGGCGATCGCGGCCTCGGTGCCGTTGATCGGCATTGTGGCCGTGAGCTTCCTGACCGCTTCCGAGATCGCCGAAGTCATCGTGCCGATCAGGGTGCTGTGCCTCGGTGGAATCGCCGGGTTCGCCCTCGCGTACTGGCTGTCACGACAGACCGAATCCGACATTCAGGCCCTCGAGCGGGTGATCCGCAGTCGAGCGCCACACGATCCCTAACGTCCGACCCCCCAACCGCTGACCGCCACCTCTACCTCGATCAGGTCGCGCACCCGGTCCGCGCGAGCCATGGCCTGAGCGGCATCGTCGGAGCCCCTGAGAATCACGAAGCCGTGCCTGGTCTTGGAGCTCACCGTCTCCGGAAGAACGTCACCGACCGAGAACGGGAAGTTGAGGGTATGGACGAAATCCAGCGCGCGTGCCTCGTCGACGCCCGACACCGAGCGCAGAACCCCGCTGGCGAAGCTCAGGTATGCGATGTGCCCGACGGAGTCCGCCTGTCCCGCCCCTGGCGCCCGTCCTGCGAGGGCGCCGAACATCGCCCGCTTGATGTCGAATCCCTGTGCAATCTGGATGATGTCCGGGATCTTGTCCCCGCCGAGCCGGGCCTGCGACTCGACGATCCGCGGCCCGTCCGCGGTCAGGATGATCTCGGTGTGCGCCGGGCCGCACTGGTACCCGACGGCGTCGAGCAGTTCCACCGCCAGGGCGGCGACCCCGCTGGTCTCCGCCGTGGCCGGCGCGCCGAACAGGTGCCCCCGCTCCACGAAGTGTGGCAGCGGGCCGAGCATCTTGCGGGTCACGCCGATCACGTGGTGCTCTCCGCGCACCGTCAGCGTCTCCACGCTGAACTCCGGGCCGCGCAGGTACTCCTCGACGAGCACCGGCCCTACGTACTCGTAGGCCTCCAGCGTCTCGCCCCAGGCAGGCAAGTCGGCCGGGTCGGTGAGCAGGTAGATCCCCCGGCTGGCGGACAACGTGGTCGGCTTGACGACCACGGGCAGCGTGAAGTCCGCGAGAAGACCCGCCACGTCCGTCCAGTGCTCCGCGATGGCGAACCGGACCGAGGAGATGCCCTTGTCGCGCAGCAGCGTGCGCATGGCGAGCTTGTCGTTGAGCAGGGCGATCGACAGCGGTGAGTTGACGGCCTTTCCCAGTTCGTCGGCCACCTCGTACGCGAGCATCATCGACTCCTCGCTACCGACATGCCAGACGTGGTCGGCGTCGGTGTCTTCCACCGCCGCGCGGATCGCGTCGGCATAGGCGGCTTGATCGGTGAAATCCACGACCCGGAAGCCGTCGGCGAGCGCCTCGACGTCCCGCAGATACTGGTCGGCCTGCGCGCCGAACAGCCGCTCGGCCTCGGCCGGATCCCAGATCGCGTGGATCCGGAACCCTTCGGCTTGGGCCTTCCGTATGTATGCCTGGTACGGCATCACCATCACCAAGTTCGTCACGTCGCTTCTCCTATGACTCGCACCTCGATTTGCTGGGCCGCGGCCTCGGCGATCCGACCGGCCAGGTATGGATCGTCGGCGCTTGCCAGGACGTGGCCGACGCGGTCCTCGTTCACCCGCAACGGGTTGATGCGCGCACCGGCCTCGACGGACACCACGGCCTCGCAGACCCCGGGTACGGCGGCTGCGATGTCGAGTCCGGTCACGCCGTCCACGACGCCGACAGGTGCGGTGAGGTACCGGATCGCGGCACCCCCTACCGGGTCCGCTGTGATGGCGCCGACGGATTCGCCGAGGTACTGACGGATCAGCAGCTCCATGGTGGACAACCCGAGGCTGCGGTCCATCAGCTCGGTGATCTGGTCGCCGGCCGGCCGTGGATTGATCTCGATGAGCTTGGGTCCGGTGCCGGTGTACTTGAGCTCGACGTGCGCGATGCCGAGGTCGAAGCCGACCGCAATGGTCGCCGCTACGGCGGCCTGTTCCAGCTCATCCCGAATGGCAGTCGGCAGCGCGGTCGGGAAGCTGTGTCCGAGCTCGATGAACCTGTTGCCGCCCCCGACCAACTTGTCGGTCACCCCGAGCACCCGAACGAATCCGGCCTCGGCCACAATCTCCACGCTGACCTCGAAGCCGACCAGGCATTCCTCGACGAGCACCTCGGGGTGGCGGGGTTGGCCGCGGCGGTTCGTCGGTTCGGACCGCACCGCCCTGAAACCGTCGATCACCTCGGGCACGGTTGTGCACCGGACGACGTGGGCCCCGCTCGTCTCGTCGGCCGGCTTCACCACGACCGGCAGCCCGATCTCCTCGGCGGCCTGCGCCGCCTGCTCCGCCGTGGTCACGGCGCGGAAAGCCGGGATCGGTACGCCGCGTTCGGCCCAGCGCCGCCGCTGGTCGGCCTTGTTGCGGGCAATACGGATGGCGTCCGGATCCGGACCGGGCAGGCCGAGCTGGCGGGCCACCTCGGCGGTCTGCACCACCTCGTACTCGGCGACCGAGAGCAACGCGTCCAGCGGTTGCGTCGCGTCGGCCTCCTTCACCGCGGCCAGCAGCGGCGCCAGCTCATGGGTCGGGCAGTGAACGACTTCGTCGACACAGGTGCGCAGCACCTCCGTGCCGCCGGGCGTCGCGTGGTAGCGATCCAGCCCGCAGGTGAAGAAGGTGACGTGCAAACCCAGCTTCCGCGCCGCCCGTAATACGTCGAACCCGGATCCGGAGCGGTTCGACTCCACAACCCCGATACGTTTCATGTCCACATCCGTTCTGTCAGTCGAAGTTCAGGTCGCCCGAACGAGCCCGCTTCAGCTCGAAGAAGTTCGGGTTGGCGGCCAGCGTCCTGGCGCTGTCGAAGATGCGGGCCGCCTCTTCGCCGCGCGGGACGGCGGTCAGCACCGGCCCGAAGAACCCGATGCCGTCGATGTGGATGGCCGGGGTGCCGAGATCCGCGCCGACCGGTTCCAGCGCCGCGGCGTGGCTCTTGCGCAGTGCCTCGTCGTAGTCGCTCCCGTTCGCCGCTTCCGCGAGCTCGGCAGGCAGGCCCACCTCGGCGAGGGCCTGACCGATCACCTCCGGGTAGTTCTTGTTACGTCCGTTGTGGATTCGGGTGCCGAGTGCGCTGTAGAGGTCGCGCAGCACCTCCTCCCCGTGGTGCTTGGCGGCGGCGATGCAGACCCGTGCGGGGCCCCACGCCCGGTCGCAGAACTCCCGGTACCACTCGGAGATCTCGCGATCCTCGTTGAGCACGGACACGCTCATCACCTGGAACCGCAGATCGATGTAGCGTCTGTGCTCCACTTCGAGGATCCACCGGGAGGCGATCCAGGCGAAGGGGCAGGCCGGGTCGAAGTAGAAGTCGACTTTGGGAATCGCGGACATGATCATTCCTCCTCGAGATCGGTGTCGACGAGTCGCATCCAGCCGAATGCGTCGGGCACCAGGCCGTATTGGATGTCGAGCAATGCCTCCAGCAGCCGCGACGTGACCGGACCCGCGGAGCCGTCCCCTACCGGCCAGTCCCGGTGCGCTGAAACCACGTGCCCGACAGGTACAATGGCGCGGGCGGTGCCACACGCGAACGCCTCGGTGATTCGTCCGTCTCGGCAACCCTGTTCCCATTCGTCGAGCGTGAGCGGCTCCTCGGCGACCCGGTAACCGAGCGATCCCGCCAACCGCAGGATCGAGTCCCGGGTGACGCCCGCAAGCAGGGTTCCACTCAACGGAGGTGTGCGGAGGCGGGGTCCTTGGGGACCCGACTCCACGAAGAACAGGTTGGAACCGCCCGCCTCCTCGATGTACCGGCGTTCCCGCGCGTCCAGCCACACGACCTGGTGACAGTCGTTGGCGGTGGCGTGTCGCTGAGCGATGAAGGCGCCGCCGTAGTTGCCGCCACACTTGGCCTCACCGGTCCCGCCGGGCGCCGCACGGATGTGCTCGGTGTCCGCCCACAATCGAATGGGCTTCGGCGTCGCCGAGGAAGCGGGCCGTGCCGGGCTGCCGATCACTGCGAACAGGTACTCCTCGGCGGGCCGGTTACCCAGGTGCGTTTCCGAGGCAACCATGAATGGCCGCAGATACAAGCTGTGTCCCCGGACGTGCGGCACCCAGGCGCCATCGACCCGCAGCAGCGCCTCCAGCGCCGCGACGAAGTCCTGCTCGGGAAGCGTGGGCATGGCCATCCGGCGCGCCGAACTGTTGAACCGGCGGGCATGGTCTTTCGCCCGGAACAGGGCCCGTTGACCGTTCGGGCGCCAGAACGCCTTCAAACCCTCGAAAATCGTTTGGCCGTAGTGCAATGCCATGGTGGCCGGGTGCAGCGAGAACGCGGCGAGCGGTCCGACGGTGGCGTCGTGCCAGCCCTGCTCGGCCGACCACCGCACGGTCACCATGTGATCGGAGTAGGTGTCGCCGAACCCGGGTGTAGCGAGCAGCTCCGCCCGCCGTT
>Ga0209347_1004649_pt1 | contig 14018 bp, 12 predicted proteins | sample AutmiccommuBRH23_FD_187382 | JGI IMG/M metagenome (GOLD analysis project Ga0209347, IMG submission 187382) | Deep subsurface microbial communities from Mt. Terri, Switzerland - Autotrophic microbial communities BRH/23 (SPAdes) (version 2) | ecosystem: Environmental > Aquatic > Deep subsurface >... | reverse complement strand
ACATTTCCGCCCGGATGCTGGTGCAGGCAAGCGCCAAGGGCATCTACGACGCGCTGCACAAACGCGATCTGTCCCGTCTGGACCTGACAGACGAAAGCTTCGACCTGATCCTTGCCGCCGATGTCTTCATCTATATCGGCGCGCTGGAGCAGATCGTGGGCTGGGCTGCGGCAAGCCTTGCGCCGGGTGGCGTTCTGGCCTTCACGCTGGAGGAATTGCCCGAGGATGAGGGCGATCTGCGCCTGCGCCCCTCGCGCCGCTATGCCCATTCCGCCGCTTATGTCGCGCGTCTGCTGGAACAGGCGGGCTTCGGAGCACCCCAATTCAGCCGCGCCACGTTGCGCATGGATGCCGGTCAGCCCGTCGCCGGGCTGAGCGTTCTGGCGGTCCGCGCGACGCAGCCCTTCCGCCGCGAGACGGATGGAGAGGAAATGGCCAGCGCCTGAACGCTGGCCGTATGCGTCAGATGCAGCGGCCGCCGTCCACTTCCATGGCGACGCCGGTGATCATGCTGGCCTCGTCCGAGCAGAGGAAGCAGGCGGCATTGCCCATATCCTCGGGCGTGGAAAAACGGCCCAGCGGGATGGTGGAGAGGAATTTGGTGCGCATCTCGGGCGTGTCCTCGCCCATGAAGCTGGCCAGAAGCGGCGTCTCGCCCGCCACGGGGCAGATGGCGTTGACGCGCAGTTTCATGGGGGCGAGTTCCACCGCCATGGTTTTGGTCGCGGTAATCATCCACCCCTTGGAGGCATTATACCAGTTCAGACGCGGACGCGGGCTGAGGCCGGCTGTCGAGGCGACGTTCAGGATCGCGCCGCCATTGGCCTTCATATGCGGCACCAGTTCGCGCGCGGTCAGGTAGACGGATTTGCAGTTCACCGCGAAGACGCGGTCGAATTCCTCCTCGGTCACATCCTCCATCGGTTTGGGCAGATGGGTGATGCCTGCGTTATTGACCAGAATATCAACCTGTCCGAATGCCTTGATGGCATAGGCGGCCATCTCGGCCACGCTGGCGCCATCCGCCACGTTGCAGGCGATGGAGAGGGCACCGTTGCCCACTTCCTCAGCCATCGAGGCCGCGCCATCGGCATTGATATCCACGACCAGCACCCGTGCGCCTTCAGCCGCGAATTTGCGAACGATCCCTGCGCCAAAGCCGCTGGCGCCGCCTGTCACGATGGCGGTTTTTCCTGTCAGTCTCATGGTGTTGTCCTTTTCATTGTCTCTGGATCAGCCGTGAAAGGCGGCCACGGTTTTCAGCACGGTAAAGCCATACATCGCCTCGAAGCCCTTTTCGCGGCCATGGCCGGATTTGCCCATGCCCCCGAAAGGCAGCTCAACCCCACCGCCCGCGCCATAGTTGTTGATGAAGATCTGCCCGGCGCGGATGCGTTTCGCCATCCGCATCTGGCGCGCGCCGTTCTGGCTCCAGACGCTGGCGACAAGGCCATAATCGGTGCCATTGGCGATAGCGACGGCCTCCTCCTCATCCTCGAAGGGGATGATCACCTGCACGGGACCGAAGATTTCATCCCGCGCAAGGCAGTGATCGGGGCTGACATTGGCGAAAAGCGTCGGGCGCACGTAGTTGCCGCCATTGGGGGCGCTGACTAGCTGTCCCTGCCCTGCGATCTGCAGATCGGCGCCCTTGTCGATGAAGCCGCTGACAATGGATTTCTGCTTGGCCGAGATGAGCGGCCCCACGTCCAGATCGTCCATCGCGCGGCCCACTTTCAGCGCGTCATAGCGCAGGGCCATGCGTTCCACGACCTGATCGTACACGCTGCGCTGCACAAGGATGCGGGATGAGGCAGAGCAGGTCTGGCCCGCATTCTGGATGCCCGCATTGACCAGAAACGGCAGGGCGGCGGGGATATCGGCATCCTCGAACACGACCTGCGGGGATTTGCCACCCAGTTCCAGCGTGACGGGGATCACGTTCTTCGCCGCTGCTTCCTGCACCATCACGCCGGTGCCCACCGACCCGGTGAAGCTGATGTGATGCACGCCGGGATGGGCGGTCAGGGCCGCGCCTGCCTCGGACCCAAGCCCCGGCACCACGTTCAGCGCGCCATCGGGCAGGCCCGCCGCCTTGGCCATTTCCGCAAAGGCCAGCGCGGTGAGGCAGGCATCCTCCGCAGGTTTCAGAACGCAGGCATTGCCCGTGGCCAGGGCCGCCCCGACCGACCGCCCGATGATCTGCATCGGATAGTTCCACGGCACGATATGCCCCGTCACCCCATGCGGTTCGCGCAAGGTATAGACGGTATAGCCGTCCAGATAGGGGATCGTCTCGCCATGCAGCTTGTCGGCGGCCCCGCCGTAGAATTCCATATACCGCGCAAGCGCCACGGCATCGGCGCGGGCTTGTTTCAGCGGTTTGCCGACATCCAGCGCCTCGATCCGGGCCAGATCATCGACACGCTCCAGAACCATCCGGCCCAGTGTCATCAGGATGCGGCCCCGCTCGGCGGCGCTCATCCGCCCCCATGGGCCGTGCCGCGCCGCCTCGGCGGCGGCCACCGCCGCGTCGATATCCGCCCCGGTGCCGCGCGCGATCTGGCCGATCACCTCGCCGGTGGACGGGTTTTCCAGCGGCAGGTATTGCCCACCCGAGGGCGCCACCCATTCCCCGGCAATCAGGCATTTGGACGGGTCGAACCACAGTCCCAGATCATCGCTCATGCGTCATCCTCCTCAGGTATTCTCGAATTCCGGCAGGCGTGGCGTCGCGGCCAGAAGCTGCCGTGTATAGGGGTGGCTTGGGGCCGCGAACACATCTGCTGTCACGCCCTGCTCCACGATCTTGCCCGCTTGCATCACCAGAACGCGGTCGGTCACCTGTTTGACCACCGACAGGTCATGGCTGATGAACAGATAGGTCAGGCCCAGACGATCCCCCAGATCGGCCAGCAGATCAAGGATCTGCGCCCGGATCGAGACATCCAGCGCCGACACGGCCTCGTCCAGAATGATCAGATCGGGCTTGATGATCAGCGCGCGGGCGATGGCGATGCGCTGGCGCTGCCCGCCGGAGAATTCGTGGATATACTTGTGCCGATCCTCGGGCGTCAGACCCACGCTTTCCAGCGCCTCGGCAATCGCGGCATCACGCGCGGTGCCCTGCGGGGGCGTGTCCAGCAGATGGAACGGCTCGCTCACCAGCCGGTCCACGCGGTGGCGCGGGTTGAAGCTGCCGTAGGGGTCCTGGAACACCACCTGCATCCGGCGGCGCACGGCGCGATTGGGTTTATGACCCGTAAAGACGGGCTGGCCGTCCAACTGGATCGTGCCGCCCTGCACCTCCTCCAGCCCCAGAATGGCGCGGGTCAGGGTGGATTTGCCACAACCGGATTCCCCGACCAGCCCCAGCGATTCCCCGCGCCGGATCTGGAAGCTGACATCATCGACCGCGCGGAACGTGCCCGGCTTGCCCCAGATTCCCCTGCGGGCTGTGACATAGTCGCGGATCACGCCCTGCACCTGCAACAGCGGGGTGTCCTGCGGCTGTGCGGCGCGGTCGGGTTGATGGGTCGATGCGGCCAGCAGCGCCTTTGAATAGGGATGCTGCATCCGGTGGAACAAGGCGGGCGATGGCCCAGCTTCCACCACGCGGCCATGGCGCATGATGACCAGATGATCGGCCATATCGGCCACCACGGCCAGATCGTGGCTGATCATCAGCAGGCCCATCCCATCCTCCTGCACCAGCCGTTTGAGCAGGATCAGGATCTGCGCCTGGGTTGTCACGTCCAGCGCGGTGGTCGGCTCGTCCGCAATCAGGAGTTTGGGCCGCAGCGCGATGGCCATAGCGATGACCACGCGCTGGCGCTGCCCGCCCGACAACTCGTGCGGATAGCGGGTCAGGGGAAAACGGTCCTCGGGCAGTTCGACGCGCGCCAGCGCCACCCGCGCGCGCTCCATCGCCTCGGCCCGGCTGACGCGCTCGTGCACCAGAATGGTTTCGGCCACCTGATCGCCGATGCTCTGTATCGGGTTCAGCGCCGTCATCGGCTCTTGGAACACCATGCCCATGACGCGGCCCCGCATCCCGCACAGCTCTGGCTCGGACAGGTGCACTACATCCTGCCCGTCAAGGATCACCCGCCCCGTCGCCCGTGCGCCGTCGGGCAGCAGTTGCATCACGGCCAGCGCGGTCATGGATTTGCCGGACCCGCTTTCGCCGATAACGCCCACGATCTGCCCCGGCGCGACGGTGAAGGACACGTCATGCAGGATCGGATAATCATGGATGGCCAGGTTCAACGCCTCGATCCGCAGCAGGGTCATCGCCGGTCCCTCCTGATCCGTGGATCGAACAGGTCGCGCAATCCGTCGCCCATCAGGTTCAGCCCCAGAACCGTCAGCAGGATCGCCATGCCGGGGAATATCGCCATATGCGGCGCGAGAGAGATCATCGTCTGGCTGTCGGCCAGCATCCGCCCCCAGCTGGGAATAGGCGGCTGTGCGCCAAGGCCGACATAGGACAGCGCCGCTTCGGCCAGAATGCCAAGGCTGAACTGGATCGTGCCCTGCACGATCAACAGGTTGGTGACATTGGGCAGGATATGTTCGGCACTGATCCGGACCGCGCCCTTGCCCGCGACGCGGGCGGCCAGCACATAATCCCGCGTCCACAGGCTGAGCGCGGCGCCACGCGTGAGGCGCGCGAAAACCGGGATGTTGAAGATGCCGATGGCGATGATCGCGTTCAGCGCGGATGGCCCGAACACGGCGGTAATCATGATGGCGATCAGCAGGGACGGAAAGGCAAAGACCAGATCATTGCCGCGCATGATCACCTCGTCCAGCAGGCTGCCGCGCCGCGCGGCGGCGGCCAGCCCCAAGGGCACGCCCAGCCCCATGCCGATCACCACGGCGACCACCGCCACGGCGATGGAGGTGCGCGCGCCCACCATGATCATCGACAGGATATCGCGCCCGAAATGATCCGTGCCCAAAGGATGCGCCGCCGAGGGGGGCTTCATCTTGTTGGGAATATCCATCGCGCCCACGTCCTGCGGCACCCAGATGAAACTGATGAGCGCCGCGCCGACGAAGATCAGCGACAGCGCCAGCCCGATCACGAGCGCGCGGTTGGTCAGGGCTGCGCGGATCATCGCCGGCCCCGCAGACGCGGGTCGACAGCGGCATAGGCCACGTCCACCGCGAAATTCACCACGATCACGGCAAAGACCAGCAGCATCACCACGGATTCCACCACGATCAGATCGCGGGCGGAAATCGCCTGAAAGACCAGCCGCCCCAGCCCCGGCAGGAAAAACACATTCTCGATGATGATCGCGCCCGCCATGAGGAATGAAAACTGCATCCCGATGATCGTCAGCACCGGGATCATCGCATTACGCAGCGCGTGACGCCACAAGACCTGTCGCCGCGTCAGGCCCTTGGCCCGCGCCGTGCGGATGAAATCCTCGGACAGCGTATCCAGCAGGCTTGATCGCATCACCCGCGTCAGGATGCTGGCCTGCGGCAAGGCCAGCGCGATGGCGGGCAGCGTCAGGCTTTTAATGGCTGGCCAGATCCCCTGCTCCCAGCCTGCGAAGCCGCCAGCCGAGAACCAACGCAGGTTGATGGCAAAGACCAGCACCATCAGCATGGCGAACCAGAAATTCGGGATCGCCACACCCAGCTGCGTGACCCCCATCACCCCCATATCCACCGCCGACCCGCGCCGCGAGGCCGCCCAGACACCCGCGGGAAAGGCGATCAGCGTGCTGAGCGTCAACGCATACAGCGCCAGCGGCAGGCTGATCCACAGGCGCTCTGAAATCATCTCGGCCACGGGTGTGCGATAGGTATAGGAGGTGCCGAAATCCCCTGTCAGCATACCGCCGACCCATGACAGGTAGCGTTCAAGGATGGTGCCGTTCAGGCCCAATTGCTCGCGCAGCGCCGCCAGCGTGTCGGCTTGGGCGTTCATGCCCAGCATATAGGCGGCCGGATCGCCCGGAACGACCTCGATCGCCAGAAAGATCACGAGGCTTGCAACGGCCAGCGAGATCACCAGCGACACCAGCCGTTTCAGCACATAGCGCAGCATTCGCCCCGTCTCTCGCGCGCAACTGACCGGTCAAGCCGTGGCGCGCGCCCTCAACTTCATCTTGCCCAAAATACTCCCGCGCGGCGCGCTCCCCCGCGCACCACAGGCACGCGGGGTTTTCCGGCGCGAACGGGTTCAGTCTTGCCAATAAACCGCTGTCAGATCGGTCGCCTGCGTCGGCGCATTCTCCCACAGGCCCACGACCTTGGCATTGGCCACGCTGAGTGCTGCCAGCTGGAACAGGTAGCCGTTCACATAATCCGCCGAGATTTTCTCCTGCGCCTGTTTCAGCAGCGCCGAACGCGCGGCCGGATCGGTTGCCGCCGTCAGATCGGCCATGATCTTTTGGAAATCGGCATTGTCATACTGGAAGTAATACTCGGGATTGGCATAGATCCCGATATCCATCGGTTCGGTATGGCTGACGATGGTCAGGCCGAAATCCTTGCCCGTGAACACCTGCTCCAGCCACTGCGCCCATTCCAGATTGATGATCTCGGTCTCGATCCCCACTTCACGCAACTGGGCCGCAATGATCTCGCCCCCGCGCCGCGCGTAAGACGGCGGCGGCAGTTTCAGCGTGGTGCTGAACCCATCGGGAAAACCCGCCTCGGCCAACAGCGATTTCGCCAGTTCAGGGTCATAGGCCGAATTGCCGGTCAGATCGACATAATCGGGATGATGCGGTGCGAAATGGCTGCCGATGGGCGTGCCATAGCCGAACATGGCCCCGTCGATGATCGCCTGACGGTCAATCGCATGGGCCAAAGCCTTGCGCACGCGCACATCGTCAAAGGGGGCCTGCTTGTTGTTGGTGGACAGGATCGTCTCGCCCTCGGTCGAGCCGACCAGCACCTGAAAGCGCGGATCAGCATCGAATTGCGGCAGGTTCTCGGGGGCCGGGAAGCCCGCGAAAGCGTGCACATCCTCGGCCATCACGGCGGCAAAGGCCGCAGTCGGATCGCTGATGAACTTGAAGGTGGCACGGTCCAGCTTGGCAGGCTCGCCCCAGTAATCGGGGTTCTTCACGATGTCGATGCGGTCGCCCTGCACCCAGTTGTCGAATTTGAAGGCACCAGTGCCCACAGGGTTGGTCTTGATGTTCTCGATGCTCTCGGGGGCCACGATTACAGCATCGCCCCAAGCCATGTTGAACAGGAAAGCGCCATTCGGCGCAGCCAGCGTGACCTGCACGGTCAGCGGATCGACCACGGTCACATCCGTGATCCCGGCAAACAGCGCCTTCTGTGCGTTCACCGAATCCTCGGCGCGGGCACGGTCGAGGGTGAACTTCACATCCTCGGCGTCCATCGTGGTGCCGTCGTGAAAGGTCACGCCCTCGTGCAGCTTGAAGGTATAGACGGTCCCGTCCTCCGAGATCTCCCAGCTTTCGGCCAGACCGGGATTCACCGATCCATCCGGGCCGAAACGAGTCAAACCCTCGAACACATTGGCATAGAGAACCGAGTCAATCGCCCCTGCGGCGGCACTGGTCGGGTCCAGATGCGGCGGTTCAAGCTGCATGCCGACGACGATATCCGTCTTGGCCTGCGCCATGCCGACACCGGCCACCAGTGCCAGCGCACTGACCATCCCGCGCGTGAAGTTCACATAAGTCATGTTGTTCTCTCCCTGTTGAGCAAGCTGCTCAGTCCCGTGCCAGCAATGCGATCAATGACCGCCCCATCACCTTTGCAGAATCCAGCATATCATCCACGCCGACATATTCATCCGGTTTATGCGCAAGGTCCAGAATGCCGGGACCATAGGCAATGCAATTCTTCAGCTTGCCGATCCGGTCGATATGTTTTTGGTCGTAAGTCCCCGGCGAGACGACATATTCCGCCTCGCGTCCCATCGTGTCGGCGATGGCCTTTGCCACGACCTGCACCACGGGGGCGGATTTCTCGGTCATCGTGGGCAGGACACGGTGCAATTCGGTCACGTCATAGCGGAACGTCGCGCGCCGCTCGGCCACGGTGCGCAGGATCTGCATCACCTCCTCGCGGACCTCGTCGATATCCTCCTCGATCAGGAAGCGGCGGTCGATCACCATGCGACAGCTATCGGGCACGCAGGGCGCGGGCAGGCCGGTGTAATCGTCGTCCTGCTCATCCTCGCCGCCATGGATCGAGTTGATGTTGAGCGTGGATTGCTTGGCTCCGTCCGGCACCACCGGCATATCCGTGCGTTTCTGCGCCAATGCCGGGAAGAGCGAGGTTTCCATCTCGGCCACCACCGCGCCCATGTGGCGCACGGCGCAATCGCCAAGGAAGGGCATGGAGCCGTGGGCGATCTCGCCATGGGTTTCAATCTCGGCCCACCAGACGCCGCGATGGCCCAGACAGATCCGGTCCTTGTTCAGGGGTTCGGGGATGATGACATGCTGCACACGTTCGGGGCTGAAATAGCCCTTCTCGGCCAGATAGGCGACACCGCCGAAGCCGCCGGATTCCTCGTCTGCCGTCCCGCTGATCTCGATGGCGCCCGCGAAATCGGGGCAGATCGCCAGAAACGCCTCGGCCGCGATGATGCTGGCCGCCAGCCCGCCCTTCATGTCGCAGGCACCACGTCCGTAGATCTTGCCGTCTTTCAGTTCACCGCCGAAGGGATCGGTGGTCCAGCCGCGCCCGACCTCGACCACGTCGATATGGCTGTTGAAATGCACGCATTCGCCTTTATAGGCCCCTTCGCGCCGCGCCACGATGTTCCAGCGCGGGTGCTTGTCGCTGTCGCCGGGGGCACCAAAGGCGCGCACCAGTTCGGTCTGAAACCCCTGCGCGCCAAGGCGGCGGTCAAGGTATTCGCAAATCTCAAGATAATTGTCGCCGGGCGGATTGAGCGTCGGGATACGGATAAGGTCCTGTGTCAGCGCGATCAGATCGTCGCGTCGCGCCACCACCGCTTCGTCCAGCCTGTCAGTCAGGGACATCGCACGCTCCTTTACCCTTGCCTTGGAAAGATCAGCATGCTTTGCCGCAACTACGGTATCAATACCGTAGAACCACGGTAGGCCCTATGGATGACATCGCCCGCATCGCCTTTGACCACGCGCCGGTCGGCATCGTGATGACCCGGCACCGTGTGATCGAACAATGCAACGCCACCTTCTGCGATCTGTCCGGCTATCCCTCCGCCGCGCTTCTGGGGCAAAGCTTCCGCCTGCTCTACGGGTCCGAGGCCGAGTTCATCCAGATCCGCGACATCGGGCTGGAACCGCTGCGCCGCGCCGGGGACTATGCCGATGAACGGATGCTGCGTCATGCTGATGGTCACGCCGTCTGGTGCCGTTTTCGCGCCCGGACCCTGACGCCGGATGATCCGCTGGCCCGTGTGGTGATGAGCTTTGCGCCCATCACGCCACGCCGCGACGGCCCTACCCTGACGCCCCGCGAACGGCAGGTGGTGACATGGTTGGCGCGCGGCAAGACATCCAAGGAAATCGCGCAGGTTCTGGGCCTGTCGCCCCGCACCATCGAGGATGTGCGCGCCCGCTTGATGCGGAAATTCGAGGTGCGCAATACCGGGCTGCTGCTGGCGCGGCTCAGTGATCTGGGGCAGTAGCGGCCAGTTCTGCCACGATCCCCGGCAGCGTGTCGAAGTGATCAAAGCGCGCGATGCAGGTCACGTCCGCATGCGGGATGTGGCAATAGCCTTGGGTGAAAAAGGCGAAGGGCACGCCCGCCGCCTGTGCCGTCTCCGCGTCCACCTCGCTGTCACCGACATAGAGGCCCGAGTCCATGCCCAGCGCGGCGAAGGCATGGTGCAGGGGCGCGGGATCGGGTTTCTTGGTGGCCAGCGTATCGCCGCCTACCACAACGTCGAACAAATGCGCCACGCCGAACTGCGCCAGAACCTTGCGGGCGGGCGCTTCGGGCTTGTTGGTGCAGATGCCAAGGCGATGGCCATCACGCCGCAACCCCTCCAGCACAGTCATCACGCCGGGATAGGGGCGCGTGAGGTCATTGGATGCCGCGTTGTAATGCGCAAGGGTTGCGGCGGTCAGCCGTGCATGGTCAGCCATCGGAATCCCGCACGCGCCCATCGCCTTGGCCACCAGATTGGGCAGGCCATGCCCGATGAAGGACACCACCGTCGGCAGGTCCAGCGCGGCATGGCCTTCATCCGTCAGGGTCCGGTTGATCGCCGCGCGGATATCCGGCGCGCTGTCGATCAGCGTGCCGTCCAGATCAAAGACGATGGCCCTCACCCCCGCGCGGCCTCGGCTGCTTGACGGATAGCGCGGATATTGTCGCCGTAAGGCGCGGGGTTCTCGACCGAACCGCCCTTGAACACGGCCGATCCCGCCACCAGAACATCGGCGCCCGCTGCCACGACCAGAGGGGCGGTTTCCACCGTCACGCCGCCGTCGATCTCGATAAGGATGGGCCGGTCGCCGATCATGGCGCGCAGGCGGGCCACCTTGTCGATCTGGCTGTGGATGAACTTCTGCCCGCCGAAACCGGGATTGACCGTCATCACGCACACCATGTCCACCATATCAAGCAGGTAATCCACCGCCTCGACCGGCGTGCCCGGGTTCAGCGCCACGCCTGCCTTGATACCGTGCGCGCGGATCGCCTGCATCGTGCGGTGGACATGCGGCCCCGCCTCGACATGGGCAGTGATGATATCGGCACCCGCCTCGGCGAAGGCCGCGATATAGGGATCGACGGGTGCGATCATCAGATGCACATCCATAACGGTGGTCACATGCTTGCGAAAGGCCGCCACGGCGGGCGGGCCGAAGGTCAGGTTGGGCACGAAATGCCCGTCCATCACGTCCACATGCACCCAATCCGCGCCTTGTGCTTCGATCGCGCGGATCTCGGCCCCGAAATTGGCGAAATCCGCCGACAGGATCGACGGCGCGATCTTGATGGAACGATCAAGGCTCATGTCGTCTCTCCTACGTCAGCCTGCTTCATCTTGCCCCAAATATTCTGGGGGGAGCGTCGAACACAGTTCGACGCGGGGGGCAAGGCCCCCCGCCTTCACGCGTGACTTACGCAGCCTTGCTGCCCGTCGCGCGCGGGTCGAGTTTGCCGGAAGCATAGCGCGCGGCCATGTCATCCATGCTGATCACCTTGATCGCGCTGGCATGGCCAGCGGTGCCGAAACGCTCGAAACGGTCGCGGCACAGCGCTTCCATCTCGGCCATGGCTGGGATCATGAACTTGCGCGGGTCGAACTCGTCGGGGTGTTCCATCGCGATCTTGCGGAACTGCCCGGTGATCGCCATGCGGCAATCGGTGTCTATATTGACCTTGCGCACGCCCATCTTGATGCCGCGCTCGATCTCCTCGACCGGCACGCCATAGGTCTGGGGCATTTTCCCACCATGGGCGTTGATCAGGTCCTGCAGGTATTGCGGGACCGAGCTTGATCCGTGCATCACCAGATGGGTGTCGGGCAGCTTGGCATGGATCGCCTCGATCGTGGACATGGCAAGGATCTCGCCATCGGGCTTGCGGCTGAACTTGTAGGCGCCGTGGCTGGTGCCGCAGGCAATGGCCAGCGCATCGCATTTGGTCTTCATCACGAAATCGACGGCCTGATCCGGGTCGGTCAGAAGTTGGTCATGGCTGAGTTTACCAACAGCGCCCGATCCATCCTCTTCGCCCGCCTCGCCGGTTTCAAGGCTGCCCAGAACGCCCAGTTCCCCTTCGACCGAGGCGCCGACCAGATGGGCGGCTTCGGTCACGCGGCGGGTGACATCGACGTTGTAGTCATAGTCCGAGGGGGTTTTCATATCCTCTTCAAGGCTGCCATCCATCATGACCGAGGTAAAGCCGTGGCGGATCGCGCTCAGGCAGGTGCCCATGTTGTTGCCGTGGTCCTGATGCATGCAGACGGGGATATTGGGGAACATCTCGACCAGACCCATCATGATATGGCGCAGCATCAGATCGCCCGCGTATTTGCGCGCGCCACGGCTGGCCTGGATGATGACGGGCGCATCAACCGACTTGGCCGCGTTCATGATCGCAAGGCCCTGCTCCATGTTGTTGATGTTGAAGGCCGGCACGCCATAGCCATGCTCGGCCGCGTGATCCAGCAGTTGACGCATCGTGATAAGTGCCATGTGTAGTCATCCCCTCAAGGTCGATATGTCCCGGCGCCCGCGCGTCCGGTGAATGTTGCGGCGACTGCGATCAGTGCGCCTTGTCGTAATATCCTGCCACCTGGCGCACCTTCTCGGGGCTGCCGAAAACCAGCGGGCTGCGCGCGTGCAGCGCATCTGCGACCTGCTCCATGATGGGTGTCCGGCCATCGGTCGCCAGACCGCCAGCCTGTTCGATCAGAAAGGCAATCGGCGCTACCTCATAGACCATGCGCAGGCGTCCCTTCTCATAGCCCGGACGCGCATCGCCGGGATAGAGGAAGATGCCCCCCCGAGTCAGAATCCGGTGGGTTTCCGCCACCAGAGACGCGACCCAGCGCATGTTGCTGTCCTGCCCGTGCGGCCCGGTCTTGCCGGCCTGACAATCCTCTATATAGGAACGGATCGCCGCATCCCAATGCCGGTGGTTCGAGGCGTTTATGGCATATTCCTTGGACATGCCCGGCGTCTGCATCCCGTCATTGACCAGCACGAACTGCCCGGTGGCAGGGTCCAGCGCGAACATCAGGGTGCCCTTGCCAAAGGTCACGGCAAGGCAACATTGCGGGCCGAAGATGATATAGCCACCTGCCACCTGCTCCGAGGCAGGGCGGAGGAAACTGGCATCCGCGTCGTCCTTGGCCTCAAAAATCGAAAAGATCGTGCCGATGGAGACGTTCACATCGATATTGGACGATCCATCCAGCGGATCAATGGCCAGCGCGTAACGCCCCTTGGGGTTCAGCGCCAGAACAACGTCCTGCTCTTCCGATGCATACCAGCGCACGGAGGTCTGGCGCAGCGCCGCTTCGAACATCTCGTCGGCCAGCACGTCCAGCGCCTTCTGCCCGTCACCGCCCGCGTTCTCGCCGACCTCATGCCCCAGCGATTGCCCCAGAGGTCCGCGTGCGATGATCCCTGCCAGTTCCACGCCCACTGCGCAAAGCGCCTGCATCACGGGGGCGAGTTCGGCGGGGATCAACGGGCTGGACAGGACGGTGTCTGTGTCGGGCATGGCGGTTCCGGTTCCTCGTCTTTCATGGGCAGGCGCGGGGCATCCTTCATCCGGACCCGCCGCATCGGCGCCTTGTTATCCGAAGTTGCGCGCAAGGAAAATCCAATATGCAGCAGGATGGGGATTCCGGCGCAGAATCCGCGCGCCACGCCTGCCGGTTGCCCGGACCCGCGCCGTATCCCGACCTGCGGAAAGAAATTTCGCACAGTTGATCCGGCCTTGCCTTTGTGCAAGCTTTGACAAAACGGTGGGAGGACCGGGTGAGATTTCAAGGAAAGGTTGCGCTGGTCACCGGCGCATCAGGGGGGATCGGACGTGCCACAGCCGCCCGGCTGGCATCAGAGGGCGCAGCGGTCATGCTGGTCGATCTGGTCGATTGCGCCCTGCCAACGGCGGGTGGTCCGCATCTGTCGGTCCCCTGCGATGTGGCGGATGAGGCGCAGGTCAAAGCCTGCATCGCCACCGTGCTGGCGCGTTTCGGGCGGATCGACGTGCTGTGCAACAACGCGGGCATCACCTGCACACATGCCCCGATCACCGAGATCAACTCGGACGATTGGGCGCGCGTGATGGGCGTCAATCTGTTCGGCACCGCACATTTCATCAAACATGCCGCCCCCGCGATGATTGCCCAAGGCGGTGGTGCCATCGTCAACACGGCCTCGGTCGCGGGGATCAGGTCGGGGGCGGGGGGCAATGTCTATTCCGCGTCGAAGGCCGGGGTGATCAACCTGACCCAGACCACCGCCTGCGATCTGGGCGGGCATGGCATCCGCGTGAATGCGGTCTGTCCCGGCCTGATCGAGACGGGGATGACTCAGCCGATCTTCGAC
>Ga0209347_1004648_pt1 | contig 14018 bp, 18 predicted proteins | sample AutmiccommuBRH23_FD_187382 | JGI IMG/M metagenome (GOLD analysis project Ga0209347, IMG submission 187382) | Deep subsurface microbial communities from Mt. Terri, Switzerland - Autotrophic microbial communities BRH/23 (SPAdes) (version 2) | ecosystem: Environmental > Aquatic > Deep subsurface >... | reverse complement strand
GGTTTTGTCGCAAGTTTCCTTGTTGAGCAGCAAAATGGCTCTGATCTCTTCCTTTTAGGCAGCCAGCGCCGCGAACTGGGCAAATGGACAGAATCCGGGTGTGAGCTGGCCTTTGCGGATCATGTTTGCGACCTCAATACCCTCAAGCGTGGCCGAGGCTGACACGAAGGACTTGAACCCGAGCATCGGACGGATCCGCTTCTTTATCGTGCGATGATCCTGCTCAACGATGTTGTTGAGGTACTTTATCCGGACCATCTCTATCGGGATTGGGCAGCCGAAGGATTTCAACATGCGATTGATTGCGTTGATCCCAGCTGTGTTCGCTCCGCTCCGGTCGATCACAATCTTCCGCGGTAGGCCGTTCACTTCCAAAGCCCGGGCAAAAAACTTGGTCGCCGCCGCCTTGTTGCGTCTCTTTGAGAGCATGAAATCAAGTGTTTTGCCGAGCTTGTCGACGGCGCGGTAGAGGTAGACCCATTCGCCTTTCACTTTGATGTAAGTCTCGTCCATACGCCAAGATCGCTCTGTGGGGGTTTTTCGGCGTCGGGCATTGATTGCGATCAAAGGCGAATACTTGGCGACCCAGCGGTTCAGCGTGGCATGATCTACGACAACACCCCGCTCGGCCATGATCTCCTCCAGGTCCCGATACGACACCGTGTAGCGGACGTAGAAGAAGACTGCGAACAGGATCACCTCCTTTGGAAAGTGCGCACCTTTGAACGTGATCATCTTGCTTCCTCCGAATGGCGCTCCGGCAGGCTAGAACCATCGATCCTTCAGGATACTCGGGTCAAGAAGCAAAGTTTGCGACAAAACCCTTGAAGAGACGTCAGAGGACGACCTGTGGTTTCTGCCCGGTCCGATGGAAGTGGAACCGGATTATCTGCCGCCTGGACCAAAGGCAGAGCCGCGTGAAACCGCAGTCCTCGACGATTGGCGGAAGGCAGAGGCAGGCAATGCCGCCCATCTCGCCCGTGTGGCTGGACGGATTGGCGCGCTGGACGACCGGCTGAAGCGCGGCCCGGAAGGATGGCGGCACAGGCTCGCGCTGATCGAGGCGGCAGACCTCAGTTGGTTTGTGGGCGATCGAATTGGCCCGGATCGGCTGGCGCTTTGGATATCCATGCGCTTGTCCGGGGTGCAGGACGACACCGCGGCGCTCGCGCGTGTCGGATGGGCGGTGCGGCGTCTTACAGGCGGTCCCGGCCCAGAGGTGGACCTGTCCGCCTTCCTCGATCGCCGTGACCCGGAAAACATGGGCGTTGAAGCCGAGCCCTTCGCGGATCGCGCGGGCGGTTGGCTTGACCTGATGGCGCAAGCCGCCGACCTGCACCCGATCACACGCGCCTGCATGGGGTTTCACCTCTGGAGCCTCGCGGGCCTCGGGCAACAGGGCGACCGGATGGAAGCGGCGGTTACGGCCGCACGCATTGCGACCGGCGAGGGCCCGAATTCGAATGGGGGGGCCGTCTTTGCGCCTCTGGCTATACGCGGAGCAGGGGGGCTGCGCGCCGGTGGCCCATTGGCGGAGCGCCTGGCACCTTGGCTCGATGGGATGGAGACAGCATGCCTGAGTGCGATGCGACACCTCGACGATATCCAGGGATGGTCAGCGCGGGCGGAAACCTTGATGGCCCCGCTCTCGGGCAAGACGCCACCAACCCTGCGCGCCACGCTGACGGAATGGCCCCTCGTCTCCGCCCCAATGGCCGAGACCCTGACCGGCGCCAGCCGCGCCGCCGTCCAGCGCAACCTAGCCTGGATGGAAGCGCGAGGCCTGATCCGCGAGGTGACCGGACAGGGGCGGTATCGGATGTGGCGCGCCATCAACTGAAGACCGCAGCAATATGTACGGCCTCCAGCAGTTTCTCTTCTATTATTCAGGCAGATCCCCGTCAGCAAACAGGTTGGGGAAAAGTCGCTCTCGGTAGTCGAGAGGGAACGCCAACCGCACGGGCGTCTTCGGCGAGGCGGATGACAGGTAGCCGGCCGATGTCAGCTTGCTCAGCGTGTTGCGCGCCGTGGGCTCAGAAGTCTTGAGGACGATCTGCGCCTCTCTGCGTTCCAGCGCGCGCGAGACAGACCGCAACACTTGGCCGCGAATACCAGCCTCGAGCGCCATGGCATGTGACATCAGGCGGCTGGCCCGTCCGTTCCCGTCTGGAAGCGGATGGATATAGTTGAGTCGATGGTGCGCCGAGGCAATGGCGATGATCCTTACGCTATCCTACAAGCCTATTTTTCTGTTAGCACAGCGCATTTTTTTATTGGCAACGCTGAACCCTTATCGCAACACACCTCAAGAAACACCCGATTCAAAAGCTATTTATACCAGAATAGCGGGCTTATTGGGCGGTTTAGAATGGCCGCTATACAATATAGCGGCCGGCAAGGCCGTCGCCAACGGCAGGCTTCTGCGTTTAGCGACCCGCTCGAGTGCCACGCTACCTCTCACGCCTGCAAGAGCCCCTCTTACCTTTCCCTCTTCCGTAGCAGTATCCGCAGATTGTTACGTTTGAGCCCGATATCGTCCAGCCACCGTTCGTCTTGACGTAACAGCATCCAGTCCATTGATCGTCGCCGATCGTGTAGAGCTTTCCAGCCCTTCCAAAGCTTCAAAATCATGCTGCACCTAGCCTTTCAGTCGAAGGCAAGCATCGGCTATCCATTGACATCAATACAACGCATATTACTGATGGGTGGCATGTGAATTTCTGATGGATATTTTTTCATGCTACCACCGCTCAATAGTGATCTCATGCGTAGTTTTCTGGCTGTCGCTGATGCCGGTTCGGTAACCTGTGCGGCAGAGCAGCTGGGCCGCACCCAGTCTGCTGTGTCCATGCAGATCCGCAAGCTGGAAGAAAGTCTTGGTCAGAGCATTTTTGTCCGCGAACCACGTGGCGTCCGTTTGACGGAAAGGGGCAAAAAACTCCTACCCTATGCCCGGCGTGTTGTAGGGCTGCTGGAGGAGGCGGCAACTGCCCTTCGGGAAAAAACACTTTCTGGCCCGGTGCGTGTCGGCATTCCCGATGAATATGTGCAAAGTATTTTGCCCTCGATCCTAGCCTCTTTTTCACAACGCCACCCAGAAACGCTGGTGACGGTGCGTTGCGATTTCAGTGTGCCACAGCTCGCCGCTTTGAAGGCCGATAAGATCGATCTCGCGGTGGTTTACCAAGGTTACAGGGAAGATAAGGGGGAAGTTCTTGCCGTTGACCCAACTGTTTGGGTCACTTCCATCTCACATTCCCAGCACTTACACCGGCCATTGCCGATATCAATTTATTTTAGTTCGGACTGGTGTCGCGACTATGCTCTGCATTCGCTGAAACAAATTGGAATAGACCATTACGCTGCTTTTGAATGCGACACTTCGGCCAGTTTGCGCAGCGCGGTCATCAACGGTATTGCCGTCGCACCGCTGTCACGCAGTTCCATTCCACCCGGTTGCCGGGAATTGACCGCTGAGGACGGGTTCATGACCATCGACAATGCCCGCGTCGTGCTTCACTGCAACCCCGCAGGCGCGTCGCCAGTTATTGATGCAATGATCGTTACGTTGCGCGATGCTTTTTGCCCACTGGCCGAACAAAATAAGGACGGCCGTTCGTAACCCCGTAAGGCTATGCTTCAGGCGAGGGTTTCGCGCATGCAGATTGAAGTGGTCGAGGCAGAGGTCACGTTAACGAACCCTTCCCAAGTCATCACAGGGGCGAGTTTTGATATCGGCTGGAGCAACACAACCAACAGCGCCGATTTCATCACGATCGTTCCGATGGGCGCGGACATGGGCAAAGTTGGCAGCCACGTCCGCTCCCGCGACGATAGCGAGGGACAATTAACCGCACCCGCCACGCCGGGCCTGTATGAAGTGCGCTATGTTTTGGAAGAAGGTCGAACCGTGCAGGCCAGCGTTCAGATCGAAGTGGTAGAGGCGGAAATTGGCATTTTGGGGCTCGGAATGGTGCGCTCCGGGGCGGATGTGGACGTGACGTGGTCAAGCACAATCAATGCTGCGGACTTCGTTACCATTGTGCCGATGGGGGCCGATGTCGGCTCCATTGATATCCACATTCGCACCCGCGATGAGGCGCATGGGCGGATGAATGCGCCGGATGAACCGGGCATGTATGAGCTACGTTATGTGTTGGAGGAAGGCCGTGGCACGTTGGCCACCGCACCGCACTTGCACGCAAGGACCAGCCGGACTTCAGCTGGGTTTTGGTTCAATCTATCGGTGGCGAGCCGTCAATGCAGGTCACAGTGCCTGAAGACGCCGGTGTTTAACGAAGGCAATTTCGCCCCTGACGCCCTGTTGCTTTGTATCGACATGTCCGTTCTTGATCGTTCTGATAGTTTCCAATCCTTGAAGAGTTGCTATTGCGGATCGCAAGGACCTGAAGCTTTGTCGGTACCCGAGCAATCGCTTTAATGCGGCATGATCGCTCTCGACGCGGTTATTAAGATACTTGCAATCAATGTGCGTGATGGAGTTGAAATGTGGGTCATATGCGTGATTGATACTCTCGTATCACCTTGCGATAGGTCGGTGCTTTATCTGTGCAGATGGGTACGGGTCGATGCACCCGCACCCGCTCAATAGCTTTCTTCAAGAAGGCTTTGGTGGCCTTGGCGCCACGTCTTGATGTCAGTCGAAAGTCCACCAACTGCCCGTTGGCGTCAATCGCGCGCCACAAGTGCCGCCACTTCCCTCCAGCCCGGATGTAGGTGTCATCAAAATGCCAACCCAGACTTGCGCGGGTTAGGTGCTTTTCAGTTCGCCTGGATAACTCATGACCAAATTTTTGCACCCATCGGAAGACAGGATAACAGCGGCTGGAAACCGATAACGTTTAAACGGCTGTTTACCTGGCATGATTTGGTCCTTTCACAACTTGCATCGCAAAAACTCCGCAATTGATGCAACAGTCCCGTATTGACGATTATTTCCCTGTGGTCGATGCGAGAATTTTCGAAATTTCATCGTTCAGACGAGAAATGTGTTTTCAAATATGTGAGGATTACATCTTTCTCTTCGTCATCTGGTTCAAACATGCCTTGATCTTCGACCATCCATTTCCATAGGTAATCCCAGCGGGCATCGGTAAGGCGTTGCTGTCGGATAATCGCTGTCGAGTGGCAGGCGATGCACTGATAGTATGTATTCTCCGCGCCTGGCCCGATAGGAAGATTGCCAAGTTCAGGGTCCAGTTCGGCGGTTGGCCCGTCTATATTCGGGTTAGCTGTGGCTGGCGCCAGTGGATTAACGTTTGGCCGCATCGGATCGTAGACTTCCTGGGCGATCAAAACCGTAGACCCGAAAGCCAAGATCGCACATAGCGCGGCGCATGAAAATATCTGCTTCATATTCATGTAAGCTTCTTTCGGTTGCTGGCCGAAGCCGGGTGAATAAATGACCCGGCTTCGATGTTGCGATCAGGTCGCGATCATCGCAATGCGGTGCTGCATGTTGTTGCCATATCCGCGCGGGTTCCAGCCCGGCACGACGGGGGGTTGCGCCACGCCGTTCATGTCGGTCGCTCTCGCCCAGACTTCGTAATAACCGGCCTCAGGCAAAGTGACATCGGCGCGAAAACGCTGCCACGCGAACTTATTTTTCGCTGGTTCAAGCGTCGCGGATATCCAAGTTTGACCGAAATCGATGGACACGTCGACCGCTGCAATGTCGCCACTGCCGGCCCAAGCATGGCCTCGGACTTCCGTCGCCTCGCCCGTCGGAGTTTCAGTGCCGGATTGCGGATATGTAATTAGCGACTTGACCGGCATTTCGGTCATGATGATCATGTCCTCCTCCGGCACCTCGGTTCCTGGCGCAACAGGATACGCTGGCAGGCGATAGGAATACCCTGTCATTTTTGCACCGTCATGCACCTGATCGCGGATCCAGATACGGGTTAGGTATTTTTGCGAGGTCGAACCCGGGTATCCGGGGTTGATAATCCTCAGCGGGAAACCGTGAACCGCTGGAATTGGCTCTCCATTCATTTCCCATGCAATCATGCCGCCCTCGGCCATCGCCTTTGCAATCGGCACACCGCGTGAAATCGTGTCCTTATCGGGATCGCCCGACAGGTGGGGGTCTTTGCTGTAGTGCGCAGTGTAGACTGCGCTGTCCTTTATGCCTGCAGCGTTGAGTACATCGCTCAGCCGCACACCGGTCCAATCCGCGCAACCAACCGCACCCGTCGTCCACTGATTGCCCGACGCGCCAGGGTTGAAATACGCCCGACCGTTGCCACCACATTCAATCACCAGTCGTTTGGTTACGACCTCGAATTTTTCTTTAAGGTCTGCAAGGGTCAGCTCCAGCGGCGTATCCACTTCACCGTCGATTGTCAGGATCCAGCCCTCTGCGTCCATATCCAGCGCCGTGTCCGGGACCAGCCCGTTGTTCCGGACGAAAAAATGCTCATAGGGGGTCACATCGTCGTCAAGAAGATGAGCGGGCGTTTCGGCATTGAGAGGTCGGTCGTTCATCAGGATCAGGCCGTTCTTGCCCCCCATGATGTCCTCCTCGCTCATGCCCTGCGCCAGCGCGATTAGGTTGTCACCGAACGGAATGCTCATGCCAGCGTAGGCCCCCAACGCAGTCAGCCCAGTCGTCTTCAGGAACGCCCTGCGTTTGGGTTCATCGACGGTGTCAGTGTCGATCACATTGTCGGTAGAAGTCTGGTCAGTCATGGTTCAATTCCCTCCCATTGTTTGGTTAACAGCCTATCACAAAGTATGTTGTTTACAAGAAAATCAAGCTGCCGGTGCTTAATCAGATAAGGTTTGACTTTTTGAGCGCTGAACTTCGGACATCTTTAAGCAGTACTCCAGAGCCACATCGTGGCAACCTATTTGCGGCGTTTGATGTAATTCTTGTTCAAGAAGCAGATGAGATCAACGTAGTGGCAGTTATACGAAGCAGACGGCAAAGTGTTCGACGCGGCCGCTGCTTCAAGTTCGTTCTGGAAAGTTCGATATCGTTAAAAAAGTAGGATCATCAAACCTGATATTGTGGCTCGGTAAAGCCGTGTCTGCCCGTCAAGGCCTAGGTTCTCTAGGTGTCTGAGGTCAATACACGGCTTGCGCGGGGCTTCGGGAAGAAAAACTCCAGCTTGGCCATCTGTTCGGCGTTCAGCCAGTATAGATCTCTACGGCTTTGATGATGTAACCGCCGCCCCGACGGCATCGATGTGCCAAGGAGGGTCTGCAATGATCCACAAAAAGGAGAGCGGTCCTGTCGGATATTATCAAAGTCGGACTCGATTTGGCGAAGAATGTATTTCAGGTGCATGGAGCTGACGGCGCAGCGCAGGTCGAGAGGTTCTGCGTAAGAAGTTACGGCGAACGCAGGTCTTGGCGCTTTTCAGCCAACTTCCGCGATGCGTGGTTGCGATGGAAGCGTGCAGCGGCGCGCATTTCCGGGGCCGTGAGATTGGCAAGTTGGGCCACGAAGTGCGACTGATCCCACCCACTTACGTCAAACACTTCGTCAAGCGTCAGAGGAATGATGCAGCAGATGCTGAAGCTGTTTGTGAAGCCGCGGTGCGCCCGTCGATGCGTTTCGTTCCGGTGAGGAGCGAAGATGTGAGTAAGCGCTACCTAGCCACCACCTTCCACATGATCGCTCGACCTGCGATCCCGCATTTGATGTAGATTATGCGGGAGTTTCGCGATGGCGACTACGGAGGAGTTTCTCAGGGACTATGGCGTAGATATTCGGGGCAATGGTCAACGGCGCTGGCCGGACGAGATCAAGGCACGGATTGTGGCCGAGAGCTTGAAGCCCGGGGCGACGGTGAATGCGGTTGCTGCGCGGTATGGGCTTCGGGCGAACCATCTTTCGGAATGGCGTAGTCGGGCGCGCAACGGGAGGTTGGTTTTGCCCGCAGCGGAAGATGACGACTTTTGTTTTGCATCGGTCGTGCTTTCGGATGGCGCCGGTGATACTGCTGTGCCCGCGGTCCCAGAGCGAGATGCCAAATCTGACGGTGTGAGCGCTGTGCCTATCGAGATTGCCGTCGGCCAGGTAACTATCCGGCTTGAAAGCGGCACACATGCTGCCCGAATTGCGGAAATCGTGCGCGCGATCGGCGGGCGGCCATGATGTTCCCGTCCAATCGGGTTCGGGTCCTGGTCTCGACGCAGCCTGTAGACTTCAGGAAAGGTCATGATGGCTTGGCAGCGATTGTGTCTTCAGTTCTGCGTAAGGACCCGTTCACGGGCACGGTTTTTGTGTTTCGCTCTCGCCGCGCGGATCGGTTGAAGCTTTTGTATTGGGACGGGTCTGGCCTGGTCATGGCCTATAAGCGACTGGAGGACACGACCTTTAGCTGGCCGGCGATCAAGGACGGGATGATGGCGTTGAATCATGCCCAATTCGAGGCGCTGTTTGCCGGTTTGGACTGGCGCAAGGTGAAGGCTTTAGAAACCCGTCCTCCAGCTGCGGCAGAATGAATCAGCCGTCTGTTTTTGCGTTCTTTTTGCAGGCTTATTTTGATAGAATTAGCCCATGCCAAACGCATCCACACTCGATATTTCCGCCATCCCCGCCGCGCAACGCGCAGCGGTTTTGGCATTGATGGATGAGGTGACGGCGCTCAAGGATATCGCCCGGCGGCAAGAGCATTTGATCGCCGAACTGAACCATGCTCTGCATGGCAAACGTTCGGAGAAACTGTCTGAGGATGAGCGGCAGCTGGCGTTCGAGGATCTGTCCATCGCGCAGGCCGAGGTCGAGGCCGAGAAAGAGCAACGGGCGGCCAGGAAGAGTGATGCGGCAACCAAACCTGCTCCCAAACGCACCATCGGCAATCTTCCCGCAGCGCTGCCGCGCATTGAGGAAGTCATCGAACCCGAGAGCTTGATCTGCCCTTGCGGCTGCGGTGTCATGCACAAGATCGGCGAAGACCGCACGGAGCGGCTGGACATTGTGCCTGCCCAGTTGCGCGTGATCGTCACCGTGCGCCCGAAATACGCTTGCCGAAGCTGCACCGATGGGGTGACACAAGCACCTGCGCCTGCCCGCCTGATCATGGGCGGCCTACCGACCGAGGCGACGCTCGCGCATGTGTTGGTGAGCAAATACGCGGACCACCTGCCATTATATCGCCAGAGCCAGATCTTGGCGCGGGCTGGCCTTGATCTGCATCGCGCAGTGCTGACTGATTGGGTCGGCAAGGCTGCGTTCCATCTGAAGCCAGTGGTGGACCAGCTGGCACAGCATCTGAAGCGATCCGGCAAACTGTTTATGGACGAAACCACCGCCCCGGTGCTGGACCCGGGGCGTGGCAGAACAAAAACAGGGTATCTCTGGGCCCTAGCTCGCGATGACCGCCCTTGGGGCGGCGATGCCCCGCCCGGTGTGGTTTACTTTTACGCCCCGGGTCGCGCGGGCGAGAATGCCGAAACCTTCCTGACCGGCTTCGATGGCATCCTGCAGATCGATGGCTACACCGGCTACAATCGGCTGACGAAATCCTCGCGCAAGGGTGGAGACCCTGTTCTTGTGGCGCACTGAGAGGTGGTTCCGGAAATCTGAACAGCCGGGATAAGTGGATTTTCCGTGCAACAGCGGCATGATGCTGCGAGCGAGGAGATGACCATGGCAAGACGACCACGCCGGAACCACAGCCCGGCATTCAAGGCGAAAGTGGCGTTGGCCGCGATCAAGGGCGAGAGAACCCTTGTCGAGCTGTCGCAGGATTTCGACGTCCACGCGAACCAGATCAAGCAATGGCGCAATCAACTTCTGGAGGGTGCGACCGGGGTGTTCGGCGCGATCTCCAAAGCCGACGCGGAACCGGTGGTCGACGTGAAGACCCTGCATGCGAAGATCGGAGAGCTGACGCTGGAGAACGATTTTTTGTCCGGCGCGCTCGGCAAGGCGGGTCTGCTTCCGAGCGCAAAAAGATGATCGATCCCACCGCGAAGTTGAGCGTCAGCCACCAAGCCAAAGTGCTGGGGATCAGCCGGGGCAGCGTCTATTACAAGCCGCGCCCGGTCTCGGATGTCGATCTGAAATTGATGCACCGGATCGACAAGCTGCACATGGAATTCCCGTTCGCGGGCAGCCGAATGTTGCAGGGACTGCTGGTGCAGGAAGGGCTCAAAGTCGGCCGGCTGCACGTTGCCACGTTGATGAAGCGCATGGGCGTCGAGGCGCTCTATCGCAAGCCGAACACCTCGAAACCGGCGCCGGGGCACAAGATTTACCCATATCTGCTGAGAAAGCTGCCGATCACCCGGCCCAATCAGGTCTGGGCGATGGACATCACTCTGAGTAATTGATCATCCGCGCTCTTGGGCAGTGCATAGTTGCTGCATCAGAAAAAGGAGAGCTGTGATGGAACGTTATTTTGTTGGCCTTGACGTATCTAAGGATGAAACGGCGGTTTGCGTGCGAGATGATCGCGGCGAGGTTGTGACATCTTTCAAGAAACCTACCGACCCGGATATCCTAGCGCGTACTTTGAGTAATTATCTAGCACATATCGTTTGTGTGGTTCTTGAGACTGGTCGGATGGCGAATTGGTTGTTTGATGAGCTCAGCCATCGAGGCCTACCAATGGTTTGTATCGATGCGCGTCAAGCCCATGCCGTCCTGAGCCAAATGCATAACAAGACCGATGAGAACGACGCTGCCATGTTGTCGGAGCTAGCGCGAACAGGCTTTTACAAGAAAATCGAGGTCAAAAGCCGCTTAGCCCAAGAACGTCGCGCCCTTTTGCGTGCTCGGGAGGTTGCGATCAAAATGCGCATGAACTCCGAGAATACGATACGTGGTTTGTTGGCCAGCTTTGGCATTCGATTGCCTAAGCATTTGAAGACCTATGAACAGCGCGTACACAAAGTTCTTGAGGAACAAGCTGTCTTGGCAGGCATCGTTGAACCGCTCTTGAAGTTGCGCACAGAAGCGCTTCGACAGGCCGCAATCTTGACCAAGGAGATGTCCCGCCATTCGCGCGATGATGAAGCTTGCCGCAGGCTGATGACAATCCCAGGCGTCGGAGCTGTCAGTGCGGTAACGTTCGTGGCGACGATCGACACACCGGATCGTTTCAAGCGGTCAAGATCTGTTGGGGCTTACATCGGCCTGACGTCCAGGCGTTACCAATCTGGTTACATTGATTTTGGCGGCCGCATATCAAAGCGGGGTGACCGCATGTTGCGCACAGTTCTGTATGAGGCGGCCAATAGCCTGTTGTGCCGCGTGAAAACAGGCCCCGGCCAACACCTCAAGGACTGGGCAATGGCTCTGAAGAAACGAACAAGCCACAAGAAAGCTGTCGTCGCCTTAGCCAGAAAGCTTGCCGTCATAATGCATGCGATCTGGAAAGACGGAACCGAATTTGAAGCACAGGAGGCCTGAGTAAAAAATCCGCGAGCAACGATAAACGCGCTCGCTCAAAGTTGCCGTACCGATCACAGCGGCAGGCAATCGACAAAACCCGTGAGATGTACATGCGAGCTCAATGCATCGCGAATATCACCTTAGGGACGTCGACGCCTTGGATGCCGAGATGAAGCGCCAATTGGGATGACTTCGAAAAGAACCTTGCAGGTGGCCGGTACACGCGACAATATCAACGAGCGCGGATGATCAATTAAAGAACCTACATTCCCATGGCGCGCGGGTTCATCTATCTCGCCGCCGTGCTGGACTGGTTCACCCGCAGGGTGTTGTCGTGGCGCGTGTCGATCACGTTGGAGACCGACTTCTGCATCGAGGCCGTCGAGGAGGCGCTTGCGCGCCACGGCGCGCCCGAAATCTTCAACACGGATCAAGGTAGCCAGTTCACATCGACCGACTTCATCAAGGTGTTGGCGAGCCGGGAGATCAGGATCAGCATGGACGGAAAAGGGGCATGGCGCGACAACGTCTTTGTCGAGCGCCTTTGGCGGACGATCAAATACGAGGAGGTCTACCTTCGAGCTTACGCCAGCGTTCCGGAGGCGCGGGCCGGGATCGGCCGTTATCTCGGCTTCTATAACAGCCGCCGCCCGCATTCGTCACTTGACGGGAGAACTCCCGATCAGGCCTACTTCAACCAGCCGATACCCGAAGCGGTGGCGGCGTAACCAAGGCGGAAAACCACTTAGAAAACGCCCAGAACCTGTTCAGACAAACCGAACCACCTCTCTGTTGGGCCCATGCACGGCGCAAGCTGAAGGAGGTCTTCGACCGTGATGGTTCTGATATTGCTGCCGAAGGCTTGCGTCGCATTGCCGAAATCTATGCCGTCGAGGCTGATATCCGCGGGACCGCCCCCGGCCAGCGTTTGTCGGCGCGAAAAGCCCGCAGCGCACCTCTGGTGGCGGCCTTCGGCGACTGGCTCCAAGCGCAACGCCGCAAAATCTCTTCCAAGTCCCGGCTGGGCGAAAAGCTGAACTACATCCACAACCACTGGGAAGGTTTGCAAACCTTCCTGACCGATGGGCGTGTCGAAATCGACAACAATCGCGTCGAGAACCTAATCCGGCCCATCACCCTCAATCGCAAGAATGCCCTGTTCGCCGGCCATGACGAAGGCGGCATTGCATGGGGGCGCATCGCCTCGCTAATTGAGACCTGTAAGATCAACGGCATCGAGCCCTTCGCCTACCTCACAGCAACGCTGACGGCGATCGCCAACGGCCACCCCCAAAGCTGTATCGACGACCTGCTGCCATGGAATTTTGTGCCGTCAAACTAAGCATCCCGTGCCTGCCTGCGAACGCTTACAGATGTGAAGGGCGCGGCCATGGTCTTCCGGGTCCGGGAGACATTGAACCGACAGCGCACTCAAGCGATCAATGCCTTACGCGGCCACCTGACAGAATTCGGCGAGGTGGTACCACAGTGGGCAGCGAACGCCCGACGCCTGATGGCAATCATAGAGGATCCGGCAAGCGGCTTGCCCGAGGAAGTCCGGGCAACGTTGCTGGTCCTGATCGAGACCCCCCCATGACAGCCGTATCTCACAATTAAGGGCTCTGCCTCAATCTGTGTGGCGGAATGGGAGCATTCTTGCCCGCAACAATTCTGGTCCGGCGCGGCCGTACATTGCGCGTTTGAGGGTTTTCAGGCGATTGATCTGACCTTCGGCCTGGCCGTTGCTCCAGGCCATCTCGATGGCGTTTTTGACCGCATCAAAGTCCCGATTCAAGGTGCGGGCAAAGCGCACGATAGGCGCCAAGTTGGTTTCAATCGCGTCGTCGATCCATGCAGGGAGCGGGTCTGCCACTCGGCTGCGCAGGATACCATTGAACCGCATGGCAAGGCTGCGCATCGTTGCGAAGGAGGGCGCGCCGGCCTTGAGCGCGTCGACTTTCCGCGCCTGATCCGGGGTGAGCTTTCCGCGGGGTTTGATGCACAGCGCGGCCGCGATGACCGGGGAAATCGCGTGCCCCGTTTCCGGGTCCCGCACCTGCTCCAAGATCTGGTACTCAACGGTAGGGCCCTTCGTCTGTTGTTCGGCTCTGCGCCAGCCGGCCAGCAGGCGCTGCAAATGCGATTGACTCCCCTCGTAACCACGCTCTTGGATCATACGGAACAGGGCGCTTCCAGTTCGAATGCCGTCCTTCCAGCTTTGGCGCAGGAACTCTTCAAAGTACCACGGCGAAGTCCGCTTCAAAGCTGCCCGCTTACGGTCCGGTGGTGTCTCGAACTGCAGCCATTTCGCGATGCTGCGACGCGGGAACCCTGTTTGCCGCCCGATCTCGCTGCAGGAAAGCCCCTGATTTCGGAGGGCATGGATGGTGCTGAAAATTTCGTCTCGAGACGTCCTGTGCGCAAGGCGGGATTTCAGAAGGCTGCCGGCTGCGGTGATGTTGGCGGCGTCGGACAGCAGCGCCCTGCCGGTCGCACGGCCGTGAAGGTTCATCTGCTCCTCGATGGCCTGCCGCAGGTTCTGCACGATATGGAACCGGTCAGCGACCTGCTTCGCTTGCGGTGCTCCTTGCCGTGCAGCCTGGGCGTAGAGACCGCACCGATCTCTGCTGATCACTTCCACCTCGGG
>Ga0209347_1004647_pt1 | contig 14021 bp, 15 predicted proteins | sample AutmiccommuBRH23_FD_187382 | JGI IMG/M metagenome (GOLD analysis project Ga0209347, IMG submission 187382) | Deep subsurface microbial communities from Mt. Terri, Switzerland - Autotrophic microbial communities BRH/23 (SPAdes) (version 2) | ecosystem: Environmental > Aquatic > Deep subsurface >... | reverse complement strand
GGCCGACTTGCTGGATGTGGTCGGCTACAATTACCAGGAGCGTGCCTACGCCCCGGACCACGCTCAGTATCCGAAACGGAAGATCATCGGAAGCGAGAACTCCCATGCCTACACCGCGTGGAAGACCGTGGAAGACATCCCCTATGCCAACGGCCAGTTCTTATGGACCGGGATCGATTTTCTGGGAGAGGCCAATCGCTGGCCGAATCGCGGATCGAGCGCCGGCCTGCTGGACGAATGCGGATTCAAAAAGCCCCAATACTACTTCCGGCAAAGCCTCTGGTCGGCCAAACCCATGGTCTACATTGCCCCCAGAGCCGGCGGTGGCGGCAGGGGGATGAGGGGCCGCGGCGCCAACCGGGGTTGGCAGGGGAATGTGGATGAGCCGGTGCCCGTGGCGTGCTACAGCAACTGCGAGACCGTGGAATTGCTTCTCAATGGGAAGTCGCTCGGTGAAAAGCCCCTCTCTTCTGCTCAGAACCGCGTTCTCTCCTGGGATGTTCCCTATGCCGAGGGGACGCTCAAGGCCGTCGGCAAGAACGATAATGCGGCGGTTTGCTCCTTCGAGATCACGACACCCGGCAAGCCGGAGCGGATCAAACTGAGCGCCGACAGGACTTCGATCCTCGCGGGCGGCCGCGATCTGGCGCACGTGGAGGTCTCGATAGTCGATGCCGCCGGAAACACGGTCCCCTCGGCCGCCGATTCGATCCGTTTCGAGATCTCCGGCGCAGGGCGGATCATCGGCGTGGACAGCGGCGATCAGAGCAGCCAGGAGAGTTTCAAAGGCAATTCCCGTACGGCATATCAGGGGCGTTGCCTTGTGATCGTGCAATCGCTCTCGAACCCTGGAGCGATCACGCTCAAGGCGACTGCGCCTGGACTGTCGGCAGACCAAATTGCCATCGCGTCGGCCTCGAAAGAATGACGCTTTGTTCGAGACAACGCTCCAGGGCCCGTCGTCTATCAGGGTCAAAATGGCAGATCTTTCCTGTGATCCTCTTGCAGAACGGGCCTGTCTTGTGTAAGGTAGGTGGGAACTCGTCAGTGCGTGTTTGTCTTTCAGACGTGGGCTTTGTCATGAGGTACTCTTCGCCACGACCGACGAACCGAAGGACGCGGTGAGATTCTGAACCGCTCCAGGGTTGTAGTCACGGTGGTATCTGGAAAAGATGGCATGGGGTCATCTGTGCACAAAGCCTTCTTTGAACGTATGTTGCGTCCGTAGCTCAATGGATAGAGCATCGGTCTTCGGAACCGATGGTTGGGGGTTCGAGTCCCTCCGGACGCAGTTCACAAGCCTTTGTAAATCAAGCACTTACAGAATCCAACCCGACACGCACAAGCGAGAATCCCGAAAAGTTTAGCGGAAATTTACGCGGGCAGGAGCCGGACCCCGACTTGGAGCAGATCATCTCTGCATGGCCGCACCTGCCGGCCGATGTCCGCCGATGCGTGCTGCACGTCGTGAAGAACAGCACGCCAAAGGAATGAAAAAGGGGGGAAACGGGGACTCTGCGATACAATACTAACGACCGGGGGTAGCTGCCCGGTCGAACGGCACGCCGGGGGGCTGCCGGGCCGAAACCCTCTATCAGCGGCAACCCCCGGCCATTCTGATAGAGGTGAACCATGACGACAAGGAAGGCAAAGGCCGCAGAGTCAGACAAATCCATCCCCCCAGAGCCCGCGGTAGTGGACCATCTGGATTACTTTCAGAATGCGCAATGTCCGTTGACGGAAGCGGCCAAGGTGCATATCTGGCTTGATTGGATAGCCGGCACGCTGGAACGCTACGCAGAAGCCGGATTGACCTGGACCGAGCCGGGGGAGGAAGCTACCGAGCGTGCCGAGGCCGCCATCGGGGAGTACAAGGATTTGGAATTGGCTCTCTATGACGCAGAGACACGCCTTGACTCCCTGATTGAATCCGAAGAGAAACGGCAGATCAAGGTTGCCTTGCTGACGATTCAGTCGGCTTTGGGGGATGCTGACTGTCCAGCAGAATCCGCCCTGTGGAACGGCCACGAAGATGCGGCCATTGCGGTAATCCGGGAAGCATTCCGGCGGGCTTATGAGCAGGCCGGGCATGGCCTGCGATGGATGGCGTCTGAGTTGGCGATACATTCCGATGCGGCCCCAGCGGCGATGCGCCGAACGAAAGCGAGACTGGTACTCTATCCGGACCGCCTTGATGTGGAGTTGGACGGCAAGATGTATTCGGTGACACGAAAGGCGATGGACCTCTTGGACGTGCTGTACGCTGCACGCGGAGCATGGGTAGGCGGCAAAACCATAGGAGGCCGCCCGGATAAGATCATCCACCAGGTAGCCGGACCCCTGGCGACCCTGTTCGAGACGCACAAAGCCGAAGGCTACCGGATCAAGCCGGAATACTTCCCCGTCTCGGATTGAGCCACTGCACGCCAGACGTACAGCGGACGTACAAGACCCGTACGGCGGACGTTCCCACTGTCGATGCGCCTTGGTAGTGTGGCGGCATGAAGCCGCAAAACACCAAGGCTGTAGAAACTCGGATTCGGCAGGTCAAGAAAGAACTGGCCCGACTCGAAATCCTCTTGGCGCTTTCCCGGGCGGCAACTGAGCCAAACTCGGGGACACCCACGATCAAGCGGCCTGGGGAAGCAGCCGAGGGGGACCCTCGATGAAGACCGCCCCCGAAGTCGCGATGGAGCCGATCATGGCCGATGCCAAGACCGCGGCGGCCTTGTGCGGCGTCGCCAGATCGACCTGGTTGTCATGGGATTCAGCCGGTCTCTGCCCCCGGTCGGTGCGGATCATCGGGCGCGTACTGTGGCCCGTCGAGGATCTGCGCCGGTGGGCTGACTGGGGATGTTTGGGACGCGAGGCATTTGAGGCACGCAAGGCGGCGATGGAGGCCAGCCGATGAGTCAACCCGCTTACGACAGCAAGGAATTCAAGGCGGCCTTGAAGGCGGAAATCGCCCGCGCCACAGACCCCACCAACTTGGCCCTGGCCTTCCTGAATGACTACATCCACACCGATGGCGACATGCTGGGGAAGCATGAGTCACTCTACACGATCCGGAAGTGGCGGGGCGAATACTACCACTGGAAGGACGGCCGCTACCGGCGAATATCCGATGACACGCTGGTGGCCAACGTCACTCACTTCCTGCAGAACGATCAGACGATTCGTATGGGCAGTGTCCCCCTGAATCTGAAAATCACGCGGACATTGCTCGGCAACATCCTGCTGAACATTGACCCGGTGGTTCTGATTCGTGAGACCTGCGAGCTGAACACGTTTCTGGACGGCCGCGACCACTCGTACGTCATTCCGGTCCGGAATGGGCTGCTCTGCGTGGGCAGCCCGGACCGGGAAGCGCCCCCGGTTCTTCAGCGACACACTCCGAATTTCTTCAGTCAGACCTGTCTACCCTTCGACTATCAACCCGAGGCGGAATGCAGGCTGTATCTGGGATTTCTCGCCGACGCCATGCAGGGTGACACCGAACTGATTGACCTGCTGCAACGATGGGTCGGCTATCTACTCCGTCCGGATCTGCGGGAGCAGAAGTTCCTCTTGGCGTTCGGGCCGGGCGCCAACGGCAAAGGCGTCTTCTGCGAGGTAGTACAAGCCTTGTTTGGTCCGGAAAATTGCTCGCAAGTGGGACTGACGCGATTCGCGAACCCCTTCGCGCTGTACGCTACCCTGGGGAAGGTGGTTAACGTGACGAACGAAAGCTCGGACGTCATTGAACAGGAGGCCGAGACTATCCTCAAGTCACTTGTGGCGGGCGATGCCTTCACGTTCGAGCGGAAGTTCAAGGAGCCCGTCACGGCGATCCCCACCGCGAAGATCATGGTGAGCACGAACGCTTTGCCGCGGTTCACCGACAAGACGCAAGGGATTTGGCGACGCATCCTGCTCGTCCCCTTTGAGAGGACCGTGCCCGAAGAACAGCAGGTGAAGAACCTGGCGGCCGAAATCATCGCGAACGAACTGCCCGGCGTATTCAACTGGGCTTTGGAGGGGCTGCGCAAGCTCAATCGGAGCGGCTTCTCGGTTCCACAGAAGAGCAAGGCCCTGCTGGAGGAATATCGCCGCGACGCCGACCCGGCGAGGGCCTTTTTGTTGGAGAACTACGAACCTTCACGGAACGGAGAATCAATCCCCACGGACGGACTCTATGCGGCCTACGTCGCATGGTGTAAGGAATCCGGCTGCACGCCGATGAACGAACGCCACTTCGGTCGCCACGTTCGCCGGATATTCCCAAATGTGGAGCGGCAACGGAATGGAACCAGAGATAGCCGCGCGTACGTCTACGCGGGGTTGCATCCTGTCGGTGTCCCATGTGTCCTATGAATTTCTTATTTAAGAGCGCATGGGCGAAAAAAGTACAGTAGGAGATTAAAGAAGGAAATTCATGGGACACATAGGACACACGGGACACGAAGACGTATACACCGCCGATTTTTGGGATGGTATTCGCTGCTGCGTCGCCTTGGTCCGCGCCGGCAGCGGACCCGATGACATCGAGAGCATTCTGCCGGATGGTGAGCCGCGGAACAGGGACGAATACCAGACCATGCTTGCCAGGCTGAGAACGATCCTGGGGACCGATTGCCCCGAAATCTATGGAGTGACCTTATGAGCGACAGACGCGAAAACCATCGAATCAGAACCATGAAGGCCATCGAAGGCTTTTTCACGGTCAAACGTCCAACCAAGCAAAGATCGTCCAGCAGCGACCGCCAGGCGCAACGAGACGACCGTCCTGACGGCCGGCTGGACCAACAGGGGGAGGCGAGGCCATGACCTTCATCGTCTGTTTCTTATGGAACATGGGTCTGCTGTGCATCGGCGCCGCCGTCGGGCTATGGGTCGGCAGCAGATCGTCCGGAGAATCCAGACCATGAACGGAGGCGCGCATGGCAGACGCGGACGGACTTCGAGGGGACCTATCGCATCTACGGTTTCGGGCCGAGGGTCTTGTTCAGCAGATCGAGCAGGCGACGGCGCAGTCGCGAGCATTCGCCCGCCAGTACAAGGACCTTCGCAGGCAGGCACGCGAGCGGATGATCGCCGCCCGAAGCGAGCAGCTTCGGGCGCTGGGCATCGGCCGGCAAGTCGCTGGGCTTCAGGTCGAATTGCTCAAGCTCGAACGCCGGGTGGACGGCTTCGGCATGGTCGGTCCGGACCCGCAGATCAAGGCGTCGTTACGGGCCATCGCCGCGATGATCGACAGTTATGCGTGCTGAGAGTGAGCGACATCCACGTGACTGCAAATCCCTACCGGGGGAGGGGTGATTCTTGTGGCCGGGCCCCCGCCAGTACCGACTCGCACCCCGACCGCAGAAATAGTTCAGTTTTCGAGGAAAAAAGGGGAAACGACCATGGGTAAGCGGGGCCCAAAACCGACGCCGACCAGGATTTTGCAGTTGCGCGGTTCGCCCGTGGCGAAACGCAGGCCGGCCGAACCGCAGTTGGCGCTGTGCCGGCTGGAGCCGCCGGCATGGCTGTGCGACGAGGCCAAGCCCATCTTCACCGAGCTGGCGCAGATCATCTACGACATGGGCGTCAGCACGCGGGGTGACTCCCTTGCCTTGGGCCTCCTGGCCGAGAGCTTCGCCCTCTACATTGTTGCCAGCGAGGAACTCATGCGGGACGGGATCAGCACGGCTACCGAGAGCGGCACCCGCAAGTCGAATCCGGCGCTTGCTGCCCGAGCAGTAGCCTGGGCCGAGATCGCCCGCGGGCTGGCTTGGTTCGGCTTGAGCCCGAGCGACCGCACCCGCGCCAGCAAAGCCGGCGAAGAGACTGAAGACGATAAGCTGGCGGCGATTCTGGAACGATTCCGAACGAAACCGCGAACCCAACGAGCATAGAAAGGGATGTCCCATGGGACGAATCATCAAAGATGAATTGTACCGAGCCACCCAACGGTGGACAGCCTGCTGGCGTGAGCTACAGGCGCTAGAATCCGGCAGGACCGTCCGAGCAGACTCAGACCGACGCATCGCCGCCCTGCGGGCAGAAATCGCGGAATTGCAGCCTGCGCGCGACGCCTACGTGTCTCGCACATACTTCGGTGGAAGACCCGCGCCGACCATTGGCGTCGGCGGCATCGGCGAGGGCATCGCGGCCGCACGCCGGGTGAATGGAGAGTAACGCCATGATGGTCCGAGACCCGATCGCCGTCTTGAGAGCCCGCGCCCAGGAGCTGCGCGAGCACCTGGCCGGCCTGAGCCCAACGGACCCGGACTATGGGGCCGTCTACTGGGAGTGGCGAAAGGCCCGAATCGTCGTGAAACTGCTGACCAAAACGACAAAGTGACACCACAAAGGAAAGGAACTGTACGTGAGCACGAAACCGAACACCGAATTCGATCTGCTGGACCCCGAAGTCGTCGCGTCCGTCCCGGACCTGCACCACGCCCCCGAGGGCGAGCCGATCCGGCGGGCCGCCGACCTGGCCCAGAAGCTCGAATCCGAGCGCAATCGTATCGTCGGCGAGTTGGCCTATTGCAGCGACGCCGGCCCGTGCGGACCGATGGTCCGATACGATGCGAGCAAGGATGCCCAGACCCTGCTTGACGGGGCCGACGTCGCGACGTTGACCGCCCCCGTCGAAGAGTCCCATCGTTCGGCTCTACTCCGGCAGTTGCGGGCCTGCGAAGGCGCGGCACCGACCGCCCGGGCGCGAGTGGGCGAGATCGAGGGCGGGATCATCGTTGAGCAGTGCCAGCAGCTCGCGCCGGTCGCGCGGGAGATCATCGGCGAGACCCTGGCCGCGGCAGAGCACCTGCTTGTCTGTCTTCGGGCCGAGCAGCAGTTCTATGACCTCTTGAATCGCCGCGGCCTGAGCGAGGGCAAGCGGCTGGGCTGGATGCAGTTGTGGCCGCAAATGCTGGGGTGGCTCAATGGTGACATCCACCGGCCCCCCCTGGCCAAGTTCATCACCGATCGCGCCGAGGCCGCGGGCATCGAGATCGAAAGGAGCAAGTGACAGATGAATGCACCCATGATTGAGCACGCGGACGACCAAGGTAGTAACCGCCTTGCGTCGGCCATGGCGAGCCTGTTGCGATGGTATAAGCGGGAAGAGGAGGTTGCCTCCCGGTCCGTCGCCAGCGCCCGCCAGCGCCTGCTGATGAATCCAGACGACGCCGAGACGAGAGACACCTTGCGAACGTTGGAGAGTGGCCTTTCCAGCTTGCGGGAAGGCTTCCGGCATTCCTCCGTGCGGCGGCACTTCGACGGGAACGCCGAGCAGCGGGTTGCCGTCGCCGAGGAGCGGGTTGCCGCGGCTGCGCCGTCGCGTGGCTTGGCCGCCGAGCCCCGAGCAGCGACGAAGGCCGCGACGAAGACCACGAAGGAGTTCACCGGCTACGCGGCCAAGTACAACTCGGTGACGACCATCGCCGGCGTCTTCAGGGAGAGCATCGCGCCGGGCGCCTTCGATGCAGTGGTCAAGACGGCCGACTGCCGGTTCCTCTACAACCACGATCCGAACTTCATCTACGGGCGGACGGTCTCGAACACGTTAGAGATCTGGTCGGACCGGGTCGGCCTGGGATTCCGTTGCTACGCGCTGCCGTTCGACGGCCCCACGTTCCAGCTTGCGCAGCGAGTGGACCGGGGCGACGTTTCGCAATGCTCTTTCGCCTTCGTAGTCGGCGAAGATCGATGGAAGTTGGCCAAGAGCTACGGCGACCTGGACGAGAGAGTCCTCGTCCGCATCGACCAGCTCCTGGATGTTTCTGCGGTGGTATATCCGGCTTATGCGGCCACGAGCGTCGGCGTGACGTTCATGGACATCCCCGCGCGATCGGCGGAGCAGGACCTGGACGACTACGCCCGGCAGGCCGAAGCCGAGGAACTGGCCCAATGGGAGCGCAAATATGAAGACGACCGCCGCCGCGAGCAGATCGACAGCCTGTGCCGGCAGTTGGGCCTGCGGCCGACGAGGAAGACCGACATGGAAGAGCAGTACCGCCGGGCCGGCGAGATCCTCGCCAAGTGCAGCCCAAGGAGCGGGCGTAATTGAGATTTCCTTTCCGTCCGCTACATAGCGGAGTTGTCAGCGGGCCCGCGTACATCGGCGCGGGCCCTTTTTGGCCTCCAATCCGGCCAGCTTGTTGCTGGCGGATAAGCCGAAGGCCCTCGATTTCGCATCCGGGGGCCTTTTTTCCTCTTCCGTTGCGCCACGCGTCGCCTGAGCGACGATCTGCCGTGCGGCGGGTATCTGGGAGCCCCCCCTGGGGCGAATAGGGGAAATCCTGATTGCCGGCGAACGGCATGATGAGTACAAGGACACGCGCATGAAATCCATAGCACCAAATCTCGTTTCTGACCAATCGACATTGACGGCCGGGGAAGGTCTATCCGCAAGGACGGCCGGGCCCCTATGGAGCCTCATGCACCCCCGGCCGCCTTTTCTTCTGGGGGTGAAGCATGAAATCCATACAGGCCACTGACACTGTGGGAGACGTTCTCCGGATCATCCGGGGCGCGACGTGCAACCGGATCATCCTGGACGCCGCCGGGGCGCTCGGCTGTTACTGTCGGAGCTTGGAGCGAGTGATTGCAGCGAAGAAGCTGACCCGGGCGAGGAAGCCCGCGAAAGGAGCGTAAGCCATGAGAATCTATCGACCCGCGGCAACCAAACCCATACCGGCCGATGCGACGATCGACCGCGCCAAGGGCATTGTGACCTATCGCGTCAAGGGCAAAGCCCGGAAAGCTGCCTTCACAGTGACGCCGCAGGGCGAACGAATGCGCCTGGAAACGAGCACCTGGCACATTGAGTTTTCCGACCATTTGGGGCGACGCCAGCACGTCACAGCCTACCGGCATGAGGCCCAGAGCCGGCTTCTGGCGGCTCAGATCGATCGGCTTGTCTCCCTGCACGGCCAATCCCTGCCGCCGGACTTGGTGAAGCCGATAGCGAGCCTGCCGAGCCGGATCAAGGACGCCTTGACCGGCATGGGGCTGCTCGAAGGCCGGCAGACGGTTGTCGGGCGGACCCTGGACGAGCTGCTGACCGAATTCGAGCAATCCTTGAAAGCGCAGGAATTGAGCGAGAAGCACATTGACGACAGCGTGCGTCTCCCCCGCATGATGTTCGAGGACTGCGGCTTCACGCACTTCATGGACATATCAGCCAATCGCGTCGAGACGTACCTGAAGGACCTGCGGGAAGGCAAGATCGTCAGGACGGACAAGAATGGGAAGCCGAAGAAAGCCCGAAAGCTGAGTTACCGACGATCCAACGCCTACCTCAAGGCCGGGAAGCTGTTCTGCGGGTGGCTTATCAAGCGGGGGTATGCCTACGAGTCCCCCCTGAGCCCCCTGAAGGAACTGGACTGGCGTCTTGACCGTCGGCACGTCCGCAGAGCCCTGGACGTCATGGAGCTGCGGCGCCTGCTTCGGGCGGCGGCCAATGGTCCTGAGCTGTACGGGCTGAGCGGACGCGAGCGATACATGCTCTACCGTTTCGTGGTCGAAACCGGACTTCGCGCCGACGAGATCCGAAAGCTGCGCAAGGCGGACTTCGACTTCGACCGTTCCATGGTGACGATCAAGGCCGAGACCGCCAAGGGCAAGCGCGAAGACACGCAACACCTGAGCCCCGGACTTTCCGGGGAGCTTCGCGAGTTCATGCAGGCCAAGTTGCCCGATGCATTGGCGTTCCATGGTCGGTATACGGCCTTGACGGACCGGACGGCCGAAATGATCGAAGAGGATCTTCGGTCCGCCGGGATTCCCTACGTGGATGAAGCGGGGCGGGTGTTCGACTTTCACAGCCTGAGGGGACAGTGCGCGTCCCTGCTGGCCGCGAGTGGTGCCACCATGAAGACCACCCAGAGCATCCTGAGGCACAAGGATGTCAACCTGACTGCGAACGTCTACGCGCACACCCTGCGCGGCCAAGAGGCACAGGCCGTCGCGAGCCTGCCGGACCTGTCCTTAGAGAGCATTCAGGCCGAGACGGCACTGAAGACCGGCACCGACGATGTCGATGTCACACCGAAAAGTTTACGGAAAGTTTACGCCGAGGATGAATCGCATCCGACAAAATCGGATTCTATCGGACAAGTCACCCTCGATAGTGGCCCAAAAACCGCGTTTTCATCGCAGTATCAAGGGTCGGTCCGGTCTTCGGAACCGATGGTTGGAGGTTCGAGTCCCTCCGGACGCATCTTCGCTTTACGCGATGACAGATGATGTCTGCCCGTCTGTTCCGGTGGCCTCCTGCATTTCCCTGAGGGTGCGTAGCAGCAACTCGTCTGCCTTGGAGACAGGCATTGACAAAAGAAGGACTGGCGGCCATACTGCGATCCGCACTTCGGTGCTTCTTTGACTTGGAAGGTCCGTTGGCCGGTTGCCAGGGGCTCAACGCGTGAGGAATGAAGGCTGCTACAAATAGTCATGAGGGCTTATAGTCCGTTGGGGCCAGGGATTCTCAAAACGTTCTCTTGTCGATTTGCTGTGGTTGCCTTCGTTACGCTGTGCCATCCGTTCCTCTGCGCGACCGCGGCGGAACGGGTCACGTTGCGCATTGCCACGGGAAGCAAGACGGGCGTGTACTATCCGATAGGATGCGGGATCAAGAGGGTGATCGAGGAGACCTACCCGGACGAGGTTCGCGTCGAGGTGGTCGAGACGTCCGGCGCCCTGGAGAATCTGCGCCTGATCGACAGGGAGCAGGTGGACTTTGCCCTGGTGCAGAACGACACGGCCTACTACTTCAGCCACGGCCAGGAAATGTTCAATCTGCCGTCGAGCAAAGCCCTTGCGATCGCCTCCCTGTACACCGAGATCATTCAGATCATTGCGGCCCAGAAGAGCGGTATCGAGCACCTGGATCAGTTGAAGGGCAGAAGAATCCGCACGGGCGCTCCGCCGGAGAACACCAGCAACAGCGCCACGGTCATTTTCTCGCTCGACGGCTGGGAGGCGGCGGATCTGACGGACGTCCGGTGCAGCTTCTCCGAGGCTCGAAATCTGCTGTTGTCCAACTCTCTGGACGCCGCCTGCGTCACCGCGGGAATTCCGACGCCTCTGCTGACGGAGAAGATCGACGGCATTTCCCTGCAGGATTACGTAACGCTCCTTCCCGTCAACGAGGGGTTGGCGAACAGACTGATGCGGACGTTTCCCTACTTCGTGTACACGGAGATCCCCGCGCGGACGTACAGCACGCAGGAAAAGGCAGTCAAGGCCGTAGGAGTGCGCGCCATCCTGGTCGTGCGCAAACACCTCGATGAGACGAAGATCCAGGGCCGAAAGCTCCCGCCGCACTTCATCGCGACCCTGACCAGGCTGGTCTTCGAACAGGAGGAAATCATTCGAACTGGGCACGGTGTTGAAGGCGCAGACCTCAGCAGGTACCGGTTCTCCCTCGATGAGGCGCTCTACGGAATTCTCGACCATCGGATGAAACCGATCGTCCCCATCCATCCAGAGTCGATGGCCTACTTCCGGGAAAAAGGGCTTCTGAAGAAGACCTTCAGGGACTACCTGCCGGCGATTCTCTGGTCGCTCGGTTTCGTCGCGCTGCTCGTCTACGTCATACGCTATCGATCCGCCATCCGGAGGTTCACGGAGAGACATGCTCACGTCAAGCTTCTGGCGACGTTTGTTTGCCTCTACGTGATCGGGACGCTTGCCATGTTCTTTTGTGAGCGGTACAACAACCGGTCGTTCGAGAGCATCCCGGAGTCGTTCTGGTCGATTACGGTCTACCTGTTCAGCGGTTTTGAGGACCGTTATCCGGTTACCTGGCCCGGGCGCGTCATTTCCGTTCTCATTTTCATTCTAAGCGTATTTTTCTTTGGTGCCGTGGCGGGACGCTTTGCGGCTGCGTTCCTGCGACGGGAGGAGAACAAGATGCCGAGAGACGTCACGGACCATATTGTCATCTGCAACTGGAACGAGCGTGGAAAGAGAGTCATCACCGAACTGCGGCATCCCGAGGGCAAGCCGGACACCGACATCGTCATCGTGGACAACAAGGTGCTGGATGAGAAGGAGGCGCAGAGGTTCTCCTCGCTTCACAAGGTGTACTGCATCAACGACGATCCCATCCGGCACGGCACGTTGAAGAGCGCCCGCGTGAGTCTGGCGGACACCATCATCGTGCTTTCCGACGACGAGAGCCCCGACCCGGACGCCAAATCCGCCATGATCATCCTGGCGTTGCTCAGCGAGTGCAAGAAGAGGAGACCTCACATCATCGCGGAGGTTGTCAATTCCGACAACAGTCAGCATCTCAGGGATGCCGGGGCCGACGAGACGATCTGCACGACGGAGATCGGCGTGGGCATCCTGGCTCATTGCGCCGTGAACAAGCAGCTATCGATGGTGTACAAGGATCTGCTCACGTATTCCTTCGAGGGCAATGAGATATACATCATTCCCCAGGAGTCCTATCCGAAATCCTTCATCGGCAAGACCTTTGCGGACTGTGCCCAGATCCTGTATGCCAAGAGGGATTATACGAATCCCGTCATCCTGCTCGGCATCCGCAGGCAGGACAAGGTCATCATGAATCCCCGCAGGGGAAGTGCGGGAATGGAGGACGGGGAATTTCGGATCGAGCCGGATGATGCGCTGATCGCCCTGGCGTTTTCGGCCCCGAATTTGAAAGCATGTTTCGAGGCGTCCTGATTCCGCTGCCGGGACCGCCGCCACGCCTGCTGCTTTGAAAGCCTCGCTTGGACGCGACGTCCGCTCAGCGGAGCCATTTGAGCTTGATGATGCCTCCCGTGTCCTGCGCGATGTAGAGAAACCCGTCGGAATCGACGGTGACGCCTTCCTGGTTGTCTCCCGGAAAGGCGTGGACGCTGAGGAGCCGACGGTCTCGCGAATACTCGAGCAGGAGGTTGGTTGCGTCGCTGACAGCCAGAATCCGATCCGTTGCCGGGTCGTAGTGCAGACCCGACAGATCGATGATCCCTGGTTCGAAGTACCCGGTGATTCTGGCCTGGCCCGTCCACGTGCGAAGCGGCAGATCCACCTGAAAAACCGCAGAGATGTCCTGCTCATCAGAGAGGGTGAAGGCCTGATTGGCCACCCAGAACACGCCGCCCTGCGGATGCCGGGGATCGGGAACGAACGTGATCCCTTCAATCCCCTCGCCGCCGGCCTTCATCAGCGTGCGGCCCTGGAAATCCCGGGGAAGGGGGAACTCCCGGAGGACCTCAAAGGTGTCCGGATGGACCTCCAGGACGGATTCGGCTTCCTCGACCGCAATGTAGAGCAGGCCGGTTGCGGGGTCGCAGGTCAGTCCCTCGAAATCGGCTCCTTCCCTGATTCGCTTTCCTTTGATATGAGTACCATCGGTCGCCATTTCACAGATGTCGCCCTCATCGCCAACGACGAAGAGCGTGCGACGCTGGGCGTGCCAGCAGATTCCCGAGGGTTCACCGAACCCTGCCTTGTCTATGTCCCCGATCCACTCATTGGGGAACACGACGCTGCGTAGAACCGTCTGCGGATCGGATGCACTCTTGCACCCGGCCGCCAGAATGACCAATGAAAGGGTCATGCATACCGGTAAACTCCCATACGTGCGCATCTACAACACTTCTCCGGATAAGAAGGCCTCGGCCGCAGCAGTCTGGCAAACGGACTGACAGGCTCCCGCAAGGGCCGATAACGCCGGGCGGCAAGTCCCTGCGACGGTCCCAGACGGGCCTGATCTGGCGATGGTATCGAATCGGACTCAGGGTGTAAAGCGTTTTTGCACGCCGCCCGCGGACGAATGCCCCCGGCATTCCTATTGTCTCGTCCTTTCTTTCAGGTTATACTGGCATTCCGTTCGGAAATGGGGTCTTCTGCAATAGAATGACCCCGACAATCGTCGGTACGGTTGGCAGAATCGTGGTTGCCCTGGTTACGCCACGGTTGGTAGTTGGAGCGCCTGCACTCGGATTGCTGAAAAACAGAGAACAAGGTCATTGGCGGCGTTGTCCCGATCGACGGCACAAGAGACAACTCCCGATGATAAGGCAAGAAGTCACCTG